>Ga0184637_10000127_pt1 | contig 51501 bp, 52 predicted proteins | sample PLM3_127_b2_FD_133143 | JGI IMG/M metagenome (GOLD analysis project Ga0184637, IMG submission 133143) | Groundwater sediment microbial communities from an aquifer in East River, Colorado, USA - PLM3_127_b2 | ecosystem: Environmental > Terrestrial > Soil > Riparian zone | place: USA: East River...
CTGATCGTAGGCCATGAACTGCGCCAGGCCCTTCGTCGCGCTGTACTTCGTGATCGCCGCGGTGAGCGTGGTCTTCCCGTGGTCGACGTGACCGATGGTGCCGACGTTCACGTGGGGCTTGTTACGCTCGAACTTCTCCTTGCCCATGGATGCTCTCCTGCTGGTCTGGTGCGGTGAGACTTGGAGCCCTCGTCCAGGATTGAACTGGAGACCTCGTCCTTACCAAGGACGCGCTCTACCGACTGAGCTACGAGGGCCTTTCCTTCGATCCGTCCTCACTGGAGCGGGAAACGGGATTCGAACCCGCGACATTCAGCTTGGAAGGCTGACGCTCTACCAGCTGAGCTATTCCCGCAAGCTTTCCCGGTTCCCTTTCGCCGCGCGAGGCCGTTCTCTGAGTGGAGGGGGGTGGATTTGAACCACCGAAGGCGTGAACCGGCAGATTTACAGTCTGCTCCCTTTGGCCGCTCGGGAACCCCTCCGCAAATTCTCCTCTACATCGACTGCTGGTCAAGCCCGGGGCTGGCTGGAGCTGGCGGTGGGACTCGAACCCGCGACCTGCTGCTTACAAGGCAGCTGCTCTACCAGCTGAGCTACGCCAGCAAGATTCCCTTCTGGATCGGCCGGGTTTCGAGCGGCGCCCGGCGAGGGCATACAACTACCCCGGCTGCGTGGAGCGGCGTTTTGTAGATGAAGGGGCGCCCCCTGTCAAGCGTCCGGTTCGACCCGTGAAACGCCCTGCGCTCAGCGACCGCGCTGGCGAGCGGCCTCGTAGAGGACCACCGCCGCAGCCGCGGAGACCGACAGGCTGTCGAGCTCCCCCACCATGGGGATACGGCCCGAGAGATCGCAGGTCTTCCTCACCAGCGGTCGAAGCCCCTCCCCCTCGCTGCCGAGGACGAGCGCGGTGGGGCCTCGGAGATCGAGCTCGCCGAGCGCGCGCTCGCCGTCGGCCGCGAGGGCCACCGACCACACCCCGGCGCCCTTGAGCGACTCCAGCGTCTTCGCGAGGTTGGTGACCCGGGCGACCGGGCACCGCTCCACCGCACCCGCCGAGGCCTTCGCCGCGGCGGGGGTGATCCCCACCGCCCGATCCTTCGGGATCACCACCCCGTGCGCGCCGAGCGCGTGGGCGGACCGGATGATGGCGCCGAGGTTGTGCGGATCCTCCACCCCGTCGAGCACGACGAGCAGCGGCGGCCTTCCGCTCGCCTCCGCGGCGGCGAGCAGCTCCCCGAGCTCGGCGTACCGGTAGTCCGCCACCACCGCGACCACCCCCTGATGGCGGTCGGTGCCGGCGAGCTTGTCGAGCTTGGGGCGCGGTGCCGTGCGCACCTTCGCCCCGGCGGCGCGGCCGAGCCGCTCGAGCTCCGCGAAGGCGGCGCCGCGCGTGGAGGCCTCGGCGAGCCAGAGCTCCGCGATCCCCTCCCCGCCGGCGCGGAGGAGCTCGCGGACGGGGTTCACGCCGTAGAGCAAGCGCACGCCGCTACTTCACCGTCACGGGGACCGTGACCACGCGCGCCTGCTTCACGCACCAGGCGTCGGAGCAGACGAAGAAGTCGAGCTTCGCCTCCACGGCGTGGCGGCCCGCGGCGGGCGCCGTGAAGGGCACCTCGAAGCGCGGCCCTTCGGCGCTCGGGTCGACCGCGTCCTTGTGCCCCAGCGACCGCTTCTCGAGCGAGAGCCCGGCGCTCTCGACCACGATCCGGAGCGGCGCCTGCGGGTGCACGTGGATCTTCTCGGCCGGCACGATCGCGACGACGAACTTGCCGCGCTCGCCGGCCTTCAGCTCGGTGGTGGTGCCGGCGGTCTCGAGGCGGTAGCTCCCCGCCGCGTCGGCGGCGGGATCGGCGTGCACGGGGCCGGCGGCGAGCAGGACGAGGGCGAGCGCGGCGATGCGGGCCATGCGGGTTCTCCTTGGGCCGGCGTCCATAGCATGGACCGGCGGGGGCAGCCACGCATTCACGGGCCGCGCGGGGCGGCGGCCGGGAACGCCCTGGCCCGGGGCTGGCGCGGGCGGGTGCGCGCGCCGTCCCGGCGCGCCTGGGCGAGCGCCACCGCGCGCTCGACGATCCGCCCGGCGGCGTCCACGCCGCAGGCCGCCTCGGCTTCCTTGATGGAGGGCGAGCTGTTCACCTCGAACACCCGCGCGCCCCCCCTGACGTCGAGCAGGTCGACCGCGCAGACCTCGAGCCCCAGCACGCGGGCGGCCTCGACCGCTGCGCGGGCGTACGCCTGCGGCAGCTCGGCGGCCTCGAACACCGACCCTCGGCGGAGATCCCGCGCGAAGCGGCCGGCGGGGAGGCTCCGGCGCATGGCCGCGACGACCTCTCTGCCCACCACGAGGACCCGCAGGTCGCGCCCCTTCGCGCCGCGCAGGTACTGCTGGACCACCACGTTCTGCCCGAGCCCGACGACGGCCTCGAGCGCCGCCTCGAGCGACTGGAGGCTCTCGCAGATCATGACCCCGCTCCGCTCGCTCGCGGAGAGGAGCTTCACCAGCACCGGCACGCCGCCCACCAGCTTCGCCATCTGCTTCAGGCCGGACGGGTTGCCGGCCATCACGGTCCTAGGCACCGGCACGCCGGCGGCAGCCAGGAGCTGCAGGCTGCGCATCTTGTTCCGGCTGGCCGAGATCGCCTGCGCGCCGTTCAGGACCGGCACGCCCATGAGCTCGAGCTGGTTCACCACCGCGAGGCCGTACTGGTGGATGGAGAGGCCGATCCGCGGGATGACCACGTCGGTCGCGGGGAAGCGCCGCCGGCGCCAGTAGACCGCGGGGGGCCCGTCCCCGAGGCCCATCTCCACCTCGAGGGGGTCGATCACCCGCGCCCGCAGGCCGCGCGCGCGCGCCGCGTCCAGCAGGCGGCGGGTCGTGTAGATGGCGTCCGAGCGAGAGAGGATGGTGAGGTTCACGGCGGCGGATGGTAAGGCGCCGGCCGCCGGGAAGCGAGCGGCGCTCCGCGCACGAGAAGGGGCCGGGGCAGCGATGCCCCGGCCCCCTCGCACGTCCGGTGGACGCCTCAGACCTGCTTGTACTCGGCGTCGACGACGTTGTCCTTCTTCTTCTCCTCGGCGGGGGCGCCCGCCTCGGGTGCGCCCGGGCCGCCGTCCTGGGGCGCGCCCGGCGCGGCGGTCTTGTAGAGCTCCTCCGCCGCCTTGTGGCTCGCCTTCTCCAGCCGCTCCATCGCGCGCTTCACCTCGTCCGCCTCGCCCTTCTCGCGGATCCGGTGGACCTCGGCGACCGCGTCCTCGATCTCCTGGGCGGTCGCGGCCTGGAGCTTCTCCTTGTTCTCCTTGAGGAGCTTCTCCATCTGGTAGGCGAGGTTCTCGGCGCGGTTCCGCTGCTCCACCTCCTCGCGCCGCTTCTTGTCCTCCGCCTCGTGGCTCCGGGCGTCGGCCACCATCTTCTCCACCTCGTCCTTGGCGAGGCCGGAGGACTGCGTGATGGTGATCTTGGTCTCCTTGCCGGTGCCCTTGTCCTTGGCGGAGACGTTGAGGATTCCGTTCGCGTCGATGTCGAACGTCACCTCGATCTGCGGGAGGCCGCGCGGCGCCGGGGGGATGCCCTCGAGGTGGAAGCGCCCGAGCGTCCGGTTGTCGCGGGCCATCTCGCGCTCGCCCTGGAGCACGTGGATCTCGACGGAGGTCTGGCTGTCGGACGCGGTGGAGAAGGTCTCCGACCGCTTCGCCGGGATGGTGGTGTTCCGCTCGATGAGCCGGGTCATCACGCCACCGAGCGTCTCGACGCCGAGCGAGAGCGGGGTCACGTCGAGCAGGAGGATGTCCTTCACCTCGCCGGAGAGGACGCCGGCCTGGACCGCCGCGCCGATCGCGACCACCTCGTCGGGGTTCACCGTGCGGTTCGGGTCCTTCCCGAACAGCTTCTTCACGATCTCGATGATCCGCGGCATGCGGGTCTGGCCGCCGACCAGCACGATCTCGTCGATCTGCGAGGGCTCGAGCTTGGCGTCGGCGAGGCAGCGCCGGGTCGGCTCGATCGAGCGCTCGATGAGCGGCTCCACGAGCGACTCGAGCTTGGCCCGCGACAGCTTCACCGACAAGTGCTTCGGGCCGGTCTGGTCCGCCGTGAGGAACGGCAGGTTCACCTCCGTCTCCATCATCGACGACAGCTCGATCTTGGCCTTCTCGGCGGCCTCCTTGAGCCGCTGCAGGACCATCTTGTCCTTCGAGACGTCTATCCCCGTGTCCTTCCGGAACTCGGCGATGAGCCAGTCGATGACCGCCTGGTCGATGTTGTCCCCGCCGAGGTGGGTGTCGCCGTTCGTGGCGAGCACCTCGACGACGTTCTCGCCCACCTCGAGGATCGAGATGTCGAAGGTGCCGCCGCCGAAGTCGTAGACCGCGATCTTCTCGTTCTTCTTGCGGTCGAGGCCGTAGGCGAGCGCCGCGGCCGTCGGCTCGTTCACGATGCGCCGGACGTTGAGGCCCGCGATCTCGCCGGCGTCCTTGGTCGCCTGCCGCTGCGCGTCGTTGAAGTAGGCGGGCACGGTGATGACCGCGTCCGTGACCTTCTCGCCGAGGTAGTTCTCGGCGGCGCGCTTCAGCTTGAGCAGGATCTGCGCGCTGATCTCGGGGGCGGAGAACTGCTTGCCGTCGATGTCGACGCGGGCGTCGCCGTTCGGCCCCTCGACGACCTTGTACGGGACGCGGCGGCTCTCCTCGGAGACCTCGCCGTAGCGCCGTCCCATGAACCGCTTGATGGAGTAGACGGTCTTCTCGGGGTTGGTGATGGCCTGCCGCTTCGCCACCTGCCCGACGAGTCGCTCCCCGTCCTTCGTGTACGCCACCACGCTCGGCGTGAGGCGGGAGCCTTCCTCGTTGGTGATGACGACCGCGTCCTTGCCTTCCATCACCGCGACCACCGAGTTGGTGGTGCCGAGGTCGATGCCGATGATCTTCGCCATTGTTTGGAATCCCTCCTGGACGGGGGGCAACGTAAGTCCCCGTCCCAGGCTGTCAAACCAACCTGGCGAGGCCCCGGTCGGTCAGGGCCGCCGCCCCACGCCGCGGGCCACAGGGGTGCGAAGCGAACTACGCGCCGCCACCCCGACGACGCGCTGCGCCGGCGGGTGAGCAAAGGAGCGTAGGACGTTATCCTGTTGAAATCCTGGGCATGACGCAGCCCGACGGCGCCTGGCACCTCGCTTGCTCAAAAACCGGGACACCCGCGTCAGAGCCCAGGACGGGGTACACGCGCATGCTCCGAATGATCGCCACCTCCGAGCGCCTCATCCCCCGCGACGATGCCGCGCCTCGCCCCGGCGTGGCGGTCCTCCTGAACGCCAACGCGAAGCAGGTGAACGCGCGCGTGCGGAAGGCGCTGTCGCTCGTCGTCCCGGACGAGCACGTCTTCCTGTCGGCCAGCGCGGACGAGGCGAGCGCCATCGCCGACGAGGTGGTCGCGCGCCGCTACCGCACCGTCTTCACGGGGGGCGGCGACGGGACGTTCGTCTCGTGGGTCAACCGCATCCTCGAGTCGGCGGAGCGGCGCGACGCGCCTCCCCCGCGCTTCGGCGTGCTCGCGCTCGGCACCGGCAACGCGGTCGCCGAGGTGGTCGGCGCGACCCGCCGCCACGCGCACGACCTCGCGCGGTACCTCCGCGGCGAGGTGGACCAGGTCCGCCGGCTCGACCTCCTGGTCGCCGCAGGCCGCCGCACCCCGTTCGCGGGCATCGGCGTCGACGCCGCGGTGCTGAACGACTACGTCTGGGTGAAGGACCGCCTCGCCGACACGCCCCTGCGCACGCTCGGCCTCGGCGCGACGGGCTACGGCATCGCCGTCGCGATGCGCTCGGTGCCGCGCCATCTCCTCGAGCGCCGCCCCTGCTACTGCGAGATCGTGAACGTGGGCCGGCCCGCCTGGCGGCTCGACGCCCGCGGGACCCGCATCGGCCGCCCCATCGGCCACGGCGAGCTGCTCTACGCGGGGCCGTGCATGATGGCCGCCGCCAGCACCGTCCCCTACTACGGGCTCGGCCTGCGGGCGTTCCCCTTCGCGGACCGGGCGCCCGGCATGATGCAGATCCGGGTGGCCTCCCGCATCGGCATCCCGACGCTCCTCGCCAACCTGCCGCGGATCTGGGCCGGCGATTTCGCGCACGACGGGCTGCTCGACTTCCACGCCGACCGCGTCACCCTCCGCTGCGAGCGGCCGATGCCGCTGCAGGTGGGCGGCGACCCGGAGGGCTGGCGCGACGAGGTCACCTTCGGCATGGCGGCCGCGCCGGTCGAGGTGGTGGACTTCGGCACGCGCGCCGCCGCCTAGCGAGCGCGCTCAGAGGTAGTAGACGACCCGCGCGTCGGCGTGCAGCGCCTCGTACACGGCGCGCCGCTGCGCCTCCGACTCGAGCCGCAGCGAGACCGAGACGGAGTGGTACTTGCCGCCCGCGCTCGCCCGCACCGTCACCCCGAGCTCCGCCTCCGTCCCCGCCGCCCGCGTGACGAGCGCCTGCGCGTGCTCGGCGAAGCCGTCGGTCGCGAGGCCCATCACCTTGAACGCGTAGACGAGCGGGTACTCGATGAGCGGGCGCCCGGGCGCGCCCTTGCCGTCGCTTCCCTCTTGCACGGGCATGAGCCTAATTCCGCCTGCGCCTCCCGGCAGGGTCTCCGCTTCCGGGCGGTGGCGCGGCCATCACAGGAGGTTCGCGGCCAGCTCCGCGAGCGGGCTGCGCTCGCCCTTCGACATCGTCACGTGGCCGGCGAGCCGCTCGGTCTTGAAGCGGTTCACCACGTGGACGAGCCCGTTGTTGGTCTGGTCCACGTACGGGTTGTCGATCTGGTACGGGTCGCCGGTGAGGATGATCTTCGTCCCGTCCCCGACGCGCGTGATGATGGTCTTCACCTCGTGCGGCGTCAGGTTCTGCGCCTCGTCTACGATCATGAACTGGTTCGGGATGGAGCGCCCGCGGATGTAGGTCAGCGGCTCGATCTCCAGGATGCCGAGATCGAGGAGCTCGTGGTACCCGCGCCCGGCCTTCTTCTCCGAGCGCGAGAGGTTCATGAGGTACTCGACGTTGTCGAAGATCGGCTGCATCCAGGGGTTGAGCTTCTCCTCCACGGACCCGGGCAGGTAGCCGATGTCGCGGCCGAGCGGGAAGATCGGCCGGGAGACGAGCAGCTTCTGGTAGACGCCGTCCTCCATGGTCTTCTGGAGCCCCGCGGCGATCGCCATGAGGGTCTTCCCGGTGCCGGCCTTGCCGATGATCGTGACCAGTCGCACCTCGTCGTTGAGCAGCAGGTCGAGCGCGAAGGACTGCTCCTTGTTGCGCGGCCGGATGCCCCAGACGCCCTCCTTCGGCGTCTTGATGAGCTGGACGAAGGTCTGCTTCGAGGCGCTGTACTTGCCGACGGCGGAGTGCTGCGGGTTCGTCCGGTCGCGGAGCAGCACGAAGGCGTTGGGCGGCGGCGGCTCGGCGCCCGCCGGGACGGCCAGCGCGCCGGTCGCGTAGAACTCGTTCACGTCCTCGGGGCCGACGTCGATCTCGGCGACACCGCTCCAGAGCTCGTCTACCGCGGTGAGCCCCTCGACGTCGTAGTCCTCGGCGTGCAGCCCGAGCGCGTCCGCCCGGATGCGGAGGTTCGTGTCCTTCGTGACGAAGACGGTCGGGAGCCCCTTCTCGCGTTCGGCGAGCTCGAGCGCGACCGCGAGGATCTTGTCGTCGACGGTGTGGCCGTCGGCCGCGTGGTTGGGCGAGAGCTTCCGCTCCGCCATGAGCACGCGGATGCGCCCCTTGTCCGGGCCGAGCGGCACGCCCTCGCGCAGCTTCCCCTGCGTGCGGAACTCGTCGAGGTAGCGCGACACCTGGCGCGCGTTGCGCCCCAGCGTCGAGAGGTCGCGCTTGAAGTTGTCGATCTCCTCGATGACGTAGATCGGGACGACGACGTCGTTGTCCACGAAGCCGAAGATGCTGCGGGGATCGTGGAGCAGGACGTTCGTGTCGAGGACGAAGTTCTTTTTCACGGCGCGGGCGAGTCTAGCACGCCCCTCCGCTCGCTCGGGCCTGTCGCGGACCCCGCAGCGACGCCGCCGACACGCTCCGGTTTCGCCCGTTGCGCTTGGCGTGGTAGAGGCAACCGTCCGCCCGCTCGACGAGGTCGGCCTTCCGCTCGCCGTCCTCGGGGAAGGTGGCGACCCCGAGCGAGAGCGTCACCCGGAGCGGGCCCTGGTCGGTGTCGAAGACGAGGGCGGCGATCTTCTCGCGGATGCGCTCGGCGATGACGAGCGCCCCCTGGGCGTCGGTCTCGGGCATCACCACCGCGAACTCCTCGCCGCCGTAGCGCGCGACCACGTCGGTGGCGCGCGCCTCGCGTGCGAGGGTTCGCGCGACGCCGCGCAGCACCTGGTCGCCCGCCGGGTGGCCGTAGGTGTCGTTCACGGACTTGAAGTGGTCGATGTCGCAGAGCAGGAGCGACGTCTTCTTCCCGTACCGCTGGGCCTGCGCGAGGTGCTCGTCGAGCCGCGCCTGGAACGTGCGGTGGTTGGTGAGCCCGGTGAGCCCGTCCGTCGTGGCGAGCCGCTCGGTCTCGTCGAAGAGGCGCGCGCGCAGGATCGACTCGCCCGCCTGCATGGCGATCACCTCGAGCTGCCGGACCGCCTCGCCGCCGAGCCCGGAGTAGGCCTTCGCGCGGCGCGCTCCGACCACCAGGGCGCCGAGCGTCTTCTCCGCGCTCTTGAGCGGCAGGACCTTGAGCGAGGCGAGCGCCCGGAGCCGCGTTCCCCCGTCGAACACCGGGGTCTTCGCCACGTCGATCTCCTTGCCCGGGAGCGCGGAGCCGAGCCGCACCGCCGAAGCCACGAGCCCGGTGTCGTCGGCGAACTCGAGCCCCTCGAGCGGGCCCGTGGCGCGGGCCTCCTCGGCCCCCGCCACGCGCGCGATCCGGTGGACCCGCCGCCCGTCCCGCTCCTCGACGAGCGTGATGGCCGCGAAGTCCACCTCGAGCGTCTGCCGTGCGATCTCCAGCGTGGCGTCGAAGACCTCCGCGGGCTTGCTCGTGCGGTTGAGCCGCTCGAGCGCCTCGAAGAAGCGCTCCTTCTCGTCCCGCGAGCGCTTCGTGTCGATCATCAGCCGCTCGGCGGCGGCGGCGCGCAGGATCTCGCTCGACAGTGCCACGAGGAGCCGCTCGTCGCTGTCCGTGAATGGGGTGGCCTCGAGCCGGTCCGCCACGATCACACCGCGCAGGTGCCCCCCGCGCGCGTCGAGCAGCGGCACGGCGAGCAGCGCGCCCGGCCGGGTTCCGTCCTCGTAGTAGCTCGGCACCTTCAGCTCGCCGGCCAGCCGGATCGGGGACCGGCGCTTCACGGCCCCGCCGAGCGCCCCCTCGCCGGCCGGGATGGGGGCGCGCCGGACCGCGCCGCTCGGCGAGCGGCACTCGCGCAGCGTCAGCTCTCGCTCGTCGTCGGAGAGCAGGAACACCGCACAGGTGTGGCTGCGCAGGGCGGCCTCCGCCACCTCGAGCGACCCGCGCACCGCCGCCTCCACCTCGACGACCGCCGCCTCCGTCCAGAGCCGCTCGCGCTCGGCCGCGCCGGCAGCGCCGGCCGGGGAGAGCAGCCGGAACTCGCGCGCGCGCTCGTCGATCTCGCGCATCCTCCGTTCGACCGCCACGCGCTCGGCGCGCCGCGCGGCGACGACGCGGCCGGCGAGGACCGCGTGGTACAGCACCGCGAACAGCGCCAGGAACCCGGCGTGCACCACCGCCGCGGGGAGCTCCCACGCGCTCGCGCCGCGCGCCTGCCAGGCGAGCCCTTCGAGCAGCACCGCGATGAGGACGAGCGCGAAGCCCACCGCGCGCGAGAGGAACGCCACGAGGAAGGCCATCACGAGGTAGACGAGCGGCTGGAGTGGCGACTCCACGCCGCCGCCGCCCGCCGTCTGCGCCATCGCCTGGGCCGCGACCACGAAGAGCGCCCCGAGCTCGAGCTGCTCGCGCCGGGAGGCGGAGGCACCCGCCGCCGCGCGCTCGGTCCGGCGCCAGACCACCGCCCCCAGCGCCACGGCGAGCGCGGCGAGCGCGGCCGCCTCCGGCCAGCCGGGCACGGGCGACTCGAAGGCGCGGCGCGCGACGAGCGCACCCGCCGCGAGGGCCACCGCGCCGGGGACGGCCCGGAGCAGCGCGCCGCCGAGTCGGCGCCGCGCCGGCGCGCCGAGCAGCCCCATGTCGCCGAGGAGCGCCGCGTAGAGCCGCACCAGTAGCGGGCGCCGCCGCTGCAGGCCGAGCCGGTCGCGCACCATGGGGGTCGCGCCGACGCGCGCGCGCTCCGGCGCGAGCGGGGGCGTCACGGCAGCGCTCCACCCGGAGGCGCCACGTGGTAGACGCGCTCACCCGGGCGCACGAGGCCGAGGTCCTCTCGGGCCGCGCGCTCGAGCGCGCCCGGGTCGGTCCGCAGCGCGCGCACCTCGCGCGCGAGGCGGGCGGTCTCGGCCGCGAGGCGAGCGTTCTCCTCCTCCATCCGCACCGCCTCGTCGCGCAGCCGCACGCACTTGCGCAGGCCGGACGGATCGAGGGCCGAGAGCGCCGCGAGCACCGCGACGATCCCGAGGTACGTCCCGAAGCCCCACCTGCGCCCGCGCGTCCCGGACATGGCTGCCGGCCCGACCCTAGCAGCCGGGGCCGGTGCGTCCAGAAATCGGCCGATAGCGGGCGGCGCGCGGGCGCCGGTCAGCTGCCGGACTTCTTGAGCTGCTCGGCGAGGTAGTTCTCCGTGCCGACCTGCTTGATCGCGACGAGCTGCGTCTCGAGCCAGTCTGCGTGCTCCTCCTCGCCCTCGAGGATGTCCTCGAGCAGGTCGGCCGAGCCGTTGTCGCCCTTGTCGCGGCTGAGCTGGATCCCGCGGTTGAGCGTGGTGATCGCGTTCTTCTCCACCTCGAGGTCGAGCGCGAACATCTCGGGCACGCTCTCTCCCACGTTCACCTTCCCGTACCGCTGCAGGTTGGGCAGCCCCTCGAGGTAGAGGATCCGGTGGATGAGCTCGTCCGCGTCCTTCATCTCGTCGATCGACTCGTGGCGAAACTTCTCGTAGAGCCGCTCGTACCCCCAGTTCTCGCAGATGCGCGCGTGGAGGAAGTACTGGTTCACCGCGGTGAGCTCGTTCGTGAGGACCTCGTTCAGCAGGTCGATGATGGCGGGATCGCCCTTCACGGCAGGTCTCCTGTCTCGCGGCGCGCGCGGCGCTCGTTGGGTCGGCGAGATATACGAGCGGGCCGCGGATGCCCGCAATCGTGCTCCTCATCGCCCGACTCACGATCCCCGTCGAGGGGGTCACCGTCTCCGAGACCCGTCCCGCGTTCGCCTCGCTCGCGACGGTCACCCTCTCCGGGGTCTCGGAGGCGAGCGCCGGGCCCGCCCTCGACGCGGCGTTCGCGGCGTTCGCGCGCGTCGAGTGGTCGATGAACGAGTGGCGCCCCGGCACCCCGCTCGCGGAGCTCAACGCCGCGACAGGAGGGGCCTGGACGGCGCTCCCTGCGGATCTCTGCGCTGCCCTCGCGTACGCCAAGGACGCTGCCGAGCGCACGGAGGGGCGGTTCGACCCGACCTGGGCGGCCCTCTCGGACCTGTGGCGGTTCGACGGCTCGGCGGCGAGTCCGCCCAGCGACGCGGCGGTCTCCGCCCGCTGCCGCCTCGTCGGCCACCGTGCGCTCGAGCTCCGTCCTGCACCCGACGGGGCCTGCGAAGGGCGGCTCGCGCGCGCGGGGATGAAGGTCGGGCTCGGCGGCCTCGCCAAGGGGTGGGCGCTCGACGCGGCCGCGGCCAGGCTCCGGGCGATGGGGGTCACGAGCTTCCTCCTGCAGGCGGGCGGCGATCTCTACGCGGCGGGCACGCGGGGGGACGGGCCCTGGCGCGTGCGCGTCCGCGATCCGCGGGGCGGGCCGGGGGACGCGCTGCCGGAGATCGAGGTGGAGGTCCGCGACCGCGCGTTCTCGACCACCGGCGACTACGAGCACGCCTACGTCGCCGGCGGTCGCCGCTTCCACCACGTCATCGATCCCCGCACCTGCCGCCCCGCGGAGGCGAGTCGGGCGGTGACGGTCCTCGCGCGAACGGCCGCCGAGGCGGAGGTGCTCGGCAAGTCGCTCTTCGTGCTCGGGGGCGCGGCCGCGGTGGAGGAGGGGGCGCGGCGCGGCGCGAGCGTGATCGTGATCGGCTCCGGCGGCGAGGTGCTCGCCTCTCCCGGCCTGCTCCCGCACCGCTGAGCGCGGGTCAGGGCGTATCGCGCTTGCCCGCCGCCGCTCGGACCGGCACGGCGCCGGTCGCCTGCAGCGCGGGACGTGCGCCGGAGGGCGCCGCGGCGACCGGCTCCGCCAGGATCCGCGCGATGCTCCCGCGGCAGCAGCCGCAGCAGGTCCCCGCGCCGGTCGCCTCGCCGATCGCCACGAGCGTGACCGCTCCGCAGTCGCGGGCTTCGCGGATGTCGCGGTCCGAGACGGAGCGGCAGATGCAGACGATCACGGCAGGGCCTCCTCGGGGCGACCGCGCCGCGCCTCGGCCGCGCGCGGGACTTCGGCAGGCGTGCCGCGAGCGTCCACCGCGAACGTCTCCCCCGTGGGCGCGCGCAGCCGCGACACGCGGAGAAAGATCGCGGCGAGGAGCCCCGCCCAGCCGAGCAGCGTGACCTCGAGCCCCGCGAAGGCGGCGAGCTTCGCCCAGGCGAGCGCCGGCGCGACGAAGCGCACCCCGAACCCGGCGGCGACGCCCGCCAGGGCGCAGCCGAACGAGACCGCGACGAGGACGCCGTAGCTGCGCCGGCCGAGCGCGCGCACGAAACCGACGACGTGCGAGACGGCGAAGAGGACGAGGGGGATCGCGAGGAGGTGCGGGACCGCCACCTCGAGGAGCCCTCCGAGCGTGCTCGGCGCGGTGAAGCGCGCCTCCGAGCCGAGGTAGTGCTCGGCGATCAGGGCGGGCGCGCCGCCGAGCTTCAGGACGAAGAGCACCGCTGCGCTCCCCGCGATGACGAGCAGGTAGACCGAGAAGGCCAGCGCGGGCGCGCGGAACCGGGCGAGCCGCTCGTCAGGCACGGGGCCTCCCGGCGGCGGACGCGGCGCCGACGAGGACGAGGAGCGCGGCGAGGAAGGCCGTCGCGAGTACGAACGTGCCGACCCGGACGAGCCCGGCCCCGTGCGCCGAGGCGACGATGAACGGGGCCGCGAGATCGGCGAGCGTCGCGGCGAGCGCACCGAAGAAGAGGACCCTGCGCAGCCCGGGGGCGACGGGGGCGACGGCCGCGAGCGACCCGAGCATGAAGAGCAGGAAGCCGTAGACGAAGGCGCCGACGTGGAGCTCCTCCCACAGCGCCACCGCCGCGAGCGGCTCCTGGCCGTCCGGGCCGAGGTAGAAGGCCTCCACCCCCGCCGGCGTGAGGCCGCCCGCGAACACGCGCTGCGCCGCGAAGCCGGCGAGCGCGAGCGCCGCGAACAGGAGGAACGCGCGCACGGGAGGACGGGCGCGCGGCGCGGCCGATGGGTAGACGAGGAACCTCATCGCCCCACCCCGGCCGCCTCGCGCAGCGCCTGCAGGAGCCAGCGCGACTCCTCGGCGACGCCGCGGGCGGTGAGCGTCGCGCCGCTGATCGGCGCGAGGTCCTGCCCCACCGCGAGCCGGTCCGAGGGTCCCTTCCCCTGGAACTGCGCGAGCCAGCGATCGCTCGGCCGGTACTCCGCTGGCTCGAGGAAGGCGAGCACGCGGATCCGCCGGATGCGGCCGTCCGGCTCGAAGACGATGGCGAAGGTCTCCCGCTTGGTACGGACGACGTGGCTGTGGATGACGGCGTGGCCGAGCGGCACGCCGCCCTTCGTCGCCGTGTAGAACGTGACGAGCCGCTCGTTCACGCGCGCGCGCGCGAGCTGCTCGACCCGACGGACGAGGTCGTCCGTGAGCACGACGTCACGCACCGTGACGGTCTCGGCGTCGGGGAACTCGGCGCGGACCACCGCCTCGTCCTTCGGGCCCGACGCCTCCGCCCCCGCGGACAGGGACGGGAGGAGCAGGGCCGCGAGCGCGGCGAGCGGCACGGCGGCCTTCCCGAAGCGCAGGTTCATCGCGCCGCGCGCCTCCCTAGAACACGAGCCCGACGCCGAGGTTGACGCTGTCCTGCGCAGAGAAGGTGTCCGCCTCCTTGCGCGTGAAGTCCGCCTTGACGGCGACGGTCGCGATGGGCTTGTACGTCAGCCCCGCCGTCACGAAGCGCTGATCGAGCGCCGGGTTCCGCGTGCCGCCGGCCGGCACCTCGTCGTGAAGGTCGAGCACCTCGTAGCGCACGAACGGAGTGAGGGACTGCTCGCCGCCCGGCGCGACGGCCGAGAGCACGTCGTAGGCGACCTCGGCGTACCCGCCGCGGACGCGGGAGCCGATCACGGCCGTCCCGGTGAGCCCGAGCTCCTCCGAGAGCGCGCCCGCGCCCCCGAGCCGGCCGGTGACGGCGAGCGCCTTCGCGGAGAGCCCGCGCCACTGCGCGCGCGCGTGGAGCTCGGCGAGCGTCACGTTCACGCGGATCGCCTCGCCGGTCGCCTCGGCCTTCACGTTCTGATCGGCGCGGCCGCCGTAGAACGAGCCGCCCACGTTCGCCGGCCCGACCGCGTAGCCGAGCGCGACGACGCCGGCGAACGTCTCCGCCGGTGACTCGCCGCCGCCCGTGCGCGCCCCGCGGATCCAGCTCCCCGCGCCGAGGTCGCCGGAGAAGGCGTTCAGGCCGGTGAGGAGGTACGCCTGGTAGCGGAGCCCGGCCGCCTGGCCGTGTATGCCGAGCCCGTTCTCGTTCCACGTCGAGGGGATGAGGTTCCGCTCCACCTGCGGGCGGAAGACGCCGTTGAAGAAGGGCGGCTCGTGCAGCTCGTTCACGATCCCCACCGGCACGAGGACGTTGCCGGCGCGGAGCTGCAGCGCCTTCGAGAGCAGGAAGTCGAGGTACGCGAACTCGACCCCGAGCTCGCCGTGGTGCTCGAACTCGACCTCCGCGTTGAAGACGATCCGGTCGTTGAAGCGGTAGCCGGTGTAGAGGACCACGCGGTAGAGATCGCTCTCGTCGGCGCCGTCGACGTCGAGCTGGTTCGCGTAGACGACCTCCCCGTAGCCGCCGAGCGAGAGCCCCTTCGGCGCGAAGTAGACCTTCGACGCGGCCGGCCCCATGCCGCCGTAGGACTGGTACTCGACGTCGCGCAGGCCGAGCTCGAGCTTCAGCCGGCGGACCTCCTCTGCGAGGGCCTTCACCTCCTCCTTCGAGGCGGCCTCGGCCGGCTTGCCCTCGGCGGCCGGCGCCGTGCCCTCCGCGCGGGCGGTCGAGACCGATGAGGCGAGCAGGGCGGCGAGGAGCAGCGAGGTGCCGATGTTGATTACCATTCTCAACGTGGCCCGCGCGGGGCTCTCTCCGATGTGACTGCGGGTTTCACTGCGCGAGGGTCAGGGGGAAGAAGCGGGACGTCAGCGCCCTTCGGCGCGCTTCACGTAGATCTCGCCCGCGATCTCCGGATCGAGAGCGATGGTGGTCTCTCCGATCTCGATCACGTACGAGGGCGAGCGCTGGTGGAGCCGGATCGTGCTCCCCGGGATCACCCCGAGGGCGGCGAGGCGGTCCATGCGATCGTGGAACTTGGGGGCGATGAAGACGATGCGAGCGTTCGCCCCGAGCTCGAAGCTCGGCAGCCCCGTGACGAGCGGCCGGAGGGTCTTCTGGAAGGTCCCGCAGCACGCGCCCGGGGGGATCGGCTTCCCGTGGGGGCAGGTGGGTGGGTGGCCGAGCAGCGTGCAGACCGAGTCGGTCGCCTCCGGCGAGAGGATGTGCTCGAACTCGCAGGCCTGGCTCTCCATCGTGCGCTCGCCGAGCGCGAGGACGTCCCTGAACAGGCGCTCGGTGAGGCGGTGACGGCGGACCACGTCGCGCGCCCGCTGCTCGCCCGCCTCGGTGAGAAGGGCGCGCGAGCCCTCGAGCCGGAGCAGGCCGCCGGCCGCGAGCCCGTCCAGGTCGGGCCGGCCGGCGTCGGGGGCGTGCTCACCCGATGCGGCCGCGAGGATCGCGACGGCGTCGTCGCGCCCCGCCTCGCGCTCCCTGAACACGGTCTCCAGGATCTCCTCGGCCCTGCGGCTCACCGGCTTGGCGCTCGCGCTCACGGCGACGTCCCCTTCCCTGCTCCGAACCGGTCGAGCAGGCGGCGGAGCCCGCCCGCGAGGCCGCCCTCCTGCGGGAAGCTGTAGCCACACGACGGGCAGCACACGACGCGACAGCCCTTCGACAGCGGGCAGCTCGGGCGGCAGCCCTGCCCCTCCGCGTCGAACTCGCCCCCGCACAGCGGGCACTGCTCCATCCTGGCGACCACGGCCGGCACGGTCACTCCTAGTAGAAGGCCCGCATGAGCCCGTTCACGGAGGCGCCCACGAGCACGGCGAACGGGACGATGAAGGCCATGATGGCGAGCCCCGTCCGCCACCCGCGCTCCTTCAGGATCATGAAGAAGTTCGCGATGCAGGGGATGAAGAGCGTGATGGTCACGAGCGCGACGGTGATCTCGATCTGCATCGAGCGCGTGAGCCCGCCCGCGTCCATGAACGGCTCGTAGAGGAGGAAGAGCCCGGCCGCGGCGTAGTCGCGGCGCAGGAAGCCGAGGATGAAGGCCCCGGCGGCCTGCTTGGGGAGGCCCAGGAACCCGACCACCACCGGCGCAGCGGCCCGCTCGAGCGTCGCGAGCGCGCCGGTCCGGTCGAGCAGGTACAGCACGAGCGTCCCGACCACGAACAAGGGCAGCGCCTCGCGGAGGTACCACTCGATCCGCGCGAGGGTCTTCACGGCGATGTTCCCGGCCTGCGGCACGCGCAGCGGCGGGAGCTCGAGCATGAAGTCCGAGCCGCGGCCGGGGAGCACCTTCGCCGCGAGCCAGCCGACGAGGAAGATGACGAGCAGGATGCTCGTGCCGAACCAGACCGTGGCCGCGGTGGGGAGCTTCGACGTCATCGCCAGGATCACCGCGAGCTGCGCGCTGCACGGCACGCCGAGCGCGAGCAGGAGCGTCACGATCACCCGCTCCTTCCGCGTCTCCATGATCCGCGCCGTCATCGTCGCCATGGTGTCGCAGCCGAGGCCGAGCACCATCGGCAGCACCGCCTTGCCGTTCAGCCCCATCCGCTTGAACACCTTGTTCAGCATCACCGCGAGGCGCGGCAGGTAGCCCGAGTCCTCGAGGGCGCTGAAGGCGATGAAGAAGGTGGTGACGATGGGCAGGACGATGGCGATGCCGTAGGCGAGCCCCATCGACACGAGCCCGTAGCGGCCGACGATGAACCCGCCGTGCTCCGAGACGGGCACGCCCGGGGGACCCACCAGGAACGCCTCCACCGCGCCGTCGGGCGCGAGGAAGCGGATCGCGGCGGACACCCACGGGACGAGGTAGCTCTCGAAGATCGTGTTCTCGAGGAAGTCGACGAGCGTCCCCGCGCCGAGGACGCCCACGAACTGGTAGGCCACCCAGAGCACCGCCGCGAGGATCGGGACACCCCAGAGCGGATGCGTCGACCACGCGCCGAGCCGGCGCGCGAAGGTGCTGCCCGCCGAGACGCCGGCGCGCGTGACGACCTCGTCGTGCAGCCGGTCCGCCGTGGCGAGCCGCTGGCGCGCGATGACGAAGCGGAGCGACTCCGGGTAGACCGCCGCGACGCGCCGTCGGATCGCGTCGATCCGGGCGAGGTCGGCCTCGCCGAGGTGCGGCGCCAGCTTCGGGCGCAGGGACTCGTCGCCGACGAGGGCCATCACGGCGAGGCCGCGTGCCCCGATGCCGCCCTTCGGCATGAGGGGCGCGAGCTCGGCCAGGGCCTCCTCGATGGACGCGTCGTAGCGGGGCCGGAAGGGTGAGGCGCGCGCGCCGGCGAGCGTCGCCTGCAGCGCGGGGAGCCCCTTGCGCTGCACCGCGACCGTCGGCACGACGTCGACGCCGAGCGTGCGCGAGAGCGCCGCCGCGTCGATCTGGAACCCGCGGCTCGCCGCCTCGTCCGCCATGTTTAGCGCGAGCGTGAACGGGATCTCGGCCTCGGCGAGCTGCGTCGCGAGGAGCAGCCCGCGGCGGAGGTTCTTCGCGTCGCAGACCTGGACGCAGACGTAGTCGCGCTCGGAGAGGAGGATGTCGCGCGTGACCTGCTCGTCCTCGGACATCGGGACGAGGTTGTTCGTCCCCGGCGTGTCCATCACGTGCCACGGGCGCCCCTCGATGGTGGCCGCGCCGCGGGTCACCTCGACGGTCGTGCCCGGATAGTTCGACACCGTCACGTACTTGCCGGTGAGCGCTCCGAAGAGGACGCTCTTCCCGACGTTGGGGTTGCCCACGAGGATGACGCTCCGCGCGGCGGCCACGACCTCCTTGCGGTCGAGGTCGCCGCCGTCGGCGCGGGCGGTCGCCGCGGGAGGAGGAGGGGTCATCGACGGACCTCGCCGGGCGCCGCGCGGCAGCGCTCGCAGCGGCCGTAGAGCTCGAGCTTGTGGCTCTCGACCTCGAACCCGTGGCTCCGCGCGACCGAGGCCTGGAGCGTCTCGATCCGCTCGTTCGCGAACTCCACGATCGTGCCGCAGGCGGTGCAGATCAGGTGATCGTGGTGCTCTCGCACGCCCGCGGGCTCGTAGCGCGTCTGGCCATCACCGAACTGACGGCCAGCGGCGAGCCCGCACTCCGACAGGAGCTTCATCGTCCGGTAGACCGTCGCGACGCTGATGCGCGGGTCCTCGCGCCGCACGCGCGCCACGAGCTCCTCCACCGTGACGTGGCCGGGCGTCGCGAAGAACACCTGGGCGATCCGATCGCGCTGCCGCGAGTGCTTCAGCCCCTTCTGCTCGATGTACGCGCCGAGCGTCTCGGTGGCGGAGGATGACGCGGAGGTCGATGGCATGGCCGGTGGACGGCTCGAGCCGGCGCGCGCAGCGGGGGTCATGGGGGTCGGGCGCGAGCTCATCCTGATAACGATTCTCACTATCAGAGGTTGCGGCCGATGGCAAGCCTGCCACGCGTCTCCCGCTAGGGCGTCCGCGGAAAGGCCGCCTGCCAGCGTGACGAGGCCCCTGGCCCTTCCCCCCCCGCGTCGTGGCCCAGCAGCGCGACGAGCGAGGCGCGCGCCTCGCGGCGGACCCCGGGGGCCGGGTCCCGCTCCACCAGCTGGATCAGCCGCGGGACGTGACGGAGCCCCTCCTGCCGCGGTCGGTATCGCACGAGCTCGGCGGCGAGCGCCCGCACCTCGGTGCTCGAGGAGGCGAGCGCCCGATCGAGCGCGACCGGTCCCGGGGCCGGCTCGCGCTCCGCGGGACCGAGCGCGATCCCTGCGATGACGGCGGCGACGAGGCCCATGAGCCCCACCTGCACGAACGCCTTGCCGGCAGGGTACCGGCCGGCGCGGACGAGCGCGAAGCGGTACCCGGCGAAGACGACGATGAAGATCCCCAGGAACGCGGGAGGCACCCACAGCGCGGCGGGAGGCCACCGGCCGCCGACCACCTCGCGCTGGAGGGCGGGCAGGGCGCCGAGCGTCAGCGCGGCCGAGGCGACGAGGAGCCCGAGCAACACCCAGCGCGCGGCGCGGACCCAGCGCGGCATCCGGCCCCCCTCCCCCATCCCTCGCATGCGCGGCAGTGAACCACGCGGGACCCCGGCCGGCAACGGCCCCGTGGTCGACGTCCTTGACTCGGCGGGGCCGCTCGCGCACGTTCCGCCGCCATGGCGGAGATCGACGGCGAGCTCGTGGAGCGGGTCACACGCTGGTGCGCCGAGGCGGGCCGCAAGGCGGGGACGTCGTCCGTCCGCGCGGCCCTCGCCCCGCTCGGCTGGGACGAGCTGCTCGCGGTGAAGGCGCTCCTCGCCGATCCGCCCCCCACCCGCCCGCTCGGCCCCCACGCGCTCGTGGATCTCGCGCGCGGCGTGCCCGCCGACGTCGCGGCGGAGCGCGAGCGCGAGGGGCGCTATGGCGAGGAGGCGGCAGAGGACGCGGAGCCCGCGGCCCACGCCGAACCGCGCGAGGCAGACGCGGAGCGCCCGCGGCGCGCCTCACCGCGCCGCCGCGCCCGCGCGCCGTTCGTCATCCACCGAGCCCGCGACCGCGTGACGCCGGAGATCCCCGCGGCGGCGGACCCGCTCCGTCCGCTGGAGGAGCTCTTCCGGCCCGAGGGGCGCTCCGTGCTCGAGCGGCTCGTCCGCACGGGTGGGGCGCGACGCGCCCGGCTCGCGGCCGCGCTCGCGGCGGGCTGGCGTACGGCGGCGGGCACGCCGGCGTCGGCCGACGACCTCGCGGCCCTCCTCGAGGAGCACGGGCTCGCGCGCGCGTTCGAGCGTCGCGAGCGCGACGAGACCCTCCACGCGGTCCGCGCCGCGGGCGGCCTCCTCGGCGCGGCCGCCGAGCGGCTCGGCGTGGATGCCGCCGGGCTCGCCTCGACGGTGGCTCGGCTCGGCATCGGCGCCGAGGTCGAGCGCATCCGTGAGGAGCGGCGCCGCGATCTCCGCTCGCGCGCGACGCTGAGCGAGCGCGTCCGGCTCCTGCTCGAGGATGCACCGCGCCTCCACGACCTCGGGCTGGAGGCGGAGATCGAGGACGATCTCCGCGCGCGCCTCCCGGAGCACGTCCGCGCGCTGCAGGGCGGCGCGGAGCCGATCCCCGCCGCGCTCTCGCGCACCCTCTCCATCCCCCGCGAGGCGGCCGACGCGCTCGTCGCGCGCCTCGGCCTCGCGTTTCCGACCCCCCGGACCTCCCGCCCTCGCGGCGCGGCGCCCCGTCCGTCAGGAACGCGGACGGTGAGCCCGCGGCGCCCGTCCGCTCCGCCGCGTGCGGGCGGACCGGGCCGGCTCGACCGGACGCCACGTCCGCCTGCCGCAGGCCGGCCCCCGAAGCCGTCCGGGGCGCGGCAGGGCGAGCGCGCCGGCCCGCGCGCCGTTCCTTCCGCTTCGCGGCCTGGGGGTCGCGCGCCGGTGGCGCGCCCCGGGTCCGCTCCGCTCCGTCCGCGCCCGCCCGCCGGCGCCGCATCCCGCGGCCCGGGCGGTCGCCCCGGGGCGACGTCGCGCCCGCCCGGACGCAAGATCCCCGGCTCGCCACTGGCCCGCGGCGGCCCGCCACCTCGGCCGGGCGCGAGCGCCGCCCCGCGGACCGGCGGCGCGCGCCCACCCCGCCGGCCTCGGCGCTAGCCCCGTGGACCGCCCTTCCGTTCCCCGCTAAGGATCGACCGTGCCCATCTACGAATACGCCTGCGAGGCGTGCGGCCGCGTCACCGAGCACATGCAGAAGATCTCCGACCCGCCGCCCGGCGCGTGCCCCGCCTGCGGCGAGGGTCCGCTCTCGAAGGTCGTCTCGCGCACGAGCTTCCACCTCAAGGGCGGCGGCTGGTACGCCGACCTCTACGCCTCGAAGAAGGACGGCACCAAGGCACCCGCGGAGGGGAAGCCGGACGCGAAGGCCGAGGGCAAGGCCGACGCGAAGGCCGAAGGGAAGGCCGAAGGGAAGCCGGACGCGAAGGCGGAAGGCAAGGCGGAGCCGAAGCGCGAGTCGCGTCCCACGCCGCCCGCGGCGAGCCCCGCTGGCGGCGGCTCGAGCGGCTCGGGGAGCGCCGGGGGCGGCTCCCCGCCCCCGGCCTGATCGCCGCTACTTCGCCTTCGGCGCGGGCTTGTTCTTCTCGAAGACGACGTTCTCGCCGTACTTCGCGACGATCTGCCTCTTCGTCTTCAGCCCGGTCAGCTCGATCACGAAGTTCGGCACCCGGCGTGCGCGCCGGTCCGCCGCCCAGCGCGTGATGTCCGCGCGCGGGCGGGCGCGCCGCGCCGCGCCGTTCTTCACGCGCGCGCCCCGGCCGACCTGCTTCTCGAGGTTGGCCTCCAGCCGCTCGGCGGCGACCTGGGCGACCGCGCGGGCGATCTGCACGGATGCGCGCCGGACGACGGGCTCCATCGCCTCCCGGACGGCGGCGTCGAGCGAGGTTGCGGCGGGGGGTCGGGCCATGTCTGTGCTCCTGGGGGTGAGATTGCCCGGATTGCACGGATGGCCAAACGGGCTCGCGTGGATTATATCCGCTGCTGCCTGCGCGCAATGCGATTTTCTGCTAGGGTCGCCGCGCGGCCCTCTGGTGGAACGGTAGACGCGCTCGACTCAAAATCGAGTGGGGCAACCCCCCGTCCCGGTTCGAGTCCGGGGAGGGCCACTCCCGCCGCGCCCGGCCCGTTTTCCGCTTGCCGCCGGGCGTGGCACGCGTGTATCGGTACGCGGCACCGCACGACGGGATCACCGAATGTACAACCTCCTCATCAGCCTCGCGCTCGGGATCGCGGTCGCGCTCGCCCTCGGGCTGGGCACCGACTTCGGGTGGGCCGCGGCCGTCTTCCCGGCCATCCTGGCGATCGCCATCGCCTACTTCGTGCTCGCCCGGAGGACGTGGAAGCGGCTCGAAGTCGTCTTCGACGCCATGCAGAAGGAGGTGCAGGCGCAGAAGATCGACAAGGCCGTGCAGACGCTCCAGGGAGCGTTCGCCCTCGCGCCCTGGCAGTTCCTGGTCGCCGCGCAGCTCCACTCGAACATCGGCATCCTGCTGTACCTCAAGTCGGACCTGGACGGCGCCCTACCCCACCTCGAGAAGAGCTTCTCCCGCAACTGGGTCGCGCGCGGGATGCTCGGCGCGCTGCGCTTTCGCAAGCGCGACGTCGAGGGCGCGCTCGCCATCTTCGAGGAGGCGGTGAAGGCGAGCAAGAAGGAGGGCGTGCTCTGGTCCGCTTACGCCTGGATCCTCGAGGAGACCGGCAAGCACGCCCAGGCGATCGAGGTGCTCTCGCGCGCCGTCGCCGCGAACGCGTCGGACGACCGCCTGAAGGGCTCGCTCCAGCTCCTGCAGAACGGCAAGAACCTGAAGCTCGGCAAGGTCTACGCTGAGCAGTGGTTCCAGTTCATGCTGGAGCGGCCGCCGCCGCAGTACGTGGGCGGCCCGGGCGGCTTCCGCGGCGGCAACCGCCGCGCGCTCTACGGCCGCGGCTGACCCGCCGCGTGACGGTGGTGCGCGCCTCGCTCCCGACCGGGAGCGCTAGACGCTTCACGTCCCGCCGTGACCGACCGTGATGCGACCGCGCTCGACGACGAGCGGGACGCGCCGGTCCCCTCCGGACAGCTCGAGGAACCGCGCCATCGCCGCGGCGTCCTTCTTCACGTTGAAGTACTCCACCTGGAAGCCTCGCGTGCCGTACTCGACCCGAGCGGCGTTCGTGTACTGTCAGGTGTCCTTTCCGTAGATCTGGACGGCCTCGGCCACGGTCCTCCCTCCTCTCCCGCGGAAGAATATTCCGGCCCCACCCCACGCGTGCACCGGTCTTTTTTCGCTGCACGCGGTATCGCCGCACGGGGTGCGGCGTCCGCACTTGAGGTGGCGCGCCCGTTTGCGCCGCGGGTGGTGCCCACCGTGCACGGCACCCGCCTTGCTCAGGGGTCCGACGTGACCTCCTCACCCGCGGCAAATGTATCCAACCCACGGCGCCGCATGCGCCGGCTCCTGATCCTGGCCCTCGTGGGGACTCCGTGGACCGGGGTCGCGGCCGCGCTGTACGCTTGGCTTCGCTGACCTCGGCCGGGCGAGCGGATCGGCCGGGAGCGCCGTTCGAGGCGCGGGGGGCCCGCGAGCGCCACGGCGAGTGCCAAGGGACCGCCGGCTGACGTTCCGGCGTGCCCCACGTATATTCGGAGCACCCGAACGGACGCATGCCCGGCCCGAACGAACACGACGGTGGATCCCCGCCCGGCCCGACCGGCGTGGATCTCGTCGGCCAGACGCTCGAGGCCCTCGCCGCCGTGGCGGACGCACCACCCGAGGAACGGGCCCAGCGGTTGCGCGCTGCGCTGCCGGCCAGCCTCGCCGAGCTTGCGGAAGCCAACCGGCGCCTGCGGGAGACGGCGCACCGACGGGACGCGCTCCTCGGGACCGCGGCCGGGGAGCTCCGGCGCGCGGCAGGGCTCGTGGCGAACGACGGGGCGGACGCCGCCGGCCTCTCCGAGGCGGCGCGCCTGCGCGCCGTGGCGGACGAGCTCGAGCGGCTCCTGCGCCCCGCGCCCGAGGCCCGCCCTGCGCGTCGCGCAGCGCGCACCCCGAACCCGCGGGCCCGGCTCCTCGTGGTCGACGACGAGCCCGACGCGCGCGAGGTGCTCTCCGAGGCCCTTCAGCCCGACTACGAGATCCTGGCGGCGGAGGACGGCGAGGCCGCGGTCGAGGTCGCGCGCGCGGAGCGCCCCGACGTCGTGCTGATGGACCTCTCGATGCCGCGCCTCGATGGGCTGCAGGCGCTCGAGCGGTTGCGGTCCGATCCCTCGACCGCGGACATCCCGGTCATCTTCGTCTCCGGGCAGGGCGACGACGCGGTGAAGGTCCGCAGCCTCGACCTCGGCGCGGTGGACTACCTGCAGAAGCCCTTCTCCGAGCGAGAGCTCCGGGCGCGGGTCGAGCGCACGCTGCGGCTCGTCCGCAGCCAGATCGCGCTCCGGGAGCTCGCGCAGACGGATCCGCTCACCGGCCTCGCAAACCTGCGCGCCTTCCGCGCGCGGCTCGAGGAGGAGGTGAAGCGCGCCCGCCGGTACCACACGCCGCTCACCTGCGTGATGGCGGACATGGACAACCTGAAGCCGGTCAACGACGAGCTCGGGCACGCGGCGGGCGACCGGGCTATCGCCGCGGTCGCCGCGGTGATCCGCGAGGAGCTGCGCGAGACCGACTTCGGCGCGCGCTACGGGGGCGACGAGTTCGTCCTCCTGCTGCCGCACACCAGCGCGGAGGAGGGGCGCGTCTTCGCCGAGCGCGCCTGCGCGCGGCTGCACGCGACCGAGCTGGAGCTCGGCGGCCGCCGCATCCCGGTCGGCGCCTCCTTCGGCGTGGCCTGCCTGCCGGAGGGCGGCGAGCACGGGGCCGAGGCGCTGGTCCGCGCCGCCGACGACGCCCTCTACGCGGCGAAGCGCTCGGGCCGCGGTCGGGTGATGGTGGCCGACCTCCCCGATCCACCGACGGTCCATCCCATGTGAGGAGGCCGCGGCCGCGCGGGCCCGACAGCCGCGCGCGGCATCGCCCCTCAGCCCTTCGCGCCGCCGGCGACCGGCGCGCCCGGCTCGTCGCTCGGGCCCTCGCTCGCGCGGGAGCGCGCCTCGGCGGTGTAGCGGTTCAGCTTGTTGTAGAGGGTCTTCTCGCTGATCCCGAGGCTCTCGGCCGTCCGCGCCTTGTTGCCGCCGTTCTTCTGGAGCGAGGCGAGGATGTAGTCCTTCTCGACCTTGTCGAGGGGGATCCCGAGCGGCACGCGGAGGGTGGCCGCCTCCGGCCGGGACGCCTGCATGTCCGGCGGCAGGTGCTCGTCCCCGATCACCTCGCCGTCGGTGAGGATCATCGCGCGCTCCACCGTGTTGCGCAGCTCGCGGATGTTCCCGGGCCAGGCGTAGCCCTGCAAGGTGGAGAGCGCGCCCGGCGCGACGCCCTGCACGTGCTTGCCGGTCTCGGCGTTGAACTTCTCGATGAAGTGGTGGACGAGGAGCGGGATGTCCTCGCGACGCTCCTTGAGCGGCGGCAGGCCGATGGTGAAGACGTGCAGCCTGAAGTAGAGGTCCTCGCGAAAGCGGCCGCGGCGGCTCTCCTCCTTCAGGTCCCGGTTGGTCGCGCAGATCACCCGGACGTCCACCTCGACCTCGGATCGGCCGCCCAGCCGCCGGAACTTCCGCTCCTCGAGGACGCGCAGGAACTTGGCCTGCAGCTCGAGCGGCAGCTCGCCGATCTCGTCCAGGAAGAGCGTGCCGTTGTGGGCGAGCTCGAAGTTCCCGAGCCGCCGCTGATCCGCCCCGGTGAACGCTCCGCGCTCGTACCCGAACAGCTCGGACTCGATGAGGGTCGCCGGGATCGCCGAGCAGTTGAGCGCGACGAAGGGCTTCTCCTTGCGCGGGGAGAGGTTGTGGATCGCGCGGGCGACGACCTCCTTGCCGGTCCCGCTCTCGCCCCAGATGACGACGCTCGCGTTGGACGGCGCGACCTTGTTCACCACCGCGAAGACCTTCTGCATGGCCGGCCCCGAGCCGATCATGTCGGTGCCGGGGGCGAGCGCGGCGAGGCGCCGCCTGAGCAGCTGCACCTCGCGCATCGTCTCCTTCTTCTCGAGCGCCCGCTCGAGCACGATGCGGAGCCGCGCCACCTCGAGCGGCTTCTCGATGAAGTCGTGCGCGCCTTCCTTGATCGCCTGGACGGCGGTCTCGATGGTGCCGCGCCCGGTGAGCAGCACCACCGGACAGTCGGGCAGCTCGGCTCGCAGCGCGCGCAGGAGCCAGAGCCCGTCCATGTTCGGCATCACGAGGTCGGTGAGGATGACGTCGGGGTGCCACTCGATGGCCCGCCGCAGCGCCTCCGTCCCGTCGCTGGCCGTCTGCACGTCGTAGCCCCAGCGCTGCGTCAGCTCCGCGAGCGCGTCGCGGCTGTCCGCCTCGTCGTCCACGATGAGAACGCGGTATCTCATTCGCGCCGGTTCCTCGGGAACCTCAGGACCACCCGCTCCCGATCGGTGCCCCGCTCGACCTCGAGCGCGCCGCCGAGCGCACGGGCGCCCTCCCGAGCGACCTCGGAGTCATAATCCGGCGAGCCTGGCCGGTCAGCGGGCGGGTGCTCGAGGACGAGGCGGACCTCGTCGGCGCGGCCCTCGACGCGCACCGCGAGCCGCGCCCCGTCGGGGGTCACCGCCAGCTCGCCGTGGATGATCGCGAGGGTGAGGCGCCCCACGCGGGCGGGGTCGCAGCGCGTCTTCACTCCGGGTTCGACGTGCAGCACGAGCTCGATCCTGCGGCGGCGCGCGTCGTGCGCGAGGAGCGCGCTCGCGTCGGCGGCGAGCGCGGCCACGTCGATGTAGCCGAGGGGCGCGGAGGGGTCGGCCACGTCGAGCAGGCGGCGGACCACCTCGTTCACGCGGCCGATCTGGTCCCGCAGCGGGCCGAGGTGCGACGCCGCCGCGGCCGCCGCGGCCTCGCCGGCGGAGGCGAGCTTCTCGGAGAGGAGCGCGATCTGGAGCGCCATCGCGTTGAGCGGGTTCTTGATGTCGTGCGCAACGCCGGCGGCGACCCGCGTCAGCGCATTCGAGCGAGCGGCGTGCTCGAGCGTCTCGGCGTCGGTCGCGGACGCGGCCTCCGGCGAGACGAACAGGATCGCGCCGCCGCCCGCGGCGGTGCGGGAGATCTCGATCGGACCGCCCGGCCCGTCGAGGTGCGCGGTCGCCGGCCCCTCGCCCGAGAGGAGCGCACGCAGCGCCGGGACCGCCTCGGCGCGTGCACGGAGCGCCGCCGAGGCGTCGACGCCGTGGACGCCCAAGGCCCCGAGGAAGACCGGGTCCGCGGCGACGATGGCGCCGCTCGAATCCACGAAAGCTGCGCCTCGCGCGGGTGGGTGCATGAAGGTTCCGGCGCCTGAGATGCGGCGGGACTCCGAGTATTTCAAGACCCGATGCGCTTATCTCGGTAAGAATCGCCGCATCATGGCCGCGCAGCGCCCCTTCCGGCTCCCCCTCGCGACGCTGGCTTTGCTCGGCGGCCTCGCCGCCTGCGCGACCGCTCCCGCTCCCCGGCCCGGACCCGCCGCCGTCGCGCAGCCGGATGCATCGTCCAGCGCGCCGTCGTTGCCCGCCGAGGGCGGCAGGCCGGTGCCCCCGCCGCCTCCTGAGCCGCCGGTTCGGGTGGTAGCCCAGGCCACGCTCGGCGCCGTGGGCGACGTCATGATCCACGAGGCGGTGAAGCGGAGCGCTGCGGCCCACGGCCGGGGCGCTCCCGACGATGGCTTCTCCTGGCTCTTCTCGCCGATCGCCGACCTCCTCGCCGGCCCCGACCTCACGCTCGCGAACCTCGAGACCCCCGTGGCGCCCGACGCCGCGAAGGGGACGCGCGAGTTCGTCTTCAACGCCCCGCCCGCCGCCGCGGCCGCGCTGCGGCGCGCGGGCGTGGACGCCGTCTGCTTCACGAACAACCACGTCTTCGACCAGGGCCGCGCCGGGTTCCTCGAGACGCTCCGGCGCGTCGAGGCGATCGGCCTGCGCGTCATCGGGGCGGGTCCCCCGGGCCGCGCGCACGGGCCGGTGCACGTCGAGCTGAACGGGATCCGCTTCGCGCTCCTCGCCTACGCATACGGCTTCAACGCCGCCGGGGAGGCCTGCGCGAAGGCCGTCCCCTGCCTGGAGCCGTCTCTCCTCGACCGGACCCGCGCCGTCGAGGACGTGCGCGCCGCGGCCGCGGAGGCCGACGCGGTGGTCGTCGCGCTGCACTGGGGCGTGGAGTACGAGCCGCAGCCCCGGGCCGAGGACGTCGCCCTCGCGCGGAGGCTCGCCGACGCCGGCGCGCTCGCCGTGATCGGTCACCACCCACACGTGCTGCAGCCGGTGGAGCTCTATCCGCGCGCCGACGGCCGCACGGCGGTCATCGCCTACTCGCTCGGGAACTTCGTCTCCAACCAGTCGCGCCGGTACGTCTTCGGCGTCACGCCCGAGGCGGTCGCCGCGACGCGCGAGGGAGCGTTCCTGCGGCTCACCTTCGCCCGCCGTGACTACGGGCGTGGGGTGAGCCGCGTGGAGGTGGTGGGCGCGGACGTCCTGCCGCTCTGGACCGAGAACGACACCGCCGAGATCGACCCGAAGCGCGAGCCGGCGAGGCGCCCGGCGATCCGCGTCGTCGCGATCGACCGCGCGCTCGCTGCGGTCCGCGCGGAGCTGGCCCGGTTCGCGGACCCGGTCCCCGCCGAGGACGCCGCGCGCTGGACGAAGCTCCGCGGCCGCGAGGAGCTCCTCCTCGCGCGGCGGGCGTCGATCGCGGCGACGGTAGGCGAGGAGCTCGTCCGGACGCTTCGCCCGGCGGAGCTCGAGCCCGCGCCCGCCCCGCCCGCACCCGCCCCGCCCGCACCCGCCGCGGCCGCGCCGCCGCAGGGCGCCGGGGCGATCGCTATTCCAAGCGCGGGGCCGTGACGGTGCGGGCGTGGCCGGTGTCGCCGGGCTGCACGTCCGGCCGCGCCGGGACCTTCAGCTCGACGAGCTCGATCCCGAGCCGCTGCGCGAACTCGAAGATGCGCGAGTCCCGGTAGAACTCGCCGAAGACGATCCGCCGGCAACCCGCGTTGGCGATGAGCTTGAAGCAGGGCCAGCAGGGCGAGGCCGTCGTGTAGATGGAGGCGCCGTCGATCTCGACCCCGTTCTTCGCGGCCTGGATGATGGCGTTCGCCTCGGCGTGAACGGTCGCCACGCAGTGGCCGTCCTCCATCATGTGTCCGGCCTCGGTGCAGTGGGGCAGCCCACGGATGGACCCGTTGTAGCCGGTCGAGAGGATCGTCTTGTCGCGGACCAGCACGGCCCCGACGTGCTTGCGATCGCAGGTGGCGCGCGTGGCGACCACCCGCGCGATGTTCATGAAGTACTCGTCCCAGCTCACGCGCTCGTCCATCGGGCCTCCGGCCGTTTCGGGTGCACGGATGCTACCGCAGGGGCCCGACGGCGTGCGCGCCGCGTATTACACATGGGCGATGATCGAGACCTCCCGCGCCCTCTTCCTCTCCGTCGCGCTCGCGGCCGCCGTCCCCCGGCTCGCGGCCGCCCAGGCCGCCACCCCCGCGCCTCCGCCGAAGGCGCCGGAGGGCGCGGCGGGCACGCCGAACGCGGCCGCGCCGGCCAAGGTGCCGGAGCCCGCGCCGGGCGCTCAGGCCGCGGCCAAGCCGCAGAAGCCGCTCCCGCGAGGCGCCGTCCTCGAGGAGCTCGACGGGACGCTCGCCTCGGTCGACCGCGATGCCCACCGGATCCGCGTGACCACGGCCGCCGGCCCGGTCGAGCTGGCGCTCGATCGGAACACGCTCGTCTACACCGCCCGAGGCCTCGGCACCGTCCTCGACCTGCGCCCGGGCACGTCGCTGCGCGCCGGCCGGAATGCCGATCACGTCGCGTACTGGATCCAGATTCGTTCGCCGCTAACCGCGACGCCGCCGTCCGAAGCGGGCGCCGGGCCGGCGGGGGGCGGACCACCCCCGAGCGAGCCCGGCCCGGCACCGGTGTCGCCGGCGCCGGGCGAGAGCGGTCCCGCCGGAGGGCCCGTCCCGCGCGGCGCGACGGTGCCGCCGGGCGGGTCGACGGTCGGCCCCGGGAGCCCCACCGCGCCGGGTGGCGCGCCGTAGGGTCGCGGACGCGCTCGCCAGCCGTCGGCGGCGCGCGGAACCCGCTACAGGGCGGCGGGCGCGAACACCGGGCCCGCCGGGGGCGCCCCCTCGCGAGCGGGGCCGCCCGCGAGCTGCGCGAGCCCGTGCTCCCCGAGGAACCGCCGGATCTTGGCGGCGGGCGCGACGAAGGTCTCGCCGGGCATGGGAACGTCGAACGCGTACCGCTCCGCGTCCTTCTCCTTCCCGCCGAAGGCGACGCGCGCGGTCCGGTAGCCCTCGACGAGCCCGACCAGCCGGCCGGCCGGCACGTCGAAGACCCCGCCGCCCGAGCTGCCGTAGCCGATGGCCGCGTCGGTCTTGAGCGCCTTCGGGGCGGGCGGCGCGGCCGCGTTCTCGACGAACGCGTACTCCACCTGCGAGACGATCCCGGCGGCGACCGAGAGCCCCTTTCCGAACGGGGCGCCGATCACGACCAGATCGTCGCCCAGCTCGAGCGCGTCGTCGGGCGCGAGCGGCGTGATCGGCAGCTCCGCCGTCACCTCGAGCACCGCGAGGTCGTTCTCCGGGGCTTGCCCGCGGGCGACGACCCGGGCCGCGATGCGGATCTTGCCGTCCGCGCCGAGCACGCGCGCCTCCATCGTCCCCTTCCAGCTCGCCGAGGGCTCGACCACATGGGCGTTCGTGAGGACGTAGCTCCGGCCCGCCGCGCGCGCGAAGGCCACGCCGGAGGCGCTCCGCACCACCTCGCCGCCTACCGCGATCTCGAGCCGCACGGCGCTCGGGAACACCCGGCGGACCGTGTCGGCCCGAGGGTTCCGCGCCGCGGGGCTCGCCGAAGCCTCCGCGGGAGCGAGGGCGAGGGCGAGGCCGAGCGCGAGGGCCGCGCCGGCGGGGGTCGAGGAGATCCAGGTGGGCACGCCTCCCGAACGTGCCGGCGGCCGCTCGAATTCCTCCCCGTGCCCCGGCAGGAGGAGCCAGACCCACACGCCCCCACGCCACCCTCGCTCGGCCGGCCGCTGCGGCTCACGCGAGCGGGGAGCCCTCAGGCCTCGTAGCGCCTGCGCAGGAGGAAGAGGATGGCATCCTTCGCGCACTCCTCGCAGTAGCCGTACCGGTCGCGCATCGCGCGCAGGGTGTCCTCCACGTGCCGCCGCGCCCGGTCGTCGAGCGACGCCCGCTCGTCCGACAGGTACCGCAGGACGTTCTCGCGGTTCCGCTGGATCTGCCGCCGGCGCTCGTCGTGCGAGTGCTCGCGCAGCCTCCGGAACAGGTCGGGGAAGATCGCGACGTACTCGATCTCGGGCGTGTCCGGGTGGTCGAGCCGGAAGGCGCCCACCGCCGAGATGAGCCCGCGCCGGAACGCGAGGCGGTCCTGGCCGGGCGGCATCACGATCTTCTCGAACTCGAGCATGCGCTCGTCGTCCGGCGCCTCGTACTCGCCGGTGATCCGGTTCTTCACCTTCTCGCCCTTGACCCAGTACGAGACGAGCGAGACGTAGCGGCCGAAGAGCTCGCGGTACTGCGACTCCGAGACGAGCCCCATCGCGTCGCGGATCTCCTCGTCGATCACGTCGAGGTACTCGGCCTCCACCACCTGCACGAACTGCTCGTGGTCGTGGTAGCCGTCCGTCACCTCGAGCTGCAGGAAGTCGTGGACGCTCTGGTCCCGGCAGAGCGCCTCGAGCTCCTCGAGCACCGCGAGCGGCGTGAGGCAGCGCGCGTTCGGCGACTGGGCGGCGTTGAGGAGCGCGGTCTTGATCTCCCGCGCCGAGGCGCCGATCCGGCCCTCGTACCCCGGGAGCGAGTCCGACTCGCGGTACAGGTCCGGAGCGTGCTTGCGGAGCACCTTGGCCTGCGCCAGCGTCAGCCGGTCCGGCGCCGCCCCGCGGTCGTAGAGCCGCAGCTTGTCGAGCGGCGCGAGCTCCGCGACGAGCGCGCGCAGCTCGCCCTCGTAGCGCTCCGGCGACGGGCGCTCGAGGCGCGTCAGCACCGCCCAGAGCGCCGCCACCTCGGTGGCGTGGGGCGCCACGTGCTTGCCCACCGCCGCCGGCGTGATCTGCCGATCGTAGATCTCGCGCTCGACGGAGGCGCGGCGCAAGTAGGGCACGCGCACGAGCTCCACCCTCCCCTTGAACGAGGCGAAGTCGGGCGTCCCCTTGAAGGCGGCGAGCTGCTTCTCGTTGGCGCTCGCGAGCAGCACCACGTCGAGCTGGAGCACGAACTGGTCGAGCGCGACGCGCCCCGTCTCGCTCGTGGCGAGCAGGTACTTGAACGTCTCGAGCGGCCGCTTCAGCAGGTCCGAGTACTCGATGAGGCCGCGGTTCGCCGCGACGAGCGGGCCGTGCGGCTCGTACAGCGCCACGGCGTGGAGCGCGGGCGGGAGCGCCGCGGGGCTCCGGTCGGCGGTGATCTGCCGGTAGCCCGCGTCGACCGAGAGCTGCGGGTCGACGGTGACCGCCGCCTGCCGGTAGCGGGAGGAGACGTAGAACCGCTCGACCTGGACGTGGCGGAGCACCTTGATCCAGTCGCCCCGGTAGGCGCCGAGCAACGCGTCGTGGACCTGGCGGCAGTAGTGGCAGGGCCCGCCATCGGCGAGGTAGTCGGAGAGGACGAAGTCGGACTCCCCCGCGCCCTCTCGCGCGGCCGGGCGGCAGCTCTCCTCGAGCAGCCGCCGCCGCTCCTCCCGCGGCACGAGCAGCAGCGGGTGGTCCTTCATCGGGCACGCGAGCCGCGCGTCGAGCGCCTCGCCGTCGAGGTGGGCGAACGACCCGACCTCGCTCCCCTCCGTGCGCGGCCCGAACCCGAGCCCGGCTCCCTTGAGCCTCCGGTCGCTCGGGAAGACCCAGTTGAACCGGTAGAGCGCCCCCTCCCGCGTCCGGGAGTACGCCTCCATGCCGCGCACGAGCGCCGCCACCACCGAGGACTTGGCCGAGCCGTTTGGCCCGTGGAGGAGCACGAGCTTGTTCACGCGCCCGGTCCGCACGAAGGTGCCGAGCGCGCGGGAGAGGGACGCCTGCACCTCCTCGTGCCCGGCGACGCGTTGCGTCCGGGCGTCGGGCTCGAAGGCGAGGTCGAAGAGGCGCCAGCGCCGGAGCGGGCCCACCGGCGTCTCCCGCTCCTCGGAACCGAAGTGCTCGAGGACGTCCCGGAGGTACTGCGCCGAGCCGCGGGCCTGGAGCCTGGGCTGGTCGGCGAAGACCTGCAGGTACTCCTCGAAGGAGAGCAGGGAGCGATTCTCGACGAACGCCCCCTTCACCGCCGTCCCGACGCTCGCCAGCCAGCGGTGCGTGTCCATGAAGGCCTCCGCTCTCACGGTAACGCCGGCGCGCCGCGCTCGCCGCCCGGTCGGACGGGTTGGGCAGGGAACTCCACCCGGGGCCTTCCTCGGTGGTACCCTCCGGCCGCAATGGAGCGCCTCTCGCCCGACACCATCATCGGGATCGATCTCGGGACCACCAACTCGTGTGGCGCCGTGGCCCACGGGGACGGGCAGGTGAGGCTCATCCCGTACAAGGGCGGCGACTACACCATCCCGTCCATCTTCGCGATCGACGACAAGGGTCACGAGCTCATCGGCCACGAGGCCAAGCGCCAGTGGCAGCTCAACCCGAAGAACACGCTCTACGCGACGAAGCGGCTCATCGGGCGCGCGCCGAAGGACGAGGTCGTCGACACCGTCCTCCGCTCCGTGCAGTACCACGTGCACGCCGGGACGCAGAACGACGTGGCGGTCGACTGCCACGGCCGGTCGTTCCACGTCCCGGAGATCAGCGCCAAGATCCTCGCCAAGATCCGCGACGTCGCCTCCGACCACCTGGGGTTCAAGGTGCGCCGCGCGGTGGTGACCGTCCCCGCCTACTTCAACGACCGGCAGCGCCAGGCCGTGAAGGAGGCCGGGACCCTCATCGATCTCGAGGTGGTCCGGATCATCAACGAGCCGACCGCCGCCGCCCTCGCCTACGGCATCGGCAAGCGGCTGGACGAGCGGGTCCTCGTGTACGACCTCGGGGGCGGCACGTTCGACGTCTCGATCATCGAGATCCGCGACCGGGTCTTCGAGGTGAAGGCGACGGGCGGCGACATCTTCCTCGGCGGCATCGACTTCGACAACGCGATGATCCGCCACGTCCTCGACGACTTCCGCCGCAAGCACGGGATCGACCTCTCGTCCGATCCGGTGGCGATGCAGCGGATCAAGGACCTCGCCGAGCGGATCAAGATCGACCTGTCGGCTCGCACCGAGGCGCCCTTCTCGATCCCGTTCATCACGATGACCCCGCAGGGGCAGCCGCTCAACATGGAGGTCAAGTTCGACCGGAAGCTGCTCGAGTCGCTGACCCAGCCGCTCGTCGACCGCACGCTCAAGATCATGGCCGGCGTGATGGTGGACGCCGGGGTCACGGCGGGCGAGATCGACGAGGTGATGCTCGTCGGCGGCCAGACGCGCATGCCGATCGTCCAGGACCGGCTCACCAAGTTCTTCGGCAAGCCGCCGTCGAAGGGCGTCCACCCCGACGAGGCGGTGGCGATCGGCGCCGCCCTCTACGGCTGGTCCCTGCAGGAGAACTCGGACCTCAAGGTCCAGCTGCTCGACGTGATCCCGATGGCGATCGGGCTCGAGCAGGCGGGCGGGACGATGCACGTGGTCTTCCCGCGCAACGCCGCCATCCCCAACGCCAAGGCCGTCGCGGCGACCAACTCGGTGGACGGCCAGAGCGAGCTCGTGGTCCGCATCTACCAGGGCGACAACCCCCTGGTCGCGCAGGACGAGCTCCTCGGCGAGTTCACCTTCAGCGGCGTGCGGCCCTCTCGCGCCGGGACCGTCCGGCTCGAGCTGCTCTTCGAGGTGAACGTGGAGGGCATCCTCACCGTCTCCGCGCGCGACCTCGACACCGGCCGCGAGATGAAGAAGACGGTCCGGGTGACCGCGGCCTGAGCCGCAGCTCGCGTCCGGCCACGGACAGTCCGGAAAGACAGGCGGCCCCCGCGCCGGACGCGGGGGCCGCAGGAACTTCCGAGCGCTGCGGGTCAGCGGTCCCGGTCACGCCGAGGGGCCGGCGCGGCCCGCCCGCCACCCTGCCCGCCCCTGCCGCCACCGTCGCCGCGCGAGGGAGGAGCCGCGGCCGGGGCGCTCCTCGACTCGGAGCGCTGCGGCTCGGCGCGCGGGGCCGACTCGCGCCGCTCGCTCCCCTCGCTCCGAGGCGCGGGCCCGTATCCCTCGCGCCGGTCGCCTCCCCGCGGCGCATCGGCAGCACCATCGGCAGCACCATCGGCGCGCCGCTCGCCGCCGCGCGGCGCCGGCCCGTAGCCACCTCCGCGCTGCTCGCTCCCGCGCTGCGCCGGCGCAACGCCGCCCTCGCGCCGCTGGGCCGGCTCGCTGCGCTGCGGCCCGAATCCGCGCTCGGTGCGACCCCCGCGAGGCGCAGGACCGAAGGCGCCAGCCTCGGCACGCCCACGGCCCGGCGCGAACGACGCGGTGCCGCGCTCGCGGCGTGCCGGCGCGGCGCGGACCTCCGGCCGGTAGATGCTCACCTCGCCGGGCCGGGCGCGCGACGCGCCTGGCGACGGCGCGGCGACCACCCGCGCGGCGCGGATGGGCCGGCCCACGCGCTCCTCGATGCTGCGCGGCGCGGGGCCGCCCCAGGCCGGCGCCGGCGCGACCGAGACGCGGCCAGGGCCCGGGCGCGGCGCGGCGCGCGCGGGCGCCGGGGCGGTCCGGTAGAAGTGGTGACGCGTGTACGAGGGCGCATAGGCCACCTGGTAGACCGGCACGGAGACGAACCGGAGCGTCGGCACGAACGTCCACCAGACGTCCACGAAGGGATACGTGGTCACGTAGATCGAGAGCCCGGGCGCGAGCGGCGCCCAGCCGACCGCGTCGCCCGAGTAGCGCCAGCTCACCCACGCAGGCGCCCACTGGTAGCCGGGGACCCAGACCCAGCCGTAGAAGCTGTCGTAGGTCCACCGACCGTAGTGGTAAGGCCCCCACCCCCACGGCTCGTCGGACACCCAGAGCCAGCCTTCGTTCGTCCACTCCCAGCGGCCGTAGTAGTAGGGGCGCCAGCCCGCGGCGACGTTGGGGCGCCAGACGCGCCCGTAGGAGCCCGCCACCACCCACTGGCCGTACGGCGACAGCGCCGAGTGGAAGGTGTCGAACGTGACGGACGCGCTCGCGCCGCCGTCGTCCACCGAGACGTCGAAGCCGTCGGAGGGGCGCTCGTTCGTCCACTCGTCGGTGTACTGGCCTTCCCACTGCGGGTCGTCGGCGCGCGCGGTGGCCGGCAGGTGCGCGGCGGCTGCGCCCGCGGCGGCGTAGAAGGCGAGCGCGATGACGCTGTGGCGCTGCATGGTGTCCTCCTCGAGGGGGGGCTCCGCGAGGAAGCGGAGCAGGGTCCCCGTGCTCGTCCCTTTGCCAAAGCAACCGCGATGCCGGAAAAATGATTCGGGACGGCGCGCGCTTGCGTACCGTCCCGGAGGTGATGCCGAGCACACTGTGAGGGAGATTCACCGTGCCGCGCCGTGGGGCGCGGCGCCGAAGCTCAGGCGAGCTTCTTCTCCTTCTCGAACGAGAGGAGCGGCGGCTCCTTGTTCAGGATGACGCCCTCGGTGATCTTGCACTCCTTCACGCCTTCCCGGTACGGCACGTCGTACATGATGTCGAGCATCGCCTGCTCGAGGATGGCCCGGAGACCGCGGGCGCCGGACTTACGGCGCATCGCCTCGCGGGCGGTCGCGCGCAGCGCCTCCTTGGTGAAGGAGAGCTTCACCTTCTCGAGCTCGAAGAGCTTCACGTACTGCTTCGTCAGCGCGTTCTTCGGCTGCGTGAGGATCGTGACGAGGTCCTCCTCGCCGAGATCCGACAGCGTCGCGATGATGGGCAGTCGGCCCACGAACTCGGGGATCATCCCGAACTTCACGAGGTCGGACGGCTCGATGCGTGCGAGCAACTCGCCGAGGCTCTCCTCCTTGCGCTCGATCTTCGCGCCGAAGCCGAGCCCGCGCACACCGGCGCGGCGGCGGATCACCTGCTCGAGCCCGCAGAACGCGCCGCCGACGACGAACAGGATGTTCGACGTGTCGACCTGGATGTACTCCTGCTGGTTGTACTTCTTGCCGCCGCGCGGGGTGACGTTGGCGCGGGTCCCCTCGATGATCTTGAGGAGCGCCTGCTGCACGCCCTCGCCGCCGACGTCGCGGGTCGGGCTCGGCGTGTCGCCCTTGCGCGCGATCTTGTCGATCTCGTCGACGTAGACGATGCCGCGCGAGGCCTTCTCGACGTCGTAGTCGGCGTTGTGGAGCAGGTTCTGGATGATGTTCTCGACGTCCTCGCCGACGTAGCCGGCCTCCGTCAGGCTCGTGGCGTCGGCGATGGTGAACGGGACGTTGAGGAAGCGGGCGAGCGACTGGGCGAGCAGCGTCTTGCCCGAGCCCGTCGGGCCGATGAGCAGGATGTTCGACTTCTGGAGCTCGACGTCGTCGCTGGCGCTGCGCGCCTGGCCGGGCCGCTGCGGCCGCGTGGGCTTGCGCGAGTAAACGCGCTTGTAGTGGTTGTAGACGGCGACGGAGAGGACCTTCTTCGCCTTGTCCTGCCCCACCACGTAGTCGTCGAGGAAGCTCTTGATCTCGGCGGGCGTCGGGAGCGAGACGGCCGGGCGTCCGTCATCCCGCTCCGCCTCCTCCGCGATGATGTCGTTGCACAGCCGGATGCACTCGTCGCAGATGTAGACGGTGGGCCCTGCGATGAGCTTTCTGACCTCGCGCTGTCCCTTCCCGCAGAAGGAGCATGAGAGGTTGCCGTGATGGCTTTCTTTGCGGCTCACACGAGTCCTCGTCCCAAGGATGTTACCATCAAACGGCAGCCCCCCAAGTTCCAGGGCCGGATCGAATATAGCCAGGGTGTTCCGGGGCCGCCCCCCCAACCGTCGCGGACGGAGGGGTCATCCCCACACACGGGGCTCGGGGTCATCGCTCCGCGAGCCCCTCGATGTCGTCGGCCAGGGCAGACGCACGCTCGCATACCGTGCGGGGCACACCCGACTCCTGCCGGCAAGCGTCCGCGAGCTTGCGCGCGAGCGCGGCGAGCCGTGCGAGGCGCTCCGCCTTCGGAGGAGCCGGCGGCGCCACGGCGGGTCCGAACCGCTCCGCCAGCGTTCGGTTCATGGCCGCCGGCGTCGGTGGGCGCTCGAGCACCTCGTCGCGCAGCTCCTTCCACCCCGCGTCGGAGAGCCGGCCGGCGGCCTCCGCCCGCGAGAGCACCTCGATGACCTCGAACGGCGGCGCCCGCGACTCGCCGCGCTCGCGGGCGAGCGCCGGCTCGTGCCGCTCGAGGAACCCGAAGCTCGCCGTGAGCTTGTCCGCCGTCGCAGGCCGGATGAAGAGCTCGGCGGTGCAGTAGCGCTCGAAGCTCGGATAGCCCCACTCGCGCCAGCGCTCCGCGCGCTTCACCTCGCTGAGGAGGCGCCCGAACTCGACCCACGCGGCCTTGAACCGGCGCGCACCCTCGAGCACCGCCCGTCGCGCCGAGCCCTCGGGCAGGTCCTCCGCGCGGGCGGCGAGCTTCTCGGCCGTCCGCGTCATCGGCCGATCCGGAAGGCGAGCGACACCGTCGGACGCTGCCCGGGGAAGGCGTCGAAGCGCCAGCGCGCGAGAGCGCCCTGGAGGCAGTCGCGCAGCGCCCCCTCGCGGAAGCGCGGCTCGTCGATCCAGAGCGCCGCCACCCGCCCGTCGTTGCCCACCGCGAACTCGAGCGGCACGTCGCCCCGGAAGTCGGGCGACCGCTCCGCCTCGGCGCGGAAGCAGGCCGCGAGCGTGCGCTGCTCGCGCGCGACCACGGCCTGGATCTTCGCCGCGTCGTAACGCGGTGCGGCCACGAGGTCTCCGCCCTCGACGTCACCCTCGGGCCGCCCGGCGTCGCCGGGGGCGCGCGCGGTGGCGGACGCGGGCGTCCGCCTGACAGGGGCCGCGCCGCGGGGGGCATCCATCGGGACGTCGACGAGCTCGTCGGCCGCGGCGGCGCGGGGACCCGTCCCCACGCGCGCCGCGGAGGCGAGGCCGATCCCTGCGCCGAAGTCCTCGAGCAGCGGGCTCGTCTCGGGGCCGCGGCTCGCGGCGAGGAACGCGGCGCCGCCGGCGGCGACGACGAGCAGGACGGCGCCCGCGGCGAGGGCCATCGTGCGCCGCCGGTGACTCCGCTCGCGCAGCAGGCGGGCGCCGGTCACCTCGCGCTCGACCTGGTGGGCCGCCGCGGCCTTGCGCGCGTGGACGAGGAAGATCGGAACCTCGACCACCGGGCGCCAGACGCCGTCGCCGGTCGAGATCGGCGAGCTCGGGTCGAGCTCGCCCCGGTACAGCATGGCCGCGAGCGCCCGCGAGTCCACGGGGCCGAACACTTGGCCGCCCCTGCGGAAGAGCCACTCCCCGCCTTCGAGGCGCGGATCGTCGAGGTCGCGGGAGGGATGGGGTCCGGGCGCCATGGGGAGCGGGATCGCGGTGCGGGGCGTTCGGTGCTCGCGGGCGGAGGGCGGGCGTGGTGAACTTAGCACGAAGGTGGAACGGCGATTCTACGCTCTGCGCATCGCACACGACGGTGGCCGCTTCCGCGGCTTCCAGCGGCAGCCCGGGCTGCCCACGGTGCAGGCCGCGGTCGAGGACGCGCTCCGCTCGGCCGGCGTCCGCGCGACGCTGGCCGTGGCGGCGCGCACGGACGCCGGGGTTCACGCGCTGGGCCAGGTGGTGAGCTTCTCGGCGCGGGCGGCGCTGGACCCGGAGGCCCTCCGGCGTGCCGTGAACGCGGCCCTGCCCGAGGGGATCCTCGCCCTCGAGGCGCACCGCGTCGGACCGTCCTTCCACGCGCGGAGCTGCGCCCTCTCCCGCCGCTACGTCTACCTCGTGGGCACGCCGCCGCCGGAGGGTCTCGCGCCCTACGCGTGGGGGCTCCCAGACGAGCGGGCGTTCCCGGGGCTCGGCCCCGCCGCGCTCGATCCGGATCGGATGCGGGCCGCCCTCGCCTTCGCGGTGGGAGAGCACGACTTCGTCGGCTTCTCCCGCCCCGGCGAGCAGCGCGGCACGGTGCGAACCGTGACGCGAGCCGACGTCGTCAGCGCGTCGTGGGCGCCGCTCCACGCGCTCGTCCTCGAGGGACGCGGCTTCCTGCGCGCGATGGTGCGCAACCTCGCGGGCACCGCCGTGGCCATCGGGCTCGGGCTCGCCCCGCCCGAGCTCGTCCGCGAGCTCATCGCGGGGCGCGGGCGATATCGCGGCGTGCGCGCCCCGGGGTGGGGGCTCACGCTCGCGGCGGTCTCGTATCCGCCTGGGTTGCTGCTGCCGCCGCCCGGCTCGCCTCCATGAAAGCCGCGAGCGACTCGGGATGCGGGACCCGGGCGAGCCGGATGCGAGCGAGCGGAAGGCGTGCGGGGGTCGGCGGCGGGGTCGCCGGACGAGCCGGCAGCGGGCTCACATCGCCTCCGGGCCGGGCGGCAGCTGGCCGTACTTCGCGAGCAGATCGGCGACGGCCTCGCGGAGGTAATCCGACTGCCGGACGCGCGTGCGGCGGGCGAGGTTGCGCAGCTCGGTCGCGAACGCCGGCGGGAGGCGCACCAGCATGGGCTCGAGCCGGTTTTGCGCGTTGGAGGGGGAGAGGTCGGTCAGGTCGATAGGTGCGGTCATGTGGGCTCCAGGCGACATGGGCTTACGTGCACCTACACGCTACCACTCGATACTCCTCTCGCAAGAAAGCGTCCGGTCGGCCCTTTTCTTGACAGGGGTAGTCCCGCAGAGGGGCTCCGCGTGTCCGAGCATCGGAGACGCTCGGACGTCTCGCCTCGAGCGAGAAGCCTGCTCGGCTCGATCGACCTCATGCGCCCGTGCAGCGGACGCGGACGGGGGTCAGCCCTCGACGACGGGCAGCGCGATCCCGGCGAGCGCGTTCAGCCGTCCCGAGCGGAACGGCTCGAGATCGAGCACCGCGAGCTTGAAGCCGGCGCCCTTCACCGCGGCGGCGACCTCGCCGCGGCGGCGGAAGCCGAGGTCCAGCTCCGCCTCCGAGAGCTCCACGCGGCCGATGTCGCCGTGATGGCGGACGCGCAGCTCGCGGAAGCCGAGCGCACGCAGCGCGGACTCGGCCCGCTCGACCTGCCCGAGCCGCTCCGGCGTGACGGGCGTGCCGTACGGGATGCGGGAGGCGAGGCATGCCATCTGCGGCTTGTCCCAGGTAGCGAGCCCGTACGCCTCGCTCCAGGCTCGGACCTCGTCCTTGCCGAGACCCGCCTCCGCGAGGGGTGACCGGACGCGCCGCTCCTCGGCGGCGCGGTGGCCCGGCCGGTGATCGCGACGATCATCGGCGTTGAAGCCGTCGAGCACCGCGGCCAGCCCTTCGACCCGGGCGGCCTCCTCGCAAAGCCGGTACAGCTCGGACTTGCAGTAGTAGCAGCGGTCCGTCGGGTTGGCGCGGTAGCGCGGGTCGTCCTGCTCGCGGCTCTCGAGCTCGAGGTGGCGCACGTGGAGCGCCGCCGCGAGGCGGCGCGCCTCCTCGCGCTCGGCCTGCGGCACCGAGGGGGAGTGGGCGGTGAGCGCCACGGCGCGGTCGCCCAGGACCTCGCGCGCAACCGCGAGCACGAAGGTCGAGTCGACCCCCGCCGAGAAGGCCACCAGCGCGCTTCCGCTCGAGCGGATGCCGTCCTTCAGGCGCGCGAGCTTCGGGGCGGAGGTCCGGCGGAGGGCTTCGAGGGCGGCGGCGGTCTCCATGGCGCGGGATTTCTAACCCGCCCGCCGCTCTCGATGCCAGCGCCCGGACGTGCCGGCGGCGCGGCCGGGCGGCCATCAGGGCGAGCGCGGCCCGCCGGACGAGGGGCGTCCCGAGAGCGCGCTCAGCGGCGGCGCCGGGTGCTGCGCGCCGTGCGCGCCGTGACCTTCTTCGGCGCCTTGCGTGCCGCCGCGCCGGCGCCGAGCTTGCGCCGCGCGGCGCCCCCGCGTGCAGCGCGGGCAGGCTTCGCGCGCTTGGGGCGGAGACCACCCGTGATCCGGCCGAACTCGGCGGGCCCCACGAGCTTCTGATCCACGAGGGACTGGAACACCTTGGTGCCGGCCTCCTCGACCGCGAGCTGGTCGGTGTGGACCGTCACGTCGGCGTGGGTGGGGGGCTCGTAGGGGACGTCCACGCCGGGGACCTGCTTCAGCTCGCCGGCGAGCGCGCGGCGGTAGATGCCCTGGGGGTCGCGCTGCTGGAGCTTCTCCATCGAGCAGTCGACGAAGACCTCCACGAACCGGCGCGCCTCGCGCTTCAGCTGGTCGCGCGCGTCGCGGTAGGGTGAGAGCGCAGCGCAGACGGCGATCCCGCCCGAGCGGGCGACGGCCTTCGCCACGAAACCCAGGCGGGCGACGGCCCGAGCGTGGTCCTCCTTGGTCGTGCCGAGCCCCTCGAGCAGCGCGGCCGCCTCGCCGTCCTCGTCGAGCAGCTCCGCCTTGCGCCCGGCGGCTGCGAGCCGCTTCACGAGCTGAGCGGCGAGCGTGCTCTTGCCCGCCCGGTTCATCCCCGTCAGCCAGATCACGAAGCCCGAGCCCTGCTGCATGTCCATGCCTGCCTCCGGTCGCGCTCCCCGCGGCCGGACGGGTCGATCGGACGGCCGGGGAGCGGCGGGTGGGACACTATACCCCACCCCCCGCGGCATCGCCACAGGAAGGTTTCGCAGTTCCAGTGGTTTCGGTCGGTTTTCCAGGCGCTTGGCGCAGTCCCGCGCCCCGGGCCGTTATCGGAGGGTCAAACGCATTCCGCGGGCGGAGAACGCCGCACGGCGAGGCCTCACTCCGTTGCGGGGGACGCGGCGGCGCCCTGCGATTCCGCCTTGCCGGCGCATGCACAGCCCGGCAGACGCGCCGTGGCCCGCGTCGTCGTGACCCCGCGGACGAGGTCGATCCTTCGGCCGGTCACCGTACCTGGAAGCGCCACGAGCAGGAGGAGCTCCTGCGCCGCGAGCGCCGAGAGCGCGGCGATGCCGGGCTGCGGCGGCCGGCCGGAGCCCGCAGCGGAGCGGGCGCACGCGAAGCACGGGGCGCCGGGTGGAACGGTGACGATCGCCCCGCCCTCCCCGTCTGCCTCGACCACCACGTGCGGGAGACCGGCCCTGCGGGCCTGCTCGGCGGCGGCGAGCGACTGCGCCGTCGACGGCGCGAAGACCAGCGTGGCGGTGGGCACGCCGCCCATCGGGTACGGCCCGACGACGACGTGGCGCGAGCGCGGCTCGAGCGCGGCCGCAGCCGCCTCCACCCGCGACGAGCCCACCGCGGACTGCGGGAACAGCCAGCCCGGAACGTCGGCCGGCGCGACGTCCTCCGGCTCCTCGATCCAGAGCCGGCCGACGCCGGCCTGCACGAGCGCGACGAGCGCGGGGGCGGCTACCGCGCTCGCCCCGACGACGCGGACCCGAGCCGCGAGGAGCCGCTCCTGCGCCGCCTCGCCGAAGCCGGGCACGAGGAGCTGGCGGGAGAAGCGCGCGATCCGATCGTCGGTCAGGGCCATGGCTCTCCTCCAGGCGCCGGCGCCGAGCCCGCCCCGGCCCGCGCGTCCGCGCGCTTCTCGACGAGGACGCGGACCGCGCCGCCCTCGAGCGGCTCGACGCCGAGCACGCGGTGCCCTTCCTCCTCGGCGCTGCGCGGGACGCTCTCCGCCGGCTCCCCCGCCGACAGCCACACCTCGAGCACCTCGCCCGCGGCGAGCCGATCGAGCGCGATGCGGGTCTTCACGAACGTGATCGGGCACGCGTAGGCGCGAAGATCGACGCGCGCCGCAGGGCGGGTCACGCAACCCCTCCCGGTCGCGAGCTCGCCACCTCGCGGGCGGTCGGCGCGCCCCCCTCGAGCGGCGCGCCGCCGGCGCAGCCAGGGCAGCCCTGGCGCTTGCGGACGAGGACGAGCCGCCCGCGCGCGCCCTTCGCCTCGAACGTGAAGAGGCGCCCCTCGTAGGCGCCGCGCTCGCCCGCGAGGAGCCGCAGCGCCTCGGCGCCCATGAGCGCGCCCGCGAACGCGGCCGTCGTGCCGAGCACGCCCGCGTCGGCGCAGCTCGGCACGCTGCCCTCCGGGGGCGGCGCCTCGAACAGGCAGCGAAGGCAGCCGCCGAGCCCCGCGGGCGCCACGGTGAGGATTTGGGCCGTGGTGCGCAGCACGCCGCCGTGCACGAGCGGCTTCCTCGCGCGGAGCGCGGTGTCGTTGGCGAGGAACTTGGTCGCGAAGTTGTCCGAGCCGTCGACGATCACGTCCGCGGCGCGCGCGAGCTCGAGGCCGTTGGCGGCGGTGAACCGCTCGTCGCGAACCTCGAGCGCGAGCGCCGGGAAGAGGGCGCGGAGCCGCGCGGCCGCGGCCTCGGCCTTGCGCGCGCCGACGTCCCGCTCGGCGAAGAGCGGCTGGCGCGCGAGGTTGGAGGTGTCGACGACGTCGTCCTCGACGAGGACGAGGCGTCCGACGCCGCCGGTCGCGAGCGTGAGGAGCGCCGGGCCGCCGAGCCCTCCCGCGCCCACGACGAGCGCGGTCTTTCCCGAGAGGCTCATCGGCGTCGGCGTATATCCCGCGCGCGGCGGCCCGGCAAGCGAGGCTAGACGACGAGGGCGCGCCCCCCGCGCGCGAGCTGCCACAGCGCGGGCAGGGTCATGACGCCGTCGAGCCGCGCCGCCCCCTCTGCCCCGACGCCGGCGAGCCGCAGCGCGGTGTCGCATGCGACCACGCGCACGCCGAGCGCGCGGCGCCCCTCCTCGAGCACCTCGGTGAGCGAGCCCACCTTCGCGGCGGCGGCCTCCCCCGGCGCGCCCTCGTCGAAGCGCCCCTCGGTCCACAGCCGCAGCGGCTCGAAGAAGAGCGCGAGCGTGACGGCGTCGCCGAGCGCCGCCGCCGTGAGGGCGAGCGTCGTCGCCTGGTAGCGGTCGGCCCAGCCGCCGCGGTGGAGGAAGACGACGACGGGCGCGCTCACCCTCGGCCTCCGAACAGCCTCCCGAAGAACCCCTTCTTACCCTTCGGGTCCGGGGCGCCCTTCGCCCCGGGCCGCGCGGCGGGCTCGAGCTCGATCGGCTGGGCTCCCTTGGGCGTGCGCTGCGGCTCCGCGCCGAGCTTCTCGCGCAGCGACTCGGGCGTGTCGAGGGTCGCGAAGCGCGACTGCGTGACCTGCCCCGACACGAGGTCGCGGGCGGTCACCTCGAGGATCCCCTCCGCGTCGAGCGTGAACTGCACGGCGACGCGCACCTCGCCGCGGGGACGGGCCGGCAGCGGCGCGACCCGGACGGTCCCGAGGTACTCGCAGTCCGCCGTGCGCGGCGCGTCGCCCTGGAAGACCGGCAGCTCGAGCTCGGTCTGGCCTTCGCGCGTGGTGGCGAGCTCGTACGACTTGGTCGCGGGGAGCCGGACGTTGCGGGCGAGCACGGGCACCATCCGGCCGCCGGGGAGCCCCACGCCGATGGCCATCGCGAGCACGTCGATGAGCACCACCGAGTCGATCCGCGACGCCGAGTCGGCGAGCAGGGCCGCGCCGAGCGCCACCGCCTCGTCGGGGTGGACGCTCTTGTTCGGCATCCGCCCGAACTCCGCCTCGAGCTTGCGCCACACGAGCGGCATGCGGCTCTGGCCGCCCACGAGCAGCACCTCGTCCACGTCGCCGGGCGTGAGCCCCTTCGCGGAGAGCACCTCGCGACACACCTCGAGGCTCCGATCCACGAGCCGCTCCGTCAACTCCTCGAGCTCGGCGCGGGTCACCTCGACGCGCAGGTCCACGTCCTTGCCGCCCGCGCCCTTGCACAGGTAGGGCACGTGCGCGATCGCCAGCTCGCGCGCCGACAGCGCCACCTTGGTGTCCTCGGCGGCGTCGTGCATCCGCTGCCACACGACCCGGTCCTCGGGCGGCGCGAAGCCGTGCTCCTCCATGAAGCGCCAGACGAGGTGGTCGAGCAGCTGGGCGTCGAAGTCCACCCCGCCGAGGAAGGTGTCGCCGCCGGTGGAGACGACCTCGTACACGTCGCCCTGGATGTCCAGCACGGACGCGTCGAAGGTGCCGCCGCCGAGGTCGTACACGAGCACGCGCTTCTCGAGCCCGCGCGCGTAGCCGAACGCGAGCGCGGCGGCGGTGGGCTCGTTCACGATCCGCTCGACGTGAAGCCCCGCGAGCCGGCCGGCCTCGCGTACGGCGTTCCGCTGGTGGTCGTCGTAGTAGGCCGGGACGGTGACGACGGCGCGCTCCACCGGCTCGCCGAGCGCCTGGCTGGCGGTGTCGCGCATCTCGCCGAGGACCAGCGCGGCCACCTGCTGGAGCGAGAAGTCCCGCCCCGCGAAGCGGACGGCGGCGGCGCCGGCGGGCCCCTCCACGATCTCGTAGTGGAATCGGTCGCGGCATGCCTGCACGGTGGGTGAAGCGTAGGGACGGCCCACCAGGCGCTTCGAGCCATAGACGGTGTTGCGTGGGTTCACCACCATCTGCGCCTTGGCGGCGTGCCCGACGAGGAGGCGCCCCTGGGCGTCGTAGGCGACGACGGACGGCGAGGTGCGGTAGCCCTGGCGCGAGGCGAGCACCTGGACCTTGCCGCCGTGGAGGGCGGCGACGCAGGAATTGGTGGTCCCGAGGTCGATGCCGATGGCGGGCCCCTTCGGCTTGCGGGCCGCGGGAGGCCGCGGCTGGGCGGCGGTCGGGGCCGGAGCGGGCGGCGGCGGGGACCGCGGGCGCGGGGAAGCAGGCGGCGCGCCGGACGCCTCGGCACGGGCGGGCGAAGGGGCGACCGCCGGTGCGTCCTCGAAGTCGGACAGGTCGAAGTCGTCGCCGCCGTCCGCGCCCGCCCCGACGGCCGGGGCAGCAGGCGGCAGCGTGCTCGCGGGCCGGGGCGGCTCGTCATCCAGCGCGTCCGTGCCGCGGCTCCCGACGACGAGGTCCACGAGCGCGCGGCTCTCGGGCGTGAGCTCGGTGAACTTGATGCCCATGCCGGGATCGCGATGGGGCTCACCGGGCGCGGAGGGCGGACTGCTCCAGCGCACCACGCCGCGCCCGCGGATCACGGGATCGCCGGACGCGAGCGAGAGGTCGAGCACGACCGGTGTCCCGACGGGCTTCGGGTCGAGCGTCCGCACGAAGACGCCGCCGCGCGAGAGGTTCAGCGCGAACCGCTCGATGAAATCGTCCATCGAGCCGTAGGCGAGCCGCAGCTTGAGGATCGCCGCGACGCGCGGCTCGTTCCGCTTCTCCTCGGACACCGGCGGATGCTACCCCCTTAGGGGACGACCCGCCAGCCTGCGGCCCAGGCGCCGCGCCCGCGTGCGAGGGTGCGGTCACCGAAGGGCTTGCGGGCCGGAGCCCGCGCTGGAAAGTTGGTCAACACCATCTCTTGCTCGAGGAACCCTCCGTGAAAAAGCCTCGCCCGATCGCGCCCGCCAAGGGCCGCCTCGCCATCCTCGTCCCCGGCCTCGGCGCCGTCGGCACCACGCTCATCGCGGGGGTGGAGGCGGTGCGCCGCGGGCTCGGAAAGCCCATCGGCTCCCTCACGCAGATGGCCACGATCCGGCTCGGGAAGCGGACCGAGAAGCGCACCCCGCTCATCCGCGACCTCGTGCCCCTCGCCGCGCTCGACGACGTCCGCTTCGGCGGCTGGGACGTCTTCCCGGAGGACGCGTTCGAGTCGGCCCGCACCGCCCGCGTCCTCGACGAGAAGCTCCTGCTCCAGCTCGAGGAGCCGCTCCGGGCGGTGAAGCCGATGAAGGCGGTCTTCTCGCCGGACTACGTGAAGCGGCTTCACGGACCGAACGTGAAGCAGGGCGGGACCAAGCTCGACCAGGGCAACGCGCTGCGCGAGGACATCCGGCGCTTCATGAAGGAGCAGGGCTGCGACCGCGCGGTGATGCTCTGGTGCGCGTCCACCGAGGTCTACCTGCAGCCGTCGGCGGTCCACGCCGAGCTGGGCCGGTTCGAGGCGGCGATGGCGGCGAACGACCCCGCCATCGCGCCCTCCATGATCTACGCCTGGGCCGCCCTGCAGGAGGGCGTGCCCTTCGCGAACGGCGCGCCGAACCTGACGGTGGATCTGCCCGCGCTCCAGCAGCTCGCGAAGGAGAAGGGCGTCGCCCTCGCCGGGAAGGACTTCAAGACCGGCCAGACGATGCTGAAGACGGTGCTCGCGCCGATGCTCAAGGCCCGCATGCTCGGCCTCGAGGGCTGGTTCTCGACCAACATCCTCGGGAACCGCGACGGCGAGGTGCTCGACGATCCCGGCAGCTTCAAGACCAAGGAGGTCTCGAAGCTCTCGGTGCTCGAGCACATCCTCCAGCCCGACCTGTACCCGGACCTCTACGGCAGCTTCCAGCACAAGGTGCAGATCAACTACTACCGGCCCCGCGGCGACAACAAGGAGGGCTGGGACGCGATCGACATCGTCGGGTGGCTCGGCTACCCGATGCAGATCAAGGTCGACTTCCTCTGCCGCGACTCGATCCTCGCCGCGCCCGTCGCGCTCGACATCGCGCTGTTCATCGACCTCGCGCAGCGCGCGGGGATGAGCGGCATCCAGGAGTGGCTCTCGTTCTACTTCAAGAGCCCGATGGTCGCCGAGGGACTGTACCCGGAGCACGACCTCTTCATCCAGCTCACCAAGCTCAAGAACACGCTCCGCCACCTCGCGGGCGAGGAGCTCATCACCCACCTCGGGCTCGACTACTACGAGCGCTAGCCCTAGAAGCCGGCTCCGGGAGGAGAAGCCATGCCCTACGTCGTCGCCGAGCCCTGCATCAAGTGCAAGTACACCGACTGCGTCGAGGTCTGCCCCGTCGATTGCTTCTACGAGGGGCCCAACTTCCTCGTGATCCACCCCGACGAGTGCATCGACTGCGGCGCCTGTGAGCCCGCCTGCCCGACGAAGGCGATCTTCCCAGAGGAGAGCCTGCCCGCGAAGTGGACGGACTACACCGCGCTCAACGCGGAGCTCTCCAAGAAGTGGCCGAACATCGCCGACAAGAAGGACCCGCTGCCCGACGCGGACGAGTGGAAGGACAAGGAGGACAAGCGGCAGTACCTCGAGGGCGTCTGACGCGAGGGGCGCGCTGCCGCCAAACGCAAACGGGGTCCGGCTTGCGCCGGACCCCGTCGTCGTTGTGCCCAGGGCGAGATTCGAACTCGCACGCCTTACGGCGCCACCCCCTCAAGATGGTGTGTCTACCAGTTCCACCACCTGGGCGATGCGAAGCGGACGGCTTTCTAGCAAAGGGGGACCTTCTGCGCAAGCGCGGTCCGCCGCCTTCTACTTCGCCGGCGTCGGCTGCTCCGGCTGTGGCGCGGGCGCCGTCTGCCCGGCACTGGGCTGCGGCGCCGGCGGGGTCGACTCCGGCGCGTTCGCGGGCGGAGCGAGCGGGCTCTGCCCGGCGGGCGCCGCCGGGGCGGGGAGGCCGGCGCGCTCGACCACCGACGCGGAGCGCGAAGCGTTGTAGGCGAGCGTGAGCGACGTGAGCATGAACAGCCCCGCCGACACGCTCGTGATCTTGCCGAGGAACGTCTGGGCGCCGCGGCCGCCGAAGACGGTCTGGGCGCCGGCGCCGCCGAAGGCGCCACCCATCCCGCCGCCCTTACCGGCCTGGAGCAGGATCACGAGGATGAGGAAGACGCAGACGACGACGTGGAGGATGGTGACGAGCGTGATCAACGGAGTGCACCTCGAACGATGGCGACGAAGTCCGCGGCCTTGAGGCTCGCGCCCCCGACGAGCGCGCCATCCACGTCGGGCTGTGACATGAGCTCGGCGGCGTTGTCCGGTTTCACCGAGCCGCCGTACTGTAGACGAATGGAGGCCGCCACGTCACCGCCGAGCTCGCGGAGGAGCGCCCGGATGGCCGCGTGGACCTCCTGCGCCTGGGCCGAGGTCGCGGTGCGCCCGGTGCCGATTGCCCACACCGGCTCGTAGGCGAGGGTCAGCGCCGCGAGCGCCTCCCGCGGCAGCCCGGCCAGACCTTCCCGCACCTGGCGCTCGACGACGGCGAGTGTCCGGCCGGCCTCGCGCTCCTCGAGCGTCTCGCCCACACACACGATCGGGCGCAGGCCCGCGGCGAGCACCGCGCCGACCTTCTTGCGCACCGACGCGTCGGTCTCGCCGAAGAGCTGGCGCCGCTCGCTGTGGCCGACGATGACGTGGTGGCAGCCGACCTCGGCGAGCATGGGCGCCGCGACCTCGCCGGTGAACGCGCCCTGGACCTCCCAGTGCACGTTCTGGGCGGCCACCTCGACCCCGGAGCCGCGCAGGGCCTGGGCCACCGCGTGGAGCGCCGTGTAGGGCGGGGCCACCGCCACCTGGACGCGGCCGGCCGCGTCGCCGAGACCGTCGCGCACGGCGGTGGCGAGCGCCACCGCCTCGGCGACGGTGCGGTGCATCTTCCAGTTGCCGCAGACGAACTTCGTGCGCGCCACGATCAGACCTCCAGCACCTGGATGCCGGGCAGCACCTTGCCCTCGATGAACTCGAGGCTGGCACCACCGCCGGTGGACACGTGCTTCATCTTCTCGACGAGCCCCGCCTCCTCCACCGCCGCGGCGCTGTCGCCGCCGCCCACCACCGTGGTCGCCGGGCTGTCCGCCATCGCGCGCGCCACGCCGAACGTCCCCTCCGCCCACGGCTTCTGCTCGAACAGGCCCATCGGGCCGTTCCAGAAGACCGTCTTCGCGGCGAGGATCCGCTGCCGGTACCGGTCGAGCGTCTTCGGCCCGATGTCGAGCCCCATGAGACCGTCGGGGATGGCCCGGTCGTTCACCACCACCCGCTCCGCCGTCTCCTTGGGCTCCGGCCCGCACACGTGATCCACGGGCAGGAGCAGGTCGACCTTGCGCGCCTGCGCGCGATCCAGGATCTGCCGGGCGAGCTCGAGCTTGTCCTCCTCGACGAGGCTCTTGCCCACCGCCACGCCCTGGGCCTTCAGGAACGTGTACGCCATCGCGCCGCCGACGCAGATCGTGTCGGCCTTGGCGATCAGGTTGTCGAGCACCTTGATCTTGTCGGAGACCTTCGCGCCGCCCACGAGCGCCACGAACGGGCGCGCGGGGCTGCCGAGCGCCTTGCCGAGGTACTCGACCTCCTTCTGGATGAGGAAGCCGGCCGCCTTCTCCTTCACGAACGCCGCCATGCCGGCGGTCGACGCGTGGGCGCGGTGCGCGGTGCCGAACGCGTCGTTCACCCACACGTCGGCGAGGCTCGCGAGCTCCCGCGCGAAGGCCTCGTCGTTCTTCTCCTCCTCCGGGTGGAAGCGGAGGTTCTCGAGCAGGAGCACCTGCCCGTCCTTCATGTCCTTCACGGCCTTCCGGACGCCGTCGCCCACGCAGTCGTCCGCCAGGATCACGTCCTGCTTCAGGAGCTCGCCGAGCCGCACGGCGGCGGGCTCGAGCGTGA
>Ga0184637_10000128_pt1 | contig 51495 bp, 40 predicted proteins | sample PLM3_127_b2_FD_133143 | JGI IMG/M metagenome (GOLD analysis project Ga0184637, IMG submission 133143) | Groundwater sediment microbial communities from an aquifer in East River, Colorado, USA - PLM3_127_b2 | ecosystem: Environmental > Terrestrial > Soil > Riparian zone | place: USA: East River...
CGCCCGACATCGGGGCGTACGAGCGGTGAGCGGCGGCGCACGCGAGCGGAGAACGTACTGAATGGCCGGCCCGGCGGGCTCCCCGCCGGGCCGGCTCAGTCTCCGAGGTACACCTTGACCACCCGGGCGTCACCGGCGTCATCGGCATCGACGGTCGAGCACGAGGAGCCGCTCCGAGGCGCCCGGGGGACCAGGCGGCGGGACCGCATGAAGGCCCCTCCGAGATTCGCTGGAATGCACGTCTTCTCAGCTCGGTGGGCGGGTGTGGGCACCCAAAGGTCGCCCCGTTGATCGCGGGAGCCCCCCGCCGGTATGGTCCCGCGGTGGCCGCCCGGATCCTGCTCGTCGACGACAACCAGGAGTTGCTCACCCTTATCGGCCGCCTCGTCGAGGCGGAGGGCTGGACGCCCGTCCCGGCGAACAAGGGGCGCACCGCGATCGAGAAGATCGCCGCCGAGAAGCCGGCCGCCGCCGTGGTCGACGTGCTGCTGCCGGACATGATGGGCTACGACGTCGCCCACGCGCTGCGGAACGCCGGCGTCCCCTTCGTCTTCATGACCGGCGTCTTCAAGGGCGGGCGCGCGGCCACCGACGCCCGCACGCAGCACGGCGCGGCCGGCTACTTCGAGAAGCCCTTCGAGGCGCGGAAGCTCGTGGACGCGATCCGCGCGCTCTTGCCGGTGCCGCCACCCACGCGCGCCTCCCCGCCGCCGCTCCGCCCGGTCGAGACCACCGACTTCGACGTCGAGTTCGCGGTCGAGGCCGAGGAGCCGGTGGACGCGATGGAGCTCACCGGCAAGGTGACGCTCACCGAGGACGGCAAGGTCTCGGCGGTGCTGCGCGGCGAGACGATCACGGCGGCCTCCGTCGGCGCCCCGGCCCGCCCGCCGCCGCGCTCCGGGCCGCCCCCGCGCGCGGCCGACGTGCGCGTCGCCCGCGGCGACGCCCTCTCGCGCACCGAGGGGAAGCTCGAGGACAACCTGCCCGAGCTCATCACCGCCTTCCACCTCGCGCAGCAGACCGGCGAGCTCACGCTGCAGAAGGGCAAGGTCAAGAAGTCGCTCTTCTTCGAGAAGGGGCGGCCTTGCTTCGCCATCTCGAACCTCGTCACCGACCGGTTCGGCCCCTTCCTCGTGCGCGTCGGCAAGATCACGCTGTCGCAGCTCGAGCTCTGCCAGGCCGCGGCCGACCGGACCGGCCGCCGCACCGGCGACATCCTGGTGGAGATGGCGCTCCTCAAGGACACCGAGAAGCTCTACTACGTCGCACAGCAGGTGAAGGCGATCGTCTACTCGGTCTTCGGCTGGGAGGAGGGCGAGTACCGGCTCCACTTCGTCGACCGCGCCGCGCGCGAGGCGATCAAGATCGACCTGCACCCCGCGAACCTCATCACACGCGGCGTGAAGAAGCTCTACAAGCCCGAGCGGCTCTTCCGGCTCCTCTCGCCGGAGGACCGGCTCATCCCCTCGCAGGAGCCGGCCTACGGGCTGCACGAGGTGGAGCTGGACCGCTGGGAGGCGGAGCTCCTCCCCCGGGTGGATGGCACGCGCACGGTCGCCGAGCTCATCCACCTCGCCCAGCGGCCCGAGCACGCGGTCTACGGCTTCCTCGTCGGGATGGCGGCCCTGCGCATCCTCGACCGGAGCTGAGCGGACCGCCCGCCGGGCCGGCGGGCGAGCAGGCCTCGGCCCGTCACCGCCCGCCCCCATCGCGTACGTTTTACGTGCGGCAGCCGTCCGGCGCCCGCCGGACCGCCGGGTCGGGCGCCGTTGTAGGTCTCCGTCCCTATCGTTTTGACGGAGAGAAACATGCACCTGTTGGACTTCCTCTTCGGGATGGCAGCAGGGCAACCGCGCTTCTTCGCGGACGGCTGGGGCGATCGCTCGGTCTGCGGAGCGATCGATCCGGACACGCTCATGCGGCGGAGGCCGCGCCGGCCCGCCGTGCGGCTCGGGTCGCTCGCGCGGGCGTACGGTGGGCTGCTCCGCGAGGTGAGCTTCGAGAGCCCGGAGGAGCGGCTGCCCGACTGCGCGCGGATCGCGCGGGCTAGGCTCCTCATGCCCGAGGGGCCGCTCTCGGGCATGGTCCTCCACCTCGCCGCCTCGGGCGACCAGGGCTTCGCGTTCCGGCTCCGCTTCGCGGCGCCGCTCCTCGCGAGGGGGATCGGCGCGCTCGTCCTCGAGAACCCCTACTACGGCGCGCGCAAGCCGAAGGGGCAGCTCGGCCACGCGGTGCGATCCGTCGCCGACCTGCACCTCATGGGTTCGGCGACCTTCCAGGAGGGAGGCGCGCTGCTCCGCTGGGCGCGCGACGAGCTCGCCGCGCCGCGCGTGGGCGTCACCGGCTTCAGCATGGGCGGCCAGATGGCGGCGATGGTCGGCGCCGCGATCCCCTTCCCCGTGGCGGTCGTGCCGATCGCCGCGACGTTCTCGCCCGACTCGGTGTTCAAGGGGGGCGTGCTCCGGGGCGTCGCGAACCTCGCCGCGCTGCGCGACGCGGGGGAGCCCGAGGCGGCCACGCTCGCCAGGCTCACCGAGATGCTCGAGCGCCTCTCGATCGCGCGGCTCCCGGCACCCGTCTTCCCCGCGGCGGCGATCGTGGTCGGGACCGCCGAGGACGGCGTGGTGCCGCCGGCCGAGGCGCGGAAGATCGCGGCGTACTGGGGGTGCGAGCTGCGCTGGCTCCCGGCGGGGCACGTGACCGCGGTGCTCCGCCACCAGGGGGCGATGCGCACGGCGATCGCCGACGCGATCGCCCGGCTGGACGCGGCGCCGGCGCGGGCGGAGGGCCGCAGGCGGCGCGGCCTGGCGGAGCCCGCCCGCCGGATCCTCTCGCTCGCCGCGCGCGCGAGCTAGCCGCGCGGCGGCTGCGCCCGGCCCGGAGGCGCCGCGAAGCGGTGCTCCCGGCCGTGGTAGCGGCACGTGAGGACCTCGCCCTCGACGGTCACGACCAGCCCGGGGGCGGCCGCGCTCGCGCTCGGCCGGAAGTCGTCCGCGTGCTCCACCGTCGGGCCGATCGCCACGTGCCCCGGGCGCGCCTGCGCCTGCAGGTCCCGGCCACAGCGCGGGCAGTGCAGCGCGAGGAGCCTGCCCTCGGAGGCGAAGGCGGTGGACGCCGCGAGGATCTCGCTCGGGGCGAGCGCCGCGTGGCAGTGCGGACAGGGCAGGGAGGCCTTCACGGAGCGCGACCTTAGCCCACGGGCGGGGAGCGTTTCTATACCGCGGTCGGATCACGTCCCCCGGCGAGCGCGGGGAGCCGGGCGGCCAGGGCGAGGTGTCCCTCGGTCCGGAGACGGGCGCGGACCGCACGCGGATCCGGCGGCGGCCCGGCCCAGTGGAGCAGCCGGGCGACGTTGCGGCGCGCCTCCGCCAGCCGCTCGGGTGGGATGCGCCCGCCCTCCACCGCCTGACGCACGAGGTCGATGGCCCGGTGCTGTACCTCGGCGTGGTGGCAGACGAGCAGCGCGTCCACGCCCGCCGCGAGCGTCCCCGGCGCGGAGACCTCGAGCGGGAAGTGCTCGGCGACGGCCTTCATCTCGAGGTCGTCCGAGATGGCGCAGCCGCCGAAGCCGGTCTGGTCGCGCAGGAGCCGCATCACGGACGGTGAGAGGGTCGCGGGCCGGTCGGGGTCGAGCGCGTCGAAGACGACGTGCGCGGTCATGACGGACGCGACGCCCGCGCGGGCGGCCTCCACGAAGGGGCGCAGCTCCACCGCCACGAGCCGCCCGAGCGAGTGCGGCAGCCGCGGCAGGTCGTGGTGCGAGTCCTGGCTCGTGTCGCCGTGGCCGGGGAAGTGCTTCGCGCAGGCGGCGACGCCCTCCGCCTGCAGGCCGCGCGCGAGAGCCGCGCCGAGCCGGCCCACCACCTCCGGATCGCGCGAGAACGAGCGGTCGCCGATGACCGGGTTCAAGGGGTTCGTGTCCACGTCCACCACCGGCGCGTAGTCGTGGTCGATGCCGACCGCCCGGAGCTCCCGGCCGAGCAGCCCGCCCACCTCGAAGGCGAGCCGCTCGTCGCCGGCCTCGCCGAGGGCGCGCATCGGCGGCAGCTCGGTGAAGCCCTGCGGGGCGCGCAGGCGGGCCACCCGGCCTCCCTCCTGGTCCACGGAGACGAGCAGCGGCCGGCCCGCGGCGCGCTTGAGCGCGCCGACGAGCTCGGCCACCTGCTCGGCGTCCTCGACGTTCCGGCCGAAGAGCACGACCCCGTGCACGCCGCGGCGCACGAGCTCGAGCACCTCGGGTGAAGGGGTCTTCCCGTGGAAGCCGACGCAGAAGAGGCCGGCGACGTCGCGATCGAGCGGGGTGGTCATGGGTCAGGCGAGCAGGAGGCCTTCGAGGAAGAACGCGGCGAGCGCGAGCACGAGGAGGATCGTCCAGAGCGGGATCTGCCGGCCGCCGCCCGGGGCGGCCTGGGTGTCGCCGTCCACCCGCGCGTGCGACTCGCCGCCGAAGTAGGCGGTCAGCTCGCCCGGCGCGAGCCTCCGGGTGTCCGACTCGCGCGGGTCGGAGGTGGCGGCGAAGGCGAGCCGCGGCTCGAGCCGCTCCTCGCCGCGCGCGCCCCGGACCCGCACCTGCCAAAGGCCCGGGTCGGCCGGCGCGAAGGAGAGGCCGCCCCGCTCCGCCTCGCGCGCGCCGGCCCGCTCGAGCTCCGCGACCGGCTGCGCGCGACCCGCGGGCGAGACCAGCGCGACGAGGGCCTCCCCCTCGTCGGGGAGGACCCGGCGCGGCGCGCCCACCGGGAGCGGCGGCTCGCGCCGCTCCTCGAGGCCGCCCGCGAGGAAGCCGGCGAGGCGCTGCATGGCGGGGAGGAAGCTCGTGCGGATCGGCCAGTCGGTCCAGTCGCGATCGGCGGTCGAGGTGAACAGGAGCACGCGCCCCTTCCCGCGCCGGGCCTCGACGAGCGCCGGGGCGCCGTCGTCGAACGACGCGAGCACGCGCGCGGCGCCGGGCGCGCCGCCGGCTGCCTGGGCGCCGCGGCCGGGCTTCGCGAGCAGGTAGCGCCAGGTGCGGACGCCCAGGAACCCCTCGCGCGCCTCGCCGGAGAAGACCGCGAGGGCCGGGTGGTCCCACGACACGTCGGCGAAGCGCGCCGCCTTCGGCTCCGCGCCCGCGCCGGCGCCCACCGCCGTCTTCTCCACGTGGAGCGGCATCGGCAGGAGCGCGCCGAGCTCCTGCCCGTAGGTCTCCGGATCCACCTGGTCGCCGACCGCCACGAAGAGCCCCCCGCCCGCCTCCACCCAGCGTGCGAGCTCCGGCGCCCGCGCCCCCGCCCCGCGGACGTTGAGCAGGAAGACGACGTCGACGCCCGAGAGGTCCTCGCCGGCGAAGCCCTCCGTGTCCACGAGCCGCGGGCGCACCGGCGAGGCGGGCGAGGCGAGCGCCGACTCCACGAAGTAGGCCTCGTCCCGGTACCTCACCGGCGACGGCGCGCCGTCCACGACGAGGGCGCGCACCTCGCGCGGCACGACGAGGGGCAGGACGCGGCTGTCGTCCTCGGAGAGGGCGTCCTCCCCGAGGGCGGCGGTGAGCACGGCGGGGCCGCCCGCCGGGAACGAGAGGGAGAGGGTCTTGCGAGCGGTCGCCCCGGCGGGCACGTCGAGGAAGGCGCGGATCGCGGTGCGCCGGGTCTCGCCGGTGCCGACGAGGAGCTGCAGCGGCGCGTCCTTCATCGGCGTCGCCGAGTGGTTCGCCACCGTCACGGTCACGCGGTGGCCGCGCGGACCGGCGGCCGGGTCGGGCTCGGCCGCCATGCCGACCACCCCGGCGTTGGGCAGGGGCGCGCCGCGCGCGGCGTCGAGGACGTTCACCTCGGGTCGCACGGAGCCCTGCGGCGTCTCGACGGCGGGCGGTGGCACGTCGAGCCGCCAGGCGGAGGCGGCGAGATCGGTCGCGACGACGAGCCGCTTGCCGAGCCCGTCCTGCGCGCGGGAGGCGGAGAGGGCCCGCACCGCCGCGCCGACACAGGCGCCGAGGTCGGCGTGGCCGTGGGAGGGCTCGGCCGACTCGAGGACGCGCCGGACGGCGCCGCGGTCGAAGCCCGCCGGCTCGGCCGCGGGCGGCGCGGCGCCGCAGACGACGGCGGTGGCCGGCTCCTCCGGCGAGAGCTCGGCGAGCGCGCCCAGCGCGTCGGCGCGGGCCCGATCGAAGAGCGCCCGGCCGCCGAGCCGGTAGCGCATCGAGCAGGACGCGTCGAGCACGATGGCGGTCGCGCGCGGGCCGGCCGCGGGCGCGGCGGCGGCGGCGCCCGGCTCCTCGATGCGGGGGCGCGCCACCGCGAGCGCGATCGCGGCGAGGAGCAGGGTCCGGGCGGTGAAGAGGAGGATCTTCTTGAGCCGGAGCCGCCGCTCGGTCTCGCGCCGCGCCTTGAGGATGAAGTCGATGGCCGGGAACGGCGTGGGGCGCGGGCGGCGCCGGAAGAAGAGGTGGATGACGACCGGGATGGCCGCCGCGAGGAGCCCCCAGAGGAGCGCGGGGTTCGCGAAGGCGAGGCTCACGCGGCGCCCTTCTCGCGGCGCGCGAGGAACGGGATCAGCACCTCGTCGAGCGGCCGGTCGGTGCGGGCGAGCACGTGCTCCACGTCCGCCTCGGCGGCGGTGCGGCGGGTCTCCTCGAGCCAGCGGCCCACGAGCTCGAGGTAGCCCTTCTTCACGTCGCGGCCGTGGGCCTCCACCTGCCGGCCGTCCTCCATCGAGAGGAAGAGCGTCGGGTCGTCGAACGGGAACGTGAGCTCGGCGGCGTCGAGCACGTGGAAGATCGCGACGTCGTGCTTGCGCCGCCGGAGCTGGGCGATCTTTCTCAGGATCCGCTCGTCGGGGTCGAAGAGGTCCGAGAAGAGCACCACCGACGAGCGGCGCGGCGCGTGCTCGAGGACCCAGTCCACCGCCGCGCCGAGCCGGGTCTCGCCCTCCGCGCGCGCGCGGTCGAGCATCTCGACGACCGGGCCGAGGTGGCTCGCGGAGGCGCGCGGCGGGATGGCGCCGGTGACCGAGCCCTGCACGAGCAGCAGCCCCACCGCGTCCTGCTGGCGCACGAGCAGGTAGCCGAGGGAGGCGGCGAGCGCGCTCGCGTACTCGAGCTTCGTGAGCCCGTCGGGCGCGCCGCGGTAACCCATCGACCCCGAGGCGTCCACCACGAGGTACGCGCGCAGGTTCGTCTCGTGCTCGAACCGCTTCACGTAGTACTTGTCGAACTTGCCGTAGGCCTTCCAGTCGATGTGCCGGATCTCGTCCCCGGGCGCGTACTCCTTGTGCTCGGCGAACTCGACGGACTGGCCGTGGTGCGGCGAGCGGTGGAGCCCGGTGAGCACGCCCTCGGTCACCGCGCGCACGCGGAGCCGCAGCGTGCCGAGCTTCGCGAGGACGGCGGGATCGAGGAGCGCGCGCTTCGTCTCGGGCACTACGCCTTCACCTTCTCGAGCAGCCGGTCCACGATCTGCGCGCTCGTCACGCCCTCCGACTCCGCGCGGAAGTTGGTGAGCACGCGGTGGACGAGGACGTTGCGGGCGAGCGCCTTCACGTCGTCGGCGCTCGCGGCCATGCGGCCGTCGAGGATCGCGCGGCTCTTCGCGCCGAGGACGAGGTACTGGCTCGCGCGCGGGCCCGCTCCCCAGGAGACGTGCGCCTTCACGAAGTCGGGCGCGCTCGCCTCGGTCGGCCGCGTGCTGCGCACGAGCTCCACCGCGTACTGGATGACGTGGTCGGCCGCCGGCACGCGCAGGACGAGGTCCTGCAGGTCGCGGATCTTGTGGGGCGAGAGGACCCGCCGGAGCGCCGGCCGGTTCGCGACGGTGGTGGCGCGCACGATCTCCACCTCCTCCTGGGCCGACGGATAGGTGACGTTCACGTAGAACATGAACCGGTCGAGCTGCGCCTCGGGCAGCGGGTAGGTCCCCTCCTGCTCGATGGGGTTCTGGGTCGCGAAGACCAGGAACGGCAGGTCGAGCGGGTAGGTCTCGCCGCCGGCGGTGACGCGGTACTCCTGCATCGCCTGGAGGAGCGCCGCCTGCGTCTTGGGCGGCGTGCGGTTGATCTCGTCGGCGAGCAGGAGGTTCGCGAAGATCGGCCCGCGCACGAACCGGAAGGCGCGCCGCCCGGTGGTGTGGTCCTCCTCGAGCACGTCGGTGCCGGTGATGTCCGACGGCATGAGGTCGGGCGTGAACTGGATCCGGTTGAAGGAGAGGTCGAGCACGTCGGCGACCGTGGAGATGAGCAGCGTCTTCGCGAGCCCGGGCACGCCGACGAAGAGGCAGTGGCCGCGCGCGAAGAGCGAGACGAGCAGCGCGTCCACCACGTCCTTCTGGCCGACGATGCGCTTCTCGATCTCGCCGAGGATCATCCGGCGGGCCTCGTGCAGCTCGTGCACGGCGGCGAGGTCGGCTTCGGGGGTCGGGGCGCTGCCCGGTGCGGTGGCGGTCTCGGTGTTCATCTGGCTCCCTCGTGGCCCGAGAGTATCCGCGCGAACTGGGCCTCCCGCGAGGCGCCAGCCGGGTCTCCTTGCGCCTCGAGCGCCTTCGCCAGCCCGGCGTGGATCTCCGGGTCGAAGGGATCCTGCCGGTTCGCGCGCACGAGGAGGTCCTTCGCGCCGGCGAAGTCCTTGCGGTCGAGCCTCAGCCGGGCGAGCCGCACGTTGAGCGCGGCGTGGTCCGGGTTCCACACGAGCGCCTCGCCGAGCGCGCGCTCCGCCTCCCCGATCGCGCCGGACATCATGGCCGCGAGGGCGTACTGGTTCGCGAGGATCGCCACCCGCGCGCCCACCCGCCCGTAGGCCTTGGCGTACTCGATGCGCGCCGCCGCCCAGCGCCCGCGCGTCCGCATGATCTCGCCGAGCCGCGCGTGGCCGCGCGCGCGCTCGTCGGGGATCTCCGCCCACTCCGCCCAGGGGCCGGCCTGCTTCGGATCGTCCTTGAAGCGAAGGCGCGTGAGCTCGTGGTCCCCGCCGCGCGGCAGCGGCCGCGCCGCCATGTAGCGCTTCCAGCCGGCGAGGAACTTCTCGAACGGCGCGCCGTAGGCGTCCGAGACCGCCACCGGCGCGGGCAGGCCGCCGCCGATGCCGTTCAGGATCCGGGGCAGGCTCGCCGGCCCGCGCTGCTTCACGAGGTACTCGATCGCCATCGCCACCTGCGCGTAGGCGAGCGCCGCCCGCTCCTGCGACGGGAGCTTCGCGAGCGAGGGGTGCATCTCGTCGAAGGTGACGAGGTCGTCGCGCTGGACCGCGTCCTTCACGAGCGCCGCCGAGACGGGGGAGACCGGCTCGCCCCCGCCGCGCCAGTCGTCCTCGAACCACTTGGCGAGCCCCTCCTGCAGCCAGATCGGCGCCTCGTTGCCGGACATGCGCGTGAGGACGAGGTGGGTGTACTCGTGCGCCGCCGTGTCGAGCCACTCGTAGCCCTTCAGGAGCGCCTTCGGCGACAGCATCATGAGCTTGTTGAACTTGCAGACCGCGACGGTGCCGGAGGTGCGGATCTCCTCCTCGGTGAGCGTGGAGACCGCGGCGAGCTCCTTCACGTCGCCGACGATCTCCACCGCGAGCCGGCCCTCCGGCACGTGGCCGAGCTGCTCGCGCAGCACCGCGCGCTGCCGCTCGAGCGCGTCCACGAGGTAGGGCACGAGCACCTCGTCCTTGCCCTTCGGGTGCGAGACCACGAAGTGCTCGCTCTCGGCGCGGACGTCGTCGGTGGTGACCGCCCGCGCGGCCTTCGCGAGGGCGAGGTAGCCCGATGGGTCGGCGACGCCCGAGGACTCGATGAGCGGGACGGCCTCGTCGTAGCGCTGCTGGAAGAAGCGAAGGATGCCGCCCGCGAGCCGCACGCCCGAGTCGTCCGGCTCCGCCTCGAGGAGCGGCTCGAGGAGGGCGGCGGCGCGCGGCACGTCCTCGGCCGAGAGGAGGTTCAGCGCCTGCATGATCCGGGCGTCGAGCGGCCCGCGCCGCGGGCGCGCCGCGCCGGGCGCGGAGGACGCGGCCCGCGCGCCCGAGGGCGCGGCCGCGAGGCCCGCGAGGGAGGCCGCGCAGAGCGCGGCGGCGAGCAGCGCGCGCACCCTCACTTCACGAGCTCCTCGTAGTAGCGCTGCACCTCGCCGCGGTAGCGCTCCGGCGCCCCCTGCTTCATCGCCTCGAGCAGGTCCCTGCGGAACTCCTCCGGGACCTTGTAGGCCTCGGCCCCGGGGATGGCGACCTTCTCCCGCGAGAGGTCGCGCCCCTCGGCCCCCTCCTCGCCGCCCTGCTCGGCGAACGGGAACGGGAAGCCCATGCCGCCGGCGCCGCCGCCCTGCTGCTTCGCCGCCTCCTCGAGCCCCTTCTTGAAGCGCGCGAGCGCGTCCATGGCGAGCTCCTGCTGGCCGTGGCCGCGCTGCGGGTTGCGGTTCCCGAGCTCGGCCGCGGCCTGGCCCATGTGCCCGCGCGTCTCGCCGAGCTGCCCCTGCGCCTGGGGCGGGAAGATCGGCGCCTTCTCCATCAGCTCGCCGAGCTGCTTCTGGAGGTCCCCCGCGCGCCGCTCGAGCTCGCCCTGCCGCTTCGAGAGCTCGCCGAGCTGGCGCTGCGCGTCCTGCCCGAGCACCTCGCGCGGATCCGGGAAGAGCTTCGAGAGCGCCTCGCGGATCTCGCGCGCCTTCGGCACCGCCTCGCTCACGTGCCGCTGCGCCTCGCGGGCGCGCCGCTGGTCGCGCGGCCCCGCGAACGGGTCCGGGTGCGCGAGGGCGGCGTCCTCCTCGAGGTACGCCGCGAGCCGCTCGACCGACGGGGCCGCCCGCTGGGCGGTCTCCGCCGCGGCGCCGAGCTCCTTCATGCCGAGCGCGCGCTCGAGGTCGGCGAGCGACTCGCGCGCCTGCTCGTACTCGACCTCGGCGCGGTAGGTGATGCCCGGCTGTGCCGCGTCCACGTCGCGGCGCGCCTCGCCCGCGAGCTCGGCGAGCCGGTGCAGCTCGTCCTCCGCCTTCTTCAGGCGGTCGGCGATCTTCTTCCGGTACTCGCTGCGGATCTTCTCGGTCTCGGCGGCGGTCCGCCCCTGCTCCTGCTCCACCTTCTCGATCTCGTCCTTGAAGGCGAGCATCTCCTTCATGAGCGCCTGCTGCTTCTCGTCCGGCAGGCCCGCGGTGCGCTGGAGCCCGGCGAGCATCTGGTCCATCTGCGAGGCCATCTGGTCGAGCGCCTTCATGGCGCCCTCGACGTCCCCCTCGGCGAGCTTCCTCTCCACCTCGTCGAGCCCCGCGAGCATGTCCTTCGAGCGGGCCATCTCGGCGAGCGCCTCGGAGTTCATGTGCTCGTCGCTGAAGCCGCGCGAGAGCTCGCTCATGCGCGCGAGCAGGTCCTTCACCCGCTCCTTCATCCGGCCGATCTGCGCGAGCAGCTCCTGCTTCTTCTCGTCGGTGGGCGCCTGGCGATACTCCGCCATCACGTCGGCGAGCTCCCGGCGCCGCTCGGCGAGGTCCTTCGCGAGCCGCACGAGGTCGCGGGCGCGCTGCTTGTCGAGGAGCTGTTCGAGGTAGAGGATCCCCTTCTCCAGCTCGCCGTCGAGCTGCCCGTCGAAGAGGTTCATGGTCCGCACGAGCCCGGGCTCCGGCTTCACGCGGACCCGGATCGCCTGGGCCACCGAGGTCCGCGCGTTCACGACGCGCGCCTCGGCGAGCCGCACCCCGCCCGCCACGTTCTCGAGCGCGGCGGCGACCTCGCGCGGCCCGGCGCGGTCGCGGCGGATCTCGCGGGCGGTCTCGCGCATCCGCTCGTGGAGCCGGCGGACGCGCTGGTCGAGCGCCTGCGCGAGCGGGAGCCGCTCGGCGGTCGCGACCGATCCGGCGGCGAAGGTCTCGAGCCGGTCGGCGAGCAGCGCGATGGTCTCCTCCAGCACCTGCTTCGCCTTCTCGAGCACCTGCCGGCGGTGCTCGGCCTCCGAGTAGATCGTGATCGTGTGGGTCTCGGAGGCGCTCCGCTTCGGGCCGGAGACGGTGTCCGTGTCGATCGCCTCGACCCAGTAGAGGAGCTTCTCCCCCTCGCCGAGCCGCTCGGGCCCGAGGTCGAGGTCCACGCCGCCCGAGTCGCGCCGGACGCCGTCGGGCTGGCGCAGGACGCGCCGGCGCTCCGCGCCCGCCTGCGGCTTCGTGACGAGCGTGACCTCGCCGAGGCCGAAGTCGTCCTCCGCCGCGTAGTCCACCCGCACGCGCGCACCCGGGTCCACCTCGAGCTCGCGCGCCGGCCGCACGATCCGCACCTGCGGGAAGGCGTCCTCCTCGAGCACGACGGGGATGGGCGGCCCCTCGGCGAGGAGCTCTCCGCGGGCGCCGAGGAACCGGAACCGGTAGCTCCCCGCGGCCTCCACCAGGAAGCGGCCCGAGAGCCCGCGGTCGCCGGTGACGGTGAGCGCGTAGCGCTTCACCACGGGCGTGGGCTGCGCGGGCGCGCCGTCCTGCGCGGCGCCCGGCGGCGCCGCGGGCGATGGGGGCGCCGCCGCCGCGTCGAGCTGGAGCGCGAGCTCCGCCGCCTTCACCGGCCGGTCGGCGCGCGTGACGAGGGAGACCTCGGTCCCCTTCGGCGCGCGGACCTCGCCGCCCGTGCCCGAGAGCGTGCGCGGCTCGCGCTTCATGTAGGCCGGGAACGCGAAGGTGAGCTCGATGTCCCCGGTGATCGGGTCCACGATCGCCGCGGCCGGCCCGCCCGGCTCGCCCTCGAGCAGCCGCGCGTAGCCCCGCCTGACCGCGCCGCCCGCGGCGAGCAGGGCCACCCCGTGCACCACCACCACGCCGACGAGGGCGAGCCCGCCGAAGCGCGCCCAGCGATCCGGGATGACCCGGTCGAGATCGAGCGCGCGGGCCCTCGCGGCGGTCCGCTCGAGGTGCCCGTCCACCAGGGCGAGCGAGTAGCGACCGCTCGCCCGGATCTCCTCTCGCTCGCGGTCGAGCTGCACGGACGAGACGAGGTCGGACACGAGCCCGGGCTCGTCCACCGCGACCGCCCGCGCCACGGCCTCGGAGGTCCAGGCGCGCCGCACCAGGGCCCGGACCGCCAGCGCCGCCGCGGCGGCGAGGGCCGTCAGCGCCGCCGCGAGCGCGACCGGCCGCAGCCCGGGGCGGGCACCCAGGCCGAGCCCCAGCGCCCCCACGAGGAGCGCGGTGAGGGCCACGGCCAGGCCGAAGCCCGCGGCCGCGAGACCCACCACGCGGACCTGCCGCTTGCGCGCGCCCTGGAGGACGCGGGCGATGTCGCCCGAGGCGACGGTCATGGGACGGGTATCCAACAGGCTCCCTCGCCGCACATTCCGGCGGTCGGATCAGGATAACGCGGGGGCTCGCCGTCCGCCCCCTCGGACCCAGTTCCCGCTGCACCCGGGCCGAGGTGTGCTACGGTCCGGCCGCCCACCCGTGAATTCGTACCCCGGAGCGAGCGTCCCTCCGATGGAAGCCGACGACCTCTCGCTGGTCTCGAAGGCCAAGACCGGCGACCCAGACGCCTTTCGCGCCCTCGTCGTCCGCTACCAGAGGAAGGTCTACGCCGTGGCGCTGGGCATCGTTAAGGATCCGGACCTCGCCTGGGACGTCGCCCAGGAGGCGTTCGTGCGCGTGCACGCGAACCTCGGCGGGTTCGAGGGCAAGTCGGCCTTCTCGACGTGGCTGTTCCGGATCACGACCCACCTCGCCATCGACTCCATCCGCAAGGAGCGTGCGTCTCAGAAGGAGGAGCTCGACGAGGTGCACGAGGCCGACCTCGCCGACGCAGGCGACGGGATCCTGGCGACGAGCCTCGGCAACGACCCGCGCGCCAACGTGCTGCGCCGCGAGCTCGCGGGGAAGATCCAGGAGGCGCTCGCGAGGCTCACCGAGAAGCACCGCACCATCCTCGTGCTGCGCGAGGTCGAGGGGCTCTCGTACGAGGAGCTCGCCGAGCGGCTCGGGATCCACAAGGGCACGGTGATGAGCCGGCTGTTCCACGCGCGGAAGAACATGCAGGCGGCGCTGCGCCGCTACGCCGGGATCCGCCCCGTGCGCGACGAGGCAGGGGGAGGGGAGTAGGCCATGGCCGACTGCGCCCGCTACGCCCCGCTGATCGGCGCCCGCCGGGGCGAGCTCGACCCGGCCGACGCCCGCGCGCTCGAGGCCCACCTCGCGACGTGCGAGACCTGCCGCGCCTTCGCCGCCGACGTGGCGGTGGTGGACGGCCTCGTCCGCGACGGCCTCATCGCGAGGGCCAACGCGCGGGACTTCGGGCCGTTCGTGGACCAGGTGATGGCGCGGGTCGCGGCGCAGGGCGGGGCGCGCGCGCCGGTCCGGGCGGTGCCCGCCGGCCCGCGCGCCTGGCTCGCCCGCCACCGCCGCGCGCTCGCGGCGACGCTCGCACCCGTTTTGGCGGCCGCCGCGCTCGTGGTGTACGTTCGCCTGAGGGTGGAGCAGCCGGGCGAGGTGGCGCTCCTCGAGCTTGCCTCGGAAGGGGACGTGACGATGGTGCTGCAGACTTCGGACGGCCCGGTGGTCCTGCTCGCGGAGGAGCACTCGTGAGCGCCTCGACGCGCCGCACCTTCCTCGCCGTCGCCGCGCTCGCCCTCCTCGCGCCCGCGCTCGCCGCGGCCGAGGTGCCCGCCGCGATCCGCGTCATCAAGGGCTCGCGCCAGGGGCCCGCACGGCTCGACCCCAAGCTCGACGACCTCCGGCGCCAGCTCTCGCCGCTTGCCTACGTGCGCTGGGAGCAGGTGCGGTTCGAGAAGCTCGACTTCAAGCGCGGCAAGACCGAGTTCGTCGAGCTCCCCGGCGGCGACACCGTCGGTCTCACGCTCGAGGAGCTGCGCGGGGACGTGGTGACGTTCGAGGTCTCGCTCACCTCGCGCAACACGCAGTCGCGGCTGACCGTCGAGAAGGGCCAGCGCATCGTGCACCAGGTGACGCCCGAGAAGGGCGGCGAGGCCATCTTCGTCACCGTGCAGGCGTGGCCGTAGGCGCTACGGGCTCGCGCCGGACCGCGGGGACGCCCCCGCCGCCGCGAGCCTCGCGAGCCGCAGCGGGTACTTGAGCTGCTCGATCACGATGGCGGCGGCCCGGAAGGACGGAGGGAGCTCACGCAGCGAGCGGATCGCGACGAGGCGAGAGCGGTGCATCTCGCCGACCGCCGCGGAGAGCCCCGCCTCGCCGAGGGTGTGCTTGAAGCCTCCCGCGAGCACCGCGTCCACGTAGGCGGCCCGGCCCGCGCTCTGGACCCAGGTCTGGACCCAGGCCTTGAAGTCGTCGTTGCGTCGCAGGCCCTCGTCGAACCCCACGAGGCCGTCGCGGCGCGCCATCACGGTCGGCGTGAAGTAGGGGTTGCGCACGGTGAAGGCCCAGAGTCCGACCGGACGGACGGAGGGGAGCGCCGGAACGGGACCCGGGACCTCGCCGGGACCGAGCAGCGGCGCGTAGCCGTGGCCGGAGATGACCAGCCGATCGCGGGCCATGAACCCGCCCTGGATCTCGAGCTTCCGCGGATGCCACACGTCGTCGGCGTCGAGGAACGCGACGTACTCCGCGGACGCGGCGGCGACCCCCGCGTTCCGTGCGGCCGCCGCGCCGACATTGGCCTGGAGCCGGATCAGCCGGACGGGCAGCGCATCCACGAGCCCGGCGACGAGCGAGGCCGTCCGCGCCACGTCGTCGCTGCCGTCGTCGACGACCACGACCTCGCGGGCGGGCACGGTCTGGGCGGCGACGGACGCGAGCGCCCGCCCGAGCACGGCGGAGGCGTTGAAGCAGGGGATGATCGCGGCGACGTCCACGCGCTCACTCATCGAGGACCGTCTCGTACGGGAGGAACGGCGACTCGCCGACGCCGTAGTCCTCGTAGAAGTTTCGAACCTTGAACCCGAAGGCGAGGATCCCGACGAGCCACAGGGCGACGAGCAGGGAGCCCGCCACCCTCCCGCGGAACCGGGCGACCAGGAACTGCAGGTACACGAGCAGGCTGAAGAGCACCATGAACTGGAGCCGGATCCCCGCGTACGTGATGCGCGCGAGCCCGAACGTCGCGAGGCCGAGCCCCGCGAACAGCCCGACCGCGGCCCAGGACACCCCCTCGAGCGCCCCTCGCCCGACGACCAGGACGAGCAGCACCGCGAACGTCAGCACCAGGGGCGCGGTCCCCGACAGCTCCGAGGGCGGCAGCAGCACCTCGTAGCCCAGCATCTTCACGGTGACGGCTTCCCAGAAGGAGTACACGCCCGCGCCCGCCACGAGGATCAGGCCCGCCTTCGTCCTGAACCCCTCCAGGATCACCATGGAGACGACGCCCAGCACCAGTGCCGCCGACGAGTGCGAGCCGACGGCGAGCAACCCCAGCACGGCGCCCCGGTAATAGTCCCCCCGCCGGAGATCGATGAGTGCGTGCTCGGCGAGGCCGAACGCCAGCCCATAGCGCAGGCCGTTCATCGACATGTCGAACACGAAGGCGGGCGCGAGCAGGAGCACGAAGACCGCGGGCGAGCCCTCGACGCGCCGCGCGGCGCTCAGGACCACGATCACGACGAGGACCGACACGAGGTTCACCGCGAGCGTCGGGTCGTCGGCGAGCGCGACCGCGATCCGCGCGACGAGCACGAACACCGGCTCGAAGGACTCGCCGGCGAGATCGTAGTCCAGCGCGTCGAACGCCCGGCGATAGGTGTCGGTGTCGGTGCCCACGTTTCCGCGGAACCCCACCACGAGCAGGAGCGGGATCGCCGCCCAGGCGATCGCGCGCGGCTCGTCGTCCGTGCCGCGCGTGTAGAACCAGGCCGCCTGGAGCAGCAGCAGCGGGACGACGTACGGCAGGAGCTCCCTGAGCGTCGGGTCCACCTGGGGGCGCCTAGCTCCTGAGCTGCTCCTGGATATAGGGCAGCCCGAGCAGCAGCTCGATCAGGCCGTTCTTGTCCAGGCGTTCCGCGTTGTCCGAGGTGTACTCGCGGGCGGCCGTCGTCGTGAGATCGCCCTCCTCGAGGTACTGGTGGTAGTTGAGGTCGCGCGTGTCGGCGGGCACGCGGTAGTAGCGGCCGAGGTCCTCCGCCTTGGCCATCTCCTCTCGGGAGACGAGGCTCTCGAACACCTTCTCCCCGTGGCGCGTCCCGATGATCTTCACCGGCACGCGCGCTCCGAAGATCTCCAGGAGCGCCGCCGCGAGGTCACCCACCGTGGACGCCGGCGCCTTCTGGACGAAGAGGTCCCCCTGGCACCCGTGCGCGAACGCGTGCAGCACGAGGTCGACGGAGTCCTCGAGCGACATGAGGAAGCGCGTCATGTTGGGGTCGGTGACGGTGATCGGCTGCCCCGCCTTGATCTGGGACACGAAGAGGGGAATCACGGAGCCGCGCGAGGCCATCACGTTCCCGTAGCGGGTCAGCGTCAGGATGGTGTCCCCTTCCCTGCGCGTGAGGGACCGGGCCTCCGAGGTGACGAGCTTCTCCATCAGCGCCTTCGACATGCCCATCGCGTTGATGGGGTAGACCGCCTTGTCGGTGCTGAGCAGGATCGCGCGCTCCACCCCGTTGGCGACGCAAGCCTGGATGAGGTTGCTCGCCCCGAGCACGTTCGTGCGGACCGCCTCGAGCGGGTAGAACTCGCAGGCGGGGACCTGCTTCAGCGCTGCGGCGTGGAACACGAGATCCACGTTCCGCAGCGCGGCCTGGAGCGCCGTCAGGTCCCGGACGTCCCCGATGATGAACTTCAGCTTGGGGGAGCGGTACTGCGCGCGCATGTCCTCCTGCTTCTTCTCGTCCCGGCTGAAGATGCGGACCTCGCGGCAGTCCGAGTCCAGGAAGCGGGCGACGACGGCGTTCCCGAACGAGCCGGTCCCGCCCGTGATGAGGAGGGTCTTGCCGGACAGCATCACGTCTCCGTTTCGTAGAACCGGTACATGCGGTCGATGAGGCGGTCCCAGGGATCGGGCACGATACCCCACTCCCGCCTGAGCCGAGTAGAGTCGAGCGACCGGTCGATGCGCAGGGACTCGTCGGGCACGATGCGAAGATCCGCCCGCTGCCAGCGCTGCGCAACGAGCGTCAGCAGCGCGCACTTGTCGATCGGGTCCGCGGACAGGTGATACAGGCCGTGCAACCCTCGCGACATGGCGGGGAGGATCCTCACGAGGAGCGCCCCGATCTCGTTCGTCGGGAGGCCGGAGAACACCGCCCGCGTGAACCCCCGGACGTCGCCGCTGCGCGACAGCAGCCAGTCCACCAGGCTCGCGTTCGGGACGAGCCCGCGGCCGATGATCGACGTGCGCAGCGTGAGGCAGTGCTCCGCGGTGAGCTCTCCGAGGAACTTCGACAGCCCGTACGCGTCGCCCGCGTCCGGCACGTCCTCCTCGCGGTAGTCTCCGCGCGTCCCGGCGAAGACGCAGTCCGTGCTGAAGTGGAGCACGCGGGCTCCCGCCTCCCGGGCGACGAACCCGAGGCGCTGGGGCATGACCGCGTTGATCGCGAACAGCGCATCGTGATCGGCCGCGGCCTCGTGCTGCTTGATCAGCCCCGCGGCGTTCACGACGACCGAGGGGCGGGTCTCGGCGAGGATCCGCCGCAGCTCGGCGACCTCGACGAGGTCGCCGCTCTCGACGTACCGGAGCCGCGCGGGAGCGCGCGCGGGGCGGGCGCCGCGGATGCTGCCGACCACGTCGAGGCCTGCGTCGTGCAGGACACGGTGAACGGCGTGCCCGAGCATGCCCGACGCCCCGAGGACCAGGATGCTCATCCAGCCTCCGCCCGGCGCCGCTCGAAGTGGCTGCGCAGGAGGCTCGAGGCCTCGGCGACGTCGCTCGCCGCGCGCACCGTGTTTCCCCGGGCCGGCACCAGCCGCCGCGCTGCGGCGGTTCCGACGCGGACGCCCTCCCGGGCCCCCGCGCGCGCGAGCGCGGCCGCGACCTCGGCCCAGACTCCTGCGGGCGAGAGGCGCCGGCGCGCCGCGTAGCGTGCGACGGCCGCCGCCGTGAGCCGGGCGCGATCGGGATGACGGATGAGACACATCGCATAGAGCGTCGGGAGCGCGAAGCGGCGCTCGTACTCCGGCCCCGCGCGCTGCACCGCCTCCCACGCCGCCTGGCCCCACACCGTCTCGACGCTGAAGAACTCCGGGATCACGTCCGGCCAGACGAGCACGCCGCGGAAGGGCTTCATGTGCGGATCCGACCAGAGATCCCCGACGTGCTCGCGCCGGGCGCTCCGGCCCGCGTTGCTCCCGCCCGAGGCGCCCGAGATCGTCATGGGCCAGCTCACCTCGGCGTGTCGCTCGCTCGCGAGCGCCGCCTGGAAGGCGAACGAGACGTCCGGGCTCACGCCCGCGAAGCAGGACCCGAACCTGCCCCGCATCCGCTCCACGAGCGCGCGGCTCACGAGCCCGTGATACGCGCGCGGCAGCCGACCGCACCCCTGCCCCGCCCCTGCGAGGAACGCCTCGACGCCGGGGGCGAGCTGAGCAGGGCGGAAGCTGAACGCTCCATCCAGCGCGCCGATCACGAGCCGCCCCGCGGCGGCGGTCCCGCCGTACTTCGACGAGAAGTCGGGCCAGTTGTAGAGGACCGAGAACTTCGTCGAGACCACGCTGTCGAAGCCGCGCCGGGCCGCCTCCCGCGCCGCCTCGAACAGCGCTGGCGTCACCCCGTCGTCGTCGCCGATCATGCAGGCGTACGCGCCCGAGAAACCCGTCAGCGCGCGCTCGAAGTCGGCGGTCATGCCCTGGCCGCCCACCGCGCGCACGTACCTCAGGCGGGCGTCGGAGCACGACGCGCAGAACGCCTCGAGGCCGGCCTCGTCGCTCGTGTCCTGAACGACGAGCTCGAAGTCCTCGTCGAACGCGAGGACCGAGCGGATCGTCGCCTCGCAGTAACGCCGGCGGTCCCTCGTCGGGATGATGATGGAGAGAGAGGTCATCGGGTGAGCCACCGCGCCTGGAGCGAGAGGATGAAGTAGTCGGCGACCACGCGCGCCGTCCACGCCCACGCGACACCGACCGCACCGAACCTCGAGCCGAGCAGGAACAGTAGCGCGAAGTAGGGCGCCACCTCCACGAGGTGTGCGAGCGCCGTCGCGCGGGAGTGGCCGCGGGCCTGGAGGACGGAGAACGGGATCTGCGCCAGCGCGCTGACGACGTATCCGAGCGCGAGGATCCGGAGCACCGGGGCGGCGCCGGTGGCGATCTCCGCCCCGAGCCACAGCCGCAGGAGCGGCTCGGCGAACGCGAAGAAGACGAGCCCGATGGGCCCGCCGCTCGCGAGCGCGAGGGCCGTGGCGCGTCCGGAGACAGCCGCCCGATCCGCGCCGCCCATCCTCGACCCGGAGATGCGGGGGAAGAGCGCGCGGGCGATGGCGACGGGCACGATGGTGGCCCGCGCGATCAGCTCGGCCGGCGCGGAGTAGACCGCCACGCCCGCCGCGCCGATCCGGTTCGCGAGCCAGAACCGGTCCATGTACCCCATGAGCGGGGAGACGAAGTTGGAGACCGCGATCCACCCGCCGTAGGTGAACAGGTGCCGGAAGGTCGTGGGCTCGAACCGCGAGGGTCGGAGTTGCGTCAGCGAGCGAACGCGCCACCAGGTGAACGCGGTGCCTGCGAAGCGAGCCACCACGATCCCCCACACCGCCGCGGGCAGCGACGGCGTGACGAGGACGAACGCAACCGGGAGGGACGCGAGCAAGCCGCCGGTGACGGCTCGCTGGATGTTCACCTCCCTGAACCGCTGGAGCCCCTCGAGGAGGGCTTGCAGGACGGTGTACGCCATCAGGGGCGGGACCGTCAGGGCGACGGCGCGCGTGGCGACGACCGCCTCGGCGGCGACTCCGGGGGACACGCCCAGGAGCTCCGGCGCGCTGCCCGCGGCGAGCCAGAGCGCGGCGGCCATCGCCGTGCCGAGCGCCAGCGAGACGGTGAGCGCCGAGCCGAGGATCGCGGCGTGGTGCCGAGGGTCGCCGGGGTCCCTCGCGACGATCCAGCACACCGACCGAGAGATGCCGAGGTCGAGGAGCGCGACGTAGCCGACCAGCGTCCACGCCAGCGTGAGGAGCCCGAAGCGCTCGGCCCCGAGCGTCCGCGCGAGGATCCCGAACGTGGGGATGGCGAGGATGGCCGGGACCACCATCCCGGCGACGTTCCAGAGCGAGTCGCCGAGGAGCGAGCCCGCCCGCGTCCGCCCGGCTGCGGCCGCGTCGCCGGCGGGTGCGCTCACGACATCCCCGTGCCCACGCGCCAGCGGCGCGACCGCGGCGTCGTGAGGTAACGGAGCGCCCCGCGGACGTGCCAGGCGAGGTGCTTGAGGCTCCGGTGGCTGCCGCGCCGCGCGTCGTGGACGACGCAGCTCCGTGGGTCGAGGACGACGTCGAGCCCCTCCTCGCGGGCCCTGCGGCAGAGGTCCACGTCCTCGAAGTAGAGGAAGTACCGCGCGTCGAACCCGCCGAGATCCGCGAACGTCTCCCTGCGGCAGGCGACGAACATGCCCGCCAGCCAGTCCACGGGGATCGGCTCGGCGCCGATGCGGTAGTCGATGGAGCGCCGGTCGAGCAGCCTCCGCGCGAGCAGCGTCGCGGCCGTCGGAAACCGTCGCGCGCTGTCCTCGAGCGTCCCGGCCGGCGACACCACCTTGGGACCGCACACGCCGACCTCCTTCCGGCGCAGGGTCTCGAGCAGCGGCGGGAGGGGATCGGCGACGAAGCGGATGTCCGGGTTGACGACGACGAAGACGCCTCCGGACGAGCGCGTGAACGCCGCGTTGTGATTGGCGCCGAACCCGCGTGGGGCGGCGTTCCGCACGACCGTCACCGGGAACCGTCGCCTCGCCGCGAGGTACGCCTCGTCCTCGGGGACGTTGACGGTCACGATCACCTCGAGGTCCACCCCGCAGCTCCGATCGAGATCGTCGAGGAGCGCGGCCACGAGGGCTCCCTGCCCATGACTCACGACGGAGACGCTGCAGGTCGGCTCTCGGGGGGGCGCCACACCGTGCTCCAGCTCGGATCGCTGACCGCGTTCACCACGGACTTCGCGAGGTCAACGCTCTGCCACAGGCCCCGGATCGCGAGCAAGAACATCCGCTGGCCGCCGGCTCCAGCGGGGCGTCCCAGCGTGCCGGCGCTCGGGGCACCCCACGAGCTCAGTACTTGTACTGGTAGTGATACGCGCTCTTGCGGCCCAGGCCGCGGTCGAGCTGCACGCCGTTCAGCACGAAGCCGTGGACGCGGATGCCGGAGCGCCCGAGGGCGCGGAGCGCGGCGGCGATCTCGCGGAGCGGGTGCCGGCCGGAGCGGAGGACGAGCAGGTTCACGCCCGCGAGCCGGCCCACGATCGCCGCGTCGGTCACCGCCAGGATCGGCGGCAGGTCGAGCAGCACGAGATCGAACGACGACGACAGCTCCGAGAGCACCCGCTGGAAGCGCTCGCTGGCGAGCAGCTCGGCCGCGTTCGGCGGGATCGCGCCCGTGGACAGGAACTGCACGTTCCGCGGGCACGCCGGGCGCAGCGCGTCCTGGAGGGAGAGCTGGCCTCCGATCACCTCCGAGAGGCCGCCCTCGCGCTCGCCGCCGTAGTAGCGGTGGAGGTGCCCGCGGCGGAGGTCCGCGTCCACCACCACCACCCGCTTCCCCGCCTCGCCGACGAGGCACGCGAGGTTGCTCGCGACGAAGGACTTGCCGACGCCGGGGGCCGGACCGCCGATCGCGACCACGTTGTTGCGGGCCTCGAGGAGCGCGAACTGCAGGCTCGTCCGCAGGCTGCGCAGGCTCTCGACGGCGATGTCGTCGGGGGCGACCGTGGCGAGCACCGGGATCGCGGCCCCGCGCCGGCCGGCCCGATCCCCCGCCGCCTGCGCAACGGTGAAGGGCACGCTCGCGTGGACCCCGACCCCGAAGCTCCGCTCGATCGCCTCCGGGTCCTCGACCCCGTGGTCGAGGGCCTTGCGGGCGAACGCGACCGCCACGCCGAGGCCGAGCCCGAGCAGGAGGGAGAGCGCGACGACCATCGCCTTCTTCGGCGCGACCGGCTTCGAGGGCACGATGGCGGCGTCGAGGATCCGCACGTTGCCGATCGTCCCCTCCTTCACGATCTTGAGCTCCTGAGCCTTGTTGAGGAGGAGCAGGTAGAGCTCGTTCGAGACCTTCACGTCGCGCAGGCGCCGGGCCGACTCGAGCTCCGCCTCGGGGAGCTGCCGGATGAGCGCCTCGATGCGCGCCTTCTCGGCCTCGAGCTTGACCATCTGCCCCTTGACCGCGGCGATGGACGGGTGGCTGTCCGTGAACCGCTGGCGGAGGGCCGCCCACTGGAGCTGGAGCTGTGAGAGCCCCTTCTCGACCTCGACCGTCCGATCGAGGGCGGCCTGCGTCGCCATCGTCACGTCGATCGTGCCCTCCTTCGACCGGTACGCCTCGAGCTCCACCTCGGCCGCGTCCACCTTGCCGCGCAGCTCCGGGAGCTGGGCGTCGAGGAACTCGAGCGTCTTCTCCGCCTCGGCGCTCCGGCGCTCCACGTTCTGGCGCAGGTAGTGGCGCGAGAGCGTGTCGAGCACGGCGGCGATCTCGCGCCGGTCCTCCCCCTCGAGCGAGAGCTGGAGGACCCCCGTCTTCTTGCCCTTCTCGGCGATGCGGAGCGTCTTCTGGAGGGCCGCGACCACCTCCTCGCGCAGGGGCGCCTGCACGGTGAACTCCGTGCCGGGGCGCGCGATCAGCTCCGAGACGAACAGCTCGACGCCGTGGCCCGACGCCGCCGCGCCCACCATGCCCGAGACGAGCGTCGCGCCGTCCTCGCCGCGCAGCTCGTAGCGCCCGCCCTCGCCGGCGACGAGCGTGAGCGCGTCCGCCGGCTCGAGCCCGGTCAGCCGGTCGACGGCGATCCCCTCTCCGCCCCAGCCGAACGCGACCAGGCCGAGGGGGGCTGGCCGCGGCGCGGCGCCCTTCCAGCGCCGCGCGACCGCCTCGCCGAGCACGGGGAAGCGCCTCGGCTCCGCTACGATCGCGAGCCGCAGCTCGTCCACCACCGCGCCGACGAGCGAGCGGGAGCGGAGGATCTCGATCTCGGTGTCGGCCGGCGTGGCCTCGCCGAACATGTCCCCCAGCTCGCCGAGCCCGAGCGCGCCCTTCTTCTCCTCCACCTGCACGAGCACGTCCGAGCGGTAGGTGGGCGTCGCGAGCAGCGCGTAGCCCGCGCCGAGGACCACCGCGACGGCGGCGGCGATGCCGATGAGCCAGCGGTTCTGGACGAGGACGTCGAGGTAGTCGCCGAGGCTCGCCTCGCTCGCCTCCGGGCCGCTCGCGAGGACGACCTCGTCGGCGGCGCGGGGGCCGCCCTGCTGCGGGACGACCTCCAGGGCGGGCTCACCACGCACGGGCGTCTTCACGGTCGGCTCCTACTCGCCCTGGATGGCGGACACGCCGCGGTTCGCGAGATCCACGCTCTGCCAGATGCCCTGGATGGTCGGGAGGATCTGCGTCACGATCCGGTTCCAGGTCGCGAGCTTGTAGGGCGTCACGTACACCACGTCGAGCGGCTCGAGCTGGAAGTTCACCGCGAGGAGCAGGGCGTCCGCGCTCGAGGCGTCGAGCTTGAAGACGCGCGGCTGGTCGATCCGGCCACGGATCACGTACACGCCCCCGGGGTTCGAGGTCGTGGGATCGAAACCCTCGGAGTCGCCGATGGCTTCCGCGAGGCTCATGCGGCCCTTGGCCATCACCTTGGACGAGGGGCGCCGCACCTCGCCGAGGACGAAGATCTTGTTCTCCTCGCGGGATGGGACGTGGACCACGTCGCCGTCCTGGAGCAGCCAGTTCTGGGAGAGGTCGCCCTCGTCGTAGAGCGCCTGGAGGTCGAGCCGCTGGACCTTGCCGCCGCGGTTGAGCGTGACGCCGCGCGTCCAGGCGTCCTTGGTGAGCCCCTTCGCCTGGGCGATCGCGTCCTGCACGCGGGTCGGGACGTCGGTGATGGGCAGCGTGGAGGGCTGGACCACCTCGCCCGTCACCTGGAAGCGCTTGCCGCGGAAGGCGACCACGCGCACGTCGAGCTGCGGGTTCTGCACGTACTTGCGGAGCCGCTCGGCGAGGAGCGAGCGCACCTCCGGCAGCGTCTTGCCCGCGACCTCGACGACGCCCACGTGCGGGTAGAACATCGTCCCGTCGGCGAGCACCGGGTTGCCCGAGAGGTCGGCGGCGCGGAACTCGCCCGCCGGGATGGTCAGCTCCGGGTGATCCCACACGGTGACCGACAGCACGTCGAAGGGCGAGATCCGGTACTGGTAGCGGCCCGCCTCCTCGTCCAGCGGGTCACGGATCCGTCCGCCCGCGGCGCGCACCCGGGCCTCCGCCTGGGCCACGAGGAGCTGTGGCGTGATCCGCACGAGCGCCGGCTCGCCCGCCTCGCCGCGCTCGCGCAGCGGCCCCTCGTCGATCTGGAGCCCCGGCGCGATCCGCGCGCAGCCCTGCAGCGCCAGCGCGAGCGCCGCCCCGGCCACCACCCCCCCCTTCGTCACGCATCCCTCCAGAACGCCTGGTCGAAGTCGTCCAGCCCGCGATCGATGAGCGCGAGCGCCTTCTCGAACTCGGCCCGCGGCTCGCCGTACGGATCCGGCACGTCGAAGCCGCCGAACTTCCCGATCCGGTGCACCCGCCCGCGCGCCCCGGGCACCAGGGCCTCGATCTCGCGGACGTGGCCGTCTTCCATCGCGATCACGAGGTCCACGCCCGTGACGAGCGCCTGCGTGAGCTGGCGCGCGCGGTGCTTTGCGATGTCGATCCCACGCTCGGCCAGGAGGGCTTGGGCGAACGGGTCGGCCACGTGCCCGACGAGTGCCGCGAGCCCCGCGGACTCGACCTGCCCCCTTCCGCGCCGCGCGAAGCGCTGGCGGAGGAGTCCCTCTGCCATCGGGCTCCGGCAGATGTTGCCGACGCAGACGATGAGGATTCGGTCGAGCACGTCACTCCAGGTAGGCGGCGTCTTCTAGACGATTTTCCACTGGGGGTCGAGTAACCGTGCGCCTGCGCGGGTCCGCATCGACACACGCGTCACGAGGCACGGCCCGGAAGGGTCTTAGTGTACTTCATGCGGACTGCGAGGCCTATCCCACCTGGCCCCCCCACCACGGGGGCGGTCACCCCGCCCTGAGCTGCCTGTCGACCAGCCGCTTGTAGAGCCCCCCGCGCGCCACGAGCTCGGCGTGGCGCCCGGCCTCCACGATCCGGCCGTCCTCGACCACCAGCACGCGGTCGGCGCTCGCCACGGTCGAGAGCCGGTGGGCGATGATCACCGTCGTCCGGCCGATCATGAGCTTCGCGAGCGCGTCCTTCACGAGCGCCTCGGACTCCGCGTCGAGCGCGCTCGTCGCCTCGTCGAGCAGCAGGATGCGAGGGTCCTTGAGCACGGCGCGGGCGATGGCGAGCCGCTGGCGCTGGCCGCCGGAGAGCTGCTGGCCCCGCTCGCCCACCTTCGTCGCGTAGCCGTCGGGGAAGCCCGAGACGAAGGCGTGCGCGTGCGCGGCCTCGCAGGCGCGGATCACCTCGTCGTGGGTCGCGCCCGGGCGGCCGTAGCGGACGTTCTCCTCGACGCTCGCCGAGAAGAGCACGGGCTCCTGCGGCACGACGCCGATCCGGTCGCGCAGCCACGCCGGGTCGAGCGTGCGGAGGTCGCGGCCGTCGAGGAGGATGCGGCCCTCCAGCGGATCGTAGAGGCGCCCGAGCAGCGCGGCGACCGTGGACTTGCCCGAGCCGGACGGGCCGACGAGGGCGATCACCTCGCCCGGCGCGATCTCGAGGTCGATGCCGCGCAGCACCTCGACGTCCGCGCGCGTGGGGTACGCGAAGCGCACGCCCTCGAGCGCGACTCGGCCCTCGCAGCGCGCGGGCCGCTCGCCGCCGGTGAGCGGCATCCCGGGCGTGCGGACCATGAGCTGGAAGATCTTGTCGGCCGCGCCGAGGCCCTTCATCACCTCGGCCCAGAGGTCGGCGAGCTGCCCGAGGCTCATGGCGATGAGGAGCGTGTAGACGAGGAAGGCGGTGAGCGCACCGGCGGTGAGGTCGCCGCGGGCGACCAGCACCCCGCCGTAGCCGAGCACCGCCGCGATGGCCGCGAAGACGCCGGCCGAGGCGCCGCCCATGAACGTCGCGCCCGCGAAGGCGCGCTTGCGGGCGGCGGCGTAGGAGTCGGCGATGGCGTGCCCGTAGCGCGCCCGCTCCGCGGGCTCGGCGACGAAGGCCCGCACCGTGCGGATGGCCGAGAGCGACTCCTCCGCGACGTGGCTCGCGTCGGCGAGCGCGTCCTGGTAGCGGCGCGCGAGCGCGCGGACCTTGCGGCCGTACGCCACCGCGCCGATGGCGACCGCCGGCACCACCGCGAGCATGACGAGCGTGAGGCGCGGCGAGGTGACGAAGAGGAGCGCGATCCCGCCCACCGCGGTGATCACGTGGCGGAGCGCCATCGAGAACTGCGAGGCGAGGAGCCCCTGCAGCGAGGCCGCGTCGGTGCCGAGCCGGGAGATCAGCTCGCCCGTGCGCGAGGAGTCGAAGAAGGCGACCTCCTGCGAGAGGAGGCTCGCGTAGAGCCGCTCGCGCACGCGCCGCACGCCGCGCTCGCCCGCGAGCGAGAAGAGCAGGTGGCGCCCGGCTACCACGAGCCCCTGGACGACGGCGAGCCCGACGAGGGCCCACGCCACCTTCGTCACCGCGCGCGGATCCTGGCCGGCGATGGCGCCGTCCACGATGAGGCGGATGCCCTGCGGGTAGACGAGGGAGAGCGCCGAGCCGGCGACGAGCAGGAGCGTGCCCGCGGCGAGCGCCGGGGCCTCCTCGCGGAGGAGGCCGGCGAGCTGGCGGAGGACGCGGGAGGGGGGGCCGTTCTTCACGGCGCGCCCTCATAACCCCGCGGAGCGGTGCGTGCCCGACTGGCGCATGCCGTCCACGAGCCGCAGGCCCGCCCGCGTCGGCCGGCCCACCCTCGCGAGCGCATCGCTCGTCGACGCGCACAGGATCTCGACGGCGATCTCGGTGTCGCGGTCGATCTCGAGGCGCCCGTCGTCGAACCCGAGCTCGAGGTGCGCGTCGCCGGGCCGCTCCGGATCGAGCCCGAAGCGCGCCACCAGCAGCTTCCGGCGCTCCTCGAACCCGTGGGTGAAGGAGGGCGCCGCGAGGGCGCGCGGCAGCGGCAGGCGCAGCGCGACCGCGGCCGCGCCGAGGCCCCACGCCGCGAAGCGAAGCGCGAACCAGACCTCCTCGAGCGTGTCCGCTTCGCGCAGCGCCTGGCTCGCCCGGCGGACGTGGCCCTGCATCTCGAGGTTGCGCCGGCGCGCCTGGAGGACGCGGCGGGTCTTCGCGAACTGGAAGAAGCCGAGCCGCCGCAGGGCGACGACACCGAGCGCGCCGATCGCGAGGAGGACCACCACGGCGCGCGCGGCGGACGCGAAGGCGAGGACCACGCCCGCGGCAGCCAGGAGGGCGGACACGCCGTACAGCACGAGGACCGTCTGGCGCTGCGTGAGCCCGAGGTCCAGGAGCCGGTGGTGGATGTGCCCGCGGTCGGCCCGGAACATCGGCACGCCCCGCAGGGCGCGGCGTCCCATCGCGAGGAGCGTGTCCGCGAGCGGCACGCCGAGCGCGAGCACCGGCACCACCAGGGCGACGGTGCCGGGCGCGGCGGGATCCGGCCGGATCGCCGCCGTCGCGAGCACGAACCCCAGGAACATCGACCCGGTGTCGCCCATGAAGATCGACGCGCGGTCGAAGTTGAAGAAGAGGAAGCCGAGCGCCGCCCCGGCGAGCGCCACCGCGACCACGAGGACGAGCACGTCGCCGGTGAGCGCCGAGACGGCCGCGAGCGCGAAGGCCGCGACGAGCGCGATGCCCGCCGCCAGGCCGTCGAGCCCGTCGACGAGGTTCATCGCGTTCACGACGCCGGCGATCCAGAGCATCGTGACCGGCAGACCGAGCAGGCCGAGCTCGAGCGGCGCACCGAACGGGTGCGCGACCTGCTCGATCCGGAACCCGAGCGCGTACATCGCTCCGGCGACGGCGAACTGGACCGTGAACTTGAGCTTCGCGTCGGCGCCGCGCAGGTCGTCGTAGATCCCGAGGGCGGCGATGACGAGGGCGCCGGCGAGGAGCCCGGCCGCGACGGCCGGCTCGGCGGACAGGCTGAGCAGGACCGTCCGGTCCGCGACCGCGGCGGCGCCGACCGCGGCGAGGAACGCGCCGACCATGCCCGCGCCGCCGAGCCGCGGCACAGGGCGGCCGTGGACCTTCCTCGAGCAGAGGGCGTGGTCGTACGCGCCGATCCGCCGGGCGAGCGCCCGGACAGGTGGTGTCGCCGCGACCGCCGCCATGGCGGCGACCCCGAACGCGATCGCTGCCGCCGTCACGCGGCCACCGACCCGGGCAAGCTCCGGCGCAGGTAGCCTGGCTGAAACCGCAGACTCGCGGTGCTCACGTGCTGTCTTCCCCCCGGCCCGCGCAGGATGCGGACCTGACGCTTCCCCGTGACGTCTCGCAGGTATGCGAAGCGCCACCTCTAGCACGGAGGTGGGTGCGTACCAAGCGTGGAATCCTCCAGTGGCTGATCACCACGGAGGGAGACCATGGGATGGTCTTTCCGGCCACGCCGCCGCTGGGTTCTGACCGATAAGGGGAGGGAGAGACGAGCGGCCCCCCGCGGGGGGCCCGCTCGCCTCACCGGCTGGCGATCATGCGCTCCGGCTCGCGCGCGACGGCGATCGACGACACCACCGCCACAGCCGCGACCGGCGTCGGGAGCCGGTACTCCGGGACGATCTCGGCGAGCTTGCGCCGGATCTCCTGGTGCCGCGCCTCGGACAGCTCGGCGAGGTCGCGGATCTGCCGCTGGATCGCGTCCCAGGCGTGCGGCCGGAAGCGACCCACGAAGATCTTCGGGTGGCGGGTCTTGCCGGCGTCCTCGTCAGCGACCGAGAGCTCCTCGAAGAGCTTCTCGCCGGGGCGCATGCCGGTGAACCGGATGTCGATGTCCACCCCGGGCTCGAAGCCGGAGAGCGTGATGAGATCGCGGGCGAGCTCGGCGATCTTCACGGGCTCGCCCATGTCCAGGATGAAGATCTCGCCGCCCTGCCCCATGGTCCCGGCCTGGAGCACGAGCTGGCTCGCCTCCGGGATCGTCATGAAGTAGCGGGTCATCTCGGGGTGCGTGACGGTGACCGGCCCCCCGGCGGCGATCTGCTCCTTGAAGATCGGGATGACCGAGCCGGCGGAGCCGAGCACGTTGCCGAAGCGGACCGTGACGAAGCGGGTCTTCGACCGCTGCGAGAGGGCCTGCACGTAGATCTCGGCGACGCGCTTCGAGACGCCCATGACGGACGTGGGGTTCACGGCCTTGTCGGTGGAGATCATCACGAAGCGATCGACGCCGAACTCGTGCGCGGCGTCGGCGAGCGTCCTCGTGCCGACGATGTTGTTCTTCACCGCCTCGCCCGGGTTCCACTCCATCATCGGGACGTGCTTGTGCGCGGCGGCGTGGAAGACCACGTCGGGGCGGTGCTCCTCGAACACCTGGGCGAGGCGCGGTCCGTCGGTGACGTCGGCGACGCAGGGCACGAGGTGCACGCCCGGGAAGCGGTCGAGCAGCTCGCGGTGGACGTTGAAGAGGCTGTTCTCGGTGTGCTCGAGGAGCACGAGCGCGCGCGGCTCGAAGCGGCAGAGCTGGCGGCAGATCTCGGAGCCGATGGACCCGCCGGCGCCCGAGACGAGCACCACGCGGCCGGTCATCGCCTTCGAGATCTCGGCCGTGTCGAGGACCACCGGATCGCGGCCGAGCAGGTCCTCGATGGCGACGTCGCGGAGCTGGCTGACGGTGACGCGCCCCTCGATGAGGTGGTCGATCCCGGGGATGGTCTTGAAGCGGACGCCCGCCTCGCGGCACTCGGCCACGATGCGCCGCATGTCGGCGCTCGAGGCTGACGGGATGGCGATCACGACCTCGTCCACCCGCAGCTCGGCGACCTTCTCGGTGAGCTCGGCGATCGGGCCGTGGACGCGCGCCCCGTGGATGTTCACGCCGCGCTTGAGCGGGTCGTCGTCGAGGAAGCCGACGGCATCCCAGCGCATGAGGTGGCGCGAGCGGATCTCGCGGATGAGCATCTCGCCCGCGTCGCCGGCGCCCAGGATGAGGACGCGCTGGCGCTGGGGCCCGAGGTGCGAGAGGCCGAGCTCGCGCGAGCGAAACGCACGAATGGTGAACCGCATCCCGCCGACGAGCATCATCGCGCAGAGCCACTCGATGAGGAGCACCGAGCGGGGGAACGCGCCGAAGGCGAAGCCGAGGAAGCCCGCGAAGGTGAGCGAGCTGAGAGAGGTCGCCGTGAAGATGGCGATGAGGTCGCGCACCCCCGTGTAGCGCCAGAGGCCCCGGAAGAGGCCGTGGGGATAGAAGACGGCGACGCGGAGCGCGAGCAGGACCGGCACCCACACGGCGAGTGCTTCGGCGTAGTGCGTCGGAACGTGGAACTCGAAGCGAAGATTGACAGCGCAGAGCAGCGCCGCGGTCCACAGAGCGAGGTGGACTGCGATGACGAAGGCCCTGCGGGCCCCTACGGTTAGGGCGACCCCCCGGTCACTCATGGGTCGTGATACCTAGCAGAGGCGCGACGTGGAGTGAAGGACGCGAATGTGCGCACGGGCCGTGAATCCTGTCCCACGACTCGATCACCCGACGAAGGGGTCAGGGGCCTGTCTACCCTCAGTCCGGACCTCGGCGCGCGCCTCGAGGATCTGACGCCATGCCGCAAGCGACTGCGGTCGGAACGGGGCTGGATGGATGTGGGGGATGCGACTTCATGTCGCATTATGACCGACGAAGGTTGGCCAGGGCGGGCGCGCTATCCGATGGAGCGCTCGCGTCGAAGACGGAACTATGAGCTTCCCCGATGTGACTCGGGGGCTGCGTCGCTCCCCGCTGCGGGTCAGCCTCGTTCCCGAAACCACGCAGCGGTGGCTTGAAGTCCTTCGTCGAGCGTGAACTGAGCACGCCAGCCCGTGGTCGTCCGAAGGAGCGTGGAATCGACCGCGAGGGACCCGACCAGTCGCTCGGCGGCGTCCGGCCGTCCGACCAAGCGTGCCGCGGTCCGGATCACTCCCGCCGGCACCGGCACGAGGCGCGCTGGCCGGCCGAGGACGATCCCGATCCGACGCACGAGCTCGGGGATCGAAACATCCTCGCCGTCGCTCACGAAGAAGGTCCGTGGCGAATCGAGGCTAAGGGAGGCCGTGGCGTGGACGGCGTCCGCGAGGTTACCCACATAGACAAGGCTCCTCCGGTTCCTCACGCTACCGAAGGGCAACGGCAGGCGACTCCAGACCCACTGCAGCAGCTTCAGGAAGTTGGCGCCGACCGACGGCCCATAGACGAGCGGTGGCCGAAGGATGGCGACCTCGAGGCCCGTTTCCGCTGCGACCTGAGTAAGCGCCTGCTCCGCCTCCCATTTGCTGATCCCGTACGGATCCACCGGAGCTGGCACGTCACGTTCGGTGTATGGCTCGCCGCGGCCTTCGCCCACGACCTTCACGGTGCTCATGAAGACGAGACGCTTGGCCCCGCTGCGCGCGGCGGCTCGAGCGAGCCGCTCGGTCCCGACTCGATTCACCTCTCGATAAGCGGCCAGCGAATCGTCCGCCGTGTCTCGCATCTGGTGCACGCGGCCGGCAAGGTGGACGACGACGTCCACCCCTTCGAGAGCGGCCTTCCAATCCGTCGCCGCCCCGAGGTCGCCGACGACACACGGGATGGCGCCCGACGCAACGGCACGGCCAGGTGCCCGGACCGCGGCGTGCACCGCGGCCCCCGCCCGCACGAAGCGCTCACATACCGCGCGGCCGACGAACCCGTTCGCCCCCGTGACGAGGACACGCATCACGGTTCGCCCTCGAGCTTAGCCGCGAGAGCAGCGCGCTCGAGGCGAACGACCAGCCCCGCGAGCAGCAAGAACGCGATCACGGGCGCTGCGATGAGCCACCCGGCGCTGCTCCCCGGGACGAGCACGTACGCAACGGCGGAGGCCGCCAGGAGAGCCATACCCCCATACGCCGCCAGCGTTATCGTCCGATGCGGGACGCCATACCGCAGCGGCCGCTGGTACCAGTGGGAGCGGTGGGCCTCGAACCAGCGCTCACCGTTTGCGAGGCGGCGCGCGAGCGTGGTGGTCGCGTCGAGGATGAAGAGCCCGATCGCGACCCAGACCGCCTGGAGGCCGAGCCCCTCACCGCCGGGAAGCAGGGGGACGCACGCGAAGAAGAAGCCAATGGCGGTCGAGCCGGCGTCGCCCATGAAGATGCTCGCGGGAGGGAAGTTGAACACGAGGAACCCGGCGCTCGCCGCACCCAAGACGGCGAGGAGCATCGCCGCGTGCGTACCGCCGCCGACCGCCGCCGCTACCCCTAGCCCCGCGGCGGCGAAGAGTGTCTGCCCGCCTGCGAGCCCGTCGATGCCGTCCATGAAGTTGAACAGGTTCGTCATCCAGACGATCCAGAGGACGAGTACTGGCACCAGCAGCCACATCGGAACGAAGTCGGGGGCAAGACTGACTGTGACCGCGTCTCGCCGCGCATAGACCACCGCGACCGCGACCGTCATCTGGACCACGAAGCGGACTCGGGCAGGAAGCGGACGGAGGTCATCGATGATGCCGACGGCCGCAATGATGCCGACAGCGGCGAGAATCGGCCACGCACCCCCACCCCCGAAGGAAACATTTACGTACGATCCCACTGTCAAGAAGGCGGCGATGATCCCGATCCCTCCGAGGCGGGGGGTCGGAACGCGGTGGGCGCTGCGTTCGTTGGGGCGGTCAAATAGTGCTCGCCGGAGCGCGAACGCCCGCACGAGGTAGACCAATGCCGCGGACGCCACGAAGCTCGCCGCTGCCGTTGTGATGATGGAACGCACAGGTCAGCGCCTCCGACGTCCGCCCCGGTCGCGGCCCGATCTCCGCAGCGCGTCGTCGCGACTGCGCCCGGCGGACGCCGTTCATGACTGGCGACAGATGCCGCCAGCCGTGTCTAGCACGTCCGTCGCAGGCGCGAACAGAGCGGAGCCGATCCGCCAACCGAGCGCTCCCATCTGCCGAGAGTCGCACACCACCCGCACCGATGGGCGAAGTCGCCCTGTGGTATCGTCCGCGCGTGATTGCTACCGACGCGTCGCCCCGTCCACGCCTGCTATACGTCGCCAATGACGCACCCTTCTTCCAGGCCCATTTCGGCCTCCTCGCTTCGAGGGCAGCGGACGCCGGGTACGAGGTGCACGTCGCGGCGGGTGGAGAGGTCGGCGACGTCGGGGGCGCCGCCTTCCACCGCCTGGCGCTCAGCCGGAAGGGCGTCCACCCCCTCACCGAAGCGCGAACTGTCCTCGACCTTCACGCACTGTTGAGGCGTCTCCGGCCTGAAATTGCACATTTCATTACGATCAAGCCTGTCGTTTATGGAGGCATCCTCAGCCGAGTCCTCGGGATTCCCGCGGTGACCCACACAATCCCAGGGCTTGGGTACGTCTTCCTCGCCGGCGGCGCTGCGTCCGTTCTTAGAGCCGGTGTCCGCCTCGGCTACAAGCTGGCGCTTGCCCATCCGAACAGCGCGACCATCTTCCAGAACCCTGATGACCGCGCGGAATTCGTACAAAGGCGGATTGCGTCCCAAGCGGCGACTTTCGTTATCAAGGGCAGCGGAGTAGACATGAGCCCTTTTCGGCCGGACGCATCACGCGACGCACCGCCGATCGTCGCGCTGCCGGCTCGCATGCTCTGGGACAAGGGGATCGGGGAGTTCGTTAGAGCGGCGGGACTCCTGCGCCGGCGCGGCGTGGTCGCGCGATTCGCACTGATCGGAGGTCTTGATGCGGGGAATCCCTCTGCGATCGGCGAACGCGAGTTGCGGGATTGGAACGCGTCCGGAGACGTCGAGTGGTGGGGGTTTCGATCGGACATGCCGGAGGTGTTCGCTAGAAGCTCCATTGCCTGCCTGCCTTCGTACCGAGAGGGAGTCCCCCGCGCTCTCATCGAGGCGGCAGCGAGCGGACTACCGATCGTGGCGACAGACGCTCCGGGTTGCCGGGAGGTCGTCCAGCACGAACACAACGGCCTCCTCGTTCCCGTGAAGGATGCGGTGGCTCTTGCGGAGGCACTGGAGAGGCTTCTTGCGAACCCATCGGAACGAGCTCGAATGGGCGCGAACAGCAGGCAGCTGGCCGCTCGAGAGTTTTCGCCGGACGCGGTGATCGGCGAGACGCTCGCCGTGTACGAGCAACTACGCGAGCAACGACGCACAGTCGTGTCTGCCGCGTTCTCGTAGGTTCGGCCGGCTCGACGTAAGATGCGCCCGGACTCGGTTGTGCCGTAGCAACGTGGTTTCCAGCCACCACCGCCCATAGTCGCCATCTGCCGGCGAATGCCGTCGCCTTCGGCTGCGGGTACGGTGATGGCACCGAGGTGGGACGCTGCGGCGTCATGTGTCTGTCGGGCGTCTTCCCTCCAGGAGGCTGTCCGGCAGGAGGATGCACCTGTCCCGCGAGTGACTCGGCGCCTCCCTCTACCGCGCCGGCCGCGTGGGACTGCCCGGCAACGGAGGCCGCCACATCAGCGGTCCACGCCGGTACAAGTCGCTCGTCGGGAGCGCATGCTTGCCCGTTCGCCTGGCGCTCAGTTCCTCATGCGTAGGGGGCTTCTTCCCCGACGCCGTTGCCTTTAAACTGCGCGGCCCAACACGGCAGATGGGGGTTCGATTGAACACGTTCATGTCCCGGGTGAAGGATCGAAGCGCGCGCATCGGCGTGATCGGTCAGGGCTACGTAGGTCTCCCGCTGGCGCTCGTCTTCTGCGAAGCGGGCTTCACGGTGACCGGCTTCGACGTCGACCCGCGAAAGGTCGAGCGGCTCGGGCGCGGCGAGTCGTACATCAAGCACATCGGCCCCGAGCGCATCGTCGCCGCCGTCGCGAGCAAGCGGTTCGTGGCCACGACCGACTTCGACCGCCTCGCCGAGTGCGACGCGATCCTGATCTGCGTGCCGACGCCGCTCGGCCGACATCGCGAGCCGGACAACTCGTACATCCACAGCACCGCCCGCGAGATCGCGCGGCGCCTCCGACCCGGGCAGCTCGTGGTGCTCGAGTCCACGACGTACCCCGGGACGACCGACGAGGAGGTCCAGGGGCTCCTGTCCGCGAGCGGCCTGAAGACTCCGGACGACTACCTGCTCGCGTTCTCGCCGGAGCGCGAGGACCCGGGGAACGAGCGGTTCTCGACGAAGTCGATCCCCAAGATCGTCGGAGGCGTGAACGCGCCGTCCACGGAGGCTGCCGCCGAGCTGTACCGCGCCGCCCTCGACCAGGTCGTGCCCGTCTCGTCGGCGCGAGTGGCGGAGTCGTCGAAGCTCCTGGAGAACATCTTCCGGTCGGTGAACATCGCGCTCGCGAACGAGATGAAGGTCATCCTCGGCCGCATGGGCATCGACGTCTGGGAGGTGATCGAGGCGGCGAAGACGAAGCCCTTCGGGTTCATGCCGTTCTACCCGGGGCCCGGCCTCGGGGGGCACTGCATCCCGCTCGACCCGTTCTACCTCTCGTGGAAGGCGGCGGAGCACGGCGACTGGGCGCGCTTCATCGAGCTGGCAGGCGAGATCAACACGCGCATGCCGCGGCTGGTCGTCGACAAGGTGATGGAGGCGCTCAACGAGGACGGCAAGCCGCTGAAGGGCTCGAGCGTGCTCGTGCTCGGCCTGTCGTACAAGGCCAACATCGACGACGATCGCGAGTCGCCCTCGTACGAGATCATCGAGCTCCTCCAGCGCGCCGGCGCCCGCGTCGCGTTCTGCGACCCGCACTTCCCCGAGGCGAGGAAGGGTCGCCACCACGACGTGGAGATGACGTCGGTCCCGTGCACCGCCGAGGCGTTCGCGAAGTACGACGCGCTGGTCGTCTCCACGGCGCACGACGCGTTCAAGCGGGCCGACCTCTACCGCGGGGTGCGCCTGGTGGTGGACACCCGCAACGCGGTGGCGCCGCTCTTCGCCGGCGCGGCGGGGAAGACGCGGATCGTCAAGGCGTGACCTCTCCTGCGGCTCTCCAGCCCGTCGAGCCGGTCGCGGCGGACGAACGCCCGCGAGCTCCGAGGCGGATCGCGCACGTCATCACCGGCCTCGAGGTCGGCGGCGCCGAGAGCATGCTCCACAAGCTGCTCGCGGCGAGCGACCGCCACGCGTTCGACCCGCTCGTCATCTCGCTGGGCTCCGACGGGCCCATCGGCGCCCGCACCGCGGCGCTCGGGGTTCGTGTCCGCGCGCTCGGGATGAGCAGGCGATTCCCCTCTCCAGCCGCCACGCTGCGCCTCGCGTGGTGGCTCCGGCGAGAGCGGATCGAGCTGGTCCAGACGTGGATGTACCACGCCGATCTCGTGGGCGGCCTCGCCGCACGGCTGGCGGGGATCCCGGTGGTCTGGGGCATCCGCCAGTCCGACCTCGATCCGCTCATGTACAGCGCGCGCACGGTCTGGGTTCAGAAGGTCTGTGCCCGCCTGTCGAGGGTGATCCCGGAACGGATCGTGAGCTGCTCCGAGGCTGGACGCCGGATGCACGAGGCGATCGGGTACGACGCCAGCCGGATGGTTCACATCCCGAACGGCTTCGAGCTGGAGCGCTTCGCGCCCTCCGAGGAGCATCGGCGCGCCGTCCGGGCAGAGCTCGGGCTCGCGCCGGACACCCCGCTCGTCGGGCTGGTCGCGCGCTTCGACCCGGCCAAGGATCACGAGACGTTCCTGCGCGCGGCGGCGATCGTCGTCGCGTCCTTGCCCCAGGTGCACGTCGTCCTCGCCGGGCTCGGCGTGGACGATGGCAATCGCGAACTGACGGGCCTCTGCCGCGACCTGAACATCTCCGCGAGCGTCCACCTCCTCGGGCGCCGAGCCGACGTCGAGCGGGTCACCGCCGCCCTCGACGTCGCGTGCTCGTCGTCTCGCACCGAGGGCTTCGCGAACACTGTGGGAGAAGGGATGGCGTGCGGCGTCCCCTGCGTCGTCACCGATTGCGGTGACTCGGCTACGATCGTCGGAGATGCCGGCGTTGTCGTGCCTCCCCGCGATCGGACCGCACTCGCGACCGGAATTATCTCCGTTCTGCGGCGGCCTACCGGCGAGCGCGCGGCGCTCGGTGCTGCAGCCCGGAGCCGCGTCCAATGTCTCTTCGACATCCGGGCCGTCGCGCGCCGCTACGGGGAGCTCCATGCTTCCGTGCTCGATCGCGATGCCTGAGCCCGGCAAAAGCGCTCGGGTTCGCGTGCTCCTCGTCATTCCGACGCTGGAGATCGGCGGAGCCGAGCAGCAGCTCTCGACGCTCGCGATCGCCTTGTCAGCCGCGGGACACTCGGCCGAGGTCGCCGCCTTCCGTGCACGCGGGCCGCTGCTGGACAGGTTGAGCGCCGCACGGATCCCCGTCCACGATCTCGGCAAGGGTGGCACGTGGACGATTGCGCTCGTCGCCGCTCGCCTCGCCCGCCTCATCCGGCAGCTTCGCCCCGACGCCGTCTATGGGTTCCTGCCCACGTCGAACGTGGTGACTGCAGTGTTGAAGCCATGGCTGCGCGGCACGCCCGTCGTGTGGGGCGTACGGTCCTCGCGCATGGACCTCTCGCGGTACGGCACGTCCGCGCGGATCGTGGCGCGACTGCAGTCCGTGCTGTCGCCCGCAGCCGACGCCATCGTCTTCAACTCGGACGACGCCTTTCGCAGCGCTGGCGAGCAGGGCTTCCGCAACGCCCGACTGGTGTCGATCCCGAACGGCATCGACACGCATCGATTCGTTCCCGACGCCCGAAGTCGCACCGAGACACGGGCCGCCTGGGGCATCCGCGACGAGCATCTCCTGGTGGGGCTCGTCGCGAGGGTCGACCCCGCGAAGGACCACGAGACCTTCATCGCCGCTGCGGCCCGGCTCGCAGCGCAGTGGTCCGGCGTCCGCTTCGTCTGCGTCGGTGGAGGCGCCGCGGGCGACGTGGCGCACGTTCAGGAGCGCGCGCGCGGCCTCGGCCTCGACGGATTGGTCCGCTGGGTCCCGGAGTACAGGGACATGTTGGGCGCGTACAATGCCCTCGACGTGCTCGTCCTGAGCTCTCGGAGCGAGGCGTTTCCGAACGCGCTCGCGGAGGGGATGGCGTGCGCCGTGCCGTGCGTGGCGACCGACGTTGGCGACGTCCGGCGGCTGCTGGGTGACGCCGGGGTCGTCGTGCCGCCAGGGGACCCGGCCGCGATCGCAGAGGCTGTGTCCTCGGTGCTCGCGCTCCCGCCCGAACACGTGGCGCAGCTCCGCGACCGCGCCCGAATGCGGATCGAGCAGCACTTCTCGATCCGCGCGCTGGTCGAACGCACCGTGGCGACCATCGGAGCGGTCTCGAAACGCTAACGGAGCACGCATCCATGTGTGGCATCACTGGATTCATCGACACTTCGCGCAGCACGACGTCCGAGGCGCTCTCGGCGAGCGCTCGGGCGATGGCCGACCGCATGGTCCACCGCGGCCCGGACGATCGCGGCGAGTGGGCGGACGCGCGGGTCGGGGTCGCCCTCGCGCACCGCCGGCTGTCGATCGTGGACCTCTCGCCCGAGGGCCACCAGCCGATGGCTTCGGCGAGCGGCCGGTACGTCGTCGTCTTCAACGGCGAGATCTACAACTACCCGCAGCTGCGCGGCGAGCTCGGGGCGCGTGGGCACACGTTCCGCGGGCACTCCGACACCGAGGTCCTGCTCGCGGCGGTCGAGGAGCTGGGGGTGGCGGGCGCGGTCGAGCGCTTCAACGGGATGTTCGCATTCGCGCTGTGGGACGCGCGCGAGCGCCGCCTCCACCTGGTGCGCGACCGCCTCGGCGAGAAGCCGCTCTACTACGGGTGGGCCGGGCGCACCTTCCTGTTCGCGTCGGAGCTGAAGGCGCTCCGGAGCCACGCCGCCATGGAACAGGGCGTATCGCGGGGCGCCCTCGCGCTCTATCTGCGGCACGGCTACGTCCCCGCCCCGCACTCAATCTACGAGGGGATCCAGAAGCTTCCCCCCGGTCACCACCTGACCATCGACCCGGCCCGTCCGGGAGAGGCGTCGCCCGCGCCCTACTGGCGCGTCCGGGACGCGGTCGCCGCGGGCACCTCCACGCCCTTCCGCGGGGGAGAGGAGGCCGCGGTCGAGGAGCTCGACGCGCTGCTGCGCGACGCCGTCCGCATCCGCATGCACGCAGACGTGCCACCCGGAGCGTTCCTGTCCGGCGGCGTGGACTCGTCCACGGTGGTGGCGCTGATGCAGGCGCAGAGCGGGCGCCCCGTTCGGACGTTCACGATCGGCTTCGGCGAGAAGGCGTTCAACGAGGCGGAGAACGCCAAGCGCGTGGCCACCCTGCTCGGGACGGATCACACGGAGCTGTACCTCGGACCAGGCGACGCACTCGAGGTGATTCCCCGCCTGCCGCAGATGTTCGACGAGCCTTTCGCGGACTCGTCGCAGGTCCCCACGTTCCTCGTCTCGAGGCTGGCCCGCTCCCAGGTCACTGTGAGCCTGTCGGGAGACGGGGGGGACGAGGTCTTCGGCGGGTACACCCGTTACCTCCTCGCGCGTTCCCTCTGGCGCTACGTCACCGTCCTCCCGCGCCCGGTCAGGGGGATCGCCGCGAGCGCCATCGCGGGCGCGCCCCGCGTCACGGGCGCGCTGCTCTCCGCCGCGCGCCGGCTCCTGCTCCGCTCCGTCGAGGTCAGCTCACCTCCCGCCGACCAGGCGCGGAGGCTCGCGCGGCTGCTGTCGTGGCGCACGCCGGCGCCCTTCTACCGGGATCTCGTGTCGATGTCCCCGGAGCCCGGCGCCCTGCTCCAGGACGCGACGGAGCCGGAGTCCGCCCTCACCCTCGCGCAGCAGGCGCCGTACCGCCGGCCCCTGGTGGAACAGATGATGGCGTGGGACCTGGAGTCCTACCTCCCCGACGACATCCTGGTGAAGGTCGACCGAGCCAGCATGGCGGTCAGCCTCGAGTCGCGGGTCCCGTTCCTCGACCACCGCGTGGTCGAGTTCGCCTGGCGCCTGCCGCTCGCGTTGAAGGTGAAGGGTGACGTCGGAAAGCACGTGCTGCGGAACGTGCTCTACCGATACGTGCCGCGAGAGGTGATGGAGGGGCCCAAGCGCGGGTTCGCCGTGCCCGTGGACGAGTGGCTCCGCGGGCCGCTGCGGGAGTGGGCCCTCGACCTGCTCTCGGAGGAGCACCTGGCGCGGCACGGCCTGTTCCGCCCCGCCGCCGTCTCGAGCCTCGTGCGCGAGCACCTCGACGGCCGCCGCTCCTGGGGCGCGCAGCTGTGGGCGCTCCTGATGTTCCAGGCCTGGCACGACGACCAGGCCCGCCACTCCACCCCCACCCTCGCCGCGAGCTCCACGCGATGACCGCCTACGAAAAGACCACCGAGCAGCTCCGCCGTGCACCCGAGACGTGGCTCGTCACGGGGGGAGCGGGGTTCATCGGGTCGCACCTCGTCGAGACGCTCCTCCGCCTCGGGCAGCGGGTGACCGTCCTCGACAACTTCGCGACGGGCAGCCACGCGAACCTGGAGGCGGCCGCCGCGGGCGGCGGCGAGGGCGCGCGCGAGCGCCTCGCCGTGATCGACGGCGACATCCGCGATCTCGACACGTGCCGCCGGGCGTGCGCCGGCGTCCGCTACGTGCTCCACCAGGCCGCGCTGGGCTCCGTGCCCCGCTCGCTCAAGGATCCCATCACGTCGCACCAGACGAACGTGGACGGCTTCCTGAACGTGCTCGTCGCCGCGCGCGAGGCCGGAGCCGCGCGGGTCGTGTACGCGAGCTCCTCCTCGGTGTACGGGGATCATCCTGGGCTCCCCAAGGTCGAAGACCGGATCGGCCGGCAGCTCTCGCCGTACGCCGTGACGAAGTACGCGGACGAGCTGTACGCGGGCGTCTTCGGACGCGCGTACGGCCAGCAGCTCGTCGGGCTCCGCTACTTCAACGTGTTCGGTCCGCGCCAGGATCCCAACGGGCCGTACGCCGCGGTCATGCCCCTGTGGTTCTCGGGTCTGCTCCGCGGAGAGTCCGTGGTCATCTACGGTGATGGCGAGACGAGCCGCGACTTCTGCTACGTCGCGAACGTGGTCCAGGCGAACGTCCTCGCCGCGACGGCCGCTCACCCCGAGGCGGTGGGCGAGGTGTTCAACGTGGCGTACGGGGCGCGCACGACGCTGAACGAGTTGCACGGGCTGATCCGTGCCGAGGTGGCGCGCTTCCGGCCGGAGGCCGCGCTGCTCGAGCCGACATATCGCGAGTTCCGGCCCGGCGACGTCCGCCACTCGCTCGCAAACGTCTCGAAGGCGCACCGCCTACTCGGGTACGAGCCGGAGTACTCCGTGCGTCAGGGGCTCCGCGAGGCGGCGGAGTGGTATGCCTCCCCCTCCTCGATGGCGCGATCCGCGTGAGCTCGGGGACAGGAGTGCATGGCCCTACCTCATTTCGATGGACGCGCTGACACCAAGGAGCGCCGTGCGGCATCCCATGGTCAACCCCCGGGGCTGAGAATGACTGGGCTGGCGTGGTTTGACCGCCTGAGCAAGTCGCCCATCGCGCGTCGACTCGCACTCGGCGCCCTCTGGTCGATCGGTGGGACGGTCGCGTCCCGCGCTATATCACTCGTCGCGTCCATCGCGACTGCACGGATCCTCGGGAAGGACGGGTTCGGCGAGTTCGGCATCGTGGTGAACACGATGGGGCTCTTCCTCGCGGCAGCCAGCCTCGGCCTTGGGCTGACCGCGATGAAGTACGTGGCGGTGTTCCGGCACCAAGATCCAGCACGGGCTGCACGCATCGCGTCACTCACCGTGATGGTGTCGGCGGTGGCTGGTCTCGTAGCAGCCCTGGCGCTCGCGGGAAGCGCGTCGTGGATGGCGACCCGCGTTCTAGGCGCTCCTGGCCTGGAGGGCGCGCTGCGCGCGAGTGCCCTGGGCCTACTCTTTTCCTCGGTCAGCGGCGCCCAGGCGGGGGCCCTCGCCGGATTTGGTGCCTTTCGGGCAATAGCCGCTTCCAGCGTGCTCGGGGCGGTCATCGGTCTCCCGTTCATCGTCGCCGGGGCTGCGCGCTTCGGCGTAGAGGGCGCGGTGTGGGGGACCTCCATCTCGCTGGCGGTCGGGTGCGCGGTAGCTGGTGTCGCGCAGCGGCGGATTGCCGGCGTCCTCGCGGCAGGGCAGACCGGTAGTCCGACGCACGCGGACTGGTCGCTGTTCTGGCGATTCTCGCTACCCGCTTTTCTCTCGTCCGGCGCCACGCCGCTGGTGTCATGGATCACCGCGGCGATGCTCGTGAATCGGCCACAAGGCTACGCCGAGATGGGGTTGTGGAACGCGGCCAACCAGTGGTTCACGAGCCTCCTCTTCCTGCCGACGGCGCTCGCCCAAGTAGTCCTGCCCGCACTCGCGGAGCGTCTCAGCCTGGGCGACAGGTCTCGGGCCGGCCGTCTGCTCCTCGCCGCCACGGGTGTGAACGCTGCCTTGGCGCTGGTTCCCGCCGCGGCAGGAATAGCGGCGTCAGCTGTTATCATGGGACTTTACGGGGAGAGCTTCCGGGAGGGGTGGGGGGCCCTGGCCGTGTCGCTAGGAGCCGCGGCCCTGTTTGCCCTGCAAGCGCCCTCGGCTCAACTCGTAGAAGCGGCGGGCCACATGTGGGCACGGCTCGCGATCACTTTGTTTTGGTCAGCGGTCGTGGTGGGTATGACGGTCCTATTCCTCGACAATGGAGCGTCCGGACTTGCATGGGCAAGAGCCGTCGGATATGCGGCGTCCGGGGTTTGCCTGGGCGTCGCGGCCGCACATATTGCCCGCTCGGCCGGCTAGGTGAGACGAGTGGCGCCACACGACCCGCCCCCCATTCCCCCTCGGACCGGTCCAGGATCGGCCCTGCCGCGCGTAACGATCATGGTCCCCACGTATGGCCAGGGTCACGTCATCCTTCGAGCCGTCGATTCGGCGCTCGCCCAGGACTACGGGAACCTGGAGGTCATCGTTTCGGATGACGCCTCCCCGGACGATACCCTCGAGATCGTGGCGCGGAGGACGGACCCTCGGCTCACGTACCATCGGAATCCAGTGAACCTCGGGAGGGTCGCCAACTATCGCCATACGCTGTACGACTTGGCGTCCGGTGAGTGGGTCGTGAACCTCGACGGAGACGACTACTTCACGGATCCGCACTTCATCAGCTCGGCGGTTGGATTGGCGATGAGTGACGATCGCATCGTCATCGTGTCAGCTCGCCAGACGACCAAAGGCGCATCCTCTCAGACGGAGAGTCAGTTGCCGCCGGAGGGCGCGATCGATGGCAGGGACTTGCTGCTCCACCTCCACGACGCACGATACTCGTTCACTCACCTATCGACGCTCTACAGGCGCGCGCCCGCCCTGTCTGTCGACTTCTATCGCGCGGACGTGTTGAGCACGGACTTGGAATCCCTGTTCAGGTTGGCGTGCGATGGGCGAGTTGCATATTTGGACCGAAACGTCGGGGTTTGGGTCAAGCACGGCCTCAACGCCAGCTCCACGCGCGACGCGACGCTTCTCTTCCAGAATCTCTCGATCTGGCCTTCCGTGTTCGAGTGGGGCATTGCCCGTGGTATTCCGCGAGCGAAGGGTGTTGCCGTGTTGCGTCGGCAACTCAGGTACTACGTCTACGGGGACCTCTACTACTTGGTGCACTCAGGGGCGGCTACGGCGGCTATCGCCTATGCCCGCCGCTTCGGGGCGACCTTCGGATGGGACCTCCTCGTGGGTGCCTTGGCGGAGCTGGCCCTGAAACTCCCGTATCGGATCGCCTTGGAGACCGGCAAGGCGTCGAAATCCAGCGACTGATTCATGATGTGGCCCATCAAGGCGTCCGCCACTCAGAATGAAAGACCCTCGGTGCGTCGAGTGATCGGCACATCGAGGTGGATGGCGTGGATCGCCCCAGTGGCAATCTTCATCATCGTGGCGCTGGTCCTGGCCCGTCGGCCTCTGTACACGGCGGCAGATGACTTGGAATACCTGTCGTACTTCTCGGGCACCTCGGCCACGCTGGTGGATTCTCTCTGGTCCACCGTCATCGAGGAACCGCTTTGGATCTGGTACTCCGCGTCGCTCGGCGGGGTACTCGGGCCAGAGCTGGCCCTGCGGGTGACGATCTTCATCGCCACGATGGGGCTTCTCTTGGCGGCCACGAAGCTGGCCCGAGGGGCATGGGTGTTCGTCCTGCTCGCGTTCCTGCTCGACGCGTCCATGGCCACTTTGTTCTATTACATTCAGGTGCGAAACGGTTTGGCGCTATCGCTATTCCTGACCGTCATAGCGTTTGCCGGTAATTCGCTCGTTGCTGCTGCTGTGGCGTCGTCGGTCCACACCTCGTTCTTGGTTGGAGTTCCCTGCAGTGTGCTGACCCATCTGACTGGGAAGTCGAAGCTAGCGTTCGCGGCTGGTGTCGCCTTGACGGCCGTCGGCGTGGTCGTGGTCGGGCAGCAGCTTCAGCAGCTGCACCTCGGGCGGAGGACCGGGACCTATGAGTGGGGAAGCACGAGCAACGCAAACTTCTACCTAGTCGCCCTCGTTCAGTACGCCATCATGCTCTGGGGCGTGTGGCCGAGCAGACGCGACGAGCACATCAATCGCCTTCTCCGCTACACCACGATCTTCTTCGTCACCGCATTGTCGCTCACGTTCGTTCACGAGGCCGCCGTTCGGTTGGTCTTCGTCTCCCGGATGTTGTTAGTGGTCTCGCTGGGAGCGTCCATGAAGACGCCGCGGGCCAAGGTGGCTGGCGCAGTCTGGATCGGTCTCTTGGTCCTGCTCGTGCTGTTGGACTCCCTGGCGATGGAAATGTCGCCGGACGCCTGGTTGGCCCGATGGGAGGCCATCCTCGCCAAATGAGGTTATAGCGCAGGCCTAGGGTTGTCGGCACGACTCTCGCGCTCGGCCGCTTTGGCTTCCTCTCTTTGACGATCAGAGGGCGAGGATCACGAAGGCGAACGCTCGCTCAGAGCCATGAAGTCGCGCGCAACCCGGCGCCATCTCGGCCGCGCAACCGCGGCGTATTAGTCCGCCGGGACGAAGTGCGCGAGCGACCGGCTACTCGCTCCAGCGGCACCCTTTGAAGGAAGAGTGCCCGAGTGCCCGTGCCCGTTTGCCCTCCAGGCGCTCACGCGGAGCGATTCAGCTATGGGATCACCGCGTGAATGCACACAGACCGGGTAAGGTCCTGATCGGTGCCTCGGAACACCAAGGCGCCGCGGGGCCTAGGCGGGCCCGGGTCTTGTTCGTTACCTCATCGTGAACGAGACGGGTTCAGCGGGGTCGCGCCACTCCGTCCACACTCGCCAGCGGCAAGCGGTGCTCCGGCGCCTGTTCGAACTGGCGGACAGCGATCGCTGCGGGCCGGGTTGAGGTGACCTCCAGCGTCACGCTCGGTTCAAGCATGAACCGCATGGGGTTCATCAGGTACACGAGCAACATTGAGGTCGACGAGAGAACCTCGACCCCGTTCTGGGCCGGATGGCCGTGCTCGAGATCGCGGAGCAACGCTCGCACCTCCGGTGAGCCCGCCTCGTACTCGCGTGCCCCGATCCGAACGCGCCCGGTTCCCTGCACATCCCACAGCACCAGAGGTAAGTCGACCGCGCCGGCAAATCCAGGGGGTAGGTCGAGCTTCATCTGCGCTGTAGCGGTGATGAGCGATCCCCAGTAGCCGACGGGAAGGTCGGCCCATATGCCCGGATACTCCAGCCGCGCGCCTCCCGGGAGGCGGACCTCATTGCGCTCGCGCGGCGGCGCGTAGAACCATTCCGGGATCACGAAATTGTTGTCTTGAGTTGCGTAGAGCTCGGCCACGAAATCCGAGTACGGCAACTCGGCGGGGCTCACCCGTCGGCGAGGGAGGGTGATCAGCGTAGGATCGGCGGCGACCTCCTCCACCCCGGCGACCGTGCCGTCCGAGTCCTCGTAGTACACGCCGAGGTCCGGGTCGTAGAGGCTCCAGCGGGAGTTGACGCGGATCTCCGGGACGATGTGCCCCTCCAGGAACCACGCCCGAGCTTCCTCGCCCCCTGCTCTCGCGATGGCGGCGTAGACCGCGGCCGCGTCGTCACAGAACCCGAAGCCGATCGAGTTCATCATCAACACCGGGTCGTGTTGCCAGACGGCCGCCACGAGCGGATCGCCGTGGTAGGTCTCGTCTCTGACGAATCGCCACAGCTTGCCGGCCAGGCCCGTCTCTGCCGGCGCATCCGGCAGCGCGAGCGCCTCGTCGACCAGCTGGTCGGCGCTCGTCACGAGCGCCGACCCGTTCTGGCGCAGGGCCAGCTCGACGTCGACCTCGCTCGTGTTGACGATCGAGACCGCGCGCTCGTGCGGGACCGCCGAGACGAACGTCATGGTGTCGACGCCCTCGAGCGCCGTGAACGTGAAGCTCGCCTGGCCATCCCCGAGGCCGTCCGACGCAAACACCGTGACCACGGTGGCGCCGCTGGCGATCGGCGTGAGGCCGAGCTGGGCGGAGGGGAGCACGCGCAGGGCGATGGCCGAGGGGCGGGAGGCGGTAACCCGGTACGTCAGGAGGTCGCCGTCCTGGTCGCGCTCGGGGAGCTGGACGATCGCCTCGGCCGGCGCGCCGGGGTCGTGCACCACGTCCGCCAGCGCCGGGAGCACCGGAGCGTCATTCTGCGGCGTCACCTCGACGTCGATGCGCGCCGCGCCGGAGACCGCCTGACCGTCGGACGCCACGAACGAGAACGAATCGCTCCCGTGGAAATCCTGCTCGGGCGTGTACGTATAGGCGCCGGTCGCCGCATCGAGCCGGACGACCCCGCGCGCGGGCGGGGCGATGACGGCGTAGCTCTCCACCGGCCCGTCCACGTCGGTGGCGACCAGCTGGCCGGCCCCCTCCTCGTCCTCGCGGAAGGTGACGGCCCCGGCCGACGCGACCGGTGCGTCGTTCACCGCCGTGACCTCGAGCGCGAACGGGGCGGGCGCCGAGGTGAGGCGCCCGTCCGACGCCGTGAGGGTGACCACGTCGCTCCCGCTCCAGTCCGCGTCCGGTGTGTACGTGAGCGAACCGGTCGCGGGATCCAGCGAGGCGGAGCCGTGCGCGGGCGGGACCGTCATCTCGAACGTGAGGGCGTCGCCCTCGGGATCGCGGCCCGAGACCGACGCTGTGAGAACGCCGTCCTCCTCGCCTCGGGCGGAGGTCGCGACGAGCACCGGCGCGTCGTTGACTGGCGTCACGCTCAGCGAGACCGTCGCCGGGGCCGAGGTGGCCTCCTCGTCGCTGGCCACGAAGCTGAACGCGTCCTGGCCGTTGAAGTCGGGCTCCGGGGAATACGTGTACGCGCCGCTCGCGCCGTCCAGGTCGAGCGTGCCGTGCGACGGCCAGGTCGTGACCCGATACGTGACGACGAACGAGTCCACGTCGGTGGCAACGACGAGGCCGGCGGCCAGCCCGTCCTCGGCGAGCTCGACCTCCGCCGGCGTCGCGAGGGGGGGATCGTTCACCGCGTCCACGGTCAGGAGGAGCGTGGTCGGCGCCGACAGCGCCTTCCCGTCGGACGCGCGAAACGTCGCCTCGTCGGTGCCGTGCCAGTCGGGTTCCGGCACGTAGCGGACGAGGCCGGTGTCCGCCGTCAGCTCCAGCACGCCGTGCTTCGGTCCGTCCACCAGGACGAACGAGACCGCCTCCCCCTCGGCGTCGCCGGCCTCGAGCGTCGTCTGCTCCGGTGCGTCCTCGGCCGTGCGAAGCGCGCCCGGGAGCGTTGACGGAGCATCGTTGACGGGCAGGACCTCGATGCGGAGCTGCGCGGCCTCGGAGGTGAGGTGCCCCCGGGTGGCGGTGACGCGGAACGTGTCCGTTCCGAAGAAGTCCGGGTCCGGGCGATACGTGAACGCCCCGGTCCCGGCGTCCAGCTCCAGCAATCCGTGGGAGACGTCCTCGGCCACGGCGTAGACGGGAGGCTCGTCGTTCCCTCCGTCCGAGGCGAGCTCGCCGGCGAGCTCCACGTCCTCCTCCACGCTCCACGCGTGGGCGACGACGACCGGCAGCTCGATGCTCGGCTCGCCACAGGCGCCCGCGAGGACGACCACCAGCAACCAGCCGGCGATCGACGAGGCGCGCGGCGGTCGCCGGGTGGGTGAGGCAGGTGAGTGCATGCGTGGGGGTGCCCGCGGACCTTCGGTCACGCTAGCCTGGACCTCTCGCACGGATCGAGCCACGCGCTCACGGGACGCGGAGTGCCACCACCTCCCGCAGCACAGCGGCTCAGCTCAGCGCGCCCGGCACGAAACCCGCGGCGCTCTAGACGGGCCGACAGCGCACCTCGGGTCACGGCGGCGACCCACGCGAATCGGGTCGGCCGCGAGCAGCGGAGTGGCCCGGGGCCCGGATGGTGGACAAACGTGCGCGTCTCAGCGCGCGGCGTACTGCCGCTCGTAGTACTTCAGGTACTCCCCGGAGATGACCCGCTCCCACCACGGGCGCTGCTCGACGTACCAGCCGACGGTCTCGCGGAGCGCGCCCTCGAACGTCTTCCGCGGCGCCCACCCCAGCGCGCGCTGCGCCTTGGACGAGTCGATCGCGTAGCGCCGGTCGTGGCCGGGGCGGTCCTTCACGTACTTGATGAGCGACTCGGGCTTGCCGAGGATCCCGAGCACCTGCTTCACGATGTCGATGTTGTGCCGCTCGCTCGAGGCGCCGAAGTTGTAGACCTGCCCCGGCTCGCCTCGCTCGAGGGCGACGAGCAGGCCGCGGCAGTGATCCTCGACGTGGATCCAGTCCCGCACGTTCATGCCGTCGCCGTAGACGGGAAGCGGCTGGTCGCGGAGCGCGTTCGCGATCATGAGCGGGATGAGCTTCTCGGGGAACTGGTACGGGCCGTAGTTGTTCGAGCAGCGCGTCACCACCACCGGCACGTTGAAGGTGTGGGCGTAGGCGAGCGCGAGTAGGTCGCTCGACGCCTTCGACGCGGAGTAGGGCGAGGACGGCTGGACCGGCGTCTCCTCCGTGAAGAGGCCGGTGGGCCCGAGCGAGCCGTAGACCTCGTCCGTCGAGACGTGGAGGAACCGCTTCACGCCGAGCTCGCGGGCGGCCTCGAGCAGCACCTGCGTCCCGCGCACGTTGGTCTCGATGAAGATCGACGGCGCGAGGATCGAGCGGTCCACGTGGCTCTCGGCCGCGAGGTGCATCACCGCGTCGATCTTCTCGGTCCGCATGACGTCGGCGACGAGCTCGCCGTTGCAGATATCGCCGCGCACGAACCGATAGCGCGGGCTCCGCTCGAGGTCGGCCAGGTTCTCGGGGTTCCCGGCGTAGGTGAGCCGGTCGAGGTTCACGATCCGCCAGCCGGGCCGCTCCGCGAGGAGCAGCCGGACCAGGTTCGAGCCGATGAAGCCGCAGCCGCCGGTGAGGAGGACGTTCACCTCGAGGCTCCGTTCGTGTCGAAGAGGACGGCGCTGCCGAAGCCGGCGGCCTCGGCGTCCTTCGCCGAGACGACCGGGGCGGCGCCCTCGAGCGGCCAGGGGATCCCGAGCTCGGGGTCGTCCCAGCGGATGCAGCGCTCGTCCTCGCGGTGGTAGTAGTCCGTCGTCTTGTAGAGGAACTCGGCCTCGTCGGAGAGGACGAGGAAGCCGTGCGCGAACCCCTCGGGCACCCACATCTGCCGGCGGTTCGCAGCGGAGAGCACCTCGCCGACCCACCTGCCGAGCGTGGGCGAGCCGCGGCGGACGTCCACCGCGACGTCGAACACCTCGCCGCGCACCACGCGGACGAGCTTCCCCTGGGGATGGGGACACTGGTAGTGCAGGCCGCGCAGGACGTGCCTCGCCGAGAGGCTGTGGTTGTCCTGGACGAACTGGACGCGGCGGCCGACGGCGGCCTCGAAAGACCGCTGGTTCCAGCTCTCGAAGAAGAAGCCGCGGGCGTCGCCGAAGACCTTCGGCTCGAGCACGAGTACGTCCGGGATGGCGGTGGGGCGGACGTTCATCAGAAGACCCGCGACCCGAGGAGGCTCCGGACGTACTGGCCGTAGGTCGACTTGCCGAGGGCGGCCGCGCAGCGCTCGAGCTGGGCGTCGTCCATCCAGCCCTGGCGCCAGGCGACCTCCTCGGGACAGGAGATCTTGAGGCCCTGCCGCTTCTCGATGGTTGCGATGAAGGCGCCGGCCTCGAGCAGCGAGTCGTGCGTCCCGGTGTCGAGCCACGCGTAGCCGCGTCCCATGATCTCGACCTCGAGCTTGCCGCTCTCGAGGTACAGGCGGTTGAGGTCCGTGATCTCGAGCTCACCGCGAGGCGAAGGGCGCACCCGGGCGGCGAGCTCGACGACGTTCTGGTCGTAGAAGTAGAGCCCCGTGACGGCGTAGCGCGACTTCGGCTTCGCCGGCTTCTCCTCGAGGCTCACCGCGCGCCGGCCGGCGTCGAACTCGACGACGCCGTAGCGCTCGGGATCGTTCACCGCGTAGGCGAAGACGGTCGCGCCGTCGCGCCGCTCGTCTGCCGCCTTCAGGAGGTGCTGGAACTCGTGGCCGTAGAAGATGTTGTCGCCGAGC
>Ga0184637_10000129_pt1 | contig 51277 bp, 38 predicted proteins | sample PLM3_127_b2_FD_133143 | JGI IMG/M metagenome (GOLD analysis project Ga0184637, IMG submission 133143) | Groundwater sediment microbial communities from an aquifer in East River, Colorado, USA - PLM3_127_b2 | ecosystem: Environmental > Terrestrial > Soil > Riparian zone | place: USA: East River...
CGTTATGCTATCGTCATGACGACCGGCTTCGTTCTGAACGGCCTGATCATGGCCGCCGGCACGAAGCTCCTCGGGGTCCACTATCTCGTCGCCCAGGTCGCGGCGACGATCGTGGTGCTGTTCTGGAACTTCTACGCCCACCGGCGCTGGACGTACTGACCGCGCGAAGCTCCATGCAGCTCGCCATCGTGGTTCCCTGCTACAACGAGCAGGAGGTGCTGCCCGAGACCTCCCGCCGCCTGCTCGGCGTGCTCGACCGGTTGGCCGCGGACGGGCTCGCGAGCCCTGAGAGCCGCATCTACTTCGTGGACGACGGGAGCCGGGACCGGACGTGGAGCCTCATCGAGGAGCTGGCGCGCGCCCACCCGCGGATCGGCGGCATCAAGCTGTCGCGGAACCGGGGGCACCAGAACGCGCTGGTCGCGGGGCTCCTCACCGCGGAAGGCGATGCGATCGTGAGCATCGACGCCGATCTCCAGGACGACGTGGAGGTGATCCCGGAGATGGTGCAGCGATATCACGAGGGATGCGACATCGTCTACGGCGTCCGGTCCGACCGTGCCGTCGACGGCCTCCTGCGCTTCCCTGCGAAGCTTCACTATCGACTGCTCAGGCTGATGGGCGCGGAGGTCGTGCTCGATCACGCGGACTTCCGCCTGATGAGCCGGCGGGCGATCGAGGCGCTGCGCGAGTACCGCGAGGTCAACCTCTATGTCCGCGGCATCGTTCCGATGCTCGGTTTCAAGACCACTACCGTGGCGTACAGGCGCGCCGAGCGGTTCGCGGGCGAGTCGAAGTACCCGCTGCGGAGGCTCTCAGCGCTTGCCTTCCAGGGGATTACGTCGTTCTCCGCGGCGCCGCTCCGCCTCATCACCACGCTCGGGCTCGTGGTCTGCGCCGGAAGCTTCGCCCTCGTCCTCTGGGCGCTCTGGATCAGGCTGTTCACTGATCAGATCGTCCCGGGCTGGGCCTCGACCGTGGTCCCGATCTACTTTCTCGGGGGCGTCCAGCTGCTTTGCATCGGCGTGATTGGCGAGTACCTCGCGAAGATCTATCTCGAGGTGAAGGGCCGGCCGCGGTTCGTCGTCGACCGCGTCGTGGGTGCGGAGACCGCCGGGCGGCAGGACGCGGGCCGGATCGAGGGCGGCGATCCGGGCCACGCCTCCAGCAACGCCGACGGGGCGCGCACCCTCTCGTCTGACCGTGCACGTAAGGGCCTCACGGCCTGAGCCGGACCCGGCCACCAACCGTGCACGCCGACCTCCAGATCCACACCCACGTCCCCGCGTCGCCGCGGACGGCCGGGGCGACTGCGCTCCTCGCCATCCTCGCCTGCGTCCTGTTCCCGCTCGCCTGGTACTGGGAGACGACGTTCTCGATCGTGTCCATCTGGGAGCGCTCGGAGACGTTCGCCCACGGCTTCGCGGTGATTCCGATCTTCGCGTATCTCGTCTGGCGCCGCTGCGAGGATCTCGCTCTTACCCCGATCGCGCCTTGTCCGGCGGCGCTGGCCGGGCTCGCGATCGCGGGTCTTGCCTGGGTGATCGGCGAGCTCGGAAGCATCCTCGGCCTGTCGCACTTCGCGCTCGTGTCCATGATTCCGCTCGCGATCTGGGCGGTGCTCGGCACCACGCTCGTCCGCAAGCTCGCGTTCCCGCTCGCGTTTCTCTTCTTCGCCGTCCCCTTCGGCGAGTTTCTCGTCCCGACGCTGATCGACTGGACTGCCGACTTCACGATCGCCGCGTTGCAGGCGTCCGGCATCCCCGTGTACCGCGAAGGGCAGCACTTCCAGATTCCGACCGGCTCGTGGTCGGTCGTCGAGGCGTGCAGCGGCATCCGCTACCTGATTGCGTCCCTCATGGCCGGCACCCTGTACGCCTATCTGACGTACCGGTCGCCCCGGAGGCGGCTGATCTTCATGGGCTTCGCGATCCTCGTTCCGATCGTCGCGAACTGGCTGCGCGCCTACATGATCGTGATGCTGGGCCACCTCAGCGGCAACCGCATCGCGGTCGGCGTCGACCACATCATCTACGGCTGGATCTTCTTCGGCGTCGTCATCGGCGTCCTGTTCTTCATCGGCTCCCGGTGGCGCGAGGACGAGTCCCCGGTCCCCGTCGCGCGTTCCGTGGGTTCGCCCGGAGTGGGCAGCATCACGGTCGACGCTCGCTGGATCGGAACGGTACTTGCTGCGCTCGTGCTCATCGCGGTCTGGAAGCCCGTGCATGGCGCGCTCACGTCGGCCGGCTCGGGAGGCGCGCCGCAGCTTGCGCAAGTGAATGAGGCGAACGGCTGGCGCGATACCGCCCAGAAGACGGCCCGCTGGCGGCCTCATTTCGTCGGCCCGACCGCGGAGCGCAGCCAGGGCTTCGAGAAGGGCAGCCTGTGGGTCGGCCTTTACCTCGGCTACTACCGCGACCAGGTGCAGGGCGCGGAGCTGGTCGGCTCGCAGAACCAGCTCGTCGTGTCCAACGACTCGCGCTGGAAGAAGGTCGCGGCCGGCGAGCAGGAAATCCAGCTCGGCGGGTCGCCGATCCGCGTGCGGACCGCAGAGATCGTCGGGCCCGGCGTCCGCCTGCGTGCCTGGCAGTGGTATTGGATCAACGGACGCCTCACGTCGAGCGACTACGCTGCCAAGGCCTACACGGTGCTCGACCGGCTGCTCGGCCGCGGCGATCACGCCGCGGTCGTCGTCGTCTACGCGCCGATGCGCGATCCGCGCGACACCGCGGCGACGGACGCGCTGTCCGCCTTCGTCGCCGACATGGCGCCGGGCATCGCGCAGCGTCTCGACGAGGCGCGAGGACGATAGCCGTGCCCCGCACCGATTCGCGACTGCCCGATCCCCGGCCACTCGTCGCGCACGTCCTGTTCCGGTTCGACGTCGGCGGCCTCGAGAACGGGGTAGCGAACCTGATCGACAGGCTCTCGCCCGACGCCTATCGGCACGCCGTGATCGCGCTGACCGAGGTGACCAGGTTTCGCGATCGGATCGGCCGGGGCGACGTGACGTTCCATGCCTTGCACAAGAGCAGCGGCCACGGGGTGCGGGTCTATCCGGCGCTGTTCCAGCTCTTCCGCCGCCTGAGGCCGAGCATCGTGCACACCCGCAACCTCGCGGCGCTCGAGGCCACCTTGCCCGCGTGGGCCGCCGGCGTGCCCGTCCGGATCCATGGCGAGCACGGCTGGGACGTCGCCGACCTCGACGGCTCGAGCCGTAGGTACCGGCTCGTCCGTCGGCTCTACCGGCCGTTCGTCACGCGGTACGTCGCCGTTTCCCGAGGGCTCGAGTCGTATCTGGTCGAGCGCGTCGGCGCGCCGCAGGCGCGGGTGGTCCGCATCTGCAACGGCGTCGACACCGAGCGCTTCACGCCGGTGCGCGGCGGCCGCGAGCCGATCGACGGCTCCCCCTTCAACGACCCCCGGCTCTGGCTCATCGGGACCGTCGGCAGGATGCAGTCAGTCAAGGACCAGACCACGCTCGCCAAAGCGTTCCTCCGGGCGCTCGCGTTGATGCCGGAGGCCGAGGAGCGAATGCGGCTCGTGCTGGTGGGCGACGGGCCTTTGCGGCCCGAGATCGCGCGAATCCTGTCCGAGGCGGGACGCTCCGATCTCGCGTGGCTCCCGGGCGAGCGCGCCGATGTGCCGGGGATGCTGCGCGGCCTGGACTGCTTCGTGCTGCCGTCGCTCGCCGAAGGCATCTCGAACACGATCCTCGAGGCGATGGCTTCGGGACTCCCGGTGATCGCGACCCGCGTCGGCGGCAACCCGGAGCTCGTCGACGAGGAGACGACCGGCTCGCTGGTACCTGCCGCCGATCCGGACGCGCTGGCGCGCGAAGTCGTACGCTACTTCCGTCACCCGCGGCTCGCCGCGTCACGTGGCCGAGCCGGCCGCGAGCGCGCCGAAGGGGTGTTCGGTCTCGACGCCATGGCACGGCGATACCAAGCCCTCTACGACGGGTGCCTGGGCGTAGCAGCGCCCCACAGTGTGCCGAGCTCCGACGTTGCGGGAGCGCGCTGAGCGGGGCATCGTATGTGCGGCATCGTAGGAATCCTCGACACCCGCGGCCGGAGCGAGATCTCCCGCGATCTCGTCGCGCGCATGAACGAGACCCAGCATCACCGCGGGCCCGACGAGGGCGGCACGCACTTCGAGCCCGGGCTCGGGCTCGGCCACCGCCGGCTCTCGATCATCGACCTCGCCACCGGCCAGCAGCCGCTCTATAACGAGGACGCCACAGTCGTCGTCGTGTACAACGGCGAGATCTACAACTTCCAGGAGCTGATCCCGGAGCTCGCCGCGGCCGGTCACCGGTTCCGCACGAAGAGCGACACCGAGGTCATCGTCCACGCCTGGGAGCAATGGGGCGAGGCGTGCGTCGAGCGGTTCCGCGGGATGTTCGCGTTCGCACTGTGGGACCGGAACCGCGAGACGCTCTTCCTCGCGCGCGACCGGCTCGGCGTGAAGCCGCTGTTCTACGCGTTGCTGCCGTCCGGGGAGCTCCTGTTCGGGTCGGAGCTGAAGGCCCTGCTCGCGCACCCCGGCGTCGCGAGAAGCATCGACCCGTACGCGGTGGAGGAGTACTTCGCGCTGGGCTACGTTCCCGAGCCGCGCACCATCTTCGCTGGCGTTCGGAAGCTTGAGCCTGCGCACACGCTGGCGGTCCGCCGCGGCGCGCCGCTCCCGTCCCCCCGCGAATACTGGGACGTGCGATTCAGCCTGGATTCGCGGCTCGACGAAGGCGCGGCGCGCGAGGAGCTGGTCGCGCGGCTGAAGGAATCGGTCCGGTTGCGGCTGATCTCCGAGGTCCCGCTGGGCGCGTTCCTCTCGGGAGGCGTCGACTCGAGCGCGGTCGTCGCGATGATGGCTGGGGTCTCGGCCGAGCCGGTCAATACCTGCTCGATCGCGTTCAGCGATCCAGCGTTCGACGAATCGAAGCACGCGCAGGTCGTCGCGGACCGCTACCGCACGCGGCATCGCGTCGAGCGCGTCGAGAGCGACGACTTCGGACTGGTCGACACCCTCGCGCGTCTGTACGACGAGCCTTACGCCGACAGCTCGGCAATCCCCACGTATCGCGTGTGCCAGCTCGCCCGCAGGCACGTGACGGTGGCGCTCTCCGGGGATGGCGGCGACGAGAGCTTCGCTGGCTACCGCCGCTACCGGCTGCATCTGCTCGAGGAACGGATGCGCGCGAGCCTGCCGCTCGCGGTGCGCCGTCCCCTCTTTGGCCTGCTCGGGACCGTCTACCCGAAAGCCGACTGGGCGCCGCGCGTCCTGCGGGCCAAGTCCACCTTCGAGGCGTTGGCGCGCGACTCGGTCGGCGCCTACTTCCACGGCGTCTCCATTCTGCGCGACGAGATGCGGCGGCAGCTCTTCGCGAACGGCTTCAGGGCGCAGCTCGGCGGGTACAACGCGGTCGAGGTCTTCTACCGGCACGCCCGGCGCGCCGGCACGGACGACCCGCTCGCGCTGGTGCAGTACCTCGACCTCAAGACGTACCTCGTCGGCGACATCAACACCAAGGTCGACCGGGCGAGCATGGCGCACTCGCTCGAGGTCCGCGAGCCGCTGATGGATCACCCGCTCGTCGAATGGCTGGCGAGCGTGCCGTCCTCGCTCAAGGTGCGCGGCCAGGAAGGCAAGCACCTGCTGAAGAAGGCGATGGAGCCGTTCCTCCCCCGCGAGATCATGTACCGGCCCAAGATGGGGTTTGCCGTGCCTCTCGCGCGCTGGTTCCGTGGCCCGCTGCGGGCACGCGTGCGGGAGAGCCTGCTCGGCGACCGCCTCGCCGATACCGGATTCTTCAATCCCGTCTACCTGAAGTGCCTCGTCGACGACCACGACTCGGGGCTCCGCGACTACAGCGCCTCGATCTGGACGCTGCTGATGTTCGACGGCTTCCTCCGCAACGTCCTCGACCGCGCCGAGCCGCAGGCATTGCGTCGTACCGCGTGACCGCCCCCGGTGCGCATCCTCCACGTCCTCGATCACTCGCTTCCGCTCCATAGCGGGTATGCGTTCCGCACGGCCGCGATCCTGCGGGAGCAGCGCGCGCTGGGATGGGAGACCCTCCAGCTGACCACGCCCCGGCACGGTCAAGGGTCTCCGGAGGTCGAGGAGGCGGATGGATGGCGGTTCCATCGCACGCCCCTGCGACGCAACGCCTGGTCGCGCATCGCGCCCGTTGCGTATCTCCGCGAGATGGCCGCGACGGCGCGCCGGATCCAACAGCTCGTCGACGCCTTCCGGCCGGATCTGCTGCAGGCCCATTCGCCGGTCCTCAACGCGCTGCCGGCGCTCTGGGTGGCCCGGCGGCGCGGGCTTCCCGTCGTGTATGAGGTGCGCGCGCTCTGGGAAGATGCCGCGGTCGATCACGGGACGACCACCGAGGGCAGCGTGCGTTACCTCGCGTCGCGGGCGCTCGAGACGTTCGCGCTGCGACGCGCCGATCGCGTCACGACGATCTGCGAAGGCCTGCGCGGCGAGATCGCGGCGCGCGGCGTCCCGGAGGCCCGGATCACCGTGATCCCGAACGCCGTCGACACCACCCTGTTTCGCCACGTCTCGGAACCCGATCAGGCACTCTCACGCACACTCGGCCTGACCGGGAAGACGGTGATCGGCTTCGCGGGCTCGTTCTACGGTTACGAAGGGCTCGACCTTCTGCTCGACGCCTTCGCCTTGCTTGCGTCCCGCCACCCGGAGCTGCGCGTGCTGCTCGTCGGCGGCGGGCCGCAGGAGGCCGCGCTCCGCGCGCAAGCGCGGGCGCTGTCCCTGGATGAGCGCGTGGTGTTCGCCGGCCGTGTCCCGCACGCGGAGGTGCAGCGGTACTACGACCTCATCGACGTGCTCGCCTATCCGCGCTACCGGATGCGGCTCACGGAGCTCGTCACGCCGCTGAAACCGCTCGAGGCGATGGCCCAGGGGCGGATGCTCGTTGCCTCCGACGTCGGCGGGCATCGCGAGCTGATCCGCGACGGCGAGACCGGGTTTCTCTTTCCCGCCGGCGACGCGCGCGCGCTCGCGGCGACGATCGAAGCGGTGCTCGCGCGGCGGGCGGACTGGCCGCGCCTTCGTCAGCAGGCGCGCCGCTTCGTCGAGGCGGAGCGGACCTGGGCGCGGAGCGTGGCGCGTTATGCGCGCGTGTACGAGAGCCTCGCTCCGGCGGCGCGAGTCGCGGTGCAGGCCTGAGCGGGCGCACCTCGAGCCATGTGCGGCATCTATGGCATCCTGAACCTCGACGGCGCTCCCGCTCCCGCCCGCGCGCTCACCCCGATGGCGCGGCTCACCGTGCACCGCGGCCCCGACGACGAGGGGGCGCACGCCGACGGGCCGTGCGCGATCGGCATGCGACGGCTCTCGATCATCGACCTCGCCGGCGGCCACCAGCCCCTCTCGAGCCCGGATGGGACGCTCTGGCTGGTCGCGAACGGCGAGATCTACAACTTCCGCGAGCTGCGGCGCGACCTCGAGGCCCGCGGTCATCGCTTCAAGACGGGCTCCGACTGCGAGACGATCCTGCATCTCTACGCCGAGCACGGCGACGACTGTGTGCGGCACCTGAACGGCATGTTCGCATTCGCGCTGTGGGACGCGCGTCGCCGGCGGCTGCTACTCGCGCGCGACCGGCTGGGCATCAAGCCCCTGTACGTGCTTGTCGACGGCAAGCGCCTCGTTTTCGCAAGCGAGGCGAAGGCGATCCTCGCCCTGCCCGGCGTGCGAACTGAGGTCGACCCATCGGCGCTCGACTCGTACCTGAACCTCGGGTATGTCCCCGCGCCGCAGTCGATCTTCCGCGGCATCGAGAAACTGCCACCCGCCACGCTGCTCGTCGTCGAGGGGGGCAAGGTCTCGCGCAGCCGGTATTGGCGGATGCCGGAATCGGTGGAGCGCGGCGTGAGCGGGGCCGACTGGGCGGAGCGGCTGCGCGCGCGGCTCGCCGAATCGGTTCGTATGCAGATGGTGAGCGACGTCCCGATCGGCGCCTTCCTGTCGGGCGGGCTCGACTCGAGCAGCGTCGTTGCTTACATGGCGGCCGCGAGCGACCGCCCGGTCAAGACCTACGCGATCGGCTTCTCGGGCGGCGAGGCGGAGGCGTTCTACAACGAGCTGCCGTACGCGCGGCGCATCGCCGAGCGCTTCGGGACCGAGCACCGCGAGATCCTCGTGCGGCCGGACGTGGTGGAGCTCCTCCCGCACCTCCTTTGGCACATGGACGAGCCGATCGCCGACACCGCGTTCATCACGACCTACCTCGTCTCCGAATTCGCGCGCCGGGAGGTCACGGTGATCCTCTCGGGCGTCGGCGGCGACGAGCTGTTCGGGGGCTACAGGCGCTATCTCGGCAACCACTACCAGGCGTACTTCGACCGCTTGCCGGCCTGGATGCGTCGCGCCGCCGCGCGGCTGGGCGAACGGCTCCCGAGCGACCGTCACTCGGCGGCGCTGAACCTCCTGCGGCTGGCGAAGGGCTTCCTCTCCGCTGCGGGCCTGCCGTTCGAGGAGCGCTACCGCGCCTACGTGCAGGTTTTCCCTCGCGACGCGGCGGACCGCCTGCTGACCGTGAACGGCTACGACCGCCGCGACGCGCTCGGCGAGGCGTTCCGCCGGGCCACGAGCGACGACGCGCTGAACCGCATGTTCGCCGTCGACGCGGAGACCCAGCTTCCCGACGATCTCCTGCTCCTCACCGACAAGATGAGCATGGCGGTGTCGCTCGAGTGCCGCGTGCCGCTGCTCGACCACGAGCTCGTCGAGCTCGCCGCGCGCATGCCCGAGGACATCAAGATCCGCGGCGGCGAGCTGAAGCACGCGATGAAGGCGGCGGTGAGCGGCGTGCTCCCGAAGGACATCCTCGAGCGCAAGAAGCGTGGCTTTGGCACGCCGATGGGCGCGTGGCTCAAGGGCGATCTCGCTCCCGTGCTGCGCGCGCTGCTCTCCCCGCGGACCGTGGCCGCGCGCGGCTTCTTTCGCCACGAGGAGATCGGCGCGCTGATCCGGGCGCACGAAGCGAACCGGATCGACGGCACCGACCGGCTGCTCGCGCTGCTCAACCTGGAGGTCTGGTGCCGGATCTTCCTCGACGGCCGGACCCCGGGCGACGTGGCGACGGAGCTGAAATCCCTCGCCGCGCCCGCGCTGGCGGAGGCCATGGCGTGAAGATCCTCTACGTCTGCCACCGCTTTCCGTTCCCGCCGAAGCGGGGCGGCAAGATCCGCCCGTTCAACATGATCAAGCATCTCGCGGCGAATCACGAGGTCACGGTGGCCTCGATCGCGCGGTCGGATCAGGAAGCCGACGAAGGGCGCGGCATCGCGCCCTACTGCGCCCGCTTCGAGATGGCGCAGGTCCGGGGCCCGGTGCAGGTGCTGCGAATGGTCGCGCGGCTGCCGACCCCCGTGCCGTCCTCGCTCGGCTACTTCTACTCGGCGGACCTCGCGCGGCGGATCCGCCGCCTCCTCGCGAGCGAGCGCTTCGACCTGGTCTTCGTGCACTGCTCGTCGGTCGCGCAGTACGTCGCGAAGTTCGACGGCGCGCCGAAGATCCTCGACTACGGTGACATGGACTCGCAGAAGTGGCTGGAGTACGCGCGCTACAAGCCGTTCCCGCTCTCCGTCGGCTACTGGCTCGAGGCGCGCAAGCTCGAGCGCGACGAGAAGCGGCTCGCGCGGCGCTTCGACCTCTGCACTGCGACCACCCGGGCAGAGTGGGAGACGCTCGAGAGCTTTGCGACCGGCGCCTCCACCGACTGGTTCCCGAACGGCGTCGACAGCGACTACTTCGCGCCGTCGAGCGAGCCGCACGACCCGGACACGATCTCCTTCGTCGGGCGCATGGACTACTACCCGAACCAGGAGTGCATGTTCGACTTCTGCGCGCGCACGCTCCCGGCGCTGCGCGCACGCCGGCCGAGCCTGAAGCTCTTGATCGTCGGCGCCGAGCCCTCGCCCGCGGTGCGCAAGCTCGGCGAGCTCCCGGGTGTCACCGTCACGGCGTCGGTGCCCGACGTGCGTCCGTATCTCGCGCGTTCCGCGCTCATGGTCGCCCCGCTGAACATCGCCCGCGGCACCCAGAACAAGATCCTCGAGGCGATGGCCGCCGGGGTACCGGTCGTCGCGAGCAGCGTCGCTGCGGGTGGAGTGGATGCGCTCGAATGGGAGCACTTCCTGGTCGCGTCGGCGCCGGGCGACTACGCCCAGGCGATCCTGCACGTCCTCGACAATCCGCTGGAGCGCCGGCGGCTCGCGGCGGCGGGGCGCGCGCGGATGCTCTCCCATCACGCCTGGCCGAGCTCGATGCGGCGGCTCGACGGCATCATCGAGCGCTGCCTCGCCGCGCGCACCGGCTCGCCTCTTCCCTCCCCCTCCGAGGGGGAGGGAAGGGTGGGGGTTCGGGAGCCTGCATAGCGGAGCTATTGAGCCAGTGAACATCAGCATCTTCGGCCTCGGCTACGTCGGCGCGGTGTCGCTCGCCTGCCTCGCGCGCGACGGCCACCGCGTCGTCGGCGCGGACATCGAACAGACGAAGCTCGACCAGATCGCCGCGGGCAAGACCCCGGTCGTGGAAGAGGGCATGGTCCAGCTGATGGCGCAGGTCGCGGCGAGCGGACTGGTGTCGGTGACGCGCGAGACCCGCGAGGCCGTGCTGCAGACCGATCTCTCGCTCATCTGCGTCGGCACGCCTTCCGCGCCGAACGGCAGCCAGGACCAGACGGCGATGCTGCGCCTCGCGAAAGACCTCGGGGCCGCGATGCGCGAGAAGCGCGCGCCGCACGTCTTCGTGTTCCGCTCGACGCTCATCCCGGGTACGGTCGAGGACGTGCTGCGGCCAATCATCGAGCGCGAGTCCGGGAAGCGGGACGGGGTCGACTTCCACATGTGCTTCCAGCCGGAGTTCCTGCGCGAAGGCACGTCGATCCGCGACTACGACAGCCCGCCGTTTACGATCGTCGGCGCGAGCGCCGGGGCGCCGGTCGTCATGCTCCGCGAGCTGTTCGGTCACCTGCCGTGCGCCTTCCATGCGACGTCGATCCGCGCGGCCGAGATGGTCAAGTACTGCTGCAACAACTTCCACGCGCTGAAGATCACGTTCGCGAACGAGACCGCCCGGCTTTGCGAGGCGCTGGATGTTGATCCGTTCGAAGTGATGGACCTGGTCTGCCGCGACACGCAGCTCAACATCTCGCGTGCCTATCTCAGGCCCGGGTTCGCGTTCGGCGGTTCCTGCCTGCCGAAGGACCTGCGCGCAACCGCGTACCTCGCGAAGACCCGCGACGTCGAGCTGCCGCTGCACGCCAGCATCCTCCACTCGAACCGCATCCACATCGACCACGCGATCGCGAAGGTGCTCGCGAGCGGAAAGCGGCGCGTCGGCCTGATCGGCCTCGCCTTCAAGAGCGGCACGGACGACCTGCGGGAGAGCCCGCTCGTCCTGCTCGCGGAGCAGTTGATCGGCAAGGGCCTGAGCCTGGTCGTCTACGACCCCGACGTGCACCTCTCCAATCTGCTCGGGGCCAACCGGCGCTTTATCGAAACCCACCTTCCCCACATCGGGGCGCTCATGCGCCGCGACCTCGAGAGCGTGGTCGCGGAGTCGGATGTGCTCGTGGTCGGCCTGAATGACGCGCGAACGGTCGAGGCGCTGGCGAACCACGTCCGCGACGATCAGCTGCTGCTCGATCTGGCGAATATCGGGGATCGCAAGCGGCTTCGGGGCACCTACGTCGGACTGTGTTGGTGAGATGGCACCGCTCCGGATCGCGCTCGTGGGGCCGCTCCCGCCGCCATCGGGCGGGATGGCGAACCAGACGCATCAGCTCGCGGAGCTGCTTCGGTCCGAGGGCCTGCAGGTGGAGGTGGTGCAGGTCAACCCGCCCTATCGGCCCGCCTGGGTTGGCGCCATATGGGGAGTTCGAGCATTTTGCCGTTTGGTGCCCTACGTCATCGCGCTTTGGCGGACGCTGGGCCGGGTGCAGCTGGCTCACGTGATGGCGAACTCGGGGTGGGCATGGCACCTCTTTGCCGCGCCCGCGATCTGGATCGCACACCTTCGCCGGGTGCCCGTAGTAGTGAACTACCGTGGCGGCGACGCGGAGCGGTTCTTCGCGAAGTCCTTCTCCTGGGTGAAGCCCGTACTCGCGCGCGCGGCGGCCGTGGTCGTGCCCAGCAGCTTCCTGGCCTCGGTGTTCGCGCGCTATGGGGTGGCGGTCCGGATCGTCCCGAACATCATCGACCTCGCGCGATTCTCCCGGCGCAGCAGCGTCCCGGCGGTGCCGCACCTCATCGTGACTCGAAATCTCGAGCCGATCTACGACGTCGAGACGGCGATTCGCGCGTTTTCCATCGTGCTGGGCCGCCATCCGGATGCGCGCCTGACGGTCGCTGGCACCGGGCCGGCGGAGGCGACGCTTCGGGCGCTGGCAGTCGACCTGGGCGTCACCGACGCGATTGCGTTCAGCGGCCGCATCGAGAACCGGGACATGCCCGCGCTCTACCACTCCGCCTCCGTGATGCTCAACCCGAGCACGGTCGACAACATGCCGATCTCCATCCTCGAGGCCTGGGCGTCCGGCGTTCCCGTCGTGAGCACCAACGCTGGCGGCGTGCCCTCTCTCGTGGATGACGGTCGGAACGCCTTGCTGGTCGAGCCTCGCCGGCCGGACGCGATGGCCGAAGCGGCGCTGCGCGTGCTGGGCTCCAATGCGCTGGCTTCCTCGCTCGCCGAGGCCGGCCGTGCCGCCGCAGAGCAGTTCGCCTGGCCGCGGGTTCGGGAAGCCTGGCTCGAGATCTATGCGGCGCTCGCGGCGAAGCCGTTGCATCCCCGCCCGGCGACCGCGAGCGACTAGTCGATGCCCGGGCTCTATACGCGCGTGTGCTCTTCGCTCGTCTTCCCGCTGCAGGAGCGGCTGAAGGGGCACGCGACCGTCGCCGTCCGGCGCGAGCTCGAGCAGACCCAATGGTGGCCGGCCGAGCGGCTCGCCTCCCTGCAGCTCGCGAAGCTGCGCAAGCTGCTGAGCCGCGTGAGCGTCGAGGTCCCCTATTACCGGGAGCTCCTGCCCCGAGCGGGGGTCACGCCCGCGCAGCTCTCGACCCTCCGGGATCTCGCGAAGCTCCCGTTCCTGACCAAGGACGTGATCCGGGCCAATGCCGATCGGCTGCGATCCGATCGGGCGCCGTCGTTGCGGCCCTACAACACGGGCGGCTCCACCGGCGAGCCGCTCGTCTTTTTCATCGGCCCCGAGCGCGTGAGCCACGACGTCGCCGCGAAGTGGCGCGCGACCCGCTGGTGGGACGTCGACATCGGCGATCCGGAGATCGTCGTCTGGGGCTCGCCAATCGAGCTGAATGCGCAGGATCGCTTGCGCGCGATTCGAGACCGCCTGCTCCGCACGCAGCTCCTGTCGGCGTTCGAGATGTCCCCCGCGAAGCTCGACGGGTTCATCGCCGCGATCCGGGCGATGCGCCCGAAGATGCTCTTCGGCTATCCCTCGGCGCTCGCTCACATCGCGCGGCACGCGCGGGGGAAAGGCGTGCGCATGGACGATCTGGGCATCCGGGTGGCGTTCGTGACCGCGGAGCGGCTCTATGACGATCAGAAGGAGCTCATCGCCGCGACGTTCGGCTGCCGCGTCGCGAACGGGTACGGCGGCAGGGACGCCGGGTTCGTCGCGCATGAGTGCCCCGAAGGCGGCATGCACATCACCGCCGAGGACGTCATCGTCGAGATCGTCGACCGCGACGGACGTCCCGTCCTGGCAGGTGAGGCGGGCGAGATCGTCGTCACCCACCTCGCGACCGCGGACTTCCCGTTCATCCGCTACCGGACGGGAGATGTCGCGGCGCTCGACGACCGCCGTTGCCCGTGCGGCCGCGGCCTCCCGCTGCTGAAGGACATCCAGGGCCGGACGACCGATTTCGTCGTTGCGAAGGACGGCACCGTGATGCACGGCCTCGCGCTCATCTACGTGCTCCGCGAGACCGCGGGGATCGACTCGTTCAAGATCGTCCAGGAGAGCCTCGATCAGACTCGGGTTCTGCTCGTCCCCGGCGCCGGATATGGCGAGCCCGCCCGCCGAAGAATCGAGGACGGCCTCAAGGCGAGACTCGGCGAGGGCGTCAAAGTCGTGCTCGAGGAGGTGCCGCGCATCGAGGCCGAGCGATCCGGCAAATTCCGATACGTCGTGAGCGAGGTCGCGGCCCATTCGCTGCGCTGAGCGCGCGCACCTTCGCAGGCTTCGATCGGTTTCGAGCAGATAAATGACGATACTGTACGGACTCCTCGCCATGCAGACCCTGCATTGCGATCGGCGCATCCTCTCGAAGCTGCAGGGAGAGATCGACACGCCGGGCGTTGACGAGGTTGTGGTGGACGAACCCGGGTTCGTCTTGCGGCTGCGCCGAACCGGAAGCGAGGCCACGAGGGTCATACTCGGTACTGCCCAGGATGGCGTCCGCGTTGCCATCGTGGGTCGCCCGTTGGGTGTTGCCCAGGACGTCGCGCAGCTCGAGGGCGGACAGGTGGCCGAGTCCGTCCGGGAGCTCGACGGCTATTGGCTGGCTTTTGCTTATGACGAGCAGCGCCAAAGCCTCGAAGTCTTGTGCGACAGGCTCGGCGTTGCCTGGCTGTACTGGGCCCGGGTGCCCGACGGGGTGGCGTTCTCAAGCGACTTTGGCGCCCTGGCGAGATCCCTGCCCAGGGTTCCGCGGCTGAACGAGGACGCGTGCCTGCTGCTCGTGACCCTGACGTACCCAGTCGATGACTCGACCTGCTTCGACGAGATCCGGCTGGTGTCGCCCGACTCGGCGCTGACGTTTCAGGAAGGCCGGGTCTCCCGGAAACGCTTGCGTGCGCCCGAATATGGGGACCGCTGGGCCGGAGCATCGCTCGCAGCAAAGTTCGAGGTCCTGGAAGCGGCCCTCGACGCAAGCTACAAGGCATGGTCGCGGGCGGATGCTCCGACCGATTGGGCTGTCTCCCTTTCCTCGGGAAACGACTCGCGGTACGGCCTCGGGGTCCTGCTGCGGCATGGGCAGCGCCCCGCCTGTGCCACGTTCGGCCTGCCGGGAAGCACGGACGTCAAAGGCGCGCTCGCCGCCTGTCGCCAGGAGCGGCTGAGGCACGAGCTCTTCAATCCAGACCGCCGCACGCCCTGGCAGTCCTGGAGCGCTGCCGTGCAGCGGCTGGGCGTCGTGGCCGGCTACCAGTACGGCGCCGGCTGGGCCCACGATTGGCGGCGGACCCTCGCCTCCCTGAAAGGGCAGGTCGTCCTGGGTTACCTGGGCGATGCGCTCTCCGGCCGGCACGTCGTCGACCGCTTCGGCGGAGACTGGCTCGCCAACTGGGAGGCGTGGAGCCTCGACGAGCGCGCGGACCGGAGCTGGACCAGCTCCGACGTGCTCCGAGCGGAAGCGCGCGACCGGGTCCGCGACATGATGCGAGCCGCACTTCTCCAGGCTTGCGACGGGGCCCAGTTCGCCTTCGCGCACCAGCAGGCTCTGCATCTCGACTTGTTCTGCAGGCAGCGCCGGATCGCCGCTTCCCAAGTCAACTTCTTAAGCGACGAGGTTCCGGTGGCGCCGCTGTTCTATACCCGCGCGATGATCGACTTCTGGTCGAACCTGGCCTACGACGACTTGAGGGGTCAGGCGCTTTACCTGGATTACGCTCGCGCGCGGTTCCCCACGCTATTCACTCCTCCACGCCCGCCCTCGCTTCTCCGCCGGGCGCGGGGAACGCTGGTCAACGCCCTCGTCGCGACGTTCCCCAGTCTGAGGCGTCATTTGGCACCACCAGAGATCGATACCAGGCTCCTGGTTGCTCAACACCTGAATCGCCTGCGGGCCCTGATCCGTGACCATGGCGACGCGATCTCGCAAATTGTCGACCCCGCAGCCTTGAGTGGCTGGGTCGACGGCTTCCGGACCCGTGAGAGCATGAGGGCACCGCAGCTCCAGCGGTTCTGGAATCTGCTGCTGCTCGTCGAGGCGGGCGTCGGAGGTCAGCGGCGGGAGGGAATCGGCGAACGGCCTGTTCAGGAGCGCCACTCGTCGGCTGCATGACCAACCATGAACTCAGATTTCGAGTCAACGTGGCGGCGTCGTTTCGAGAAGTTCGGCCGCGAGCACGAGAGCGATGCCGGCATAGCGGGGTGGAGCGAGGCTGGACTTCAGGCGCGACTCCAGGACTTCCTCAGAAGCTGGCACCCGGACGTCGCCGGCGCCCTCTGGCTCGACGCGGGGTGCGGGGCGGGGACGTACGCAAGAGCGATGGCTTCCGCCGGGCAGCAGGTCATCGGGCTCGACTACTCCGTGCCGTCGCTCCTGAAGGCAAGAGCGCGATCCGCGGGCGGTTCGGTCCTTTGGCTTGCAGCGGATGTCACCAGACTTCCGCTTGCCTCGAGCTCCTGCGACGGCGCCATCTGCTTCGGCGTGCTGCAGGCGTTGTCCGATCCCGAGCGCGCGATCTCCGAGCTGGCGCGGGTGGTGCGTCCAGGCGGGCGCGTTCGGGTGGACGCGTTGAACGCGAATTGCCTGCCGGACTTGCTGAAACGGCTGCTCGGGAAGGCGAGAGGCGATGAAGGCCGGCTACGGTTCGATTCTCCAGGGCGGTTGAAGCAGGTGTTCCGACGCCACGGATTCGAGCGGATCCGGATCGCCTGGATTCCCATACTCCCCGGCAGATTCCAGGCCGTGCAGCGCCTTGTCGAGTCGGGCATCGCGCGGATGCTGCTCGCCAACCTCCCGTGGATAGGTAGTGCGGTGAGCCACGCCTGCGTGGTGGCAGCGGAGAGGAGCGCCCGGTCTGAGCGAGCGATTCCGTGCCCGGGGTCGGACGTCGCAAAAACGAACGGGGCGCCGTTCGCCCCGTCTCCCTCGAACCGAGGAGGTTCGCGTGTTAGCTGAGGCTCCGCCGTGCGAAGGCGAGGCCCGCGAGCGCCGCGCCGAGGAGGGCCAGCGAGGCGGGCTCGGGAACGGGCGATTGGATGATGGCGATCAGGCCGGACTGGTCCGAGTCGACCTCCAGGGTGCCACCCACCGCCCCGCCGGCAGTATTGAGCGTGATCAGCATGCCGAGCTGCTCGATGACCTCCGCGCCGTAAAGAGTATCGCCGGCGATGTCCGGATCCCAATCGAAACTGAACGTCTCCCCGTTGTTGAACCCGGTGAAGTTGAAGCCGAACACCGTATCGCTGATCGAAAAGAAGGTTGCCGTGCCCCCGGGAGGCCCGACGATGTTGAACGGATCTCCGTCGATGATGAGGGGCTGTATCCCAGGAGCCGCGGCCTCGGTCCCCGAAAGGTCGAACGTGGCCTTGAGCAGATCGAAGCCGTCGGCGTTGTCGATCTGGATCGTGATCGGGAACTGGCTATCGAGCGGCCCCGGCGAGGTGATGGTGAACACCCCTGCCGATACAGGCAGCGAGAGAAGGCCGAGGGCCAAGCCGGCGGCCAATGCTTTGAGAAGTCTCATGTCGGGCTCTCGGTGCAACGGGGATTTCGCGCCAGCACGCATCGAACGGGCCAGCGATGTAACCCTTTGATTCATCTCGGCGCGCTTGCGAGGTGGCGGTGCCAACTGTAAGTGCCACCGACAGTCGCGGTCCGTGCCGATGAAGAGGCGCTCCACTCATTCAGCACCCCCCGAAATCATTCCCGGTATCGACGCCTGCAATGCTTTGGACGAAGCGAATTTCCCTCACACTTGGCGACCTGGTCGGTGGATGCCACCCGGTCGAGGCTCCGGAAGTCCATCTCGAGGCAGCCATGCAATGGCTGTCGCGCGCTCAGGACGCGACGCCTGATGCGGGCGTTTCGCGAAGCTACACGTTGCGATACCTGCTAAGCCACAGACGGTCCGGCTGGCTGGCTTCCTATCCGGAAACGACGGGTTACATCATTCCGACTTTTCTCGCTTACGCGTCACTCACCGGGAGAATCGAATACCGCGAGCGAGCGATCCGCATGGCCCAATGGGAAGCCGACGTGCAGATGGAGACCGGAGCGGTGCAGGGCGGCGTCATCGACTTCCCGCCGACGCCCGCGATTTTCAACACCGGCCAGGTGCTCTTCGGATGGGCAGCTGCTTACCGAGAGACCGGCAGCGACGCCTTCCGACGGGCGGCGAAACGAGGCGCCGATTTCCTCGTCGCAGCGATGGACCCGGATGGATCCTGGCGGCGTCACGGCTCTCAGTACGCCCGGCACGGCGTCAACGTTTACGATGCGCGCACTGCCTGGGGCCTGCTCGAAGCGTCTCGAGTGACCAACGACGCTGCGCACCGCGATGCGGCCGTCCGCAACCTCGAGTTCGTGCTCACGAAGCAGCGGCCCAACGGCTGGTTCGAGGATTGTTGCCTGGACGACAACACTCATCCGCTGCTGCACACCATCGCCTATACGATGGAAGGTCTGCTCGAAGCCGGTTGTGTGCTCGGGGAAGACCGGTTCCGGAGCGCGGCTCGCGAGGCGGCCGACGCGTTGCTCTCGAGGCAGCGGGGCGACGGCGGCCTCGCGGGACGATTCGACGCGGAGTGGAACGGGTCGGCGAGCTGGAGCTGCCTCACCGGCGATGCGCAGACCGCGATCGTCTGGCTCAGGCTCTACGAGGCGACCGGCGAGGCACGTTACCTTCGCGCCGCCGAGCGGATGAATCGCTACCTTTCTGCCACCCAGGATCTGAGCGCGCCGGATCCGGGGATCCGCGGCGGCATCAAGGGGTCGCAGCCGATTTGGGGCGAGTACGGGAGGTACGAGTACCTGAACTGGGCTGCCAAGTTCTTCGCCGACGCGCTCATGCTCGAGATTCGAGCGCGGCGGAGAGGGTGATGTCAGGACTATGACAGCGTCATAGACCCGCTCGGAAAACCTGCTAGGATTGACGCTTTCTGGCCGGATCCGCCCGTCCTACACGCCGCGCCGGCGGACAGAATCGACGACGAAAGGGAGGTTCGAGATGGATCGCAGAAAGGCCATGCTGAGAGCCGCCGGCCTGCTCGCCGCGGGGTTCATGCCGCGCGTGCTGCTCGCGCAAGACCCCAATCGGCCGCCCGTTCGACCGACCCCGACGCCGACACCGACACCGGGGCCGGTACCGCCGCGTCCCCCGAGCGCGCCCGCAGGCGGCGACTCTCTGACGCTCGATTCGATCGTCCCGCTGCCCAACTGGACCGATCCGCAGACTGGCGTGGGCCCGCTCAGAATCGTCTTCGGCAAGCATACGGAATGGACCTACAACCCGTTCGACCGGAAGATCTACAGCTACGGCGGGGACGGGACGTATCCGCCGTTCTCGTTGGCTTCGAGCGGGATGCGCTTCCACAGGCTGACGCCGGCCGGCGTATTCGACAACTTTTATCCCTACTGGGGCAAGCCTGGCCGCCCGTTTCCGGTGGGAATGGATTCCTGCCCGTTCGTGTTCGATTCCTTGCGCAAGTGCTACTGGGTCTGGGGCGGATACTACGCGGGGCCGGGGACGGACGTTTGGGACGACAAGCGCAACCTCGGTGTCAGGAAGCGCTATGGCATCTGGCGCTTCTGGCTCACCGGCGCGCTCGCGGGCGAGTGGGAAGAGGTCGAGCCCTATCCCGGCTCCGGTGCCCCCGCTCCACCTCCCATTGCGCCGGGCGAAGGTCAGGGCGGCATCTACTACCCGCGCCGCGATTATCTGATCTGGATAAGGGGGGCGAAGTTCTACTGGTACCACTGCGCGAGCGGGCAGACTGGCAGCGTGGTTCACAACGTCTTGCCCGAGCCGTGGGCTTCTCACTCGTTCCAGATGGCTTACGACCCGCAGAACGACGAGGTCTTCTGGACCGAGTGGACGAGACACGGCAGCGTCTTCGCTACGAAGTTGTCCTCTCTCCCGGCGTCGGTGACCACGCGCACGCTGCTCACAGCGCTCTTCAAGTACAGGGCGGGGCAGACACCTCCTGTCGGGCAGGTCCCGCTGATGTTCCGGCCGAGCACCAGGAAGCTGTACATGTTCGCGCAGCCGGCGGGACACCCGACGACGTCGCAGAGTCCGGTGGGCCCGGAGAACGAGACGGGCATCTTCGAGATCGACGTCGATACGCTTGCCGTGCGCACCTATTCATATCCGCGCCAGCTCGCGGTCGCGTCTGCGAACTTCCCGAAGGGTAGGCGGTTCAACTGCGCGGAGTATTGCGCGGTCGAGGATCGCATTCTAGCGACGCCGACCAATGGCGAGGCCGTCTTCATAATGACGTGGTCCCCGCCCTCATGGACCCCGGCGGCCGGGGACGTGAGGGCGATCACCAAAGACGCCGATGGCAAGCCGGTCAATACGATCGATGCGGTAAAGCCGTATTCATCCAGCGGACCCTCCCCCGTCTACAGGGGACACATCGGCGTCGCGGCGGTGACCCGCGCCTGGGCGAGCGCGGCCTTCGCGCAGCACTTTTCCATGAATGGCGCGATGCTCTGCCACAACGGCGGCGACGGTGACTATTGGGGCAACGAGGTCTATGCCTTCGACTTCGACACGCGGCGCTGGGAGCGGCTGAGCGACCCGACACGGGCGATGAGTGGCGCGGCGGCCGATTCCGGGCGCAGCCCGAGCGATCCGCTGCATTTCAACAGGGTAGAGTGCGAGCACGGTCCGGCGGTCGCGGACGGATTCGGCCCGCTGCCGGCCGGAACGCAGCCCGGCGTCCCGCACGTCTATGACGGGGTCATATGGATCCCCGGTTCATACATCGGCAACCAGCGCGGTGCGCTGCTTCGGCCTCACTCGACATTCGTGTACGGCACAAAGAGCACGGGACGCGCCCACTACTTCGACCTGGACACCAGGACATGGGGTCGATTCTCGGCCAACCGTGGCGGCCAGGCGCCGCTGATCTCGGCGCGCGTGCCGATCATTGGCCACGACGACGAGCGGCAGCGGATCTATCACTCCTACGGTTACCTCGATCTGCCGACAAAGACGCAGGTCAACAGAACGTGGACGAACGTCTCCGACAACACCAGTGGCGTCTTCGACGATGCGCGCCGGCTCTGGCTCATGCCGCGCTTCACCCTCTCCGGCGACCCTGGCAGCGAGGCTCCTGGGACACTCCGCGCGATTGCCGTCGATAGCACGAATGCGGCGGTTGAGCTGACGATGGTTGGTACGGTATGGCCGCGCGGTTACGCTTTCCATGCCGGGCTTCTATACTGCCCTGATCTCGACTGCTACTTCCTCTACAGTCAGGGCACGTCGAGCACGCCACGGAACCCGCAGGACATCTACAAGATCCAACCGCCTTCATCGAACCCCCTGACGAATCCATGGACGGTGTCGCTCGTCACGATGGGCGGGGACGCCGTCGTCGCCGACACCCAGCCCATCGGCAATTACAAGCGCTTCTTGTGGGTGCCGGGATTGAAAAGCATCGCTATCCTCAATAAATGGGACTCCTATGTGCATCTCTACAAGCCGCTCGGGGTGTGACTGATGGCGACTTGGTGCGCGGACGGCGACAAGATATCGCTCGCTGCTCTACGGCTGCTCCCCCGCTCGAGCGTAGCGGGCCATCGCCCGTTCCACTGCCCAGGGGAAGAGCGCCCGGCGAAGCCGCGTCGGCCCGTACCCGAGACCGAGCCGCGACGGGAGTCGCCAGAGCCCCGGCATTCGCTTCATCCAGGCCGCAACGGTCTCTGAGCTCTTCAGGGTCAGACGGTCGATGCTGAGGTTGCGAAGCGGTGGAAGCACGCCGCGGCGGAGCCATGCGCCCCGATGCTCCGCGAGCCAGCCGAGGTAGTCGGCCATGGAGGTGGGAGTGAGGAAATCGGGGTCATCGTGGAGCATGATCGAGCCGGCGCGCTTGTGCATTCCGAAGAGCTCGCGCGGCACGCCTGCGCTCTCGACGATGCGCCGGCAGATCGGTCGACTGTAATCCCCGGGGACGTCCCAGGGGGCCATCTCGGGCGAGCGGGTGATCGCGTGCACGTCGGCGATTTGCCGTACACCCCAGTACGGGAGCGGGCAGTGGAGAAACCCGACCCTTAGCCGGTACTCGCCCAACGCGCTCCCGGATGGGTCTTTCTTCACGATGTCGGGGCTCAGGTCCCTCTTCCCCTTCGCCCAGATCACTCCGCCGAGATAGCCGGTGAGCAGCACCCGGTCGGCCAGATGCGTCTCCGCGGACTTGAAGCGGACCTCCTCCCCCATTCCGTTCGCGGCGAGGAAGGGAATCTCGGGCGTCTGAAAGGCTCGCCAGCCTTCCAAGGGCACCACGATTGGACGGATGCCGAGAAGTCGCGCCGTCTCTGCGCCGCTGTCGCTCACGCTCTGCCGTTCACGTAGCGCGCGTTCCCGATCCTGATCGGGCCATGCGCGATCGAAGCAGATCACCTCCTCGCACCCGGCCTGTCGGGCTAGGGTGGCCACCGTGGCGGAGTCGTACCCCGAGGACAAGGTGCCGAGCATGCGATACGGCCGCGACCGGGACTTCGCCGCGAGATTCCCGGCAAAACGGGCGAGGTTCGACTCTAGAAAGTCGCGATAACGCGCAAACGTCGAGAAGTCGCGCGGTTTACCGGGCTTGTTCTCGCTGGTGAGGGTAGCGCCATCCCAGGCGAGGTTGTGGAAGTACGTGAGCTCCAGCGGTCCCATTGAGGTGGGTAGCGTCCGCACGTAGCGAGAAAGGCCCCGGACCACGCTCGACAGGTCGCGGTAGTAGTGCGGGTAGCTCGGGTCGAGCCGGGCGCCAGCACCGGAGAGCACGCACGGGAGGGAGTTAGAGATCCGGGTCACGTCGCCGCAGGTGAGCGAGTGGAGTCGCTCTACGGTCTCGCCTGCCGAGACGAAGATGATCCGGCCGTCGCGGCGTCGTCCGCCGCTTCCTGCGACGAGGTCGGTGCGGTCGAAGTCGCCTGTCTGGTGCGCCCCGACCCACGCCACCTCGCCGAACCACTCGTCCGTGGTCTCGACGTCGCGGCCGTGCAGGACCTCGACCTCCGATGCCTGGCGCCTGCAGACGGCCAGCCAGGCGAGGGGGGGCCAATCGGGCATCGGCGTGTATGTGAGCCGCATCACTGCCCACGCCTCGCCGACAAGCCTGACTCGACCCCCTGCGAATTCCCGACGATCTGCGCCTCCCCGCGCGTCGACCGCATGCTCTGGCCCTCCCTTCTCCGGAGCGCTGCTCGTTACTTGCGCTAGTGTCGTGTCCTCCAAGTCACACGGGCAATTGCGTTCGGCCCGAGCATGCCGAGGACCGCACGGAATCGAAGCGGTTCGTAGTTCGATAGGCCTGTCCCGAGTTCTCGTGGCGGGAGTGATCGCCTCTCCATCACGCTCGCTCCCCCGCCCGAGGGTAACGGACCATCGCGCGCTCCACCGCCCAGGGGAATACCGCACGGCGAAGCCGCGTCGGCCCGTACCCCAGACCGAGCCGCGACGGGAGTCGCCAAAACCCCGGCATTCGGCTCATCCAGGCCGCGGCGGTCTGCGAGGTCTTCCGGCTCAGGCTGTCGATGCCGAGGCTGCGAAGCGGCGGAAGCATGCCGCGGCGGAGCCATGCGCCCCGATGTTCCGCGAGCCACCCAAGGTAGTCGGCCATGGAGGTCGGGGTGAGGAAATCGGGATTGTCGTGGAGGATGATCGAGCCGGCGCGCTTGCGTGTCCCGAAGAGTTCGCGCGGCACGCCCGCACTCTCGACGATGCGCCGGCAGATCGGGCGGCTGTAGTCGCCGGGGACGTCCCAGGGGGCCATCTCGGGGGAGCGCGTGATTGCGTGCACGTCGGCGATCTGCCGTACCCCCCAGAACGGGACGGGACAATGCAGAAAGCTAGCCCAGAGTCGGTACTCGCCAAGTGCGCTCCCGGACGGGTCGCCGCGAACAATCTCTGAGCTAAGATCTTTTACTGCCTTGGCCCATATCTTGTCGCCATGGTATCCAGTGAGCAGCACGCGGCCGGCGAGATAGGTCTCCGCCGACTTGAAGCGGACTTCCTCGCCCATTCCGTTCGCAGCGAGGAAGGGAATCTCGGGCATCTCAAGCGTCCGCCAGCCCTCCGGAGGAACGATCAAGGGATGAATGCCTAGAACACGGGCAGTTTCGACACCGCTATCGCTCGCCCTCCGACGCCGGTGTTCATGCAGGGCAAGGTGTCGATCTTTCTCGGGCCATTCCCATGCCCGCTCAAAGCAGATCACCTCGTCGCACCCGGCCCGCCGGGCCAGGGTGGCGACGGTGGACGAGTCGTACCCGGAAGACAGAGTACCGAGCATGCGATACGGCAGCGGCCTGGATCGTGCTGCGAGGTTCTCAGAAAAGCGGCCGAGGCTCGACTCGAGAAAGCCGCGGTAATGCGCGAAGGTGGAGAAGTCGCGTGGCCCCCCGGGTTTGCTCTCGCGGGTGAGGGTTGCGCCGTCCCAGGCGAGGTTGTGGAAGTACGTGAGCTTGAGTGGCCCTATTGAGGTGGGGAGCGTCCGCACGTAACGAGACAGGCCCCGAACCACGCTTGCGAGGTCACGGTAGTAGTGCGGATAGGCCGGATCGAGGCCGGCGCCAGAGGCAGACAGCACGCACGGGAGCGAGTTCGAGACCCGGGTCACCTCGCCAGAGGTGAGCGAGTGGAGTCGGTCCACGGTCGAGCCTGCCGAGACGAAGATGATCCGGCCGTTGCGTCGTCGTCCGCCGCTCCCCGCGACAAGGTCGGTGCGGTCGAAGTCCCCCGCTTGGTGCTGCCCGGCCCATGCCACCTCGCCGAACCACTCGTCGGTGGTCTCGACACCGCGGCCGTGCAGAACTTGCACCTCTGATGCCCGGCGCCCGCAGACGGCCAGCCAAGCTAGTGTGGGCCACTCGGGCATCAGCGTGTATGCGAGCCGCATCATTGCCCGCGCTTCGCCGCCAGGCCTGGCGCGACTCTCCGTAGGCTCTCCACGATCTGCGCCTCCCTGAGCTTCGACCGCATTCTTTGGGCCTGCTCTCCGGGAGCCCCGCTCGCCGCCTAGTGTGGCGTCCTCCAAGTCACGTGAGGAATCGCGTCCGGTCTAAGCATGTCGAAAACCGCCCTCCATCGCGCGCGCAGACAATTTCTTGCGCGCCGAGTAGGTACGGCTCCCATGTAACGGCGCGCTCCCGACGTGCAGCTTCACTAAGGCTCAGAGTCAACTGGTCGCCATCGAGTAGCGTGCAGCGCGGCCTCACCGGTACGCTCGGTAGCTCGCTCGGAGCTCCTCCAGAAACTCGACAAACCTCGGTGATAGAAACCCCTGACCGGTCAGCTGCGGGAGATCCAGATCGCCTCCGATATTGATCTCCAATGCAACGGGCCCATTATCGGTGATCGCGATATCCCAGTGCTGGACGCGGAGCGCGGGATAGATCGTAGAAGCACGCTTTACCAACTCGACGAACTCTGGCCATTGGGGAATCGCAAAGCCTTTGAGACGTTGGCCCGTATCTGGATGGAGCTCCACTTCGCCGTAGTAGTCCTCTAGATCCGGAGCTGATGCACTCCTACCAACCACGCGTACCACCTCCCCTGTGTGGATGTCCACCCACGCCAACAGGTTACCGGCTTGCCCGTGTCGCCAGTTGTCGGTGACGTTGCTGCCGGTGGTTACCTTCCAAACCGCCATGTGCACCCGCGGACCCGCGTCTGACAACAGGACGATGATGCGAACACTCGAAAGACGCGGCCCGCACACCTCCACGATCCGCGCGTGCGGACGGACGTATTCTTGGAAGAGGTATCCTGATTCCCAAGGATATATTCCGGGCTCCGAGCGGCATTGCAGAACGAACTCCTCCACGGCCACCCTCCTGCCATCCAGTAGCTGGAGCTCGTCTTTGGCCGAATCAACTCCGGAAACCGCGTACGCCCCCACGCCAACCGAACCATGGACCGGTTTCGCGAAGAAGGGATAGCGCATGCCCTGGCGAAGGAATCGGCCAAGCTCGCCCACATCGTTAAAGCTCGGAACCGCGCCGAAGAATCGACCGCTCGGATGATATACACACAGGAGACGCGGCGTGGGTATCTCCAACCCTCTGAGTACGGAGTAGACGATCAGTTTGTCCGTAGTTACCCCTAGCCATCGAACGCTATTGAGCCGCCGGTCGAGTTCGTCGACGATCCGCCATCCCGCAAACGTTTGTTTCGCCTCCCAGTCGAATCGGAGGTCATCATAGAGATGGTATTTGTAGTAGTCGGTCGCTCCGAGTCGGCTGGCCGACTTTCTGAGTCGCAAGATCTCTCGGATCTGAGTGAGATAAGCCTTGCCGTAGGTCCTCTTCACGTAGACTGACCACTTTCGAAGGCTCTTGCACTTTTCGAACGCGTTCGTCATCTCCCCTTTCCTTTTGTCCACTACGCGGAAGCGAAGCTGTTCGTGGTTCGACAGGCCTGTGCTGAGCCTGTCGGGCCGCTCACCAGGAACGCCAAGTCATTCGCGGGACGCTAGCTTCTGAGGCGTCGGCGCAAGTGGCTCAGAAAGAAGCGCTCGGCACCATCGGGGCATCCTGCCAGTCGCCAAATCAACAGTAGCCCTCCGGAATAGGTCACTACTCCCACGAACACCTTTAGGAGCAGCTCGACGAGCACTCCGCTGCCCGACTCAGGGACCGATCCGACGACAAGACCCATGAGGCCCGCGGCCACGACCGGCCGCCAGAGGCGTGCCACGATGTCTTTGCCGCCGACGTCACTGACGCGTGTGATGCCAATGCAGATGAGGATGGTCAGGACTATGCCGCCGGCGATCTTGGCCATGGCTACGCCTTCGGCACCGTGATCGCCAACGATCGGAAGGGCGATTCCCACAAGCAAAGCTGCGTTGAGCCACGAAAAGACCGCTGCCATACGAGGCAGCCCAGTGCCCAGAAAGAAGCTCGTCGCAAGCGAGCCGCCCGTGCGGACGGCGCCAGAGAGGGCGAGGAGCACGAGCAGGGGAGCCGCTTGAATCCATTGTTCGCCCATCAAGACCAGAACAAGCTCGTCGGCGACCAATGCCAAGCCGATTGCAGCCGGAATCGTTACGGTGCTGACCGCGCCCAGGGCGTTGAGGTATGCCGCGGCAACGCGATGGGCGTCATGCTGGAGCTTTGCAAAACCGGGCACGAGCGCCTGGTTCAACGGCGCGGCGAGCTCGCTTCCCGGGAGGCGGCCGAGTTCAGCGGCGACGTTGTAGAGTCCCATCTGTTGGGTCGATCCGAGCCCTCCGACGAGAACCTCGTCCGCCCTCATCTCGGCGAAGTGACCGATGCTGCGGACGAGCATCCATTGCGAAAACGACCACAACTCGCGTACCCGCGCCAACGAGAATCGAGGCCTGTACGGGTGCATGAGGTAGCTGAGGGCGCAGGCAACGGCGAAGCCGCTGACAGTGCCGATCACCAGCGCCCAGTAGTTCCGCAACCAGAGCGCGGCGCCGAGGCCGATGACGAAGCCGAAAAGCTTCCCGGTGACCTGCAGCCGGAACTCCTTGTGGAACTCCAGCTCCTTTCGGAACGCGATCACACCCACGTTGGAGAATCCGACTAAGACGAGGCCCAGGCAAATTACCCAGATGACTGGGACGACTCTCGGTTCCTTGAAGTACGCCGCAGCGAGCGGCGCTGCGGCCGCGACCAGGATCGCGACGACTACGCTCTGAACGATCCGCAGCGTCCAAGCGGTATCGTAATGGTCCCTGGTCGCGCTCTGGTTCTGGATCAGGGCTGTTTCCAGGCCGAACGAAAGCCAAGCCTCCACGAACCCCACTACCAGCATCGCCATCGCGACGAGGCCAAAATCGGCGGGCGTGAGAAGCCGAGCGAGCACCACGGTGCTCACCAAGCCGAGCCCGCGCATGGTCCAGCGCAACGCAATCGACCATGCGGCGCCCTTGAGCACGGCCTGTCGCAGATCACTCGGCGGATTCATCGCAGCCTTTGAGCACGCAAGGCATGCTATCTAGGTCAGCGCCAGCACGAGGTCCACTTCCTGGCGTGCGGCCGCCGACGTTGCCTCTCCGTCGAAAGTCAAATGGAGGTCGCTCGGCCCCCGGCGGCTGACCAGAGAAAAGCCCAGCGACTTCGAGTCGGCTTTGTGTCCGGCCAGGGCTCGAAGCTCCCTCGGTCGCGCCCCCTCGGCTCGTAGCCATAGGACAGTCCCTTGGAAGTCGATCCCGAACAGGCTTACTTGTTCCTTCGGAGCATCGCGAGACAAGAGCAAGTACTCCACCGCGTTGTCACGGGCGATCCGAACACCGATCGCGCCGGAGTCTGTCGTCTCGATGTCTAGTCTTGGAGCCTGCGAGCCACCTGAGCTCGGCTCCAGAAGGGTCGCCACGACGGGAGGTCCGGAGCTGGTCGCGACTCGGCATTCGGCAGCGGCCGCAAGCTCGCCGTATCGCGGGGATACCCATCCCGCTACGGGGTGGCGGCTCCCCTTGACCCACTCCATTGCTCGGGCGCCTTGGCTTGTTGTGACCACCAGTTGCGCATCGGCGACGGTAACGACGGCAGCGTGGTCGCCTAGCTCGCGCAGCGAGGTATCCTGAGAGAAATGCAGTGAGAGCCATGCATGCCCCACCGTCGCGGACGCTGGGAGCAGGTCGTACACGAGCCAGTATCGACCTTGAATCTGGACGACTCCTCGGACATGACCGTCATAGGGCGTGTCGCCAACTGTTTGGGCCTCGATCCAGCTAACGGTGGCACCGGCAGCGAGCTGTCTTCCAAGAACCCGTGATTTCAGAGGTCCAGATGGAAAATCGCCTGGACCACGAACGAGGGAGTCCCGTCCCGCGATGCATAGGGCGTTGTGCGCCGCGGGTGACATGAAATGGGCACGCCACTCGGGTTCGTCAGGCGGCCAGCGGTCCTTCCGCGCGCGATAAGTGAAGGTTCCCGCGTCGACGATGATGGGCGTCGCGTGAAGGCGCAGGTACACCGAGAGAAAATCAGCGTGCATGTGGCCCGGACTGCACAGCGCGTGCGGCGCCGGGCCCGTGCGGAATACGAGACAACCGTCTAGGGCGCCGTCGGCGAGCACGAGATAGCCGCCGTCCGGAAACTCGAAACTGCCTTGATCGGCCCCTTTTCGATCCGACTTCTCGAGAGATCGGGCAAGAAGCCATTGCGCGCGCTCCAGCCCCGGGGCGCCGGGATGAGACGGGGGGAACTCGGGGTTGTAGAGGGCACGGAGGATTTCGCGGTGCGACGCGGCTCCGATACCGTCGAATCCGTCCAGCGGAAAGAGATGCCCTTCCACCGTATCGCCGATGTCGAAACTTCTCGCTTCAGGGCCACCCAACACCGCTTGGAACTCGAGCATGCGGCGGTGACGCTGCTCGACCCAGGGCTCGACCGCGATTCCGTTCCTTCGTGCGAGGAGGACGAATGCTGTCACCATCTCGCAGACCAGCTCGTGGTAATGCACGGAGTGTTCGAAGCTCGTCCCGTCTTCGTAGATCTGACGCCGAAGTTCCCGTAGGAACAGTGCTTCACCGTCGCTCCTCCATTGCTCGGCCTCGCGAAACTCGGGGTAGAGCAGACCGAGGTAGAGCATCAGGAAGCCATCGGCCAGAAGATGGTTGTTCGGGAACGATGTCCCGAGCCGCGCGTAAACGAAGCGCGCGTCCGCGAGGAGAATCCTGAGGATCGTGAACTCCAGGTCGAGGTCGCGGCGCTCACTGCCCGCCAGAAACACCAGAGTCCAGGTGAGCGCGACCGCGCGGTGCACCGCGAGAAGCGGGCTGGAATAGCCTGACGCGCCCATTGTGCCCTCGCTCGAAGCTAGCCACGATTCGATGAGGCGTCTTAGTACGACATCCGTTTGCGCCCCGTAAACGCGCGCCCGCGCCAGCTGCACAGCGAAGAGGAAGGAGTGGGGCTTATACAGATAGACGGTATCGCTGCCCGGCCCGAGCGGCAGGTTGCTCCAGTCGGGAACATGCTCGGCCCCGGGAGGCACCTCACCGGCCGTGTAGATGTGGTGCGTCCATTCACCGGCTGACCGCGTTGCCTCGGCGCGCCATTCGGGGTGCCGTGACGCGAAGCGCGATGCGAGCGAACGGACGTCGCCGGGATTCACCAAGAAGCGCGGCTCCGATCGCTCGCTGAGATGAACCATCAGGCGGTGGCACGCTCGCTCGAGATCGCCAGCGTCCGCTGCCGTTCGCGCCTGGGCGAGGCAGGGAAGGTCGGCGCGCAGAGCGGCAAGCACGTCGCGATCCGACGGGAACCGGACTTTGAACTCACGCCGGCGACCGAGGACTCGTCGGAGCCATCCTCGACCTGTCCGCGCTGCTTCTCGCAGCTGGCCCGATAATGTCGCCTTCGTCACGTCACCTGTGTAGCATTGCGCGCGCCCGCAACCGAGCTGCGAGATCCTTTGCTTCTGCGACGCGGCAGCAGTTTAGAGAAGCGACGAAGTCTGGCATCGTCCGTCACGAGCGTCCACATGGGTTTGGCGGGCGTGACCGCCAAGGCGCCTCCGCAATCATACGGAAACGCAATCGGTTGAAACACGCAGTTTTCGTCGTTTTTCATTACCCCCCCGAGGCGAGCAGCAGCGGGGTGCTGCGGACGCTCAAGTTCTCCCGGTACCTCGAAGACTACGGCTGGCGGGTGACGGTGCTCACCCTGCGCCGGGATGCCTACGCGGTCACGGACGAGAAGCTCGAGACGCAGATTCCGCAGTCGGTACGCGTCGTCCGCACGGGATTCTTGCACACCAAAACCCACCTTTCGGTGCGAGGTCGCTATCCCGCCATCCTCGCCGTGCCCGACGCGTGGATCGGCTGGTATCTCTGGGCGGTTTCGGCTGGGCGAAAGGTCTGCGCCGAGGACCGGGTGGACGTGGTTTTCTCGACCAGCCCTCCGGCCACCGCGCATGTGATCGCCCGGACGCTCGCGCGGCGCGCGAACGTACCGCTCGTGATCGACTTCCGCGATCCATGGCACGAGGACCCTCCCGAGCCGGGCACGCCTGCCGTCGTGAGCTGGTTCGCGCCGCGGCTCGAGCGCAAGGTCGTAACGAGCGCGGCACACGTCGTGACGAGCACCGCCGAGCTTCGCGACCTGTTGCGTGCCCGCTACGCGGACCAGAGCGAGAAGTTCACGGCGATCGCGAACGGCTACGACGAGGCCGACTTCGCGGCGTTGCCGGAGCACCCGACGACTCGTTCGGGGAGAATGGTCGTTGCGCACGCGGGCAACATCAACCCGGAGTTCCGGGATCCGTGCCCGCTGCTGCGGGCGGTCGCGCGAGCGGCCGCGCGCGGCAAGCTCGATCCGTCCAGGCTGCTCTTCCGGTTCATCGGCGGGGGGAGCTACGCCACCTCAGAGCGCCTGAAGCGATGCATCGACGAGACCGGGCTCGCAAGTTCCGTCGAGTTCCTGCCGCGCGTCCCTTACGACGAGGCATTGCGCGAGCTGGGAAAGGCGGACTTGCTTCTCCTCCTTCAAGCCTCCGAGGACACCACTTCGCTCGTTCCGGCGAAGCTCTATGAGTACCTCCGCGCCATGCGCCCCGTCCTTGCGCTGGTCCTCCCCGGGGCAACGACCGAAGTGCTCGCGCAAACCGGCGGTGGCTGGATCGCGAATCCTCGCAACGAGGCCGAGCTGGAAGGGACGATCGCCGAGATCTTCAACGACTGGCAGAGCGGCTCGCTTGGGAGTCGGCACGCCAGGGTGGAGGCGCTGCAGCAGTTCGACCGTCGACGCCTCACCGGCAAGCTCGCTGCGATATTCGATGACGCCACGAGGTCTCGTGAAACCCGTGCAGGCCGCAGCTGACGATGCTTCAGTCCTGAGCCTTCCGTGAGTCGCCTTATCCGATCCGCTCTCGTTCGCGCGCTGGGCGCAGTGCTGTCTCCGGGTGGAGCGAATGGCCGGCTCTCGATCCTGATCTTTCACCGGGTCCTGTCGGCGCCGGACTCGCTACTGACTGAGGCGATCGACGCGCGACGGTTCTCGCAGCAGATGGAGCTCCTGGGCTCGGAGTTCAACGTGCTGCCGCTGGGTGACGCCGTCGAGCGCCTAGTTCAGGGTAGGCTCCCTCCGCGCGCCGCGTGCGTGACTTTCGACGATGGCTACGCCGACAACCACGATGTGGCGCTACCGATCCTGAAGCGGGCCGGCATTCCGGCCACTTTCTTCATCGCATCCGGCTACCTCGAAGGCAGCCGCATGTGGAACGACGTGGTGATCGAGGCCGTGAGACAGGCCCAGGGAGCGACGCTCGACCTGGCCCACCTCGGCCTCGGTTCGCATCCGGTCGGCTCGATCGAGGAGCGGCGCGCTGCCGTGCACGCCCTCCTGAAGGCCATCAAGTACCGACCGAGCGACGAACGTGCCGAGATCGCGAAGGGCGTTGCCGCGACTGCCCGAACGGACTCCCCCGCTAACTTGATGATGGCGCGCAGCCAGGTTCGCGCGCTGCACAGCGCAGGAATGGAGATCGGGGGCCATACCGTGACACACCCCATCCTGACCCGGCTGTCGCCGCAGGAGGCTGAGCGGGAGATGGCTGATGGGAAAGCGGAGCTGGAAGCGATTATCGGTGGGCCGGTCAGGTTGTTTGCCTACCCGAACGGCAAACCGACCGAGGATTTCGGGCCGGAGCACGTGGCGCTCGCGAAGCGGATGGGCTTTCGTGCTGCGGTAACCACCGCGTGGGGTGCGGCACGGCGGTCCTCCGACGTGTTCCAGCTTCCGCGGTTCACTCCCTGGGACCGCCAGCCTTCAAAGTTCGCGTTGCGGCTGCTGCTGAACACGAGGCGGCCGGCGGCGGAGATATACGACTGATGACGAAGCTTGCCGAACGCTTGCTGGAGAAGCACTTCGGCGACGACGTTCACCCGTACCGGGCGTTCGAGGATGAGGTCGGGCGTTGGCTGAGCCCGACCGCGGCGCTGCTCGACGCCGGCTGTGGTCGCACGGCCCCGGTGCTGCGAAAGTACCTGGGGCGCGCCAGCCGGTTGATTGGTGTCGATGTCGTGGACTTTGACCACAGCTCTCAAGGACTGGAACTCCACCGCGCAGATCTGATTAACATGCCCGTAGAAAGCGGTTCTGTGGACGTCGTGATGGCACGCAGCGTGATGGAGCACATCGTCGAGCCCGAGCGCGTCTACGCCGAGACGTTCCGGATCCTCAAGGCCGGCGGGCATTTCATTTTCCTCACGGGCAACCTGTGGGACTATGCGGCGCTGATCGCGAAGGCGATCCCAAACCGGTTTCACCCCTCGCTTGTCTCCAAACTGGAAGGTCGCGCCCCGGAGGACGTGTTCCCGGTGGCCTACAAGACCAATACTTACGGTGCGGTTCGAAGGTATGCCGCTCGAGCGGGCTTCGAGATCGTTCGCTTCGACTACTTGGGCCAGTACCCTGCCTACTTCATGTTCAACGGGCTCCTGTTCTGGGTTGCGACAGGCTACGAGAAACTACTTCGGCGGTTCGACGCCCTCAAGGTTCTCAAAGGGTGGATTTTGGTGACGCTCAGACGCAGCCGGTGAGCCCGAGGCCGGCACGAGCCCCCCAAACCTGAGCTGCGGCTTCGACCAGGGACCGGCGGCTTATGCCGCCTTTCGCCGCTTACGCTGCCATCACCTTGGTGCGCGAAAAGCTCCAGCTTGCCGGGCGCTCGCCGCTATCGATATGTTGCTTGAACCACTGCTCCAGCATCATCAGCACCCATACCATTACGCCGTAATAGGAGGCATGACTGGCAAGGTGCACGGACGCGAGCTCGTCGATGAAATCCGGCCGCACGATGCCGCGTCCTTTGAGATCGGCAAGACTGTCCATGGCGAGCTCACGAAGCGGCCGGTGCTGGTCCAGCCATACGCCGAACGGCAGCCCGAATCCGTGCTTGCGCTTGGCAATGACTTCCTTCGGCAGGAAGTCCCGCAGCGCCTTCTTGAAGAAGTAGCGCAACCTTGTCCCCTTGAGTTTGAGCTCCGGCGCGAGGTGGGCCGAAAACTCCACGACGCGCGCGTCAAGGAACGGGAAGGAGCAGTCGACGCCGGCGACGTCGCACATCCGCGTCACCTTCGGGAGATCGTTGTCGGTGAGCGTGTACTTCAGGTCCAGCGCCAGCATTAGGTTGATCAGTGAACGCGCCCGCGCCCGCCCGTACGTCTCCGCCAGCTGCCGCAACGGAGCGTCGGGGTCGGCCGCGGCAAGGAACTCCTCGCAGAAGATGCGCGTCGCCCCGAGCCGCTCCACCAGGTTGTAGCTTTCGAGCCGGGCAGGCATGGGCATGGAGGCGAGCCGGATATAGCCGCGCAGCTTGCCCATCCCTGGAATTCTTTCAGCTCCCGGCAGACGAAAGGCGAGCGGCTCGATGAGCTTCGCGCGTAGCCAGTCCGGGAGACCCGTGTACAGGGAGAGCAGGTACTGCGTCGCATACCGCGCGTTCCCGCCGAAGAGCTCGTCGCCGCCGTCGCCTCCCAGCAAGTGCGTGACGCCCTCCGATGCCGCGAGGCGGGCGCAGTAATACGTCGGCACGGCGGAAGCGTTACCGAAGGGCTGGTCGTACGCCGCCGCGACCTTGGGTATTGCGGCAACGACATCCTCGGGGCTGACGTAATACTCGAACTGCTTCGTGCCGAAATGCTTCGCCGCGATTCGCGCATAGCCCATCTCGTCGTAGCCCGCCGCGTCGAAGCCGATCGAGAACGTCCTGGCGGGCTCGCCGAGAGTTGCGGTCAGAAGGCCAGCGACTGTCGAGCTGTCCGTCCCTCCGCTGAGGAACGCACCAACCTCGCCGACCGAGGCTGCATCGGCCACGCTTTCGCGCAGGGTACGGACGAAGCGGTCCCGAAGGGAAGGGAAGGGGGCCCGGTCGTTCTCGAAGTACTTCATCTCCCAATAGGGCAGCACCTCGATCGCGCCCGACTTGAACAGTCCATACGTTCCGGGCAGGAGTCGCGTGACGCCACGGATCGCGGTGCGCGGGCCTGGAATGACATGGAAGTAGACGTAGTCGAACAGCGCTTGGGGCTCCACTTCGACTGGCATACTCGGGTGAGAAGCTATCGCGTCGACGTGGGAGCCGAATACTAGAAACCCCGGGCGCGGCACTGCGTAGGCCATCGGCCACACGCCCATTCGATCGACCGCAAGCAGGACTTCCCCCCGCCCCTCGTCGATCAACGCGAGCGCGAAGGCTCCCTCCAGCAGAGCGAGCGCGTCGGGACCGTGTGTTTCGTACGCGGCTAGAAACGTTCGCGCCACACCGGTCCGCGCCGCCTCGGCGGCGAGGGACGCGTCGGCCAACCGCGGCCTCCCGACCACGCCGCATAGCCTGCGAGAAATTGGCGCTTCAGCAAGGTCGATAGCTGTCTCGCGACCAGAGCAACCGATTGCACCGCTCCTGAGGCTCAGGTCGCTTCGCTGCTCCTCGAGGCCGGCAGCAAGGGCGCGCGTCATGCGCGCCAGAGCTTCGCCTGCCTCCAGCGGCGCAGACGCAGGGGCGTACCAGCCGCAGATCCCGCTCACTACTCAGCGGTCCAGCCAATGAACACGGGTCCGGACGGTCGAGATCAGCGGCGATCCGAAACAGAAGTTCACTAATGCGCGCTCCACGGCAATAAGTCTCGATGCATGCAACCGCCTGGGTAGTATTATTTGCGATTCGAATCGTAGCAGCCCTCTGGCGCTGCCATGTGAACGTTTCCGCGATTCCATGCGAGACCTCGCGCTAACCGCGGTGATCTTCGGGCTGTTGCCGGTCTGCGTCTTTCGTCCCTGGATCGGCGTGCTCGTCTGGTACTGGTTCGGACTGATGAATCCCCACATGTTCACGTGGAGCTTTGCGCGGACGGAGATACCGTTCGCTCAGCTCATCGCTCTGGCAACCCTCGGAGGCGCCTTGTTCGCTCGCGACCGAAAGCCCATTCCATGGAACCGCGAGCTGGTATTGGTCCTGGCGCTCATGGCCTATTTCACGTTCACTACGTTTTTTGCGTGGGCCCCCGCCGAAGCGTGGGAGTACTTGAAGCAGGTCGCCAAGATCCTGCTGATGACTTTCGTTGCGACGATGTTCATCTACGGGAAGACGCGCGTTCGTGCGCTGATGCTGGTGGTCGGCCTGAGCCTGGCCTTCTACGGCATCAAAGGAGCGATTTGGGCGATTTCGACCGGTGGCGTCAACAGGGTCCAGGGGCCTGAAGGAGTGTTTATCGGAGGGAATACTTTTCTCGGTCTCGCTCTGAACATGGTGATCCCCGTGCTGATCACGCTCGCGCGTGAGGAGCAGAACAAAGCGCTCAAGCACTTTCTAAACTTCGCTGGCGCCTGCTGTGCGATCTCCAGCGTATTTACCTACTCGCGGGGCGCGATGCTAGGCCTCGCCGTTGTGCTCCCGCTTCTCGCTATCAAGGATCCGCGCAAGGCGTGGGGCGGCATGATCTTTCTTCTGGTCGCAGGATACCTGGTGGTCTCGGTTGCTCCGGAGAAGTTATGGCAACGGGCTGAGACGATCGAGACGTACAGAGAAGATAACTCGGCAATGCAGCGGATCCGTGCGTGGAGCGTATCGTGGAACATCGCAAAGGACCGGCCGATAACCGGGGCGGGGTTTCAGTTCGAGTATTCACCGAACAGGGAAAGGTGGTTTGGCTATATCGGCGAGGACTTGAGATCGGTCGCCGGAGGGACGAGTGCGGCCCACAGCGCCTATTTCCAGGTGTTGGGCCAGCACGGATTCATCGCGTTCGGGCTATACGCGTTCTTGCTCGTGTCCACGCTTCTTACGCTGACCCGACTGCGCCGTCGGTCGCGACGAATGCCCGACATGGGCTGGGTCGCCACCTACGCGGATGGGTTGCGCATCGGCATCATCGCGTTCGCAATCAGTGGCGCATTCCTCAACGTCGCCTATTTCGATCTCTATTTCGTATTCGTCGCCATGACCGCGATCCTCTCGCGGGAGCTCAGCACCGTGCGTGAGCCTGCGCCCGTCGAGCATACTGATGGAGTCCCCACGCCGCCAGCCAGACTTCTCGAGGGCCAACGGAAAGCGTAGGTCCGAGGCGAGTCGTAAGACAGCCCTGTGCTGGATGCCTTTGGCGTGCAAGAATTAGTGCCCTATTGGCTTGTTGCGCCTATCGGCAACGAAAGACAATCTGCTCGTCATATCTTCCAACGTGGCTGCTCGACCTGCTGCTCGGGCGCGGCCGCAAGACTACGTTGACGACACTTCCAATTCGTGATCGAAGGCCGTAGAGAGACTCGCTTTGGTGCGCGTATTCTTCACTGTTGACGTCGAGGTATGGTGCGACAGCTGGAACGCTCTCGATCGCACGTTCGGCGACAGCTTCTCGCGCTACATCTACGGCCCCACTTCGAAGGGCGACTATGGGCTGCCTTTCAAACTTGCGCTGTTGCGCGATCACGGCCTGGCGGGTGTGTTCTTCGTGGAGCCGCTGTTCGCGACCCGCTTCGGGATGCAGCCTCTCGAAGAGATCGTCGGTCTCATCAACGACGGCAATCAGGAAGTGCAGCTCCACCTCCATACCGAGTGGGTCGATGAAGCGCTCGAGCGGCTGCTTCCGGGAGTGGACGGCAAACGGCAGTATCTCTGGATGTTCTCCAAGGAGGAGCAGGTGCGGCTGATCGCCGCAGGAAACGCGCTGCTGCAGCGCGCGGGCGCCAGGGCGCCGAGCGCGTTTCGCGCCGGGAGCTTCGGCTTGGGCCGTGACACGTGGTCAGCGCTGCGACAGTGCGGCTTCAGGTTCGACTCGAGTTACAACCCGAGCATGATCCGACGAGAGAGTGGAATACTCGTTGAAAACGTACCTACTCAGCCGTTCGAAGTCGATCAGGTCTTCGAATATCCGGTGACCGTGTACCGTGACGGGTTCGGTCGACTCCGGCACGCCCAGCTCACCGCGTCGGCGTATCGCGAGCTCGAGCGGCTGCTTTGGCACGCAGCCGAGGCGGGCTGGGGCACGGTGGTCATCGTGTCGCACAGTTTCGAGTTGCTTAATTCACGAAAGGACCGGCCGGATCGGGTGGTGGTCGAAAGGTTCCGGAAGCTCTGCACGTTCCTGGATCGGAACCGCGCTACGTTCGTCACCTCCGGGTTCAGCGGGTTGGAACCGGAAACTGATGGCAGCCAGCCGCCTCCGGCCAATATCCCGGTCCATCTCACCGGGCTCCGGGTCGCGGAGCAGGTCTGGCGACGGATTGCCGCTTAGAAGGCGTTAATTGGAGGCCGTGTCACCGTCGGTCACGAACGCGCCCGCGCTGCCGCACGATGAAGGAGGCCAGTGGAAACCGCTGGACCTCACGTCCCTCGAATCGCGAAGGCGCCTCGTGGCGGCGGCCGGCGGGCTGATACGCGGTGTGCGCTACGGCGCGCTGTACTATGACCTCGAGTGGCGCTTCCGTGAGCAGTCCGATTGGAGCGGAGCGTTGGTCTATGCGCGGGAGGGCACCGGCGGCTATGGAGCTTACGCGCCTTTTGTCCGGCAGAGCCGCCCGCTTCCCTTCCGATTAGGCGAGGTGACAGTAGCTTCGGCGGCGTTGCAACGGTACACGCTCGTTGGGGAGCCATTGCTCGCCGAGAACGATGTCCGACGAGCGGCCGAGCGGATCGAGGAACTGCTTGGAGCGATCCGCCCGCGCCTGGGAAACCGAGAGGCGCTGTTCTTCGAGGGTCTCCCGACGGATAGCCCGACCTACCGAGTGATCACCACGCATGATGACGTAGAACGCAACTACCTCGTCGTGCAACTGGGAGCTCCTTTCGACCATCAGTTCATCGAGCTGCCCGCGACTTACGCAGACTATATGAAGCAGCTCGGTTCCCGGTCCCGTCAGAGCGTGCAGTACAGCGAGCGCAAGCTCGAGCGCGACATGGAAGGCAAAGTGCGAGCTGTCTGCTTCGAAGACTCGGGGACACTCGATCGGTTCCTCGCCGATGCTGAGGCCGTGTCGCGAAAGACCTACCAGTGGAACGTGCTCGGCCTGGGGTTGAGGAGTTCCGAGTTCGAGCAGCGGCTGCGGTTCGCCGCCGGACGCGGCTCGCTTCGAAGCTACATCCTGTACTGTAGGGATGTTCCTGCTGCCTTCATGCTCGGGTATCAGTACGGTGACTGCTACTACTACACCGACGTCGGATACGACCCGGAGTACGCGAACTGGTCGGTCGGCTCGGTGCTGCAGCTGAAGGTGCTTCAGGACCTGTACGCCCGGGACAACCGGCCGTCGCTGTTCGACTTCTCCACCGGCTACGGGAGTCACAAGGGGAGGTTCGGCAACCTTGCGCGCAGGGAAGCCAACGTCCTGCTGTTGCCGAATACCGTGGCAAACCGACTTCTCGCTTCGGCGTTCCTTGCGACGGAGCGCGTTTCTTCGGCGGCTGTGTCCTTTGTTGACTGGTTGGGACTGAAGGCGCGGTTGAAGAAGGCGATCCGTCGGTTCTCGACGCGGTAGCCGTTCTCCGGGGCCATGCGCATCATCGAGCGCATTCGGGATGTCTACCGTGCCCGAGGGGCTCGCGGGTTGGCCGCGTTTGTGGGCACCCGAATCGCCCAGCGCCGACAGGATCTGCTTTTCGAGATTAATCTCCCCGGGGCCGATCCGAGTCCCGCGCAGGAGAGTCTGGCGCAGGTCGTCGTCATCGACCGGACCAACGTGGGCCGCGCGGCTATGGCGACCATCGAGCGGCAGGTCTTCGTCAACGAGAACGGCGCGTACCGCCCGGGGCTCTTCCGCGAGGATATGCTTTTCGTCGCGCTGGATGACGCGGGCCGCGTATTGACATACGCGTTCGTGCTGTTTCCGACGTGGTACAAACGGGTGCTTGGCGAGGCGGACTCGGTGCCGATGATCGGCAACTGCTTCACCGAGCCGAACGCCCGGGGCCGCGGTTTATATACCCGCATGCTTCGCACCGTGACCCGCGAACTCGCCCGGCGCGGACATCCGCGGGCAATAGTCAGCTGCGCCCCAGACAACCTACCTTCCGTTCGCGGCATCGGGCGCGCTGGCTTCAGACTGGTCCGACGCGTCGAGACTCTGATCGTGCTGTGGCGCTTGATCGTGTGGCGCCGGATTGATCCCGCTTAGGCAACGCCAGTCCCGGAGGCGACTGGGCCATCAGAACTAGTCTGCCTTGCGTTCCTGTTGCGCGCTTGACGACGGACTGACCGGGCTGCTGCTGGTGGTTTCCAAGGGCCTCCATGCACCGGCTGCTTGGAGCTTCCTTCTCAGAGCCGGAAAACCGGCTCCAAGCTGGTAGGCCTTCTGAGCGTGGACATTGGCCTCGGAGTAGTCCTTGCGGTCCACGTAAGCCAGTCCGAGGTTGTAATGGGCGTACACCGAGCTCGCGTTGATCTCGAGTGCCTTCCGGTACTCCGCGATCGCCGCGTCGATGTGCCCGAGCTTGTGAAGAAAAGTGCCGTAGATCACATGGGTCTCGTCGCGCTGCGGGTAACGCTCGATCGCATTCCTGAAATGCTCTTCGGCCAGGTCCGGACGTTTCACAGCAAGGCCGATCTCGCTTATCTTGGCCAGAGCCTGTGGATGGTTCGGAAAGTACTTGAGAATGAACTCAAGGTCGTTCTGGGCGTATCGATAGTTCCTGGACCGGAGATATTTGAGAGCTGGCTCATAGTGATAGCGCTCCACGTTTCTCAGGGTACGAGCCGCTGCGGGGTCGGAGCCGGCCAAGTAGTAGTCGCGCGCGACGATGTCTTGCGCGGAGGCTGTTCCGGGAAATGCGAGGCCGTAGACCAGGACGGCCGTTAGGAAGCCACCAAAGCAGCAACTGCGGTCCATCAGCGTTCCTTTACCCGCGCGAGTTCCCGCGAATCGAGGTCAATGGTAGCGATCCCCGCCACGATCGCAAGGGCATGGTTGTCGCTTAGCCGACGGCCGGGGCAAGCCGCAATTGGCGGGCCCGCCTCGCGCGTGCTCGAGGAAAACCAAAGCTTCACCGCGGCTTTCGATCGAGCGGGAGGCTCCAGATCGGGGCCCTGGATGAATATGCTCCGGCGATTCCTGGCACGCGAGGGTTGCCCTCGAAATCTTTGGCAGCATCGACGTACCTACCGGGGACGCTTGGCCATGCCTTCGTCTTCACGGCGCTGTCATGCAGCGGCGCGAGCTCCAGCGCTCCCGGCGAGGCAAACGGGCTGCGCAGGCGCTGCGCAGCTTCCTGCAAGTTTCCGATCACGTTGCTGCTGGCGTGTGGGGCTTCCAGGGGCGCATCGGCGAAGATGGCGTTGCCGAACGCACGCTGGCTCCGGTCCGGGTTGCCGCCGACGATGAGGATCCCGCGGTCCCTTGCGACTACGGTGTTCCCGAAGACGTCTACCGATTCCGGCCGCCCGTTGTGTGGCTGGATGTGAACGGCGCTGCCGGACATGTTGACGAACACGTTGCTGTACAGGGCGATGTTGCCTTCGCCCTGGAACAGCGCTTCAGTTGGGTTCTCGTACAGGAAGTTGGCGTAGATCAGATAGATGTCTTCGGACCCCGCCCCGCTCTTGGGGAAGTGTCCCACCAGCAGATTGGGCCGCGCGAGCGCCTCCCTCGAACCGTTCTTCTGCTTGCTGAATACGTTGTGCCTGATGATCGTGGTGCTCGGCTGTGCCGGCATGCCCGGCAGCGCCGGCCGCTCCAGCTGATGCTTGATCTGCAGGTTGTAGCCGCGCGTGTCCCGAATGAGGTTGCCCTCGATAAGGCCGGCCACGAACGGCGCACTTCCGTCCGACTCGCCTAGGTACATACCGGTTCCAGCCTCGAGGATCACGGTGTTCCGGATCACCCACTTCCAGGCCGGAGACTTCGTGGAGATGCCGATGACCTGCTGATCTGCACCGTGACCCTTGATGAGCAGATCGTCTAGGGTGATGTCATGGGCGAACCGCGAATTAGACTCCGCCTTGACCCCGTCCACGGCAAGACCTCTCCCGTCCAGCTCCAGCCCCGCGATCTCGATGTAGCTCGCGTCCACGATGCTGACGGTGTTGTGGCCGCGCCTGCCCAAGAACCGAGGCCTCGCCGCTCGATCCTTGGCCTCGATCCGGATCGGCGCGCCTGGCCGCCCGTTGAGCCGGTGGATCGGAAGCCCCTGAACGTAATCTCCCGGAGCGAGTCTCAGGGTGTCGCCCGGAGCGAGCACGGCAAGGCGCGCTCGGTAATCAGCTGGTCCGGCGTCGAGTGTCTTGGCCCCGACGCTCGCCGCGATCGCGAACAATGACACGGCGAGCGACACGAGACGTGGCACAATCCGACGCGAAGTACGCGACGCCGTGCCCCGCGGTTCGGCGAGAATTGTCTTCAGGAGCGTGAACTCGGGATCGGAATTCCAAACGCTTGGCGCCGCAACCGGGCGCGCTTCTTCGACCGGACTCGGCGATCTGTCGATAGGGAGCATCATACTGCGCCTGCCGTACGTCTACCGTGTTCCGCTTTGCGTCCCCTTCTGGAACTGGCAGACGTATCTCGCGCTGCTTCACTGTTCCTTTTTCGGCCGCACGGTCGACGGACCTGATCTCGCGCGGCTCGAGCAGCGGCTGGCGACCTTCTTCTCGGTTCCCTTAGTGGTCGCGTGCAACAGCGGCCGCGCGGCTCTCGAGGTAGCGCTGCGCGCCACCGGGGTGCGCTCGGGAGACGAAGTGATCGTGCCGACGTTCTGCTGCGCCAGCATCATTCCGCCGATCATCGCAGTCGGTGCCGAGCCGGTGCTCGCCGATGTTGGGGCGGATCTGATGCTGACACCCGAGACGGTGGAGGCCGCCTGCACCGCGCGCACCCGCGCGGTCGTTGTCGCGCATCTCTTCGGCAACCCGGCGCCGATCGAGGCTATTGAAGGGGTGTGTCGCCGCCGTGGGCTCATCCTGATCGACGACGCCGCGCAGGCGCTGGGCGCGCGGCTGAATGGCCAGCTTCTAGGCACCTTCGGGGACGCGGGGATCGTGAGCTTCGGGAACGGCAAGGTCTGTTTCGGGGTCGGTGGCGGCATTCTCGTCTCGCGCGAAGCTGCGGTGCTGGAGCGGGCCCGCGGCATTGGTCTGCCACGGCCGGAGATTGTGCCGACGCTGAAGCGCGCAGCAGCAGTGACAGTGTGGCGGCGCTGGCGGCGCTGGTCGCTCCCCGTCCAAGCAGCGCTGAACCGGCGCCGCGGCTCGAGCCAGGAGCCAGCGCACGAGCGACGTGCGATGGCGAATCTGGACGCTGCTGTCGCCTCGAGTCTGATGGACACGCTCGACTCTAACCTCGCAGCGCGCCGCGCTCGAGTCGAGGCCTACCGCCAGTGGCTCGGCCCGGAAACGTCGTTCTCCTTGTTGCCCCATCAGAGCGGCTCCGCATGCCTGACTCAACTCGTCAGCTTCGCTGGCGCTGAGGAAGTCGCGCTCAAAGTCGTGCGCGCGCTTCGCGATGCGGGGTACGAGGCGGAAAGGAGCTTCCGGCCGCTCCATCTTCAAGCTGCATATGACCGATACGCTCGCAGTTCCCTCCCGAAGGCGGAGCGCGCGTGGCGGGCGCTCGTCGAGTTGCCGTGCGAGCCGAGCGTAAGGATTGATGACGTCGAACGCATCGCCAGGCTGATTCGGACCACCGTCGCTGCTTCATAAGGCGTTCACTTGGCCGGTACAATCAAGGACGTTTCGCGATCGACGGACCCGGCGATCCCGAGCTGTCAATTGAAAGGGCGCCGCATAGGTGACGCGAGCGTCGCGAAGCCTCCACTCTGCGTATCGCAGGGCGCGCAAGCGCGAGCAGTGGCGAGCCACGCTATCGAGCTCGGCCCGGCGCCGGGCAAGATCCTGCTGGAGTTCCCACCAGAAGACTCTGAGGGCCCCCGGGGACTACCCCGGTTCGCGCCCGGATCGAAGTTGGCGCAGTAGTGGACCGAGTACCCGGGCGATAATGCGCCGCGCCCCCTGGCTGGTCGTCCGCACTGCGAGCGTGAGAAACGGCGCCGGGTCATCGACCCGCAGCACAGCGAAGGACACCGGGCGCAGATACGACGCGATCCACTCACGGGGCGACAACTGGCCGCGCTTGAGATAGTGCCAGGAGGACCTGACGTCGGGTCCGAATCGGACCCATGCCCGATGGCGGGGAGCGCAACGCGCCGCCGCGACAGTCCGCTCGAGACGGTCAGCCTCACCGGTCAGGCCGTAGTAATAGGCCGCGGGAAGGTTGTGGCCGTTGACCGCGGCGAGCTCAGACTGCAGGTTCGACCGACCGATCGTGGGCTCGATCGCATAGCGTTGGCCACTCTCGCCATCACTCTTGAACTCGAGAGAGGCGATGCCAACGAGATGGTGGCGGGCGAAGAAGTGAATCGTATCGGCCGTCAGCTGGGGATCCCAGAGCGGTTCGGCCGCGGCGGTGTTCCCGACCTCGGGTTTGTATTGGCGAAGCTTGCGACCGGTGAAGCTGAGGACGCATTGCCCGTCCGAGCCGAACACGGCCAGGCAGAAAGTTACGTTGGTGTCCGGCCCTGGAATCCAGGACTGGACCAGGAGCTCCACTTCGAGCCGGTCGTAGATATCGCACACGCGCAGCCAATCGTTCGGGCTCTGGATTCTGACGGCTTTGCCGAAATGGGCCTCAAACGCATCATCCTTCCGGTGCGGCTTTACGACCCAGGACCCGGTCTGCCCGTCCCGGGCCACGAAGTGTCGGAGCTCCGAGGGGGAGTGGATGATGTACGTACCGGGTACCGGCAGTCCGCTCCGCCGGGCTAAGTGGAAGAACCCCGTCTTGCTAAGGAGGTCGTCGACGAGATCGCTGGGCGGAAGGTCGAAGCGGTAGTGCGGTTGGAGCTCCAGGCGGGCGCGCGACACGTGCTGGACCTGGAAGTCGTGGGTAAGAAAGAGGACGGGCGGGTACTCAAAGTATGGCCCCAGCTCGAGCAGGGCTGGGACGAGCCCCGGAGAATAGGCTTCGGGGCAGGCGACCACGCACCCCGTGAACCGCGACCGTCCCGCCAGTCCGTTCGGATCGGGAGTGAGACAGACGACAGGGATGTTGTCGCGACCCAGGGAGCGGATCACACCCAGCGCGTTGACGGAGCCACCAACCACCACGGCCAGAGACCGGCCCCCGTGGTGATGCGAGAGGTTACGAAGACGGCCGGTTAGCCGGCTCGGGTTGTCGCCGAGGTGGAAAGCCGTCATCTGGCGCGAAGATGCTCGAGGTTCAGAGGAACGCCGTCGAGCCAACCCAGCAGCACCCCGACAGCCAGATCGGTCGACAGCGGTTTCCGCGCCACGCTGCTGAAAACGTGCACTGCCGGGACATCGGCCAATCGACCCTGGAAGCGCCGGAGCAGCTTCACTTCGAGCTCGTGAAGGTTTGGCACAAGATGATCATACTGTGCGCTCGACCTATCGGAGCATGGCGAACAGCGACATCGGGAAGGGCGATCAAGTTCTTGGCAGCCGAATCAGCTCTCGCAGCTTCGCGAGCTTGTTCTTGAACGGGCTGAGCACCTTCTCGCCCGAGGTGCAGGAAACAGGCGTCGTCCCGAGACGGTGCTTGAACCGGAAGATTCCGTGCAACGCATGGCCTTCCTCGGCTGCTTCCGCCGGCACACCGCCGCGATTGAGCACGCGATATCCCTCTTGCTGGAACGTCCTTACGGCGTGCCAGAAGAGGCCGGTCTGCGCGCCGAGCTTGTAGCCGACATCGGTGCTGCCGCTGAAGACCGAGTAGGCCTTCCGTGCGAAGGTCGCGTAGAGGATCGCCGCGATGACCGTCCCGCCCTGACGCGCGAGCAGCAGCTGCGCTGCTCCCGGCTCGACTAGGGTGCGGTGAAGCAGCTTGTAGTACTCGAGGTCCGACGGAAGATCGAACCCTTGATCCCGCTCGAGGCGGCGCTCCAGGGCCGTCTGCCTGACTGCACGTAGTTCCTCCATGCCCTCGAGGCTTGATGTCGCCTCGTACTCGACGCCGTCCCGCTCGAGCCTGCGAATCCGCTCGCGCTGATCCTTTTTGATGGCCTTCCACAGCGCATCGGCGTCGTGCGTGAGATCCACCATGAACTCCAGCCGATCCCGCGTCGCGTAGCCCAGAGGGCCCAGGGCGAGGTCCGTGGCGCTCGAGAAGTTCGAGCTCACGCTGAGGCGAGCGCAACCCTGCTCTCGAGCAACTCGCTCTGCCTCCGAAAGGAGGAAGCTGGCCGCGATCGGATCCGCGCCGGCGGCAGCCGGGTAGGCCGGCATCTCCATCGAGCGTAGGAATCTTCCGAGCACGGGGTGCCGGGAACGTCGGTATAGCGCCAGCGCTGCGCCGAGAAGCTCATCGGATTCGTTTCTCGCCTGGATGAAGACCGGCTGGCAGCCCTGGACTCCTTGCTGGAACTCCGCCCAGTGCGAGCTGTGAAAGACCGTTCCCCCGAGCGCTTCAATCGCCGTATCCCAGCCGGAGGGGGATTCTCCAAAATTGACGCTCAACCTGAGATGCATTCACTCGCCTTCGCGTGCAAACGGCATCGTCGCCAACGCCCGCTACCGAACCGAGACGAGCGCCACTCGTACGTCGAGGCAGGGGGAGGGAACTCAGGCCGCATGCTCGATCACTCTAACCGAAGCTGCTCATTTCTCTTCGTTCGGGACCGCGTCTCCCCGGCGAAGCATTGCTCGCACCCGCCGGGCGAGCGGCGCCAACCGAAGATCGACGGCCGCGGCCACACGCCCGCGCGCGGTACGCGCGTAGACAGTCGCGCGACGCAGTGCTTCCGATCGGTCCGTCCACCGCAGCTTGTACGCGTTCTCGCCGGGACCCATGTAGTAGCGCTCGAAGCGACCGCAGAAGAGCCGCTCCAGCAACTGCCGGTTGAGGTGCGAGCCCGGCGAGATGTCGCCGAACGCCGCGTCGAAGTCGGATCGCAGCGCATGAACATCCCCGTCGAAGACGAGCTGATACTCCATCGCGACCGGAACCCCGTTCAGGCCCAGTGTCCACACCGAGAGCCAGTTCCGCTGCGCCGCGAGCTCCGACAGCTGGCGAATGAAGGCTTGCGGGCCCGGCTGGTCGAGGGAGTTGCCGGTCTCGCGCTTCCAGCTTCGCCCGGAGATGGAGGCGAGCTTCTCGACGATGCCGGGGACTTGCGCGGCGGCGAAGGTCCCGGGCTCGTGCCAATCGACCTGGACGTCGCCGGCCTTGACGATCCGGTTCGCGGCGAGGTTGTTCGCCTTCTTGAGACTGCGGGAGCGGGTGGCGTAGTACGCGTCCCACGCGCCTTCGAGGTCGATGTAGGGATTGCTCCCCGCGGCTTCGAGCGCGACGCGATGCCGGCGGCGGAGGAAGCTCGGCACGAGTTCCGCCTCGGTCACCGATCCTTCCGGAAGGTAACCGAGATCGAGAACGTCCCACTCGCCCTCGGACTGCTCCAGCGCGCTCGTGAAGCTCTCGACGACCGCCTGCCGATCGCCCGGCAGCACCAGCAGGTCACAGAGCTGCGTGTCGGGCACGGCAAGGAACTCCACGACGCGCCGGTTGCCCGAACGCGAGCGCCGCACGGAACGCACGAGGGGCAGCGCGCCGACGAGCCTCCCGGCTCGGCGGGCGCACAGCGCGCACAAGCTGGCGTCGCGCCCTTTCCACTGCCATGCGGCGTCGAACCACTCGTGCGTGAGGAACACGGAAGGCCGGACGCATTCGGCGGCAAGCGCATTCCACTCCGCCCGAAGCGATGCGAACGCGCTCCAGTCCGTGAGACGTGCGACGACGAGCTCGCTGCTGTCGGGATCGGCCATCCGGAGGGCATGAATCGCGACAGGAAGACGCCGCGCACATAGAATTCTAGCGGCAGTCGTCGTAGACCCACGTGACACAATGCCGCGTTCATTTTTCGATCGCCGGGATACCAGGGGGTGGCGCGGTCCGACCGGTGCTCGCGGTGACTCGCCATGCGTCCCCCGCAGGTAGCGGCGATGCTGCCACCTGCGCGCGCACGGTTTCTGGCGGTTCTCTACGCGGCGGCGCTCGCGTATCTCTCGCTGATCCCGCTCCAGTTCCGGCCGCTCCCGCTGGGAGAAGCATGGCACCGATTCGCGGCGATCCCGTTCCTCCCGCTCGGGCTCCTGGATCGCGCGGATTGGGTCGCGAACCTGGTCGCGTATGTCCCGCTCGGGCTGCTCCTCGCCGCCAGCCTCGGCGCTCGCGGTCGGCGGTTCAGCGTCGCGGGCTTCGCCGCCGCCGTCACGATCGCCGCGCTCTTCGCCGTCACGATCGAGTTTGCTCAGCTCTTCTTCGCGCCGCGGACCGTGTCGCTCAACGACCTGCTCGCGCAGCTTCTTGGCGCCGCGGCGGGCGCCTCGCTCTGGCCCGCCGTGAGGGGTCGCTTCGAGGCCTGGGCTCGAGCGCTCGTTGCCGGTGGCACTCGATCGGTCCGCGCCCTGCTCTGGGCCTATTCCATCGCTTACCTGCTACTCAGCCTGTTCCCGTACGACTTCGTCGTGAGCGTGGACGAGCTTGTCTGGAAGCTCGGCTCCGACGCGTACGGGCTCCTCTTCGCGCGCGGGCAGTGCACCGCGTTCCTCGGCTGTTCGCTCAAGCTCGGCGCGGAGGTGCTCGCAGTGGCACCGCTCGGATGGCTGCTGGCGTCGTACAACTCGACGCGCATCCTCGGCGGGGCGGTCTTCGGCGCCGCGCTCGGTCTCCTGCTGGAAGGGGCGCAATTCCTCCTCGTGAGCGGCCAGTCGCAAGGCGTCTCCGTGATCGCACGGGCGCTGGGCGTTGCGCTGGGGGTGGCCCTGCAGCAGCGCCTGCCCGCGATCGGGGTCGATGCGGCGATACGCTGGGGACGGGCGGTGTCTATCGCCGGGATCCCGCCCTATCTCTTGCTGCTCGCCTACGCGTCCGGGTGGATGGGTGCGACACCGGTGGCGCTCGGCACGGCGCTCCAGCGGCTGCCGCACTTCAACTACCTGCCGTTTTACTACCACTACTACGTGCCGGAGGTCCACGCCGTGGCGAGCGCCGTCGCGCATATCGCGCTGTACGCCCCGGTCGGGATCGGGGTGTGGGTTTGGCTTCGACGGCAGTCCGCGGGAGCAGCGCTGGCCGCGCTCGTCGCGTGCGGCCTGGCGTTCGTCACCGAGCTCAGCAAGGCTCTCCTGCCCGCGAAGCATCCCGACTTCACGGACGTTCTGCTCGCCGGCGTCAGTGCCTGGACCGTTTTCAGGGCGCTGCAGCTCGCCACGGCGTCGGGCAGCCAGGCGAGCGTCGGGGCACCTCGAGTCGCGGCGGCCGGGGCGCGCCCATGACCCGGCTGAAGGGCGACGGACTCGCTCTGAACGTCGATATTTCTTACATTCGAGCCTGAGCGGCCGCGGCGCGTCGGCCGATCGCTTGCGTTGCCAAAGAGTTACCGCTGCAGGGTGGTTTGGCCCTGGATTTGCTTTCGGATTGGAGCTAGAGTCGTTCGGACCATCATCCATCGCTCCAAGCCATGGAGAAACTCCGCCGTAAGCTGGTACTGGGCTCTGCCGCCGCGCCCCTGGTTCTGACCATCCGGCAGGCGTCCGCGCACGCCAAGACGAGCGCCATGGCCTGCCTGGGCAAGAACGGGTACGGGCACAAGCCCGACCACATCCTGGTCAGCGATCCCCACGCGGACGAATGGGTGCGCGCGAAGTGCGACCTCCTGGAGCTGACGGTCTGGGACCACGACAAGAAGAAGTGGGTCGAGCTCAAGGACCGCAAGTTCTTTCTCGGCTTCGACAAGTCGACGTACTGGCAGCTCGACAAGCACAATCCCTACACTGCGCCCGCGTCCGCGTCCAGCTACCGCAAGGGCACCGGGGTTCAGGAGAAGAAGAAGGGCGAGGTGCACCCGGTGGTCTACATGCATGACGACGGCCGCGTGGTCGGAATGGCTTGGGAGACCCACGGCGGGAAGCCCAGCACCAATTCCTGCTGGGCCTCGGCCTTCCCCAAGCACCACTACGGCTAGAACGTCCCCCTCCGCGCGGGTCTGATGGCCGGGGACCCGACGCTACTCTGGCAGCTCGCGGATCCCGGGCAGACCCGGGTCGCCCGCTTCGGCGACGATGCGCTGGTCTTCAATCCGCTCTCGTGGGAGACGCATCTCGTAAGGCTGCCCGCGCTGCTGGTCATCGAAGCGCTCGCCGGTGGCCCGACGCGCGAGGCGGACCTCGCTGCGGGGCTCATCGGCGAGGACGATCACCCGGCAGGCCCTGAGGCTTCCCGCACCGAGCTTCGCGCGCTCCTGGAGGAGCTCGAGAGCCTCGGGCTGCTGTCGCGCCGCCCGGAGGCCCCGTGAGGGTCGGCGAGCTGCGGCTGCCGGACGTCGCGGCCATGTTGCGCGGCGACGGCCTCGGTCTCGACTTCGGCGCCGCGCGGGCGCGGGTGCGCACCGATCTTCCGGCGTTGGCGAAGAGCATCCACGCCGTCTACCGGCACTTCCCGGTGGCGGAGCGGGGCGGCTTCTACGACGTGACGGCCGCGGTCCGACGCGTTGGCGGCCTGCGTCGATACGTGCGCCCGCAGATCGAGTTCGTGGTGGACGGTGAAGTTCCCTTCGACCCCTTTCCGGCGGCGACCGATCTCCCGCTGCTCGAGTGGGGCTTGAACTGGTGCCTCGCGGAGCGATGCAACACGCACCTGCTCCTGCACGCCGGCGTCGTCGAGCGCGCGGGCGTGGCGGTGATCCTGCCCGCGCTGCCCGGCTCCGGAAAGAGCACGCTGACCGCGGCGCTCGCGCTCGGCGGCTTTCGGCTGCTCTCGGACGAGTTCGGCGTCGTGCGCCTCGACGACGGGCGGTGCGTGCCGATGCTCCGTCCGATCGCGCTCAAGAACGAGTCGATCGGCGTGGTCGAGCGGCTGTCCCGTGAGGCCACCCTCGGGCCGGTCTTTCCGGGCACGCGCAAGGGCGATGTGGCGCATCTCGCCCCGGACGCCGACAGCGCGGCAAGGCGGCACCAGCCCGCGGAGGCCCGGCTCATCGTGTTCCCTCGATTCGAAGCGGGGGCGCAGACGCAACTCGGGCCCATCGCGCGCGCGCGCGCGTTCGCGAAGCTAGCGGTCAACTCGTTCAACTACGAGGTGCTCGGCGCCGCCGGTTTCGAGGCGGTCGGGCGGCTGATCGCCCGATGCGACTGCTACCGCCTGACCTACGGAAATCTCGCCGAGGCGCTGTCCGCCATCGGCGAGCTTCTCGACGCCTGCCCCGCTGACCTTCCGCCCCCTTGTTAAGACGTTAGCGGCAAAGTCTCAGCGTTATTAGAACACTTGAGTCTCAGCGTTATTGGAACACCTGATGCGGCAATGGATGTGTGCGCGGGGGCAGCGCAGGGAGCCCGGAGGGCGACCGGAGAGGCCCCCGC
>Ga0184637_10000130_pt1 | contig 51239 bp, 47 predicted proteins | sample PLM3_127_b2_FD_133143 | JGI IMG/M metagenome (GOLD analysis project Ga0184637, IMG submission 133143) | Groundwater sediment microbial communities from an aquifer in East River, Colorado, USA - PLM3_127_b2 | ecosystem: Environmental > Terrestrial > Soil > Riparian zone | place: USA: East River...
ACGAACGAAGCTTCGTCCGACGCCGAGGCGAGCGCCCGCGGTCCACTCCGATCGCGGATGATCGACGATCACCTGGAAGTAGGCGTCGACCGCTTCCTGGAACTTCCCCTGCCGCTCGAGGGCGGTGCCCGTCGAGTTGAGCGCCGCGGGAATCCAGGGATTGTCGGGATAGAGGAACACCCGCTGGTAGTTCGCGAGGGCGTCGTCAAGCGTCCTCCCCGTCCGGTCGGAGCGAAAGATCGCCTCGCCCAGGTAATAGTAGGCCCCGGGGGCGGAGTCGCTCGTGGGGTAGCTGCGGAGGATGGCATCGAGGTTGTCTTTCGCTTTCGCGAAATCCTCCTCGACGTCGAGGTAGTAGCGCCCGATCCGGAGAAGGGCGTCGTCGGCGACCTCGCTCGTCGCCATCGAGGTCACGATGATCTGGAAGTCGTTCAAAGCCTGGTTGTAACGCTGCTGCTCGTAGAACTGGATTCCGCTCTCCAGGTGCTGGCGCGCCAGATCCGATGGCGCCTGCCCCTGGGCGCCCATTGAGATCGACAGGTCGAGAGTGACCGTGACCGCGATGGTGATGGCGTAAACCCTTTTGCTCACCACTCCCCCTTCATGGTTTTTGACCGATGACGTAGCTTGGTTTGCCCACCTGGACTACGACCTGATGTACGTCCCTCAAATCGCCCGGCCAGGTGAAGACGAACTCGTGGGAGCCTTCCACGATGTCCCGGTTCATGAAAGGCGGCGCTCCCGCGGAGATCCCGTTGATGCTCAGCGTGCAATTGCCGGGATTGGCGCGAACGTTCACCCGTCCGAGCGGCGGAGCCTGGACGGTCGTGGTCTCGCCCTCGCTCACCTGCACCTGGACCAGCCGATCGAGAAAGACCGATTCCGAAATCAGCCGGAGCTCGTAGGAACCCGGCCGAAGCTGGAGGCTCGGACCTGGAGTCGCGGGCGCGAGCTCCGAGTCGCCGCGCTGAACCGAAACCGGATACGTTGACTCGATGGCGAACGTGCCCGGTTTTCCGAGCGCGGTCAAGACCACGGGCAGAACGGGAAGCTGCTCGCTCCCGCGGAGGCGGAGAGTCGCCGTCTCGTACTCGGCCTTCGTGAATTTGACCTCGTGATCGCCCTCCGCGGGGATCTCGATCGAGAGCGGGGTCACTCCCTCCAGGGGCTTGCCGTCAAGAAGCACCGACGCGCCCGCGGGGGAGGTCTGGAGCTCGAACGTCCGAACGGTCGGGGCGGTCGGGGCGAGGACGAACTCGAGCGGATCCGGCGGTGCCGCTCCGAGCGCCACATTCGCCGAGGCAGGCTCGAAGCCGTCCATCCGTATCTCGACCCGCACGGAGTCGTTCACCAGTCCCGAAACCGGAACCTCGACGCCGTCCTCGCCGGTTAGAAAATCCGTTTGACGCCCGTTGAGAGTGACGGCGGCCCCCACCGGATCGGAGTAGACCCGGAGGGTATGGGTGACCGGCTTGGGGCCATCCGGCTGCCGCGGAAACATCCAGTAGAGCCCGCCCGCCAACCCGACGAGGACGACGACCACCAGGGCCCAGATCGGCACCGCGAGAGCGCGCACCGGGTCCGAGCCCTTCGCTTCCGCGAGCGTCTCCGCCGAGCTCGAGCCGGACCCGGTCTTGGGAGGACTCGTCGTCGGCACTCCCAATTCCGTTTCCGCGAGCGCCGAAGGTCCGCGGGCGGTTACCGCCTCGCTCCCATAGAGCCCGGTGAGCTCGCCGTAGATCTCGTCGAAGTGCCTGGTCCTCTCCGCTTCAGACCTCTGGCTTTCGCTCTCCTCCAGGTGGATCTCCCGGAGGGCCCGGCGAAGGAGACGGCGGACATCGTCGAGCTGCGGATGCTCCTCGAGGAGCTCCTTGGCCCTCTTCGAGACCCGACCCCAGTCGCCCTCGCGCGCCATGGCCTGGAGCTCCTGGACGCTCCTTTCGTGAGCCGAGGTGGTTCGAGGAAAGGTCTTGCGGTAGACGGAGAGGATCTTGTCCAGCTCCTTCGCCATCTCGCCCGCGGTGGCGAAGCGATCTTCGGGCTTCTTCGAGAGCGCCCGGTCGATGACCCGCTGGACCTCCTGGGGAAGATCCGCGTTCCTCTCGGCCACCGGCTTCGGCGTCTCGTGGACGATGTTGTAGAGAATCGAGGTCGCGGAGTCTCCCGAGAACGGCCGCACGCCCGCGAGAAGCTCGTAGAGGATGCAGCCGACGGAGAAGATGTCGGTCCTGCCGTCGAGCTTCTCGCCCCGGATCTGCTCCGGGGACATGTAGTGGAGGGTGCCGATCATGACGCCGCTCTTGGTGATCTGATGACCGCCTTCGACGCGGGCGATGCCGAAGTCCATGATCTTGATCTGACCATCGTCGAGGTACCGGATGTTCGCGGGCTTCACGTCGCGGTGCACGACGCCCTTCAGGTGGGCGAAGTCGAGCGCCCGGCAGAGCTGGGCCACGATGTCGAGCGCCTCCGCGAGCGGGACGCTGCGGTTGCCGCTGACCAGCGCGGCGACGTCGGTTCCCTCGAGGTACTCCATCACGATATAGGGCTTTTCTTTGCCGCCGAAGTTCCCGAGCTCGAACACCGTGACGATATTGGGATGCGCGAGCTTCGCCGCCGCCCTGGCTTCCCGCTCGAACCGGCCGCGGGACTCCGCGTCGGCGATCGCGTCCGTGGTCAGGGTCTTGATGGCGACCCTTCGGTCGAGAGCCGGATCGTGCCCTTCGTACACCGCCCCCATCCCTCCACGGCCCAGGCGCCTGAGGATGGTGAACCTGCCGACGTGAAGCTCGCTTTGTTTCTCAGCCATCTCTCGCAGGAATCAGTATCGGGGGATTCTTCGGGATTTTATTCGGGTCATTCTTCAAGGGTGAAACTCAAACGACTTGAAGCAGTATGGCAGTGGTGTTGTCTTCTCCTCCGCTCTCGTTCGCCGCCTGGATCAGCTCGTCGGTCTGATCGACTCCGCCGCCGCCGCCGAGCACGATGCGCAGAATCTCCGCGTCGTCCAGCATCGTGGTGAGACCGTCGGAGCAGAGCAGCAGCCGATCGCCCGGCTGCATCTCGAGCGTCTGAACGTCGACCTCGAGGTCGGGCCGGCCCCCGAGAGCCCTCGTGACCACGTTGCGCAGCGGATGGTTTCGGGCCTGCTCGCTGTCGATGACACCCGATTGCACCTGCTCGTTCACCCACGAGTGGTCGCTGGTGAGCCGGGCGATCTTTCCCTCGCGAACGAGGTAGAGACGACTGTCGCCCACGTGGGCGATCTCGGCGACGTTGTCCTGGACCAGGAGCGCCACCACCGTCGTCGCCATTCCCTCACAGCCGGCGCTGGTCCGCGCGTGCTCCAGAAGCCTCTGGTTGGCGAAGCGAATCGAGGTCTTGAGGCGGTTCCCGTTGAGGGAAAGGCTCTCGTCGATGCCGTAGGGCCAGGTCACGTCGGTGTCCCCCGAGGTGAGCTTGATGAACTCCTCGATGGTCTCGACGGCCAGCCGAGAGGCGACCTCGCCGTGGGCATGGCCGCCCATCCCGTCGGCGACGACGTACAGTCCCTCGTCGACGTTCGAGCAGAAGCTGTCCTCGTTGAGGGGACGTTTCAGTCCCACGTGGGTGAGCGATTTGGAATCGACGCGCATCGGCCGTTCGATCACCTTCCCCGCGCGACGCCCTTCTTCTCCGCCGCCACGGCTTCCGCCAGTTTCCGCTTCAAGTCCGGATGATGCGGAAATTGCTTCATGGCGGTCTCGTAGACCCGCTTCGCCCGCTGGTGCATGCCCGAGCGCATGTAGAGCGCCCCGAGCTCGAGACAGGGCTCGGGCGACGCGGGGTGCTTGGCCATCGCCTGCTCGTAGAGCTCCGCCGCCTGGCGCTGCTTCGCCTTGTCGATCGAGAGGATGCGCCCGGCGGCGATCATGTACTCGAGCTTCTCGGGCTGAAGGCGCATGGCTTCGTAGTAGTACCTCAGGGCGTTCTCGTATTCTCTCGACTGCTCTTGGAGCTCGCCGTTCTTGAAAAAAAGACGAGCCTCTTCCTCCGGAGTCCGGACCTTCCGGTCGAGCGTCCTATCATACTCTCGACGGCTCGTATCATCACGCAGCTGATTGTAGGCCTCGGTAATCAGCTGGAACTTCCGATCGGCCTCCACCTTCTGCGCGGGATCGCGAATGCGGTCGGGATGGTTGTCTCTTGCGAGCCGCTGGTACGCTTTCTTGATTTCGTCGGGACTCGCGGTCTTGGCAATGCCGAGGATCGCGTAGTAGTCGGGATCCATGGTTCTCTACTTGGCCCGTTTGGTCAGCTTTTCCGCCTGCCTGCGGATCATCTCGGGCACGTTCCTGTCTTTCATCAAGGCCTTCAAGTCCCGCGCGGCCATGCGGGGCAAGAGCTGCGAAGAGATCTCCGGAGGAGTTTTGGGATTCTTGACCAGCTCGTGGGCCACCTTGTACCGCTTGGTCCACTGGCGATTCTTGCCTATCTCCCGCAGAACGTCGGGGGCGACGTTTCTCATCTGGACGATGGCTTCGGCATCGGCATCGTTCATGTTGGGGCTGGTGAGCACCGCGCCCCAGACGGTTCGGTTTCGATCGCGGATGAGCATCATCCGCGCCTGCCTGGACCCCTTGAGCCCCATGTGCATTTTCTCGCTGGCGCTGGCGGTCATGATCTGGGCGAACAAGCTCTTCTTCTCCTCCTCCTCTTCAGGGCTCAGATCTCCGTCGGTATGATCCCTCATGCCGTAGAGCGCCTCCGCCTCGTCCCGCGACTTCGGCGGCGGCTCCTCTTGTTCCGCGGGACCCTTCCCCAAATCGAGCTTCGAGAGCGGAGGAGGCGGAGCCTTCTTTTCCTCGGGAATGACCCCGATCTTGAAGTCGTGCTTCAGCTCGCGGATGCGGCGCTGCTGATCCGAGTTCAAGTTCTCGTTGCCCTCGAGAGCCTTGAGGATCGCCGTATGCCGGAGCAGACGCGTCTGGTTGACGACGATGAACTCCAGGTTCGTCTCGGAAAGCTTCGGCACCATTTTCCGGATAGCGTCGTCCGGAGTGTTCGCGTTTCTAACCACCGCCTGCTGGACTTCGTCGGAGTCGGTGCGCTCTCCCAGAAACGCCAGAGCGTCCGCGGGCACGGTCGGGTCCCTGAGAACGACGGCGAGCGCAGAAGGGCTCACTCCGAGGAGGCTATTTTGGGCGGTCTTCGCGACTTCCTCGTCGCTGTCCCGGGTGAGAAGGAAGAGAAGCTCGACCTGATCGAAGGGCGTCAGGGGGAGCGCCCCCGAGGCGCCGGTAAGGCGTACGTCGCGCGAGATTCCGCCCTTCTTGAACTGATTGACGAGAGGTGAGCTCAAGCGGTGGTCCTCAGGATCGATCGGCCGAAGAGACGAAGTCCAGGTAGTTGTCGAGGGTGATGGTGAGATCCTTTCGCACCTGTCCCGAACGGCCGAGAGGTATCCCCGGCCGGTCATTCAGAAGAAGCTTGACGCCTCCCGCGTTTCCGAGCCAGAGCCGGAGATCGCGGCGCGCCGTTACCTGCTGAACGAATCCCTGGTCCTTCAGTCCGGAGATCACGACCTTCCCGTCGGCCTCGATCTCGAGCCAGCACGACTCCTCGACGGTTACAACCAGCCGGAGCGTTCCCTCGACGGGCGGCGACTCGGCGACGAAAGGAGAGGTCGGAAGATCTATTGTGGCTGCTGTGCCGCTCGCAGCCAGCGCCGTCTCTCTCCGGACGTCATGCACGGGCCGGACATCCTGGACAGCAGGGGCTCCCCGCTCCGGCCGCGGCATGGCAACGGGCTCGCTCCCTACGGTCGACGCGGGCATCGCTCTCAAGAAGAGAACGAGCGGGAGTCCGATGCCTAGCGATGCCCCGGCCCACTTGAGCCAGACGGGAAGCGCCGGAAAGCCGGCCTCGGCGCCCGATCCCGATTCCGCGCCGCCCTCTGAAGGCTTGTCCTTTCGGGAGAAATCATAGGCGTTCAGCGCTCGTTCTTCGTCGAGACCCAGGTAGCGGGTATAGGCGCGAAGGTAGGAACGACGATAGAACTCGCCGGGAATGACGTCGAGCCTGTCGTCTTCGAGAGCTTGAAGGAAACGCACCCCGATGCGCGTTTCCTCGGAGATCTGCTTCAAGCTGATGCCGCGGAGCTCTCGCTCGCGCCTCAACCTCTCGCTCAGCGATGCCATGACACGACGAACCTATCGACGAAGTCCTCGGGGCGCTTTCCGACTGCGTAGGAGTTTTTCAACAGCCGTCCTCCCCCATTGCGAAGCTTCCGAAAGGCAACGATGGCTCTATCCCTTTCAGGCTACGGCATTTTTACCGCCAGACCATCCCTGGTTATTGTGTCAGACCGGTCGAGCGCCTGTCAACGCGACCGCCCGCGCCCCGAGGTGTTTTCACCACTCAGAATCCTTTCGGCGCCGAATCGGACGACCGGGGGCAGAGGCTTTTCGGCGATGAGTTTTCGAATCTCCCGGGTCGAGAGCCCCGCGAGCACCCTCAGCGCCGAGTGGACCGGAGTACGGCGGTGGCAAAGGACGCCGGCCCGGACCGAGGGACGCGAGATCCAGCGCTCGCTCCCGGCGACCACTCGCAGGACCTCGGCCGGGGTCTTCTCCCGCCTCACGATTGCCACCACGTCGGCCTCGAGAAGCCGCGGGTTCGAAAGGAGAGCCGCGACCACCCTGTGACTTTCATCGCCGGCGAGCACTGAGAGCAGCCCCGGGGGCGCGCTCCTTGCGAGAGAAATCTTCTCTCCCAACTCCAGCTCGGGGAGTCTCTCCCTGAGCCGGCTCTCCGCGGCACTGCGAAGCGGCATGTGGAGCCGCATATCCGTCGCCACCCGCAGTTGGTCGCGCCAAAGGAGCAGGCTCAAGAGCCGAAGCGAAAGCGTCCTCGGGGTCTTTCCGTGGAGCACGATCGCCGCGCGAATCGGGTGCCGCCCGTCCCATCGCGGATGGCGCGCGACGGCCTCGAGGATCGAGCTCGGAAGCTCACGCTTCCTCAGGAGCTTTAGAACATGCGCCTGGTTCGTCTCCGGGTGGTCGAGGAGCGGCGCGACGTCCTCGGGCGTGCTGTGGGGACCGAGGGCTTCGACCCAGTCGGACGGAGTCATGGCCTTTCGACATGCTCGAGGCGGGCGAAGAGATCTCGAAGGCCGTCCTCCCGCTCGAAGACCGAGATCCCGGCGATGCCGTGAACACCGGTGTCGGCTATCTGTGATACCCGCTCCGGCGTAACGCCGCCGAGCGCGTACACTGGAATCGGTACCGACGAGACCACCTCTCTGAGAACCTCGAGACCGAAACCCGGATGACCGGGCTTCGAGGCGGTGGGAAAGATCGGCCCGAAGACCACGAAGCTCGCGCCCTCGGCGAAAGCACGCTCGGCCGCTTCCCGGCTATGAGTGGAGCGGGAAACGACGAAGCCCTTGGGCACGACCCTCGTGACCGCCGGGAGCGGGAGGCCGTCCGCCGGCAGATGAACGCCCGCGGCCCCGGAGGAGAGCGCCACGTCCAGACGACCGTTCACGAGGAGTCTTCCCCGGGCGTGAGGAGAAAGCCCGACGAGGCGCTTCGCGAGGGCTTCCACCTCTCGCGCCGACTGATTCTGCCGCCGCAGCTGAACGAAATCCACACCGGCTTCAAGGGCGCGTTCCACCTGGACAACGAGACTCGCCTCGTCCACGTCCGCGGTGATCATGCAGGTGAAAAGCCGCCGGCGAGGCAACGTCATACTCACGCAGAATCAAGGGGGATATGGAGATTTGGGGAGATGTGGAGATAGGGCGGTCCCGCGGGGGAATCATTGCCCATCCCCTTATTCCCCGCATCCCCCTTGCATGAGTTCCTCGTTCGAGGGCTGCTGCTCGCTCTCTTGGGGAGCCTTCCGGCGCCGATTCAGGACCTCGCTCAGGCCCATGTAGATGTTCGCGAGCCCGAGGCCGGCGACGGCCCCGCGGAGTGCGGGCGCGAGCAGGATCGTCCGGAACGACGGGTAGGCATCGAGAAAGTAGTTACGCTCCCATATCGGGGACCAGGGAACGAGGAGGAGGAATATCCCCACCTCGAGGCATACCACGACGTACAGGATGAACCACTGACGGTCTCCCATGATGTGTTCGGCGGCGCCATCGACGGCACGAGACGCGCCCCAGGCATCGCGGCCGTCGGAAGCGTTACTTCCGCGCCGCCTGCAGCTCCTTCACGCGCTCCTGGACGTCACGAAACTTGATGTTCTCGCGGAATATCTCCATGTAGAGCTCGAGCGCGCGCTCGCGCTGCCCCGCGGCCTCGTAAGCCTGCGCCAGGTCGTAGCGAAGGCCGTGGTATTCCTCTTGCCTCCGGCCGGGGATCGCGAGCCCCTTCGAGAACCACTTGATCGCGATGTCCGGCATGCCCTTCTCCATGAAGCAGAGCCCGAGCATACTGCAGCACTCGAGATTTCGGAGCTCGTCTTTGGCCGCGAGCTGGAACTCGGCGATGGCCTCGTCGAGAAGCCCCATCTCCTTGTAGGCAATCCCCAGGTTGTATCGGGTGTCGTAGTCTTCGGCTCCGAGCTGCTTCTCGACGCCTTTACGGAACTCGCGGAAGATCTGGTCGAGACCGGGATCCGTGAGCGGACCTTCTGGCTCCGCGTCCTCTTCCTCTACGGCGCTGTGGGTCCCGAAGATTTCCTCGGAAAGCTCGGACGCGAGGTCGATGAAATCGGTCGCGGCCGCGGGCCATGCGGCAGACCCCGCGACGTCGGCGGGCCCGGGCTCGCTCAGGTCGACGAGCGACTCGAGCTCGTCCCCGAGCGAGGCTTCGGTGAATTCCTCAACTTCCTCATGCGAAGAGAGCGGCTCGGGCGCAATCGCCTTTTGCGGCGGCGCTGCTGGTGAAGGGACCGCTTTCTTCTTCGGGGGGGCTTCCGCGACGGGAGTCTTGAGAAGGCGAGCCGGCTCTTTGGCCTCCTTCTGAATTTGCTCGGAGGAGAAGCCCAGATCGTCGATCTTCGCGAGAATCTCCGGCTGTCCGGGGTGCTTCTTCAAGAGCTCTCGCAGCGTATCCCGGGCGTCCTCGTACAAACCGAGGGCGATGTACTCGTCCACCTCGCCGAGCTCGGCGGCGACGGGCGATCTCCCCGCGGGCGGCGCCGGCCGCGGGGGAGGCGCCGCCTTCGGCGGCGGAGCGGGCGGAGGCACGGGCCGGGGCGCGGCTTTCGCCGGAGCGGGCGGCGCCGGGGGGGCGACCTTCGAAGGCGGCGGTACGGGACGAGCGGCCCGCTTCGGCTTCACGACCGGGGGCTCGGGGGCCTCTTCGATCTCTATCGCCTCCTCGTCCTCGATGCCGAGGTTCGACAGATCCGACAGGTCCATCTCGTCGGCTGAGCTCGGAATCTCGATCTGAAAATCGGACTGCTCATCCGCGGAGGAAGCGTCGAAGCTGGCCGGGAACGTTTCCTCGGCTTCCGACGCGGGAAGCGACACGGCGATGCCGCCCGCGGGCTCCTCGTCTTCGCCGAGATCGACCGAGAACTCTTCTTCGAATGCCGGCGAAGGCGCGGGAGAAGCCTGGTCCTCGATCTCGACGTCGAACTCTTCGTCGAGCTTCGTGGCGGCGGCCATCGCTTGGAATCTCGGCGCGTCATTTTCGGGGGAATCCTCGAAGGAAATGGGGATGTCCGCGGAAGAGGATTCCAGGTTGATCTCGACCTCCTCGGATTCGGACTCGATTCGGACTTTCTCGCCGCGGCCGCTCGAGGCGAATTCCACTTCCTCGGGAAGCTCCTCGTCGAGGGATACCGAAAACTCCTCTTCCTCGACCTCCACAGCGCCCGAGAGATCGATGCTGTCTTCGCGAGAGCTCGTCCCTCCGAAGTCGCTGGCCGCGGCGCCCCAATCGACCTCGACCGGAACCTCCTCTTGGAGCGGCGAGCGCAGAGCGGTCGAGGGCGCCTCCGCAGGCTCATCCAGGCTGATGTCGATCGAAGGCTCGCTGAAGCTCGCGTCGTCAAACGAGATGGGAATGTCGACCTCGGATCGCGAACTCAAACCGGAGAAAATGGGCTGGTCCTCTTCCATCGACGCGATGTCGATCTCGATCCCCGCGTCGCCGAGATCCGACTCGGTCTCGGTCGCGAGGATGAGCTCCGGCTCTTCCTCGGCCGCGGCCGTTCGGGACGCGAGCGCCGGGTTGAGCTGGGCGGCCTCCTGACGGGCGCTCGTCGCCTCCTGGCTCCGTCCGAACTTGTCGTACATCTGGGCGAGCTGCATGAGCTGTTCGCCCGCCTCGCGGTTCATTCCCTGGTCTTTGTAGATCTCGATCAGCTTCTCTCGTGTCTCCCCGTGGTAGCGGAAGCTCTCGAGGACGTCCACCAGCTGGCCGATGGCCTTGTCCACGAGCCCGTAGCGGACGAAGACCTCCGCCTCTGTGAGCTTCTCCTTGATGTTTTCCTCCTCCTCCTGCGTCAGCTCCATGACGTCGCCCAGGTCGATCGCGGAGGATGCCGCGCCGGGAGAAGCATTCGGCTCGTCAAGGCTCAGATCGTCGCCGAAGGATCCGAAGTCGGGAATCTCTGAAATCTCCGATATCGGGGCCTTGGGCGGCGGCGCTGGCGCCGGACGCGACGGTGGCGCTGGCGCGGCGGGACGTGACGGAGGCGGTGGCGCAGGCCGCGCTTCGACGCGCGGAGCGGGGGGAGCCAGAGGTTTCGGTGCCGGTACTGCCTGGCGAGGCGGCGGGGGAGCGGGCCTGGCCGCGGGCTCTGGGGCGCGCGCGGGTCCCGAAAGCTTGGACTTGAAGAACTTCAGGCGATCCTTGTGCTGCGAGCTCTCGGGATCGAGCTCGACCAGCTGTTCCGCGACCGAGACCGCCTTCTGGTAGTCCCCGGCACGGCTGTAAGCCTCGCAGAGACCGTCGTAAGCGGCCACGCGCCCGGACTCCTGTTTCAGGATCGTGTGGATCTCCGCGAGCTTGAGCAGGGTCTTTATGTGGTACGGGTCCTTCGAGAGCACCTTCGACAGGAGCTCCGCCGCCTTCTTGCCCTCGCCCTGCGACACCGCGCGATCGACGAGGGGCGACAGTTCCTCGAGAGCGATGTCGAACTTCGATTGGGCGATACGCAGGTCGGCGAGCCGGATGACGTTCTCGGGATTGCCGGGCTGGACGGTGGTCAGCTCCTGAAAGATCATCTGGGCATCGTCGGTATTGCCCGCGGCGAGGTAGGCCTCGCCGAGACGCCCGAGAATCACTGGATCGCGGGCCGCGCTCCGTCGCACTTCCTCCAGGAGCCGGATGGCCTGCCCGTGATTGCCCTGCATGGTGAACGCTTGCGCCAGCTTGATCTTGACCGCCGGGTCGCTCGTTTGAAGCGATCGTCCCTGCTCCAGAATCTTGATCGCTTCTTCGACCAGGCCCTGACCGATGAACGCGTCGGCGATGCCGACGTACTCCAGCGCCGCTTCGTCCGGCTTTCCGTTCTTGTTCAGAAAATCCGCGTACTTGTAGCGGATCTTGAGGTCCTGGGGGTCGATCTCCGCGAGCTTCTTGAAGACTTCGAGGGCGGCGCGCTTATGCCCCTGCTTGGTGTAGAGCTCGACCAGTGTCTGATAGTAGGACTTCGCCTCCATCAGCAGGCCTTCCTCGGCCTGGAGCTCGGCGAGATTTCTCATCGAGGGCTCGTTCTGCGGGTCGAGCCGCAAAACCATCTTGAAGGTCGCGATAGCGCGGACGTTGAAGCCGTCCTTGCGGTAGTGTTCCGCGACCTGTGCGTACTTCTTGATCGCCTCGTCGTTGCGGCTGATGCGGGCGTAGAGGTCGCCGACGGTGCGGATGATGTTCCAGTCCTTCGGGTTCTCCTTCAGCCACGACTCGTATTCGAGAATGGCCTTGTCGATGCGGTTCTTCTTGATGTAGTTCTCCGCGGCTTTGAAGACACGGTCTTTGTTCAGCGCCATTTGCTCTGAGACCTCATGCCACCGCGGCTCGTGTCAGCATCTTCGGATTCGGTACTTTCGGAAGCGCTAGTTCGTCCGCTTCTCGCGCAGGCGGGCGGCCTTGCCTTTTCGTTCGCGCATGAAATACAGCTTCGCCCTGCGGACGTGATGCGAGCGCACCACCTCGATCTTGTCGATGGTGCGCGCGTGGAGCGGAAAGATTCGCTCGACACCGGTTCCGAAGGAGTTCTTGCGGACGGTCATGGTGGCGCGGGGACCGCTGCCCTTGAGGGCGATGACCATACCCTCGAATACCTGCACCCGCTCCTTGTCGCCCTCCTTGACCCTCACGTGCACTTTGACCGTGTCGCCCGATTGGAGCTTGGGAAGGTCGCTCTTGAGCTCGCGGGCATCCAACTTGTCGATGACGTTCATGGAAGTGTTCCTCTTCTATTTTGGCTGTTCTAGCTGATGAGACTTTGTCGAAACTCGATAGCGTTCTACCGCCGCTCCCGCAGCAGCTCCGGACGGCGAGCGCGGGTGTCTTCGAGAGCGCGGCTCTCCCGCCACGCGCGAACCGCGGCGTGGTCTCCGGAAAGCAGCACATCGGGCACTCGCGAGCCACGGAACTCCGCGGGACGGGTGTAATGGGGATAGTCGAGAACTCCGCGGCTGAAGGAGTCTTCCTCCGCGGATTGAGGATCGGAAATGGCTCCGGGCAGTAAGCGCACCACGGCGTCGATGACCACCATCGCGGGAATCTCGCCCCCGGAGAGGACGTAGTCGCCGATGGAGATTTCCTCCGCCCCGGTTAACTCGACGAAGCGCTCGTCGACGCCCTCGTAACGACCGGCTACCAGGACCAGGTGCTCCTCCTCGGAGAGCTCCTGGGCCTTCGGCTGATCGAGGGGGGTCCCTCGAGGACTGAGGAGGACGAGCTTCGGAGCAGCGCCCTCGCCCATCCCGGCGATCGCTTCCACGGCGGACACGAGAGGCTCGACCTTCATCACCATGCCGGGCCCGCCCCCATAGGGAGCGTCGTCGGTCGTGCGATGCCGGTCGGTGGTCCAAGAGCGCAAATCGTGCACCTGAACCTCGACCAGCCTTGCCTCTCGGGCGCGGCGCACGATTCCGAAATCGAGGACCTCCCGGAACATGCCGGGGAAAATGGTTACGACGTCAATTCGCATTCAAGCTCACGAGTCCTTCGGGAGCATCGATCTCGACGCTTCCCCGAACGGGGTCGATGTTCTTCACAATCTCGCCGCAAAGCGGCACCAGAGTCTCCTCGCCCTGTTTTCCGCGCACCACCAGGAGGTCGGTGCCCCCGGTCTCGAGCACGTTCTCGACGATTCCGATCTCGCCCCGGGTGCGATCGCTCACCGTCAGTCCTCGGATCTGGAACTGGTAGAAGCTCCCCTCGGGGAGCGACCCGAGCTCGCTCTCTCTGACCCGAAGCTCGCGCCCCCTGAGCGTCTCCGCCTCGCCGATATCCGAGATCCCGGAGAACTTCACGACCGGACGGCCCTTGTGGATACGCACGCTCTCGACGACCAGCCCGACCGGCCCCGAGTCGTTCATCAGAGGGCCTTCAGCGAAGATCCGCGAAAGCCCGATGAAACGCCCGGGCGTCGAAGTCCACGGATCTACCGCGACCTCTCCGTGCCGCCCCTGGGCTTTCGCCACGCGGCCGACGGCGACGAGCGCCTCCCATTCGACAGGTTCCTCGTCTCGGACATTGTCTCGGACTTTGTCTCGGACATGGTCTCGATCCGTCACTCGATGATCTCCAGATGAAAGCGTTTTCCGATCTTGGTCCCCGCGGCGGAGAGCAGCGTCCGAATGGCCCTCGCTGTCCGCCCTTGCTTGCCGATGACTTTCCCGAGGTCCTCCTGCGCCACCCGCAGCTCCAGGATGGTCGTCTGCTCCCCTCCCACTTCCGAGACCGATACTTCGTCGGGACTATCCACTAGTGCCTTGGCAATGAGCACCAAAAGTTCCTTCATAGCGGCTCCCTCCTGCACCCGCGAGTCGCAGAAAAGATCGGCCTCAAGCGGGAATGTTCTTGATGAGGCTCTTCACCGTGTCCGTCGCGGAGGCGCCCTTCGAGATCCAGAAGTCGATTCGATCGCGCTTCAGGATCACTTTGGCGTCCTTCGATTTCGGCTCGTAGGTGCCGACGTTTTCCACGATGGCGCCGCCCTTCCCGTACAGCGAATCCGAGACGACGACGCGATACTGAGGGTGCTTCTTACTTCCTCTTCGTGCGAGACGTATGATCAACATGACATGACTTCCTCACGTCCTAGACGGGACGCGGCCGAAATTGTTGGATGACGCCGGGATCGGGTCTCATCGGCGTTTGAGCCCTCCCAGCATGCGGGCGAGCTTTTTCTGGCCCCCCGCGGACTTCTGAACCTTCTGAAGCGCGGACAACTTCTTCACCATCTTCCGGGTTTCGCCGAACCTTCGAAGGAGCCGGTTTACGTCGGAGACGTTCGTTCCACTGCCGGAGGCGATGCGCCGGCGGCGCGAGCCGTTCACAACCGACGGGTGAGTGCGCTCGTGGGCCGTCATCGAATCGAGAATCGCCTCGAATCGCCGGAGCTCTCCCTCGTCGACTTCGGAAGAGAGAGCCGAAGCACCCGGGAGCAAGCTCAGGATCTCCGAGAGCGACCCCATCCGTTTCACCTGCCGGAGCTGCTGGCGAAAATCCTCGAGGGTCAGCTCGTCGCGCTCCATCTTGCGCGCGAGCTCTTTCGCATTCTCCCCTTCGAACGTCTTCTCCGCGCGCTCGATGAGCGAGAGCACGTCGCCCATGCCGAGGATGCGCGACGCCATGCGATCCGGACGGAAGGGCTCGAAGGCGTCGAGCTTCTCGCCCGTTCCCACGAACTTGATGGGAACGCCGGTCACCGCGGTGATGGAGAGCGCCGCGCCGCCTCGCGCGTCGCCGTCGAGCTTCGTCAGCACGTGCCCCGTAAGGCGAACTTTCGCGGCGAAGCTCAAGGCGCTCCGTACCGCGTCCTGGCCGGTCATCGAATCGGCGACGAAGAGCGTCTCCGAGGGTGTCGTTCTCTCCTCGATCGCCTTTAGCTCGCTCATCAATTCGTCGTCGACGTGGATTCGGCCGGCGCTGTCGACGATGAGAACGTCGTAGCCGCGGTCGCGCGCGAGCCCGACCGACTTCGACGCCCTCTCCACCGGGTCCATGGAGTCGGGCGTGAGACAGGGGATCTCGAGCTCTCGAGCCAGGACCGCGAGCTGCTCGAGCGCTGCCGGACGCCGCACGTCGACGGAAACTAGGGCCGGATGCTTTCCTTCGCTCCGAAGCCACCGCGCAAGCTTCGCGGAGGAGGTCGTCTTGCCCGAGCCCTGAAGCCCCGCCATTAGGACGACCGACGGCCATCCCTTGGAAAGATCGAGCGGACGCTCCGAGCTTCCGAGAAGCGAAACGAGCTCGTCTCGAGTCACTTGAATGACCTGCTGAGCCGCGGTGAGCGAGGCCAGGATGTCCTTCCCCACGGCTTTCGCCCGCACGCGCTCGGCGAAGTCGCGGGCCACCTGGAACTGCACGTCGGCTTCCAGAAGGGCCAGACGGATCTCGCGCAAGGCCTCGTCGACGTGCTCCTCGCGGAGACGCGACTGACCTCGGAGCTTCTTGAAAACGCCCTGAAGCTTCTCGGAAAACTGCTGGAACATAGTCGAAAGGCGTGCCCGAAAGGACGGATCTCCCCTTTAAGTGCTGCAACAAATCATGTTAGAAGAGCCCCCGGTCAAAGTCAAGGACCATCCCCGAGCGCAGGGCCGCGGAAATCGTTCCCTCGTGAGCCGCTCCGCCGACCGGACTCAAGCGACAACTTTAACTTCCCCAGTGGGGAAATTACTTCGGAAGAGTGTAAGAAGTGGGATAGGGAGATAGGAGGGGATAGGGAGATCTAGATCAATCGAGTTATCTCCCTATCCCCTCCTATCCCTCTTATCCCCCTTGTGTTTTCCGTATTTTCCCGAGCCTCAAAAGACGCGAGCGATGGTGAAGAGAGTGGAGAATTTGGCGTTCGTGTCCCGCACTCGCTTGGAGAGGGTACGGGAGAAAGCCCAGAGGAACTTGAGCGCGACTTCCGGGCGGTTCTCGAGGTGGGACTTCAGACCGGCGTTCTTGAGCTCGAGGAGCTTCGCCCCCTCGTGGGCCACCGCCCGGGCGGAGCGGGGATCGTCGTCGAAGAACGACATCTCTCCAAAAAACTCGCCCGCGCCCAGGATGGTGAGCGCCTCTTCCCCCATGTGCTCGAACATCTTGCTGATGCGCACCGCGCCGTCGTAGATGACGTAGAACGAGTCGCCGAGAGCTCCGTCCTCGAAGATGACGTCCTCCTTGGCGTACTCCTTCACCACACCCAGCATCAGGATCTCGGCGAGCTCGGATACTTCGAGATCCTCGAAGATCCGCACGCGCCTAAGGAACTCGGGATTCATGCGCGGAGTCCCGCGGCCTGTCATCGGGTCCCGCTCAGACCTTCTCGAGCAGGTGCCCGAGCCGCTCCTTCTTCGTGCGCAGGTAGGCAGCGGAAACGGCGGTGGCGGGGATCTCGATGGGAACGCGCGCGGTGATCGCGAGGCCGTAAGCTTCGAGAGCGATGAATTTGCGGGGATTGTTGGTGAGGAGCCGGATCTTGCGGACTCCCAGCTCCGAGAGGATCTGGGCGCCGATCCCGTACTCCCGCTGGTCGGCCTTGAACCCCAGGTGCTCGTTCGCGTCGACGGTGTCCATCCCTCCGTCCTGGAGCGCATAGGCGCGGATCTTATTCACGAGACCGATGCCCCGTCCCTCCTGATGGAGGTAGAGAAGAATGCCCCTCCCCTCCTCGCCGATCTTGGCGAGGGCGCGGTCGAGCTGCGGACCGCAGTCGCATCTTTTCGAATGGAATACTTCCCCGGTGATGCACTGGGAGTGCACCCGCACCAGAACGTCGTCGTCAGGGGGGATCGCGCCCAGAACCAGCGCGAGGTGGGTAGCCCCGTCGTTCACGCTCTCGAAGGCGGCGATCTCGAAGGTGCCGTAGTCCGTGGGAAGGGACGCCTGCGCCACCCGCTTCACCAGGCTCTCGGTTCGGAGGCGGTGGCGAATGAGATCCGCCACGCTGATGAGCTTGATTCCGTGGTTCCGGGAAAACTTCTTGAGGTCCGGCACCCTCGCCATCGAGCCGTCGTCGTTCATCACTTCGCAGATGACTCCCGCGGGATAGAGACCGGCGATGCGGGCGAGATCCACCGCCGCCTCGGTCTGCCCCGCGCGCTGGAGCACCCCGCCGGGCCGCGCGCGCAGGGGAAACATGTGGCCCGGCCGCACCAGGTCGGAGGGCGCCGTTTTCTGATCGATGGCCGCGAGCACCGTCCGGGCGCGATCGGCGGCGGATATCCCCGTCGAAACTCCGCTCTTCGCCTCGATGGACACGCAGAACGCGGTTCCGTAGTTCGAAGTGTTCTCCGAGACCATCAGCGGAATCCGCAAATCGTCGAGCCGCTCGCCGGTCATAGGCATGCAGATGAGCCCGCGGCCGTAGCGGGCCATGAAGTTGATGACTTCCGGGGTCACTTTCTCGGCGGCGATGGTCAGGTCGCCCTCGTTCTCGCGATCCTCATCGTCGACGACGATGACCATCTTGCCGGCCCGAACGTCCTCGAGCGCCTCCTCGATGGACGCCAGAGGGCCGCAAGCCGTGGCAACATTCTCTGGCGGCGCTGTTTGCTTTTGTGCCAAGTTCGTTTCTTTCAAGGGTCGTCTCGCAGAGGGCGCTCGGGCCAATACGGTTCGGCGAGCCGAGCCACGTACTTCGCCAGTATATCGTACTCGAGATGGACGCCGTCTCCGGGAGAGAGTCGCCCCAGGGTCGTGACCGCGAGCGTGTGAGGGATGAGCATCACCTCGAGCCATCCCGGACCCGAAGCCATGACGGTCAGGCTCACGCCGTCGATGGCGATCGAGCCTTTCTCCACGACGAAGCGGCTCGCTTCGCGGAGGTGCTCGACCCGCAGGACGTGATTCCCCTCGCGCGGGCCGGACGCCGCGACTCTTCCGAGCTCGTCGACGTGCCCCTGAACGATGTGGCCTCCGAGGCGGTCCGTCGGACGAAGCGGCAGCTCCAGATTGAGAGGTTCGCCTGACGGAAGACGTCCGAGCCGCGTTCGAAGCTCGGTCTCCTTCGCCACGTCGACGCGGAAGGAGCTCGGCGCGACCTCGGTCGCCGTGAGGCAGACCCCCGAGACCGAGACGCTCCCGCCGAGAGCGAGCTCCGGCGCGATGGGCTCGGATTCGATGACGAGCTCGAGCACATCGCCTCGACGCCGGGAGGAATCGAGCCGTCCAACCGCTTGTACCAGACCCGTAAACATTATTCAGTGCTCGCTCGCTCTTCGCTCGCTCGCTCCCCTCGCTCCTCGCTCGGGGAGGAGCGGGCCCTCCGGGCCCGCTGCCGCCCTCCACTCATTTGTATTCCAGCGAGCCTTCCACGAGCCAGCCGTCGCCGACACGGGTCGAGCGAACCCGCATTAGACGAACGGCCCCCGCCGCCGTCGCTACTCCCTCGCCTCCGATCCAAGGAAGGGCGTCTCGGCCTCCGAGGATCCGCGGTGCGACGTAGAGCACCAGCCGATCTCCCAACCGCAGGTCGAGAAAGCTCCCCTCGAGCTCTCCCCCGCCCTCGACCAGGACGCTCGTGATGCCGCGCCCTCCCAGCTTCTGGAGAACCTCCTCGAGATCGAGCCTCGGGAGCTTCTTCCCGCGCTCGCGAACATCCTCGACTTCGACTCCTAGAGCCTCGAGCGCTCGGCGCCGCTTCGGCGACGCGCCCTTTCCGCAGAAGACCAGCACGGGTCCGCGGCCGACGCTCCGCACGAGCCGGCTTCGCGGAGAAACGCGAAGCCTTCGATCCAGAACGATCCGCAGGAGCGGTCTCGAGAGCGGCGACTGAGGCCTGCGGTCGAGCCGCGGGTCGTCCGCGAGGGCGGTGCCGATGCCGGCCAGGATCGCCTCGTGCTCCGCGCGGAGAAGACGCGCGTGGCGCCGCGCGAGCAAGGAAGTAATCCACTTCGAGTCGAGGGAGCGGGTCGCGATACGACCATCGAGGCTGGTCGCACCCTTCAACGTCACGAGCGGAAGCCCGGTGCGCGCGTGTTTAACGAACGCTTCGTTGAGCCGATGAGCCTCCTCCCGCAGCAAGCCCACCTCAACCGCGACACCCATTCGCCTCAGAGCGCGAAAGCCGCCCCCGTTCACCTTGGGGTTGGGGTCCTTCATCGAGGCGACCACTCGCCCGATGCCAGCGCGGACGATGCGACCGACGCAGGGCGGCGTCCGTCCCGTGTGACAGCAGGGCTCGAGGGTAGTGTAGAGAGTCGCACCCAAAGCACTTTCGCCCGACGTCTCCAAATGGGTCAGAGCGACGGCTTCGGCGTGCGGCTCTCCTGGACGGCGATGATACCCCTGGCCAATCACCCGGGCTCCCCGCGCCACCACCGCGCCCACCCGGGGATTGGGAGCGGCGGTGCCGGTTCCGAGGGCCGCGAGAGCGAGCGCCCGTCGAATCATGCGGTCGTCGACGGATCGCTCACGCGGAGACATAGTAAGACATTAGTCCGACAGGAGTGCGGTCACGAAGGCCTCGGGCGAGAACGAGACTAGATCATCGGCTCCCTCTCCCACGCCGAGGTAGCGCACGGGAATACCGAGCTCTTTGGCGATGGCGACGACGATGCCTCCGCGGGCCGTGCCATCCATTTTCGCCAGCAGGATCCCGGTCACCGTCAACGCGGAGGTGAACTGCTTCGCCTGCTCGAGACCGTTTCCGCCGACGGTCGCGTCGAGGACCAGGAGCGTTTCATGCGGAGCCTCCGGTATCATCCGGGAGGCGATGCGGGAGACCTTCGCGATCTCGTCCATCAGTGGACGCTTGGTATGAAGCCGACCCGCGGTGTCCACCAAGACCTCGTCGAACCCCTCGGCGATGGCTCGACCGAGCCCGTCATGCACTACGGAAGCCGGATCCCGGCCCGGCGTGCCGCTCGCGATGGCGGCGCCCGTCCGCCCCGCCCAGGCGCCGAGCTGCTCCTGAGCCGCGGCGCGAAAGGTGTCCGCCGCCACGATCAGAACCTTCTTGCCTTCAGAGACGAGCTTCCGCGCGAGCTTGGCAACACTCGTCGTCTTTCCAACGCCGTTGACGCCCACGACCATGGTCACCCGGGGCCGCCGAGCGGCGGAAACGGCGGCCGTCGCCGGACGCGAGATCAGATCGAGAAGGACCGAACGAAGGTTCTCGCGGAAGTCTCCGCTTCGCCCGCGCAGGGTCGCGAGAATTTCCCGGGTGGCGGGAAGACCGACGTCCGCCCGCAGCAGCGATTCTTCGATCGCTTCGAAGGACGGCGCGGAATCGAGCGGGCGAGTGAGACCGAGCTTTTCCCGAGTTCGGCGGAGGCTGTCTCGCAGCCGCTCGGTGAGCGTCATGAAGGGATCCGAGTGCCGTTTGGAGCCGGAGTCAGCGCCGCGGATGGCGGCTCAGCTTTCCTTCAAGGCCTTCAAGGCCTTCAAGGCCTCCAAGGCCTTCAAGGCCTCGAGGCGGGCGAGCGCCATCTGCCCGAAAGTCGAGAGCCGATCGATCTCGACCACGCGGCGATAGAGCGTTCTTGCCTCTTCGACCTCGCCCTTTTCCTGATGGATGCGCGCGAGATGGAAGAGACTCTCGGCATCCTCCGGAGCCAGCTCCACGGTTTTCTGAAACTGGGACACGGCCAGGTCGACCTGGTTCATCTTGAGATAAACCCTGGCGAGGCCGCGGTGGCCAAGCGCGAATTTCGGCTGCTTCTCGACCGCCCTCCGGAAATGCATTTCCGCGAGCTCGAGGTTTCCATCCTCTAGGTAGAGGTTGCCCATGTTGTAAAGCGCCTTCTCGGGTGTGGTGTAGGCCGGGTTTCGCACCGCGCGAGTGAACGCCTCGAACGCCTTCTCCTTCGCGCCCTGCTCGGCGTAGACCATCCCGATGTTGTTATACACGTCGGTGAGATCGGGATTGAGCTGCAGTGCCTGATTGAAGGCCTTTAGCGCCGGGCCGAAGTCGCGAAGGGCGGCGTACGCCAGCCCGAGCGCGTTGTACACGAACGGGTTCTGATCGTCGAGCTTGGCCGCGGCCACGTACTCCTTGATCGCGCCCCGATACTCGTGCTCCTGATGCAGAAGCTTTCCGCGGTTGAAGATCCGGATCGCGTCCTCGATATCCTCCTCCGTCTGTGCCGCGGTCGCCGCAAGGAGGTGGGCCGGCTCGAGAGCCACGGACGTCGAGAATGTCAGGAAGACCAGCGTTATCAGCCTTCCACGTTCCATGCACGTCCTCCTCATAATTAAATGCTCGCCTCGCTCTTCGCTCGGCTCGCTCCCCTCGCTCCTCGCTCGGGGAGGACGGCCGGATTCCCGCGGTTCGCGCCTTCGGCGCAACCGCTTCCTCCCGGCCGGGCTCGCTCCGCTCGCATTAGTGGTCGCCTCGCTCGGGAGGAGGCGGCCCTCCGGCGCCGTTGCTCCGTCACGACGGTCGTATTCTACCGCGAGTCACCCTCTTCGAGGGCAAACGTCCCGGCGGGTAGGGAGAGAACCGTCAGCGAATCCGGTCCATGAGCGCGGGCGCAGGTCCGATTCCATGGGTCTCCTCGACCCTCATGGAAGAAGGCGGAACCGCGGCGGCTCGAGGGGCGGCCAGAGCGACGGGCGCCGGCGAAATCGGAAGCGGCGGAGGAGCCGTCGGCGGAGGTGTGCGGAAGGCCGAGGGCGCCGCGGTGAGAGGCTCCCTCGCCTCCTTCGTCATCTGGGGCACGGGAAGCTCGCGCGTCTCCTTAGCCGGGACGGCCGGAGACACCGCGGAAGGCGCCGTCTTCAGGACGCTGTCGACCTTCATGTTGGGACGGATGAGACCCTCTTCGTAGGCGCTGATGAGCGCTTCTACGTAGTGCTTCTCGAACTTCTTTCCGATGAAGCTCCGCATCCGCGTGAACACGTAGGAGATCTCCATCGCCTTCTGGTACGGGCGATTGGTGGTCATGGCGTCGAACGTATCCGCGACACTCACGATCTTCGCGATGACGGGAATCTGGTCCCCCTTGAGGCCCTCGGGATACCCCGTTCCGTCCACGTTCTCGTGGTGGTACTTCATGCCAGGGATCATCGACTTCAGCTGAGGGACGTGCTCCATGATGGCGGCGCCCTTGGTAGGGTGGGTTTTCATCACCGCGAACTCCTCTTCGGTGAGCGGGCCCATCTTCCCCAGGATGCTGTCCTGGATTCCGATCTTGCCCACGTCGTGCATCAGGGCCGCGATCCGGATGTTCTCCACCTCTTCGTCGGGGAAGCGCAGAATCTTGGCGATGGTGGCGGAGTAGTGTGCGACGCGCTCGGAGTGACCGGCGGTGTAAGGATCCTTGGCGTCGATGGCGGCGGCGAGCGAGGTCACCGCCCCCATGAACATCTGTTTGTTCTCCTCCGCCGCTTTCCTCAGACGCTCGATGAAGTGCCGGATCTCCGAGATCATGAAGTTGAAGGTCTCGGCGAACTCCCCGATTTCGTTCCCGCTGGTGACGTCGATGGTCTGGGAGAAGTCGCCGGACGCGAGCCGGCGCGCGCTCTCCGCGAGCTTGCCGATCGGCTTCGAGAGCCGGCCGGCGAAGACGACCGCGAGCAGCAACGAGAGCACGGCCGCGAGAACCGCGATGAGGACGCTGTCCTTCACGATCTCGCGGGCCGAGAGGAACACCGCCGCCTCCTCCGCCTGCACGATCGCGCCCCATCCCAGGGTCTTGAGAAAGGGCAGGGGCGAGCCAAGGTCGCCGATGGGCGTGTAGGTTCCCAGGAGCTTCTTGGTCTCTCCCCCGCGCACCAGCTCGAAGTTCACCGATCCGCTCGCCTGGCCCCGCGATTCCTGAAACCTTCTCACGATCTCGGTGTTCGAGAGATCGACTCCCTCGTAGAGGGTCTCGGGATCGGAGTGGGTGACGAGCTTTCCCTTGTCGTCGACGACGTAAACGCTGCGGCGCTCGTTCCCCTTCTGCTTCACCATTTCCTCGATGGGCTTGAGGCTGACCATCGCCGCGACCACGCCCTCGACCGGGGGCGCTCCCTCGCCGCCGTAGAACCCCCGCACCGGGGCGGACATGATGACCACGGTGTCGAGGAGCGGCTCCGAGACGTGGGCGGGCGAAGTCCAGGGCCGCGCTTGCAGTCCCTGAACCAGCGATTCGCGCAGCGACGCCTCGATCGCCGGATCGTCCAGGGTGTAGCCGGCGGTCACGTACCGTCCCTCGCGGTCGAACACCGTGATCGCCCGCACGCGTTCCTCCTCGATGAAATCGAGGAGGGCCTCGGGGGTCACGGATTGGATGCGGGTGCGCACCGCCTGGGGGTCGGACCCGATCTCGAACGTCTTCGCGATCGCCTCGAGCTGGTTGTGCATCGACTGCAAATACAATCGGGCCTGCTGGGCGATGGAGCGGGTCTGGTCGAGCTGCAGCAGCCGCTCCGAGGCTTCGAGCGCCTCGCGGTTGCGGCGGACGAGCCATACCGACGTCAGCAGGAGCGGCAGGAGCCCGGTGAGCAGCATCAGGCCGATGAGGGAATAGAGAATCTTGCCGCTGCGCTTGGTCTTCGTCCGCGGGATGGCCGCCGCCGGCGGCGGTTTCGCCGCCTCCGGGCGAGCGCGCTTGGCCGGGCTCGAGGGGGTCAATGCGCCTTCTCCGAGAGCACTTCGAAAACTCGCACGCTCTCCTTGCGACCCTTGAGCGCCACCGTGCCCAGGTCCCTTACTTCCATCTGGTCCTTGACCAGCTCGTAGGTCCTCTCGCCGATCACGATCTGGCCCGATTCCGCCACCATCGACTCGATGCGCGAGGCGATGTTCACCGTGTCTCCGAGAACGGTGATTTCCTTGCGTTTCACCGAGCCGATTGGCCCCGAGACCACCGGACCGCTGTTGATCCCCATGCGCATCGCGATAGAGGCGCCGCCCCTCTCGGCGTTGAGCTCGTTCAACCGCTGGCGCATCTCGAGCGCGACCCGCACCGCCCTGACCGCGTGATCGGCCTGGGCGTAGGGCGCGCCGAAGACCGCCATGATGCAGTCGCCGATGAACTTGTCGAGGGTGCCGTCGGAATCGAAGATGGGCTCCGACATCCGGGAGAAGTATTCGTTCAACAGCCGCGCGACCGAGGGAGCGTCCATCCGCTCCGCGATCCGGGTGAATCCGACGATGTCCGCGAACAGCACCGATGCCTCGAGCTCCTGGGCCTCCTTCTCGCCCTCGGACAGGATCCTCGTCGCGATCGAGGGGGAGAAATACTTCTCCAGGCGTTCGCGGGCTACTTTTTCCTGTTGGATCTTTTTGTTCAGGCTCGCCTGCTGGATCGCGACCGCGGCGTAGTTCGAAAGCGCCGAGAGGAGCTCGAGGTCGTCCGGGGTGAAGGTCTTGGTCTGCATTGGGCTGTCGATGTGAATGATCCCGATGACCTCGTCGCCCTTCCACAAGGGCGCGCACATTGCCGAGCGGATTCCGTGAAATCGGATGCTGTCGCCGGTGGCGAAGCGGGGATCGACCTGGGCATCGGAGGTGAGAATGGCCACTCGATCCTTCACCACGCGGTCGGCGATGGTCTTGCTGATCGTGATCTTCTCGTCGTTGCCATGGCGGTGGTGAACCACCCGCGGCTTCAAGTTTCCCTCCTCGTCGAGGAGCATGAGGAAACCCCGGTCCGCGGGGATGTGCTCGAAGACCGCGCCCATGACGCGGGCGGGCACCTCCTCCGGCTGCGCCGAGATGAGCGCCCTCGCGAGCTCCGAGAGGCTCCTGAGGACGCGATTGATTTTTGCCAGCTCGGTTTCGACAATCGGCGATTCGGAGGTCTTTCCCGGGGCCGCCACCGGGCGGCGCTTCGTCGTCTCGGCAGTCTGCTTCTCCTCGAGGAAGTACTTCGAGAGCTCCCCCACGCTGCGGATGATGGTTCCCGCCTCTTCGAGCAGGGGTTTCTCCTCGTCGAGCACGACCTGCTCTGCGAGGGTCTTTCTGAACTGCAGCTGGAACTTTCCCAGAAGGATCTGATCGCCGTCGTTGAGGATGACCTCCAGCACGCGGACGCCGTTCACCTGCGTCCCGTTCTTGCTCTTGAGATCGACGAGACGGCAGTCCTCGCCGTCGATCAGCACTTCGGCGTGACGCCGGGACACGCCGAAATCCTTGATGACGACGCCGCACTCCGGCGAGCGGCCGAGAACGACCCCCTCGGGGCGGATCGGAACGATATGCTCGCTCCCCTCATCCAGAAACGCCAGCTCGAACATTAAACTAGTGTTCGCCTCACTCTAACGTCAGTGGCTCCCGGCTCGCTTCCGCCTCCGCCCTTCGGGCTCTGGCGGACCCGCCGAAGCGCTTCGCGCGAAGGCGGGCCGCTCGCTGAGACAGGATCCTGTAACACGAAATTATACCAGCCCTTCCGCCGTTATCCCACCGGCCCGAGAGGATACGTTCGAAGCCTCTCGTAGCTCGCGCCCGCCGGGGCGAGATGGCTCTCGAAGAGGACCGCCCCTTCGATCTCGGTGGCTCTGAAAGCCCGTTCCCGGCACGAGCCAAGGAGGGCGTCGATCTCCCTTTCGGGCTCGCGAAATCGCGCGATCGTCAGGTGGGGCTCGAAGCGCCGCTTTTCGGGCGCGAACCCAAGGGCGCGAGCGACCGCTTCGGCTCTCGATTGAAGCTCGAAAAGCGCCGGGGGCGGCTTCGAGACTCCCACACAGAGAACGCGAGGGTTACCTCGATCCGGGAAGACCCCGCATCCACGGAAGTCGAGGGCGAATGCCGGGAGCCCCGCGAACGCTTCCGAAAGAGTCGCGCCAAGGGACTCGACGCCTTCGGCGGGAACCTCCCCGAAAAAGCGAAGCGTAAGATGAAGTCCCTCCGGACGAACCCATCGCGCGCGCCGGGCGAAAGGGCGAAGCTCGCGGCCGAGCTCCACAAGCCTCCCCCGAACCTCGGAGTCGAGGTCAAGGGCGAGAAAAGCGCGCATCAGTCATCCAGAAGGAACGCAAAAACACAAAGAGTGCAAGAAGGGGGATAGGGAGATGGAGGAGATATGCGGATAAAGACGGCTCGGCATGAATCCCGGACCCCATCCCCTTATCCCCTCCTATCCCCCTTATCCCCCTTGTATTGAGCGCTCTTTCAAAAGACGCAGCAGCTCGAGACGCACCAGGTCGAGCGCGGTCTCTGCGGTCCAGCATTTCACCTGGAGACGCTCGCCCGGGAACTGGCGCCTCTCGGCGCGCGCCGAGGTTCCAGTCGCGATCCCGATGTAGACGAGCCCCACGGGCTTCTCCTCGCTTCCTCCCGCCGGTCCCGCGATTCCGGTGACGGACACCGCGATGCCGGCGGACGCCCGCTCGAGCGCTCCCCTCGCCATGGCGAGAGCCACGTCTTCGCTCACGGCGCCCACCTGGCGAAAGAGCTCCGGCGACACTCCCAGAAGCGCGGTCTTGCTCTCGTTGCTATAGGTGACGAAGCCGGTGCCGAAATACCGGCTGGCACCCGCTACCTGGGTGATGCGATGAGCGATGAGCCCGCCGGTGATGGACTCCGCGACCGCGATCCGCATTCCAGCCTCGAGCAGGAGCGACCCCACGACACCCTCGAGGCTTTCTTCCCGCTCGGAGAACACGTGCTCCCCCAGAATCGCGCGGAGCTTCGCCGCGAGCTCCTGGTTCAGGGCGTCGGCGGCCTCGGCGCTTCGCTCCCTGGCCGTAAGCCGAATCTCCACTTGCCCCGGAGCCGCCAGGATGGTGGTGAGGGGATTCTCGTAGGCCTGATAGGTCGAAACGATCTTCTGCTCGACCGCCGATTCGGCAAGCCCGGCGACCCAGAGCTTTCGGGTTCGATAAAAGACTTCCCCGGCGACTCTCGAAAGCCGCGGCAGGACTTGCTCGTCGAACATCGGCTCGAGCTCGCGGGGAGGTCCGGGGAGGAGCACGAGGATCTTGCCTTGAAGCGTTTCGAGGAAGAGCCCGGGCGCGGTACCCCGGCGGTTCTCGAGGACCGTGGCTCCCTCGGGAACCATGGCCTGCTTTCGGTTGACCTCGGGCATTTCGATTCCGCGCTTCTGGAACCGCGTCCGCAGTCCCTCGAGAATTCCCTCGTCGAGCCGCATCGAGATACCGAGCGCGCGGCAGGCGGCATCCCGGGTGCGATCGTCGGCCGTGGGTCCGAGCCCTCCGGACACCAGCACCAGATCCGACCGTTCGAGGGCGTGCCGGATAGCGGCGGCGATTCTCTCCTCCTCGTCTCCCACGATCCCGCGAAACCCGACGGGAACGCCGATCGCGGTCAGCTTCTCGGTAAGATACAGAGAGTTGGTCTCGACGCGGCCGGGGGCCAAGAGCTCCTCGCCGACCGCGAGAATCTCGGCTTGCATGCCGACCATATTAACGGTTTCCCGATTCGTTCTCGGGGCGGCGCGGCAAAACACGCACCGTCCCGGTCTCGCCCGCCGAGGAGAGCTTGACCTGTCCCCGGGGAGCGCCTTTGATTCGGCTGACGTTTCGTCTCTCGGTCACGATCACGTCGACCGCGGAGTCTTCTCTCCTCTTGCTGTAGTACGCCGCGAGCTCCGCCGCCTCCTGGATCTCACGCTCGTCCGCGGTCTCACCGGAGGCAAGGCGAAGCACGACGTGCGCTCCGGGGACCCCCGAGGCGTGAAACCAGAGATCGTGGGGCTTGGCCACGTCGAACGTCAGCTCGTCGTTCGATCGTCCGGAGCGGCCCACGAGGATGGCGCTCCCGCGATGGGAGAGGAAGCTCCGGGGCCCGAGGGCCTCGAGGGGACGCCTTCTCACCGGCTTCACCGGCTTTCCCGGCGCCGGAAACGAAAGGCCCTCGTCTCCGGCCTCGCGCTCGAGCGCCTCGAGCTCGGGCACCGCGGAGGCATCTCTCAAATCGCACTCGAAGCCTTCCCAGAAAGAGACGTCCTTCTCCACCGCTTCGAGCCTCTTTGCGACCTCGACGCGCGCGCGCTCCGCCTTGCGAGCCCGGGTGAAGAACCGCTCCGCGTTTCGGGGAAGGGAGAGCCGCGGATCGATTTCGATCTCGACCTCCTTTTCTTCGGGATCGAAAATGTCGGGGAGAACGACCGATCGCCGGTCCGCCGTCTTTCGCGCGCGTGAAAGGCCCGCGAGCAAGAGCTCACCGCGGCGTCGGAGCGACGGCGGCTCCTCGAGCGACGATTCGTCGCTCCGGAGCTTTTCCTCGAGTCGCCGCGCCCGGTCGAGCCGCTTTTTCACGGCGCTTTCGAGCCGAGCCCTCAGACTCGAGAGCTTCCGGGCCTCGCCCTCGAGAAAGACTGCCTCCGCCATCGCCTCCGAAAAGGTCGCGTACGTTCTTGGCGCGAGCTCCCCCTCGCTCGCGAGCTCGAGCGGCGAACAAAGTGCGTGCCGGCCCGAAGGGGGCGATCGCGGGACGTAGAGAAACGGCCGCTTCTCCTCGAGCCGCGAGCGCACCTTCATGAAGGCGTCGCCCGCAGTTACTCCGTCCCGCTCGACGAGCCACTCGAGCTCGCGCACCAGGAGGGGCGTTGCGCCGGTCGCGGCGAGAAGAGCGGAACGTCTCTTGAGGGGCGCCCCTTCGGCCAAGCGGGCGAGCCGCTCTTCGACCTCCGAGGCGTTCGAGGCGAGAGAAGAAGCCCCTGGCGGAGGCGCCGGGGCCTGGTAACGTTCTCCGGCACCGAGCCGGGCCCGCGACGACGAAAGCGCTTCCACGACTCCCGAGGATTCGGAATCGACGAGGTAGAGGTCGGCGCGGACTCCGAGCGCTTCGAGAACCACGCGGAAGGCGGTTTTCTTTCCGCTGAAGCGTTTGCCTTCGAGGGATAACGTTACGATTCGATCGAGATCCGCCACCTCGATCGACGCGATCCGTGAGGAAACGAGCTTCTTCAAGCCCGGAGTCACGACGCCTTCGCCTGAAGGTCGCGGGTCCGGGAGAAGGTATGCCCCGGGAGCCTCACGAAGAAAGCTGAGCACGAGGGCTACCGGCCGAGGCGGCGCGAGGGCAAGGTAGAGGAGGCCCGCGCCGCGGTCGAGGAGCGCCGTCCGGATGCGCCGGCCGCTGACTTCGGGCTTCAGCTCTTCGACGAGCCCTCGGAGAAACAGGCGGTCCACTATTAGGGCTCGCTAGCCCCGGATCACTCTCGTGCCCGCGATCCGATCGTGCCAGCCGCGGCGCTCGGGATCGGTCCAGATCCCGATGAACCCCGCGCCGAGCGGAAGCGCGGCGACGAGCGTCGCGGCGAGTCTCAATGCCGCACGTCCGAAACCGAGGGCGCCTCCGCGCCGATCGACCACGCGGGAGCCTGTCAGGAGCTTCCCGAGCGTCTGGCCCGACAGGCTCCAGAAGAACAGGAAGTAGCTCGTGGCCATCACCGCTCCGACGAGGCCCATGGCGACGAGCGCCGAGGTCGGAAGAGCGCCCACGCGCTGCGCGACAAGATGCGTCGTGAGGTAGAAGAGCGTGAGCTGGATGAGCCCGACGAAAACCAGATCGATGCCGCCGGAGATGACTCGTTCGACCCCTGAAGCCATGCCGAACGCGAGAACGGGCTCGGGCGCCCCCTCGAGCTCGGTCTCGCGGAGCAGCATCTCGAAATCGACCGGGTCCGCAAGCGGCACGTACCTGTCGGTCCTTGGATCGGTACGCTCCGGGTCGGGATCGCGGGCGAGCTCTCTCGCTGTGGCGAGACCTTTCGACCTGCCGAGCGGGATCTCGCCCGCGTCGACGACCCGCCCGGCATCTCGATTGGGGCGGGCCCCGCGCGCGCGCTTCGAAACCCGCTCTTCGACTCGCGCGCGGATCTCCGCGCGGCGCTCCCGAATTTCGCGTTTTGTCGGATCGACGAGCGGTTCCTCGGGAAAGATCGAGAGCTGCCTCGCGTCGTCGTTTTGTTTTTCCTGCTGCAAACGCTTCTTCTCCATATGGCGCGCGACGGTCTCTTTGACCTGATCCCGCCAGCTCGCCGGGTCACGCCGGGCTCCGCAGGCCTGGCAGATCGAGGCCGACGGCGAGAGCTCGGTGCCGCAGGAAGCGCAGGTCACGTCGTCACCTCGCTCTGTCTACTTCCGGGATTGCAGGTTCCGGCCCGGTCGGGCCCCGCAACAGGCGGTCCTCGATCCGAAGGATGAGACTCCGCGCCTCGGCCATTACCGCCGAGTCGCGGTCCACCCGGCGGAGCTCGGCCAGCGCCTCGCGGTAATGGCCTTGGGCGAAAAGCCGCTCCCCGTTGTAGTACCGGAGCTCCGAAAGGCCGGGCACGGAAGCGGCGAGGCGATCGGAAGGGACAGAGTTCGCGAGACCGGCGGGATGACCGAACGCCCCGCCGCTCACAATCCCCTCCCAGTTCTCGCTGAGGTAGAAAGCCGAGACCCCGAACAGCAGAAGCGCGCCGAGGAGAAACGCGGCCATCTTGAATCGGGACGTTGCCCTCGGCCCGGCTCGATGGGAGGATTGCCTCCGGCCTTTCGGGACTCTAAAAACCACGCCCTGTGCGGGCGTGGCCGGAAACACCACGCCCTGTGCGGGCGTGGGCGGGGGCGCTGCGAGAGCGCCGGCCTCGCGCGATACCCCTGAAGGCGCCTCGCTCCTGCGATCGAGGGCCTCGATCGCGGCCGCGAGCTGCACCGCTTCCCCGTGGCTTCCGCCGGCCGCGAGGACCGAACGAACCCGCTCGCGCGCCCCCTCGATCTCTCCCGCGTCGAAGAGCACCCTGGCTTCGGCGACCTCCGCATCGAGCCATCGCAGTCGCTCCGCCACGGCCGTGTTGGCTTTGTCGATTCGGAGGCGAGCCTCCAGGTTCCCGCGGTCGAGAAACAGGATCCTCGTCCACACGTGAATCGCCTGGTGGTGAAGACCGCGGGCGTAGAGGTCCTCGCCCTGACGCAGGAGATCCAGGGACTTTCCCGGGGCCTCCGGGTTGTCGTCCTGACGAACGACGAGCTCGCCTTTTTTGAAATCCGTCTCTCGTCGATCCAAGTTTTCCGGCCGCGGGGCCGAAGCCCCGGGGACGATCTCCTCGTAAAATATACTGCCATCAGGACGGGAATGGTAGTGTTTCCGAAATCAAATTAAGTTAATGGATCTCCTGGAGCTGGTTCCAAACGTCAGCGAGGGCCGGTCGAAGGCCGCGGTCGGCGACCTCGCGGAGGCCTTCGCCGGTTGTGGAGGCGTCTTCGTTCTCGACCGGCACAGCGACGGTTCCCACAACCGCTCGGTCCTGACCGCCGTGGCGGAGCCGGGCTCCGTCCTCGAGGCTTCCAGGCGCCTCGTCGAGCGCGCGATCGCGCGGATCGACCTCAGAAACCACCGCGGCGTTCATCCGCGCATCGGCGCCCTCGACGTGCTGCCCCTGGTTCCCCTTTTTGGATTCTCGCGCGATCGCGCGAAAACGCTTGCGATTGCGGCCGGCCGTAACATCGCCGACTCCTTCGGAATCCCCATCTTCCTTTATGGCGAGTCCGCCCTGAAGCCCGAGAATCGCGAGCTCCATTGGCTTCGGAGAGGGGGCTTCGAGGCGCTCGAAGCAAGGATGGCGGCTTCGGAGCTCGTCCCGGACTACGGCCCCAACCGGCCCCACCCCACGGCGGGGGCCATGGCGGTCGGAGTGCGCTCCCTTCTCATCGCTTACAACGTCGAGCTCTCGACACCGGACCGCGCTGTCGGAAGGGCCATCGCCCGCAGGATCCGCGCGTCCAGTGGCGGGCTCCCGCACTTGAAGGCGCTCGGCTTCGAGCTCGCGAATCCTCCGCGCGCGCAAGTGTCGATGAACCTCACCGACTTCAAAGTGACTTCGATCCAGGCGGCATTCGATGCCGTGGAAAAAGAAGCCTCCAGGCTCGGAGTCGAAGTGGCGCGATCGGAGATTGTGGGTTTGATTCCCGAAGAAGCCGCCTTCGAAGGCATGGTGGATCGCCTATCCCTGGCCGCACCCCCCGGGATCCTGGAAGAGCGCATGCGCCAAGCCGGCCTCTACTGATTACCGATCACTGCTTGATCCCATACGCCTTCATCTTCCGGTAGAGGTGAGAGCGCTCGATTCGGAGCGCTTCCGCCGTCCGGGAGACGTTGCCCTCGTTGTCCCTCAGCTTCCTGAGAATGAATTGCCTCTCGTAGGCTTCGCGGGCGCTCGCGAGGGAGGGGAAATCGCCGAGACCGTAGGAGCTCTCCTCGCGTCCCTTTCGAAGGGGAGGCGGCAGATCCTTTGCGCCGACCTCGTCCGAGGCCACCATGATCACCAGCCGCTCGATGACGTTTTTGAGCTCGCGGACGTTTCCGGGCCACTGGTAGCTCATCAGGAGCTCCATTGCCTCGGCGCTCGCCTTCTTGGGCCTCTTGCCGTACTCGGCGCAGAAATCCTCGATGAAGTGACCGGCGAGCGCGGGGATGTCGTCGCGCCGATCCCGCAGCGGAGGCATATGGAACGGGATGACGTTCAACCGGAAGAACAGGTCGTCGCGAAAATTGCCCGCGGCGATTTCGCGCTCGAGATCCTTGTTCGTCGCGGCGATGACCCGGCAGTCGACGTTCACCCCCTCGGCGCTTCCCACCGCGACCACCTTCTGTTCCTGGAGAACCCGCAGGACCTTTGCCTGGGTCTTCAGGCTCATATCCCCGACTTCGTCGAGAAAGAGCGTCCCTCCGTCGGCAGCCTCGAACTTCCCCTTGCGAGCGGCCACCGCTCCGGTGAAAGCCCCTTTGACGTGTCCGAAGAGCTCGCTCTCGATGAGCTCCTCGGGAATCGCCGCGCAGTTGACCTCGATGAAGCTCACGTTCTTGCGGAGCGATTGCGCGTGGATCGAGCGGGCCACGAGCTCTTTGCCCGTTCCGTTCTCTCCGAAGATGAGCACCCGCCCGTGGGTGGGGGCCGCCATGCGGATCTGTTTCCGGAGCTCGCGCATCGAGGCACTCTCGCCGATGAGCGCCTGTTTCGACTCGACGCGGGCGCGGAGATAGCGATTTTCCTGCTCCAGGCGGCGCTGCTTCAAAGCGCTTCCCACCGCGATGACGGTCTTGTCGAGCGACAACGGCTTCTCGACGAAGTTGTAGGCCCCGAGCTGGATCGCCCGCACCGCGTTGTCGATGGTGCCGTGCCCGGAGATCATGATCACGGCGGCGTCGGGATCCCTTTCGCGAATCTGCGCGAGGGCCGAAATACCGTCCATGTTCGGGAGCCAGATGTCGAGGAGCACGAGATCGTACCGGCCCGCCGAGATGCGGGTAAGAGCGGCTTCCGCGTTCTCGACGGTGTCCACCCGGTACCCCTCGTCCTCGAGAATCCCCTGGAGCGAGCTCCGCACTCCGGCCTCGTCATCCACGACGAGAATCTTCTCTTTGGACATTATTGGGTACTTGGTCTTTCGTCGTGCCTTTGCGGGTCCCCGCGAGCGGCGACGGGATCCGCATCGGGCGCCGGCTCGAGCGGAAGCTCTATCACGAAGCGCGCTCCCCGCGGCTCGTTCTCCTCCACCCGGATTCGTCCGCGGTGCTCGGCGACGACGCGCTTCACGATGGCGAGCCCGAGGCCGCTCCCTCGAAGCTTCGTGGAATAGTAGGGCATGAAGAGCTTGTCGCGGTCCGCGGGCGCGATTCCGGGGCCGTCGTCCGACACCTCCACCCGGGCCATCTGAAGATCGCGATCGCAGGACGTGGCGACCACGACCTGGCCCTCGCCTCCGTTCGCTTCGATCGCGTTGTCGATGATATTGATGAAGACCCTCCGGATGAGCTCGGGGTCGACCATCACCTTGGGGACATCGCTGGCGAAAAGCCTCGTCAAAGTGAGGCCCGTGAAGAGGCCGTCGTAGAGGTCGAGGGTCCCGCTCAGAAGCGGGTTGAGCTCGTGCGGTTCGGCCGAGACCGAGGGCATTCTCGCGAACTGCGAGAACTCGTCCACGAGGTTCTTCAGCGAGTCGACCTCCTCGATGATCGTGCTCGTCCCCTCCTCCACCACCCGCGAAAGATCAGCGGAGCCCGCGCGAAAATGCTTTCGAATGCGCTGGGCCGAGAGCTGGATCGGAGTCAAGGGGTTCTTGATCTCGTGGGCCAGCCGCCGGGCCACCTCGCGCCAGGCCGCCACCTTCTGAGCCCGGAGGAGCTGGGTCAGGTCGTCGAGAACCATCAGGAGGCCGGAGGGCGCGGCATCCGAGCCCGAGATCGCGGTCAGGTAGACCGAGAGGTGAAGCTCCCGGTTTCCGACCGCGATGTCGAGCTCCTCCTCGACGGCCGGCCGGCCTTCCGCTCCTCCCATGGCATCGAGGAGGCGGCGAAAGGGGGCGAGCGCCTCTCCGCGGAAGACGTCTCGATAGTGCCTGCCCGTGAGGCCGGGGTCGAGATCGAGAAGCCGCACCGCGCTCTGATTGATGCGGGTCACGGAGCCGTCTTGGTCGAAGGAAACGATGCCGGTCGCGATGTTCTCCAGCACCGTCTCCATGTAGCGCCGCCTGCGATCGAGCTCGCGGTTCTTGGTCTCGAGGTCGAACCGGGACCGCTCGAGCCGGTCCTGGCTCACCTTGAGCTTCGCCGTCATCCGGTTGAAGGATTCCATCAGCTGCCCTAGCTCGTCGACCGCGGGACCCGACACCGGGTGGTCGAGGTCGCCCGCCATGACTCTCTCCGTCGCCTCGACCAGCTCGCCTACCGGTCCGGTGATCCGCTTCGCCAGATAGAGACCGACCCAGGTCGAGGCGAGAAGGAGAAGAAGCGACACCATGACGAAGTACGAGAGATAAAGGTCCTGGATCGGCTCCTTCTGCGCCTCTGCCTGCTGGTAGACGTTCGCCTGCTGGTTCACGTCCTCGAGGGTGGCGGCGAGGATCCTGGGGATGAAGTAGGACACGACCACAGCGCCTACGACCTCACGACTGCCTTTCTCGAAGATGGGCGACGCGTATTGGACGAGCGTGCCGCCGCCGAGGGGATCCTGGTGAAGTGTTTCCTCTCCGCGGAGACCGGTCTCGGCCAGGCGAATGGTGGAGTCGGGATTGTACTGGGGAAGCCCCGGCCGGGCCGAGGTCCAGAGCGCCTGGGTGCTGGAAAGAACGGTTATCATGTCGAGCCGATAGAGGGTGAGCCTCGCCTCCATACTTCGGCCGAGCATCGAGAGGCGTTGCGGCGTCAGAAGCGCCCCCTCCCCGATCTCCCGGGAGAGACGGCGAGCGTAGAAGGTCGCGCTTTCCTGCTTCTCGTGGTAGTAGTGCTCGACGATGTCCTGGGCCCCGACGAGCACCGCTTCCACCGGATGCGAGAACCAGCGCTCGACGGCGGTCGAGATCAAGTTGCTCCCGACGAGCATGATGAGCGCCGAAGGCAGAAGGGCGAAGCCGACGAAGACGATGACCAGCTTGGTCTTGAACTTCGCCCCCCGCACCGACCGCCTTCTTTCGATGAAGAGCTTGATCAGGTTCCTTCCGAGGACGAACACCAGGACCAGAAGCATCGTCAGGTTCACCAGGGTGAACCCGTAGAGGAAGACCCGGGCCAGGAAGTCGGGCTTGAACTCTGCCGACTTTCCCACCAGATAGGTGCTGAGGAGAGCGACGCCCGATAACAGGAGAACGATGAGGGAGACGAGGCGAAAGTTGTCTTTCGTCTCCTTCCGCTCGGTGGGCCGGGAGGGAGCGGTCATCGCATCAAGCTCGAGGGGCTCGAGGGGCTCGAGGGGCTCGAGGGGCTCGGGGGTACGTAGTCAAAGCGCGACTCCTTCCACCCGGTAGAGACGTCCCAGGGAATCAGAAGCAGCAGGTTGCGCTCCCTCATCACTCCTTTGACCCGGAGGTAGTACGAGTCATTGGGCTCGAGCGCCGAAACGTCGAAGAGGCGCAGAGACTCGAAAGTGGTCATGAATCGTCTCATCGCCTCGGCATCCGCCACGACCTCGGTGACGTCGATCTTGCCGTCGATCTCCCGGCCGAGCTTGTAGCGTTTGGTCAGGTTATCGTACGTGACGGTGACCGAGATCACCCGCCGCGCGACTTGACCGTCGAGCCAGATCCCGCGCGGCCGCTTCAGCTCTACATTGTAGCGGAAGTTCACCTCGAGGCCCGTTTGGATGGCGTGCTCGATCTCCTGGTCGAAGGCATCGCCCGCGCGAAAGCTGACGAAGATCCCGTCGATCCGGATGACAGGGACCAGATCCTCGATGACGGCGCCTTCTGCAGCCGCCGGCACCGCGCCCAGGAGCAGGGCGGCAAACGCCGTTTGCTGGAGGCGTCGGGCCATCAAGCTATTCGCCGCTCACCCCGAGATCGTGCCTTCCGAGAAGAGATCGGATCGTCTCCACGAACTCGTGCGCGTCCTTGAAGTCGCGATAGACGGAGGCGAATCGCACGTAGGCCACCTGGTCGAGGCTCTTGAGCTCCGACATGACGAACTCGCCGATCTGGGTGGTGGGAAGCTCCTTGTCGGGACTGTCATGAAGCCGTTGCTCCAGCTGGTCCACGATCGCCTCGAGCCGGGTCACGGGAACCGCGCGCTTCTCGCAGGCCTTGAGGATCCCGCTCATCAGCTTCTCGCGGTCGAACCGCTCGCGCCGGCCGTCCTTTTTCACCACTCGATAGTCGATTCGGTCGAGCCTCTCATAGCTCGTGAACCGCCGCCCGCATTTCAGGCACTGGCGGCGGCGCCTTATGGCCTCGCCTTCCTTGCTCTCTCTAGAATCGACTACCTTGTCCGCCAGATGGCCGCAAAAAGGACATTTCACCTGTGGTTTCTCCTACTTGAGCTCGCTTACGGTGAGGCCCGCCTTCACGAACAACAAGATACCCAGAATCGTGACCGGGAGGAACGAAATCGCGTGGGCCACGAGCGCCACCGCCGCCGCGGGGCTCGGCGCTATGCCGAAGAGCGTCGTCAGGGCGAGCGAGCACATATAGTGATAGCCGCCGATCGACCCAGGGGTCGGAACCATGACGCCGACAGTCAAAAAACCGATCACTAAGAACGTTTCCCCGAACCCGAAGTCGACAGCCAGAGCCCGCGCCGCGAGCCAGAACGCGAGGCAAATCCCGAGCCACAGCAAGATCGACCACAAGAGCGCCTTCACCAGGCCCGACCCTTCGACCAGAACCCCGAGACCGCCGCGAAAGGTTTCGAGAAAGCTCGCCCCGCGGGCCGCGAGACGATGAGGGAGCACCCGAAGGCACCACCGCGCGACGGCCATGGAGGGCTCGGGGTAGCGGGCGAAGAGAAACATCGAGGCGAGGGCGACGACGGCGAACCCGAGACCGAGAACGCCGCCGATCTGAAGCTTGGAGACGATCTCCTCGCTTCTCGCCTGCTTAGGGCCCGCGAGGAGCCAGAAGGCCATGAAGAAAACAACCGTCACCAGGTCGAACATGCGCTCGAGTAGAATCGTCGCGAACGCCCCGGAGGCGGAGAACCCCTCCCGCCTCGCAAGGAGGTAGGGTCGCGCGATCTCTCCCAGGCGGCCAGGCGCGAGGAAATTCACCATGAATCCGATGACCGTCGCGCTGAAGCAGCTCGCGAGACCGGCGCGGCCGAGAGGACGAAGAAGTCCCTGCCACCTTACGGCGCGGATGACGTAGGTGGCCATGGTGGCGACGAGGGACCAGAAGATCGGGGCGGGTTTCGCGCTCAGGAGGCTCTCCTCGATCTCTCCCAGGTTCGCGCCTCGAAAAAACAGCCACAGCAGGGTCAACGTGGCGATGAGGATCGCGGCAGTACGCGCCTTTCGTGAACCGAGCGTTGTTTTCACGGATTCGAGCTATGAGGGAGCGGCCGAAAGACCGCCGCCGCTGGCGCGGTAGATTTACTGCAATGACGAGAGAAAGTCAAAAAGTACCGCAGTTTAGCGCCATTCTTCCGAGTCCGTGCGCTCCTCTCGGCAACCCTTTCGCTCGTCCCCGGCTTGCCTTTGGCGGAACATTACGCGTGGGAACCCCGTTCCTGGGGTTGGACTTGGCACGAAAGCGGAGACAGCCCCGTTGCTAGCGAGCGGAGCGAGCCCGGCCGGGAGGAAGCGGCCGCTGCCTTCGGCTCGGGCCGCGGGAATCCGGCCGTCCTCCCCGAGCGAGGAGCGAGGGGAGCGAGCCGAGCGATGAGCGAGGCGAGCATTAGAGAAGACGGAGAGCTCGCTCGCCAATGCGGGAGCGGCGACGAAGAGGCGTGGAGAGTTCTCGTCGGTCGCTTCCAGAAAAAGGTGTGGCATGTCGCGTATCAGTTCACGGGCAGAGCGGACGAAGCGGAAGAGCTCAGCCAGGAGATCTTCCTCCACTTGCTCTCCGCTCTCCGCACCTTCGACGCGAGCGGGAGCCTTCCGGCCTGGCTCCAAAGAGTCGCCCGGAACTACGCCATCGATCATTACCGGAGACGGCGGCGGGAGCGCTCGATGGTCGTCGACGGCGAAGAGTCCGAGGAGCTCGTCGCCGTCGCGCGGGATACCACGGCTGGCAACGACCCCCACCGCGCGCTCGAGGAGAAAGATCTCGCAGCCTGGCTCCGGCAGGTCATCGACCGTCTCCCTTCGGAGCTGGGGCAGGCGGTCATTCTCAGGGATTTGCAAGGGATGAGCTACGAAGAGATGGCGGGGATTCTCGAGATACCGCTCGGCACGGTCAAGTCCCGCATCAACCGGGGCCGCCTGGAGCTGGCGAAACTCCTGAAACGCCGGCGCGCCGAGTGGAGCGTCGCCCTGGGAGAGCCCGCCCTGGGCGAGACCGTCCTGAGAGAGAAAGAAGGAGAAGCGTGAGCTGCCGTCGGCAACAAGAGCTCCTGTCGGACTACCTCGAAGAAGCCCTCTCTCCGCCTCTGAGGCGAGAGGTCGAGAACCATCTTCGGACTTGCGAGGAGTGCCGGAACCTCGCCCTGTCCCTGAAAGACGTCCTGTCGCTCTTCGGGAGCTTTCAGGCACCCGAAGAGCCTTCGAACCTCACCGAGCTCATACTCGAGCGCACCAGGCCGGCGCTCCTCGCCCCGCGTGAAACGGGCGCGGACCTCGAGACCGACTCGTCGTTCTGGCACAGTTTCGGAAGCGGGCTCGCCGCGGCCGCCGTCCTTGCCACGGTGCTGCTCTTCCGTCCACCGGAGTTCCTCGCGGGCTGGTCCCGGAGCGTCTCGCAAACGGCGCACCAGAGCTACAGCCTGGGAGTCCGCACGGTTCACCGGACGTCGCGCTGGATCGAGGACCTCAACGTGCTGCGCATGACGGTCGGGGTCGCTTTCGAAAACCGGCTCGACCGGCTGAACGAGCGACTTCGCGATCTCGAAGAGTTGCGCCGCAGAAACGGCGGCGACGATGAATCCTCTCAATCGGGCATCCCGGAACAATGCCCGAAAAGACAAGCAGCGACGTACCAAGCAAGGAGTCTTTCATGAAACGTTCTACCTCCGCGGCCGTCTTCCTTTCGATCCTCCCCGGGCTCGGGCACATTTACGTGGGTCAGGTCGGCAAGGCGTTTCTCCTCGGCCTCTCGTTCGCTCTCACCATCCGCATGTTAGGCGAGGTGAGTGGACCCTTGGGGATCGTCATCCCCTTCCTCATACTCTACGCCATGGTGGACGCGCATCGAGCCGCGGTCGAGGTGAACCGGATCGTGGCCTCGGGCGGGACACCGCCCAAAGGCCCGGACTTCGGCCTCACCAAGTGGTGGGGTTACATCCTCATCGGTCTCGGCGTCCTCTTCACCCTCGAGAACTTCGACCTCATCGATTTCGAGTGGGTTTCGCGACTGTGGCCGCTCGGCTTGATCGCGCTCGGGATCTTCATCCTGAGGCGCCGACCCGAGCCGACGACTCCCGCCGCTCCCTCCTACCCGGAGCCGGTTCCTGAAGCGGCGCAAGAAGAGATCGCGGGCGAAGAGAGCGGAAATGTCTGAGGCGGGAGCGCCCCTCGAAGGCTCCGGAGGCCGGAGCGGCTGCGCCCTGCTTCTCGGGATCCTCCTCATCGGGACCGGCGTCTCGTTCCTGGCGCAGAATCTCTACGACTACCCGCTCCTCCCCCTTCTTCGGCGCGCGGTCGTCCTCTTCGCGGACTATTGGCCTCTTCTTCTGGTCCTCTGGGGAGTCGTCAAGGTCTATCAGCGCTTCGCTCAGCCTTCGCGGACCCGGGTCGGCGCTTTCGAGATCGTGCTCCTGATACTCGTGGTCATCACTGGATTGAGCTTCAGCGCGGGGCGCCGTCTGCTGGAAGAGTGGTCGGGCGAGAAGCTGGAAGACATGGTCGGGTTTTCGACCGTCTCGCTCGTGGGCGCCCCCGCCCACCGTTTTTCCGGTGAGGCGCGCTTCGATCCCGGCGCCGCCAGTGAAATCGCGATCGTGAACCCCGGCGGGTACGTGAAGGTCCAGGGCGGAGCCGGAACGGAGATCGAAGTTCAGTTCACCAAACGAGTTCACCATGTGTCCGAAAGCGATGCGTCAGCCATCGCCTCTGGAGTGGAGCTCGATTTCGACGCGAGCGGGACCGTGGCTCGGCTCACGGTCGTCCTCCCCGAGGGAAAGACGCCCGTCGAGTGCGATCTGAACGTTCGGCTTCCGAAGGGCGCTTCGGTCGCGATCGAGAACCGACGCGGGCCTGTTTCCGCGTTCGATATCGAAGGAGCGGTCCGGATCGAGACCGCGCACGACGGAATCGAGGCGGGAAACCTGACGGGGGGCCTCAAGGCGACGACGCGGCACGGCGAGATCCGGGTGGCCAACGTTTCGGGAACGGTCGAGCTCGTAAACCGCGGGGGCGCGATCGTAGCCGAGGACGTCGACGGGGACCTCAAGGCGGAGACCAGCCACGGCCGGCTCGTTGCGGAAGACGTCTCGGGCAACGCCTTCCTCGAGAACCAGCACGCCCCGATCCACGCTTCCCGCATCGGAGGAGACGTGCGCGTGACCGCGCAGCACGCGGAGGTCTCGGTCGAGACCGCGGGCGCGAGCGTCACCATTGCCGGAAGGCACGGGCCGATCTTCGTGCGCGGCGTCTCAGGGGCTTTGACCATCGAAGCGACGAATTCTACGATCCAGGCGCGGGACATAGCGGGGAACGTTCAAATCGACAACCGCGATGAGGCCGTGACTCTCGTGGGAGTGCGGGGATCGGCGCGAGTGACGTCGCCGCTGTCGCCGGTGACTGCCGAGGAGATCGAGGGCCCGCTCGAGATCGAGAACTCTCATGACGACGTGCGGGTTCTGGCGTTCGGCTCGAGCTTGGCGGTCCGGTCCACCCACGCGGAAGTGAGCGTATCGACGACGCGGCTCGCGGGAAACGTGAGCCTGAAGACGACCTATGGAGACGTCGAGCTCCGCGTTCCTGAAGGCGCGTCCCTGAGATTCGAAGGACGGGCCAAGGACGGCGAGCTCGACGCCACGGTTCCCGGTCTCGATATCCTGGAGGACCGCGGCGGAAAAGCCGGAAGAAAAAGACCCGAAAGAACCTGGACCGGCTCCCTCGGTTCCTCGACCCACACCGTTACGGTCGAGACGAGCTACGGAGACATCCACCTCGGATCGGCGGAGTCATGAGGCTCGTCGTCGCGGGAGCCCTCGTCGTTCTCGGGCTCTCCGCCTGCGATCTCGAGCGCGCGGAAGAGACCACGGTCGAGCAGTTCCGGTTCGAGGCGGGCCCGGAGCGGCAGAGAATCGAAGTCCGCATCGAAGAGGGCTCGATCGAAATCGAGGGAGTCGAGAGCTCCCGGGCGATTGAAGGGGAGTTCGTCAAGCGAGCGCGTTCCGTCGACCGTGAGACCGCCCGGGGCCTTCTCGCGCGCATCGAGGCTTCGGCGCTCGAATCCGAGGACGGGACGCGGATCCGCTTCGAGGGCCGCGTCGAGTCGATCCCCCCGTTCGGAGGAGACCTCCGAGCCGATTTGAGGCTTCGGGTGCCGCGCGAAGTGGACCTCGACGTCGCGACCGAAGACGGCAGAATCCAGATCGAGGGAGTCGACGGCAGCGTGCGCGCCGAAAGCGGCGATGGACGGATCTTCGTCGGGCAGGTCTCCGGGGAGCTCCGGCTTCGCACCGAGGACGGATCAATCGCCGGGCGGGACATCGACGCGAGGGTCGAGGCCGCGACCGGCGACGGCAACATTGAGCTCGACGGAACGTTCACCGGCCTCGAAGCGGTTACCTCCGACGGAAGCATTCGCATCGACTGTCTCGATTGGCGGGCACCTTTGGACGGCTGGGTTCTGAGGACGTCCGACGGCGCCATCCGGGTCCTCCTCCCGGTCTCGGCGGCGGCGGACATCGATGCCACCGCGAGCGGCGGACGCATCGTGAACCGCCTCCTGTCCTTCGACGGCGCCGAGCGCGGTGAAAGCGATAGCCGTCTTCGGGGAAAGCTCGGCGGCGGCGGTCCTCTGCTGCTCCTCAGCACCATGGATGGCCGCATCGAGCTCGGCCAGAAATGACTTCGAACGTCTTCGCCCTCGGGGCTTGACCTTCACCCCGCGCCTTCCCTAAAATACGCCCGCTTTCTCCAAAAGAGAGAGAAGAGACTTCCCGCGCGCGGCGACGACTGGGCTGCGGCGGAATGTCGAGGTGCCGAAACACTCGCCCGAAGGAGGGGGTCGTCTCCACGGTGAGCGACAACGTTATTGTCGATACTCGTCTCGACGCGCTCCTTTTGCGCTCGAAGGGCAAAGTCCGCGACGTCTACGAGCTCGATGGAAAGCTTCTGATCGTCACGACCGATCGCATCTCCGCGTTCGACGTGGTTCTCCCCACGGGGATTCCCGACAAGGGCAATGTCCTGAACCAGCTCTCCTTGTACTGGTTCGAGAAAACCCGAGGCATCGTTCCGAATCACGTAGTCGAGGGGGACTTCGATCGCTACCCCGGTGGGCTGGCGCCGTTCAGACGCGAGCTCCGGCTGCGCTCGATGCTGGTGAAGAAGCTCGAGCCCGTTGCCTTCGAGTGCGTGGTGCGCGGCTATCTCTACGGTTCCGGGTGGAAGGAATACCAGAAGACGGGAAGCGTCTGCGGCATACCGCTCCCGAAAGGACTGAGCCTCGCCGATCGCTTCGAGGAGCCGCTCTTCACTCCCTCAACCAAAGCGACGACCGGGCACGACGTGAACGTGAGTGAGGAGGCGATGTCTCAAGTACTCGGAGCGGACCTGACCGAGAGGCTAAGGGAGACCTCGCTTTCCCTCTACCGGCTCGGGAGCGCCGAAGCGGAGTCGAGGGGCATTCTCATCGCCGACACCAAGTTCGAGTTCGGCCTCGATCCGCAATCAAAGCAATCGCCGCAAAGAAACGACCTCTACCTCATCGACGAGGTCATGACCCCGGATTCCTCGCGCTTCTGGCCCAAGGATAGCTACCGCCCAGGCCACGACCAGCCGAGCTTCGACAAGCAGTTCGTTCGGGAGTACCTGGAACGACTCGACTGGGACAAGACGCCGCCAGGACCGGACCTTCCTCCCGACGTGGTGGCCGGAACCCGGGCCAGGTACCTCGAAGCCTACCGTCTGCTGACGGGCAAGAGCGATCTCGATTCTCCTCGAAAGGACCAGGGCTAGCCGAATGGGTCCGCGCGCCGCCGCCGAGGGAAAGATGCCGCTTCGAGAACGGCTCGACAACCTCATCGAGGAGATGATTACCGGCGGCATCCGATTCCCGGATGCCAAGAGGGAGTTCGAGAAGCGCTTTCTGGCGCAGGTGATGGAAATCGAAAAGGGGAACCTGTCGCGCGCGGCGAAAGTGCTTCACATCCACCGAAATACCCTTTCGAAGAAGCTGCAGGAGCTTAAACTCTGGAGCCGGTGACGGATTTTGGGCTACACTACCTGACGATTGGACCGAAGCGCCTGAGCGCACGGTCCGAAAGGAGATTGAGTCATGGATATACGGCCGCTACACGACCGGCTCCTGGTAAAGCGGATTGAGGAGTCGGAGGAAAAGACGGGCGGGGGTATCATCATCCCCGATTCGGCGAAAGAAAAACCCCAGCGCGGAAAAGTGACCGCCGTCGGAAACGGCAAAGTGCTCGACGACGGAACAAGGGTCGATCTCGAGGTGAAGAAGGGCGATCAGATCCTCTTCGGCAAGTACGCCGGGACCGAGGTGAAGATCGATGGCTCGGAGTACCTCATCCTGAGGGAAGACGACGTCCTCGCCATCCTGAGCAAGTAAAGCTCGGCAGGCCGCGGGCCAAACGAGCCGGCGGCCTGCCGTTCTGTTTCTTTAACGCCGGCGGCTTGGGCGCCGTCGGCTATCGGACCGATCGGAGCCACCCTCCTCGCGCCGGCCGCCGCCCGAATACGGCCTCGGAGCCTGGGGCTCTTCCGGCGGCAGTCCCGCCTGCTCGCGGAGAACGGCCTTCCTGGAGAGCTTCACCTTTCCTTGCGGATCGATGTTGATCACCTTGACCAGGATCTGGTCTCCCTCGGACATCTCGGAGCGAACGTCATTGACGCGGTGGTCGGCGACCTCGGAGATGTGGAGGAGACCGTCGGTTCCGGGAAGAATCTCGACGAAGGCGCCGAAGTCGACGATGCGCTGAACCTTTCCCAGATAGGTCTTCCCCATCTCGGGGACCGCGGTCAGCTCCTCGATGATCTGGATCGCCTTTTTGGCCGAGTTCTCGTCCGTCGACGCGATGGCTATGGAGCCGTCGTCCTCGACGTCGATCTTGACTCCCGTCCGCTCGATGATGCTGCGGATCATCTTCCCGCCGGGCCCGATGACGTCCCGGATTTTGTCGGTCGAGATTCTCATGGTGAAGATCCTTGGCGCGTAGGCCGAGATCTCCTTGCGCGGAGCGGGCATGACCGCCGCCATCTTCTCCAGGATGAATATCCGGGCCCGCCGCGCCTGCTCGAGCGCTTCGGCCATGATCTCCCGGGTGAGCCCACTGATCTTGATGTCCATCTGGAGCGCGGTGATGCCGCTCGCGGTGCCCGCGACCTTGAAATCCATGTCCCCATAATGGTCCTCGGCGCCCGCGATGTCGGTGAGGATGGCGTAGGTCTCGCCCTCCTTGACCAGTCCCATGGCGATTCCGGCGATGGGGGCCTTCAACGGAACTCCCGCATCCATGAGCGCGAGGCAGCCTCCGGTGACGCTCGCCATGGAGGAAGAGCCATTGGACTCCAGGATGTCCGAGACGATGCGGATGGTGTAAGGAAACTCGTCCTCGCCCGGGATGATTCCGACCAGGGCCCGTTCCGCGAGGGCACCGTGGCCGATCTCACGGCGACCCGGGCCCCGCAGGAACTTCGCTTCACCCACGGAGAACGGGGGGAAGTTGTAATGGAGCATGAACTTTTTCTCCGACTCCCCCTCCAGCCAGTCGATCCGCTGGACGTCCTCGGACGTGCCCAGGGTCACGGTCACCAGGGCCTGGGTCTCCCCTCGGGTGAAGATTGACGAGCCGTGCGTGCGGGGAAGGACGCCGACCTCGCAGGTGATCTCGCGCACCGCATCGAACGCTCGGCCGTCGAGCCGGCGCCGATGCTGAAGGACTTCCTCGCGCAGCACCTTCTCCTGGAGCCTGCCTACGACCTTCGACGCCTCGGCGAGCACTTCGGGCTCGCGTCCGGTGAGCTCTTCGAGAAGCGCGCGCTTCACCCCGGAGACCGCCCGATCGGCGGCGTGCTTACCTTTGGTGCTCATCGCCTCCTTGAGCCGGGAGTAGACCTTCTCCTCGATTTCCTTCTCGATCGCCTCGTTCCTCACGGGAGGCTTGACGTCGATCTTGGCAGGAGCGATCGCGCGGTAGAGCTCTTCCTGCATCGCGACCAGCTTCTTGATCTCCTGGTGAGCGAAGCCGAGGGCGTCGACCATCTGTTCTTCTGTTACCTCGGAAGCCCCTGCCTCGACCATCACGATGGCGTCGGCGCTTCCAGCAACCGTCAAGTTGAGGTCGCTCTTCTTGAGCTGCTCGAAGGTCGGGTTGACCACGAAGTTGCCGTCGATGAGTCCGACGCGCACCGCGCCGATTGGTGTCGTGAAGGGAATGTCGGAGCAATAGAGCGCGGCGGAGGCGCCGGTCACCGCCAGCACGTCGGAGTCGTTCTCGCGATCCGTCGAAAGAACCAGGCCGATCACCTGAGTCTCACGGCGCCAGTTGTCGGGAAACAGCGGCCGGATGGGCCGGTCGATCAGCCGGCTGGTGAGGATCTCTTTCTCGTTCGGGCGGCCTTCCCGTTTGAAGAACCCGCCGGGAATCTTTCCCGACGCGTAGAAATTCTCCCGATAGTCGACGGTGAGCGGGAGGAAATCGATGCCCACCCTTTCGTCCTTGGAAGCGCAGGCAGTGACCAGCACCACCGTGTCGCCCAGGCGAACGACTGCGGCGCCGTTCGCCTGCTTGGCGATTTTGCCCATTTCGATGGACAGCGTGGCCCCGCCAATGGCCACCTCTTTCTTGTGAATCATTTTTCTCTCCTTGGAACTTGTGGAACTTGTGGAACTGTCAGGAGCGGCGGGCGCCCAAGGCGACTCGCGCCAGCTCTGGTCGAAAAGGGGGCGTCGTACGCGGACGGCGCCGTACCAGGTAAGGTTTCGCTCAGACGAGTGGGACCGGAGGACCGAGGACCGCTCGATTGCATGGAAGCCGATCGGGGGACACGCGGGAGAATGCGGGAGCGGCCTCGACTCGGGCTCCCCTGCATTCTGCGGGGCCGGGCATGAAATTATTTGCGGATACCGAGCCGCTGGATAACTCCGCGGTAACGACCAACATCCTTGCTCTTCAGGTAGTCCAGCAGACGACGACGACGGCCGACCATTTTCAGAAGCCCGCGACGCGAATGATGGTCCTTGGAGTGAGTCTTGAAGTGCTCGGTGAGATACCCGATGCGCTCGCTGAGGATGGCGATCTGGACCTCGGGCGAGCCCGTGTCATTACCGTGGAGTCGATAGGCTCCGACGAGCCCGGTCTTCTTCTCCTTCGTGAGCGTCAAATAGAGGTCCTCCGTTCTTGACCGTTCTTTTTCTTCGTCATTTTACTCGCCGCGAATGGTAGCACAGCGCGCAAAAGCTGTAAAGGACCACGACTCTTGGGCTTTGGCGAACGTAAAGGGCTGCACTCATCCAGGCGACCGGAGGACGATGAGCGGACGGAGAGCCCCGCTGTCCTCGTGGAGGCGCCCGACCGAAACGAGGTCTCCGTTTTCATCGCAGACCCGGAGAGGTCCAGCCGTTGCCGCGGGAGGCTCCCAGGCCCCTCGAGGCACGTCCCTGCCATGGACGAGGAGCTTCGTCGCATCGACGGAAACGTCCACTCGCGGAAGCTCGCGCAAGAGCTCCGTTGGCGATAGCAGGCTCTCGTTCAGTCGTCTCTGGAACGCGAGCCCGCTCAGGGTCTCGAGGGTGGACGCCTCTTCGACGGTGAAGGGGCCGATGCGGGTTCTCCGAAGCTCCTCCAGATGCGCCCCGCAGCCGAGCCGCTCGCCGAGGTCGTGGGCGAGCGCGCGAACGTACGTCCCGCTCGAGACCGAGAGCGCGAGGCGCGCGCGCGGAGGCTCGAAATCGACTAGAGCGAGCTCCAAAACCTCGACCCTCGCGGGGGCCGGTCTCACCTCGACGCCGGCCCGGGCGAGCCGGTGGGAGCGCTTGCCGTCGATCCGCTTGGCGGAGAAGAGCGGCGGAAGCTGCTCCTGGACTCCGCGAAACCCGTCGAGGGCGGATTCGACCTCTACCCGGCCGGGACAGGAGTCGGTCCTCGCCCCCGTGACCTCGCCCGTACGGTCGTAGGTGTCCGTCGAGAATCCGAAGCGCACGGTGGCGAGGTAGCTCTTCGAGGCCCCGCTCACGAAGCGGGCGAGCCGCGTCGCTTTGCCGAGACAGATTACGAGGAGCCCGGTGGCGAAGGGGTCGAGCGTCCCGGTATGGCCGCAGCCTCGCTGCCGGGTAAGGCGGCGCACGCTCGCGACGACGTCGTGGGACGTGACTCTCCCGGGCTTGTCCACCAGAAGAGCGCCGTGAAACGCCGCGGCGCCTTGTTCTCGCTCTCTCACTCGCCGTCGGGCTCGCGCTCCGCATCGACCTGTTTTACCCCTTCGATCCGTTCGATATCGTCCGGCACGGGAGACCGTTCTTTCTCCGACTGAAGAAGCTCCTCGAGCCGGATCCCGTACTCGATCGAAGGGTCGAACACGAACCGGACTTCCGGCGCGGTGCGGAGGCCAAGCCTTTCGGCCAGAAGGCGCCGGACGTACCCCGTCGCCCCCTCGAGGACTTTCATCGCTTGTTTCTTCTGAGCTTCGTCCCCGAGAACGCTCACGTAGAGCTTCGCGCTCTTGAGATCGTTGGTCACCGAAACCCGCGTGCAGGTGACGAGGGGAAGCCGGGGATCCTTGAGCTGGCTCTGAAGGATCTCCGCCACGTCCATACGGATCTGCTCCGCCAAACGCTCCGGCCGTACCCTCTCCCCACGATTACGCGACATTTATTCGATGAGCTCGAAGCTCGTGCCCACGAGCTCCGAGGGGAAGTGATCCTCGAGCTCGCGGCTGATGGCTTCGAGCTCCGACTCCAGTATCGAGCGGGTTCCGCTCACCGAGACGGCGGCGAGCTCCGCCCGCTGCCACAGCTCGAGGTAGCCAGTCTCCGCCACCGCGACGTTGAACCGCCCGCGCAGCCGGTCTTTGATCGACTTCACCACCATCCGCTTCGCCTTGAGGGACTGCGCCTCGGGGAAATGGAGCTCGATTACGAGGAGCCCGATGATGGGAGCTCCTCCCTCGAACCCCGCTTTCTTCCCTCTCGACACCGTGACGCGCTTTGCCTAGAGGCCGGTGCCCATCACCTTCTCCATGGTGAAGGCCTCGATGACGTCGCTGAGCTTGACGTCGTTGTAGCCGGCGATTCCGATGCCGCACTCGAAGCCTTCCTTCACTTCAGAGACGTCGTCCTTGAAGCGCCGGAGGCTTCCGATCTTCCCCTCGTAGACCACCACGCTGTCCCGGAGCAGCCGCACCTGCGACGTGCGGGGGATTCGGCCGTCGGTGACGTAGCAGCCGGCGATCACCCCCACCTTGGGGACGCGGAACATGTTCCGGATCTCGGCGTGACCCGCAACGACCTCCTTGAACGTCGGCTCGAGGAGGCCTTCCATGGCTTTCTTGAGCTCGTCAGTCACGTTGTAGATCACGGTGTGCAGGCGGATGTCGATGCTCTCCTTCTCCGCCAGCTCTTGCGCCATTCGTTCCGGACGCACGTTGAACCCGACGATCACCGCGTTCGAGGCGAAGGCCAAGTTCACGTCCGTCTCGGTGATGGCACCGGCGCCGGCGTGGATGATGCGCACCTTGACCTTGTCGGTCGAGAGCTTCGTGAGGGTGTCGTTCAGAACCTCGACCGACCCTTGCACGTCCGCCTTGAGCACGATGGGAAGCTCCTTGATGCTTCCCTCCTTCACCTTCTGATGGAGCTGGTCGAGGGTTAGACGCGCGGACTTGGACAGATCGCGCTCGCGGAGCTTCTGCTGGCGGAACTCCGCGATCTGGCGCGCCTTTATGGCGTCCGCGAAGACCTGGAATTGATCGCCTGCCTTTGGAAGCGACGTAAGCCCGAGGATCTCGACGGGAGACGACGGGCCGACCTTCTGCACCTTGTGGCCGCGGTCGTCGAGCATCGCGCGCACCTTACCGGAGACCGCCCCGGCGACGACCGAATCCCCCACCGAGACGCTCCCGTTCTGCACCAGCACGTGAGCCACGGGGCCCTTGCCCTTGTCGATCTTCGCCTCGAGCACCGTTCCCGTTCCGGCGCGGCCGGGGTTCGCCTTGAGCTCCTGGAGATCCGCGACCAGGAGCACCATCTCCAGCAGGAGATCGAGCCCCTCGCGCTTCTTCGCCGAGACCTGACAGAAGACCGTGGTTCCACCCCAGTCCTCGGGGATGAGGTTCAGGTCCGCGAGCTGCTGCTTCACCCGATCGGGATTGGCGGCGGGCTTGTCGATCTTGTTGATGGCCACCATGATGGCAACCCCCGCGGCGCGGGCGTGATCGATGGCTTCCCTGGTTTGGGGCATGACGCCGTCGTCGGCGGCGACGACGAGTATGACGATGTCGGTCACCGCCGCTCCCCGGGCGCGCATCATGGTGAACGCCTCGTGGCCGGGGGTATCGAGGAACACGACGCTGCGGTTGTTGACGGCGACGGTATAGGCGCCGACGTGCTGGGTGATTCCGCCGGCCTCCTTTTCCACGACTTTCGTCTGGCGGATCGCATCCAGGAGGCTCGTCTTTCCGTGGTCAACGTGGCCCATGACCGTGACCACCGGACCCCGGGGAAGGATGTCTTCCGCCTTCTCGATGACGATCTCCTCGCGGAGCACGTCCTCTTCGAAGGAGAGGATTTCCGCCTCGGCGCCGAACGACTTCGCGACCGCGGTCGCGGTCTCGGCGTCGAGAGTCTGGTTGATGGTCGCGAGGAAGCCGCGGGTCAGGAGCGCCTTGATGACGTCCTTGTGCTTGATCTCGAGCTTCTCCGCGAGCTCCTTCACCGTCACGCCTTCCGTGAGGGTCACCTTACGCAGAACCACCGGGATCGCAGGCCGGCGCTCGTCGAACCGAGGCATAGGCTCGGGAAGGGACGGCTCCATCACTTCGACCTGATGCGGCCGCTGCGGGCGCTTTCCCTTGCGCTTCGGCTGGGGCTTGGTCGAGACCGGGGCCTCTGGGCCGCGGGGCTTGACGGTCCTTATCGGCGCCGCGGGCCGGGGCGGCGGCGGCACCGGCCTCATGTCCTGGCGAGGTCTCGGCGCCGGGCGGGGACGAATGTAGGTAGACGTTGGCCCCGGGACGAAGGGCTCGCGCGAGGCATCGCGCGACAACGTAGGCCTCAATGAGCCGGGAGGCGTCGACGGATGACCGGGCGCTGGACGAGGCGCCGCGACCGGCGGGGCCGCGGGTCGAGGCCGCGCTTCGGGCGCGGGTGGTGCGGGCGGTCGCACAGCGGCCGGAGGGGGAGCCGGGGCTTCCACGACCGGGGTCTGAGCGAGAGCGTCGAGCTCCGCGTTCGCGCCCGTCCCGCCACGGATGGAAGGCTCGGCCTCCGCGACGCTCGGAAGCTCCTGCGGAGCGACGTCCGCGGACTTCGATTTTAGGGATTCTAGGGATTCCAGGGCTTCCAAGGCCGCAGCCGCGGCCGCGGCCGCTTTCTCGGCCGCGCGATCGATGGCGAGGAGAGCTTCGCGCGCGGCTTCGTCCTCGATCCGCTGCCTCTCCTCTTCCGCCGCCCGCTCGGCAGCGAGACGTGCGGCCTCCGCGGCCTCGATCCGCTGCTGCTCTTCCCGCTCTTTCCGCTCCTTCTCCTCTACGA
>Ga0184637_10000132_pt1 | contig 50839 bp, 70 predicted proteins | sample PLM3_127_b2_FD_133143 | JGI IMG/M metagenome (GOLD analysis project Ga0184637, IMG submission 133143) | Groundwater sediment microbial communities from an aquifer in East River, Colorado, USA - PLM3_127_b2 | ecosystem: Environmental > Terrestrial > Soil > Riparian zone | place: USA: East River...
CGCCCCCCCACGCCCCCCCGTGCACGGAACCTAGATTTCCCCACTTTTCCAAGTTACCCCCAAACATTCCCCCCTAAATCCTGAAAATAAACCCCCCCTACCCATTTAAAAGCCTCCCCTCTTTCCTCCCAGTATCTATCAATCACTTTATAACATTCTTCCTCGGTGTAAAATCTTCCAAGATAAATATCTTGGCTTTGATTTCTTACTCTCCACAGCTGTTTTCTTCTGTGAGCTTCGCTATGGTCATAAAAAACACTGAACCCTTTGTATCCTTTGTAGTTTTCTTTATTTTGGTTTTGTGTAAAACTATCAACATCTCTTAAATTTTCAACTTTATTATTTAAAGTATCCCTATCTATGTGGTCTATTTCAGAAGTAGGCCAATGTTTTTTACATAGAAACCAAACAATGTGGTGTACTTTATAGTTTTTTCTTTGAATTTTTAATCTTCTTATAACTTTACCATCGGGTCTCTTACTAAATTCTCCAATATTATCCTTCAGCGGCCCATTAATCCATCCCCGAGTGTCGTAACTATAATTCTCCCTAATATACTCCAGTATTTCTTTTGGAGGCACCACAATTTTAGTCACTTACCACCCCACAAATAATAAATTACTGCTATTGGAAGTACTACAGGCCATAGCACTGCCAAAAAAATATTATCTACTGCGCCCTCCTCCCCGTAATTAACAATTATGATTGCAATCCCACCAACTAAATATAAGTACAGCGCCACATATATCATATTTTTATTACCTCCACATCATCTATGCTCACCTTCATAAAGAACACTGTTTGCCGCGCATCGTTTTCAGAATCGAAATTCAAAGCATCGTCTTTGCTGTTACACCAGCCAAGCTCTTTGAGATTAATGTCGTAGCATATGTACATATTTGTAATTTTATGTTTGACTATGCACATTATTTACTCCTGCGCTTAGGTTCTACTTTGCTAACTTCTACGCTCGCTGAATCAAACAAGGTATTACCATATAATATGGCGTCTTCTAACATATTATGTAGGCAAACAGATAAATATTTATATTCAGTTTTTGAGTCACAGTTTATAGTAACTACGAATTTCCTAGGTGTTTTGACAGCTGTTTTTTTCATTTGTCTATCCACGATCCGTCGTACACTGTAGTTGTGTATGTCTCTGATCTACTTGTTATTTTATAGTATTTTGTACCTTTCATAGGAATGTGGAGATTAACAATTATATTTTTAAAATTAGCAACATTACTGTTTTTATTTACTACAGCCCAATACCAATAATACATAAAAGTATCTGATTGACCGATAGACGGCTCTTCATTATTTCTTAGAGACTTGTCTGATAGCAGCTTTGTAATACAGCTAACTAGAGGCAGGAAATCTTTATAGTGATTATCTTCTGTAAGAATTATATCTATTTGAATGCTGGTGATGTGGTTATTGATGTTAATATCATTAGGGTAATCATACATCTCTAGAGCCTCTTTAGCTATTAAATAGAGAGACTCCATCTCTTTTAATTTGTTAATTTCTTCTTGTTTTCTTGAAACGAATTTATCAAAGAAGTCTATAAATATAGGGTATCGCTTGGATATTGCTGTTGATTTAGACATTTAGTGATCTTTCTTATTTCACCACGGCCATATTGTTAACCAGAACGCTGTGCTTGTTAAAAAACCAGCTGTGAACCATATGATTATTTTGGTATTATCCTTCATTTTTGATGTTCCTCCTTCATTTTTGATGCTCCATAAGCGCGGATGCGATTGTATAGCATTGTTGCCCCATTATCAGCTATATCATTAGCTACCGCATTGTAACTCATACTTACACCCTTGACAAGAGGATTCTCTATACTACACTGTATGCGGGGCTGGGCGCGAGCGTTTAGTGTCCGCCGCCATGAAGGATCATGTAGACGTGATGCACCTACACCTGAAGCTCAGCCCCTTAACTTTGTGTTAGATGTATGTACAAGAGATTAAAAAAACGTAACCTTAGAGATTCTATACGATCTAAATACAAAGCTACAGACGTGCTTTATGATAAAATGGTGTTTTATCACGAGAAAGCAGAAAAGATTGCTTTGTTTTTAATTAAAGTAGTTGAACAAAATAACATATCAAGGGGTGATTTGCTAGTTGCTCTACACAAAGATATGAACCAGTTTAATAACATAGCTATAGAGTGTGCATCTAAATTAGCTCCATACCAATCGCCTAAGTTAGAGAGCATCGAGGTTAAGAAAGATATTACACATAGGTTCGTGGTTGTAGCGCCTAAAGTAATAAACGATAGTACAACATGGTTGAAAACTACTATGCAGTTTGAGCCCCCAATGAAATTAATCAATGGGGGTGGCAACGGTAAAATTAAAATAGTTGAAGATATTGAAGTAATAAATTAGAGGTATATATAAGTGGTTGCGCGAAGCGCAGAACGGAAAGAACTATAGATATGGCAGCGGTAACAGGTCCTACGCCGTTTGGGGCACCGACATTTACAGCGCCTGCATTAGATACATTTAGTGTATCACCGTCCAACTCCGTTAATTTTAATTCTATGGCTAGAGCGATTTACGTTGGTGTAGGGGGGAATATTACACTTGTAACCCCCGCGGGTACTGTACAAGAGTTTATAGGTGTTCCACAAGGCAGTATTCTTCCTGTGGTTTCTATTAGAGTTAACTCCACTAGTACAACTGCATCATCTCTTGTAGGTTTGATATGACTCTGTACAGTTTTATTGGCATAGCAATCAATATTTGGAAGATGACTAAGGGTACAGGTGGTAGCGTTGTGCCTTCTAATGCTATATTGGATAGGTTCGACGTACCTATTGTAGACAGGTTTGGGGAATATTTAGTTAGTAGAGTATAACTAAGTGGTGATGGGTACATCGAAGATGTTGCACGAAGTGCAGAACGGAAAGAGCTATAAATATGCCCACTAATATTTATAATATGGCTGATACGTGGAATGCTGGAGGCACCACATTCACAGCTATAAAGATGAATGTTACAAATACAGCATCGGCTGCTGATTCATTGTTAATGAATTTACAGGTAGGCAGTGTTGATAAATTTAAAATCTCTAAAACACTAATAACTGGATTGCAATTTTTAGATATTAATAACGCGTCAGCAATCGTTAATATAACTTCTGGTATAGCAGATGGAGGGTGGGTTTCGTTTGGTAATAGTATACAAATAGGTAGAGGGTCTACTTTGAGTGCTCAAATAGACACGGGTACATATTCACTATTAAATGGAGCTAGAATAAGATTTGCATCCGATACGGGTGGAGCGGTTACAAGTGATTTAATACCTGAAGCATCTGGAATACTATCTCTAAGTTTATCTACAGTTGCTCAAACATTCAGGGTATATCGTACCATTACTGATGCGTCTAATTATGAGCGGCAAGCGTTACAGTCAGGTGCAGGTTATTTTGAATGGGCAGCTGAAACAGCTGGAACAGGGACAGATAACATAGATTTAAGGCTGACACCGGCGGGTACTGGCGGAGTTACACTACAAACAACTACAGTAAGAGTTAATCAAACTCCGACAGCTAACACCAGCGCAGCAACTGCAATTACTAATGGTGCTGATTCATCTACTAATCTTGGCCATCGAGCATCATTTAACATGAATGGAACAACATACTGGTTCCCATGTGGAGCGACAGCGTTTTAAAAAGAACTATAGGTAATGGAAAATACAACTAACACAATAAAAATAGAGTTTACAATAGAAGAACTACAAAACAATGTAGGCTTAATAGACGCAGGATTGCGAGCTACAGGTCTCAGATCAGCTGGAATAGCGTATCGATTAGCCACTAAAATGCAGACAGCTCTGGATGACTACAACAAGATAACTGACTTAAAAGTGGAGAAGGCACTATGATTTGGTTTAGCTTACTCCTAGTTATCTTTTGGAAACCGATTTATTGGCTAACCCGCTACATTTATCTGAATTTCTATAAAAAAGAAACAGCGTCGGCAAGTAATTATCTTAAATCTATCAACTCTTGGTTCATTGTGTTATGGGGATTGGTGTTCCCAGGAGATCATAAATGAGTGAGTTATCTAGACGTAAATTTTTATCACTATTGGCTGTCGCGCCTGTAGTACCATATATATTTATTAAAGAAGCAGCTGCTGAAATAGTGGCTACGGTTGATTTTGGATTTACTTTTGGTAAAGTAACAGCGCCTCCTGGATTTGATGAAATAATTAGAAATACTTTGAGAAGTAGAGCACCTGAGCTAGTAAATAATTTAACAAAAAATAATACATTATTTCTACGATTAGAAGAAAATAAATATGTTCAAGTCAATAAAATTGATCCAGAGGCACAAAAAGCTAGAATTATTAAAGCTTTAGATGATAGGAGAATGGATAATAATACGACAGGATTTACTTCTACTCACACCCCAAGACCTATTAAGCAAGAAGATTTGTGGATATCTAAAGAAGAAACTAAGGAAGAGTATGAAAGAAGTAAACAATTATATGAATGTAATAAAAATATTTGGCACAGTACTGCACATGGCGGAATATTTAAACCTATAAAAGAGGTAATTTAAATGGCTTACGGCAGTAAAGGTTACGGCAACCCCGCGCCTAATCGTTCACACGCAAAAGCTCAAAACTTTCCAGGCTACAAATGTTTACCTACTGGCAAATCACCCGCTAGGCGATCATCTGGTAAGATGAGCAGCGCTCATGGAACTAATAGTGGTGATTCAACCAAAGGCATGCAGAATGCATCTAACCGAATAGGCCACGATTGTAAAGGATTTAAATCTGGTATTGGTAATACAAGTGGCCCTAAGAAGATTGATTAAAATATGTTGAATATTTATGCTTTATTTTATATATTAACCAAAGAAATAGGGTTGTCTACCCAACAAGCCTTAGATTTAGTTCAAATAACTTTTATTAGTTATAACGTTAATATTGAGGTGTAAAATGCCTAAAAAGAAAAAACTCCACGAAGCACCCCCAACTATTGTTGTTTGCGAGCCCTACACAGCCGAAGAGCAAGAAACACGGTTTAAAAAAGACTACGAATTTAATAAAGGTGTGCCTAAGCGTTCTCCTGTAAGTGGTTGGGAAGATAAATACATCACTAAAGGACAATCTAATGCTTCACCCAGAGAAATATCTCTGGTAAAAGGTACGGCGCATAGATTTGGTGGTGTGCGTAGTGGCAATAGTTATGGTAAGCGTCCTGCAATGCGGAGGATTAAGGTTTGACACCATCCAGCTTTAATTAGAGAATATGGATAAACCTAAACTAAATATAGCGTGGCAACCGTTACCTGGGCCGCAGAGTTGGCTCATTACTTGCCCCGTATTTGAGACATTATTTGGCGGAGCGAGAGGCGGCGGTAAATCAGACGGAGTATTGGGTGAATTTGCCGTTCATGCTGATATGTATGGCAGTGCTGCTATTGGTTTATGTGTTAGGCGCGAAAGAACACAACTCCGTGAGCTTATTGAGCGTAGTAGGATTATCTACAGTCTTCTTGGGGCTAAGTTTAATGAAGTAGATAAAATGTGGCGTTTTCCTGGAGGTGCTCGCCTTACATTTGCTTATTTAGAGAATGATTCCGATGCTATGAGTTACCAGGGGCACAGCTATACTAGAGTATACGTTGAAGAAATGGGAACATTTCCAAATGAAGCCCCCATTAAAAAGCTTATTGCAACTCTTGGACGTAACCCTGATGTGTCTTCCAGGTTTATTGCTACTGCTAATCCTGGTGGTCCGGGGCATTTATGGATAAAGCAGCGATATATAGACCCTGCGCCTCTTGGAATGAAAATACTACCAACCGAGTATAAAAACCCATTCACGAATGAAACTATTAAAAAAGAGAGAATTTTTATACCTTCAAAGGTTACGGATAATAAATATACTTATACTAATGAGTACATTGGTAATCTGTACATGGCTGGCAACGAGCAGCTTGTTCGTGCTTGGCTTATGGGCGATTGGAATGTAATGCTTGGTGCATTTTTCCAGGAATGGGATACTGCTAACCATGTAATTAAAACGTTTAAGGTCCCCGACAGTTGGACTAGATTTATGTCTATGGATTGGGGCAGCGCTAAACCTTTTTCTGTTGGCTGGTGGGCTATTGTTCCAGATGAGTTTGATTTTATAGACTATAATCAGAAATTTTATGGAATGACTCCTGAAATCAATTCTTGGGTCGACAATAAGCGGTTACTACTCCCTAGAGGGGCTATTGTAAGGTATAAAGAATGGTACGGAGCACCGAAAGATAAAAACGGGCTAACCGTTCCCAATGTAGGTCTCAAATTAGACGCATCTAAAGTAGCTGAAGGTATATGTTTGAGAGAGCAATCGGAGCCTAAAAATGAGAACGGTAGGGCACGACTTACCTACAGAGTTATTGATCCATCCGCTACTAAAGAAGATGGCGGGCCATCTATCACAGAAAGAATGTCAAAATATCCCTATCATCTACACTTCAGGAAAGCAGATAATTCCCGTGTTGCTAAGGGCGGCGCCATGGGTGGCTGGGATGCAGTGCGTGAACGATTAATGGGGGAAGATGGTCGACCGATGATTTATTTTATGGATAGCTGCCCTGAAGCTATAAGAACACTACCAGCTATGCAACATGACGAAAATAAACCTGAAGATGTAGATACAAAGGGCGAAGATCACGCTCCTGATGAAATCAGATACGCCTGCATGAGTAGACCCTACCATAGATCATATAGTGATAATATGGTTAGAGATTTATTACGTAAGAAAGACAACACATTTGGCATCAATATTTCATCTATAGCTATACATGATGATTTAAATAGCATTGTTACTCACAGTAATTTTAATAAAGCTAGGATTAATTAAAGGTGTTAATCTAATGTTTGAAGAACAGCCAGACTGGATAAGAGAACTCTACAGAGATATCTATCCAGAAGCTATGCATCCTAGGTTAGGACAATTTAGGCAGCGTCCCAATATGGGTGTAATTAGGCCACCACAGCCACAAACACCACAGCCGCAGCCTTCTCAATTTCAACCGCAACTACCTTCACAAATAAGACCTAGAGGATTGCCAGGATCGGGCGGGTTAGTTCCTGGCCCCGGAGCGGCAGGAGGTTTAACAACACCAACAATTCCACCTAACGTACTATCACCACCGCCTCCAATGCAAGATATACAGAGACAAGGTACATTAGGTGATCTGCCCGCTGGGGTGGGTCCATTTTCGCCACCACCACCAATTAATACACCTCCCCCTGCACCAATTAATACACCTCCCCCTGCACCAATTAACACGCCGCAACCTCCTCCACAAGCTATAGGTGATCTGCCCACTTGGCTTTCTAATTCTGGTGGCGGAATAATGACGCGGCTTACGGGAAGTGGAATAGATGATGCAGAACGTAGAAGAATGGCAACGGGGGACACAAATCCACTTGGGTTCCTTAATCCTTTTGGTGGATATGCAAGAGATTTACCAAGGAGAAGGCAATCCAGAGAATTAAATTCAATAGAAATGTTATTAGAGGCAATTTTAGGACGTAGATGAGCTATTACGAAGATTTAGAAGAACCACCTAATACCTCTATATTTAGAAGACCTATTGTTGATCCAACTTTAGGTGGCCAAATTTTACCACCGCCTATTGCGCCTAGGGAAAGACCCAGGGCGGATAGATTAATTCCCAGGCGTATATTGCAGAGGGGAAGTGATGTAGTAGGTAAAGAACCACTTAGGGAAGCTTTAGGGCAGCATAATATATTAGATAGGTTGTTAGGTGTAATTCAGGGGATACCCCAGCAATTAGTTGAATCAACACAAACAGCATCCAGGCAAGATGCTACGCCAGATGAGAGGCTAGAAGGCTTAATATCTGGTATGGGATTTGGAATGGGACGTGCATTTCCCCTCACTACATCTAGAACAGCTAGAATACAGCCTAGGATAGAATTATCACCTGCGCTTAGGCAAACACCAGAAATTCAATCAACAATAAGAGAAGCTCCAACAATTAGAGATTTAACAGATACCCCGGGGGTTGCTAGGACAATAGTCCCCGAAAGGGAATTTAGGAGGCGTACCGGCGATATATTTGATGAGCATGCAGCCAATGCCAGAGGCGCAGTAACAATAGGTGAGCCTGGTAATAGAAATATTATACGTGGTAATGAATATAACGACGCTCTTTCTCGTAGATTAACACAGCAAGAAAGGCGCAGCGAGCATCAATTTAGAGTATTTCAAGGCGGTCGAGATGTAGGCGCAGATGAGGCGTTTAATGCATTAAATGTTGCACGTAGGTCTCTAGACCTTCCTGAAATGCCTAGGGTTGATTTTGATAGGCTACCAATAAATAGGAGGTTTACTGGTAGCGGCGAAACTGTACCTCCGCCTGCATCTAGCGATGCTTTTCATAGAATTAACGTAGCTAGGTTTGAAAGAGAATTACCACCGCTAACTCGTCAACAGTTTGATGAAATGATTAGTGGCGGTGCGTCTAGTCATGAGATTATAAACGCAAATGCTGGAAATATTATACCAACTAATCCTAGGGGTTGGGGGCAAAGACAGCAGCCTGAAAATTTAGAAAGAGAAATTCAATATTTAACTAAATTAAGAGAACAAATACAAGCCTTAGACAGAAACATATCTACCGGATTAAAAATAATTCCTAATGACCCTAGATTTTTATCTCAAAGAGAGATGTTAGATAGATATGTGTTGATGTATGAGAGAAGACTTAATGAACTAGAAAATAAACTGGATTTACAAATAGGTAAACATAAGCCTCACACCGTTCCGGGCTCGGCAGAACAGCGTGTAGCAAGTGGTAGGTTAGAGCCGACAAGTGGGTTTGGGGAATTAGACCCACGAACAAGAATGCGGGGGGATAGATTTGGTCCTGGTGCTAGGGGCCCCGGTAATCAAATGACTGATACTTTGCGTCAGTTACAAACTAAAGGAGTAAGAGTACCAAGGGAGGCACGTGATACTATTGATAAAGTGACTAATTGGCTAACTGAATCTGGTGTGCCTCATACAATAAAACAAGATAAAGGCGGAAGTGTATATATTAATATTATAGACAGACATGCTGGTATTACTAATCCTTTGACTAGGAATTTAGATGTTAGAGTACCAATAGATAGGCACATAGGAATACCAGATAGAACTAAAATTGGTAGAAGATTTGATACTGGAGATATTTTAGCTAACCCTCGCCACATAGAAAATAAGGGGCTTACTAGAAACGTAGGTGGTGAATCATATAGGGATGCAGATGTACTTATAGACGCACTTAGGCATAGATTATCTACTGATCCGTCTGGACAATTTTTAATTTCTCCAAGTAAGGCTCCCAGGTATTCTACTAATATGCCTGAAGCCGTGCAGAGAGTACGATCTACAGAACAATTAGATTTACCGCTAAGTCTTCCACCATCTCGGCAAACAAGATTTTCATTTGCAGAATCTGATTTAGGCGTTAGTCCACCAAATAGAATATCACCGGATTGGATGAGAAGAACACAAAGAGAAGTGACGCCAAGTGAATTAAGAGATGCAGGCCAAAGAGTATTTACTAATTTCTTTTCGGGGCCGCCTACACAAAGGCGTATGCATGGCCACCATTTAGCAAATATAGATGATCGAGTGTATAATAGAATTCTAGGCGAGCCAGATATAGGACTAAGAGGACTACAAACTCAAGAATTAAAAGGTGGAACACACGGAGGACCACTACAGTATAGAGAACCACTGGTTTCTGAGTTTATTGTAAGTTTACGAGATAGGGGGACTCCTTACACACAAATAGCTAGAAGATTAAATGATTTACTTACACCAAAAATTAAATATGATGCAGACGGGGTTCGTAGGGCGTTTATACGTGAGGATGGTATAAGGAGAGGGGTAATGGCCTCTAAAGTATATGGATATGGTGGCAGTACTAGAGAACCTACGCACCCTATTAGAATATCCCCAAGGGGGGAAGATTTTACTAATATAGCCCCTATGCAAGAAGTAAGAGAGTATTTAACTAGACTGGGCCCAGAAGGATTACGAAGACAGCGGGAAGAAGTTCGCCGCAGAACTCCCGCTGTGACTGTTAGACGAAAAACGCCGGAAGAAGCAAATTAAATGGCTAAAACAAAAAAAGCTAATTTAAAACTAGTAGAAAATAATGATTCATCTGATATAAAACCAGGTGAAAACGAACAATCTCGTAAATTAGCTGCGTTTTGGAAAGAACAAATTGAGTTTGTTGAAAAACAGAATAGAGCTTGGGTAAAAAAAGGTAATGAAGTTGTAAAGCGATTTAGAGATGAGCGCACTAAAGCCGATGAAAGTACTTTAAGAAGGTTAAACGTTCTTTGGACCAATATTAAAATATTAAAACCTGCTTTGTATGGTAAAAAACCTATACCAGTAATAGAGCGTAAATTTTTACAGCGTGATCCTGTTGCAAGGTTAAGTTCTGTAATACTTGAGAGAACAACAAGAAATCAATTAGATGAAAATGGTTTACACGAAGCCATAAATAAAGCAGTTATGGATTATCTTTTGCCAGGGAGAGGTACTGTTTGGGTAAGATATGAGCCAGAGATAGGTGGCGGAGATAGTTTACCTATAACAACTGAAAGTGGTGTAGAAGATGAACTAGCAGAGATAGATGGTAAGGACGAAGACAGCGAAGAATCTAATAAACTTGAAAATACTGGAGAGCAATTGTTATCTGAGCAAGCTCCTGTAGATTATATAGATTGGCATGATTTCTTAGTATTCCCATCTAAAGTAAGAACTTGGGAAGAGGTTCAAGCTATAGCTAAAAGAGTATATATATCTAAAAAAGAAGCTAAGCAAAGGTTTGGAAATAAAATTGGTTCCGATATGCGCGGGGACACTACCCCCCTTGGTCAATCTAGTAATAGACAATCTTACACCGATACACCTATTTTTAGGGATGTTAATGAAAGAAGTATAACTATATATGAGATTTGGAACAAAACAGATAGAAAAATTTATTGGGTGTCACCAGGGTACGATTTCTTAGCAGATGTTAAAGATGATTATCTTAAATTAAAGAAATTTTTTCCTGTGCCACCTCCGTTATTTTCTACACTTACTAGTAATAGTTTAATACCTGTACCTGATTATTACGAGTATCAAGACCAAGCTATACAAATAGATGAACTTACTCAACGTTTAGCTCTTTTAACTAAAGCTTGTAAGGTTGCAGGTACATATGATTCGTCTAATGCACCACTAAAGAGGTTACTTACTGAAGGTGTAGAAAACGAACTACTGCCTGTAGATAGTTGGGCTGTTCATGCAGAAAAAGGCGGAGTTAAGGGCGGGATAAGTTTCCTTCCTATAGACGAAATACAGAAGGTTATTCAAACCTTACAACAAGTTCGTCAACAATTAATGCAAGATTTAGACCTTGTTACAGGAATTTCAGACGTTATCCGAGGAACTACGGATAGTCGCGAAACACTTGGGGGAATCAGGCTTAAAAGTAACAATGCTGGGACTAGATTATCTGACCGTCAAAACGAAGTAGCTCGATTTGCTAGAGATACGGTTGCAATCGTTGCAGAGATTGCAGCAAAGCATTTCAGTGTTAAAACTCTCATAGAATCAAGTGGAATTTTGTATGATGATGAATTATCGCCTGAAGTTTTAAAGGAAGAATTTGAGTCTAAATTACCTAAGAATGATCAGCAGCAAGGTAATGGCTTGGCTGGTATGTTTGGTGGGCAGCAACCACAACAACCACAACAACCACAACAACCACAACAACCACAACAACCACAACAACCACAACAACCACAACAACCACAACAACCACAACAACCACAACAACCACAGCCCCTACAACTCACCCAACCAGGAGGCCCGCAAGGAGCCCTAGGAAGCCTGCCAGCAACGATTCCAAGCATGGGTGGGGGTGGCCAGCTCCAAGCGCCCCAGGGGCCTCCTGGGAGCAACGTGGTGCCGTTCCAAGGGGGCCAAGCACCTAATATGACACAGCCTAATAATATGCTGCAAAATATGCAAAACATGCTAGCTCAACAGATGTTTGACCCCGCTGAAATGGTAGTAGTTAAATTAGATAAGGCTATTAAATTATTAAGAAGTGATGTTCCTAGGTGTTATCGCATAGATATTGAAACTGATAGTACTATTTTTGGGGATGCTGCTCAGGAGCGGCAAGATGCTGTAGAATTTATTACAGCTACTATGCAATTTTTAACTCAAGCGTCTACTGTTGCCAAAGAATTGCCAGAAGTTACTCCGTTATTTGGTAGATTTTTACAGTTTGGAGTTCGTAAATTTAGAGTAGGTAGGGATTTAGAGTCTTCTATTGATTTATTTGTCAATCAAATGGATAAGAAGGCTAAAGATGCTATAAAGAATCCTCAAGCTTCTCCAGAACAGCAAGAAATGCAGATGGAGCAAGCTAAAGCAATGCTTGCTATTCAACAGCAAAAAATGGAAATGGAGTCTAGGCAACAAGAAATTAAAATGGAGCAGCAATCTCAACAAATGAACGATCAACGTGATTTACAAAAACAACATATGGAGGATCAAAGGCAAGGTCAACTTAACCAAATGGAAATGCAGCATGCTCAAGCAGAGCATCAATTAAAACTTAAAGAGATGCAGATGAAGCATGAAATTTCCATGCGTGAGCTTAATATTAAATCTCAGCAAATGAATCAGCAATCACAGATTGCACATCAACAAAACCAGCAAAAATTAACACAATCCAATATGCAGATGCATCAATCTCAAGTTGAACATCAACAGACTTTAGAACAGGGGGAAAAACAACATGCACAAACTATGGAACAAACTCAGTTACAAAATAAACAAGCAAAAGCGCAGCATACCCAAAAAATGGATCAAATGAAGTTACAGATTAAAGAAAAAGACAAAGCACGTAAAGATAAGAAAGGTAATCCAAGTGCCTAGTTTTGTATATGATATTAAACAAGACAAGTTGATTACAAGCGAAGAATACTATTTTAATAAATACGTGAAAGTTGCTCATCTTCAAATGATGAAAGGTAATACCGCTGTTAAAATATACTATAATTCAGACGAAATGAATCCGACTAGACATATGGCTAATAATAAATACTACACATCTAAGAAAAAATTTAGAGATGAGACTAGAGCTAGAGGCTGTATAGAAGTTGGTAATGATACAGCACCGTTGTTAAAACAACGGAGGGTTAAAAAATTAAATACAGGAGAAAGACGCGATGATGTAAAGAGAGCTATTTGGGAGCTTAAGAACGGCAGGAAAGTGTAACTACTAGTTACAGTATTGACAATCAACATTGAGTATGTATAGAGAAAGACATGGCAAAGAATCCCCGGAATCGTCAGGAGACTGAGCAGGAAGACCTCGAAGAGGAACAGCCCCTCTCCGTAAGGGATGCTATTAAAGCAGCCGTTGAGGAGCATACGGTAATAGATGATGAATTAAAAGATGACGCAAAAGAACAAGATGACTCAGATGATAAATCTGAACAGAAAATTATATTAGACGAAGAAGAAAAAATCAAAGACGATAAAACGGATGTAAAAGACTCTAAAGAAAAAGCATCAGCTAAAGCATCAAAAGAAGTAGAAGCTAAAGAAAAAACATCAAAAGAACTAGAAGCTAAAGAAAAAGCATCAAAAGAAGTAGAAGCTAAAGTTGTCGTACCTACAACTATTCCTAAAGAGGTACAAAAAGACTGGGCTAAGTTATCTTCTAGTACTCAGCAATATATCACTAAGTCTCAGAAAGAGCTTTCTGATACAAAAGCTGAATTGGGACGTAAAGTAGCTCAATACAAAGATATTGATGCTGCCATTGCACCGTATCAGGGGTCTATTAGACAACTAGGTGTGACGCCGGCGCAGACTGTTGATAGATTGTTTCAATGGATGAATGCGCTTGCTGGACCCAATAAATATCAGGCAATTCAGCAACTAGCACAAGACTTTGGAATTGATTTACCAGCTTTGTATGTTGAAAACTCTGGAAATAATCAGAAGCAGAATGGAGCAGTAGGACAAAATCAGAAAACTAATTACCAAGATGATTCGCCTCAATATCAACCTGTCGATCCTAGATTAGTAACTGCACTTGAGAGTATGTACTCTGAAGTATCAGATTTACGATCTAATCATCAACGGCAAAGAGAATTGACTGCTGAACAATCTGTAAGTAATTGGGCTGGTCTACAGCAAGATGGAACCTATAAGAATAAGCCTTATTTTTCCCAAGTTAGACAACATATGTTTAATTTATTAGCTGGTGGTTCTATACCGCTAGTTAATGGCAGCTTGGATTTAGATGCCGCGTATGAATCTGCTTGTTATACACATCCAGAAATACGCGAGCAAGTTTTACAAGAGCGAGATAACGATAAATTCGCTAATGTAGAAGCTGCTAGAAAACAGAAAGTTGTTGAAAACAAGGCTAAAGTAAATAAGGCGAAATCTCTTAGCGTTGGGTTAAAACCATCTTCTCCTTCTGGTGATATTTCTGAGCAAGCCAATACTCGTGGAAAATCTAATAAGTCTTCCGTTAGGGACAGTATTATGTCCGCCATACAGGAAGCTAGAAATTAATTTATTAATGGAGCTAATCAATGGCTTTTCCAAATCTTTCTGAAATTGTTACGACTACGCTTCGTAACAGAACAGGTATTTTGCAAGATAACGTATCTCGCAACAATGCACTGCTTGCTCGACTAAACCGCAAGGGAAGGATCAAGACTTTCTCTGGTGGACGTACTATTGTTCAAGAACTAAACTATGCGAATAATACTACGTTCACTTGGTACAGCGGTTATCAGACCATTAATATTAATCCTTCGCAGGTCTTTACCGCTGCTGAATTTCCTATTCGTCAAGCCGCACTCGCAGTTAGTATATCTGGCCTAGAAGAAATTCAGAACAGTGGCGAAGAAGCCATTATTGATCTTCTTGAAGGTCGTGTAGAAAATGGTGAAATGACCTTTATGAACGGTCTTTCTAATGGTATCTACGGAGATGGAACTACTAGTGGTTCTATCAGTGGATTGCAGCTTTTAGTCGCTGCTAGCCCCTCTACTGGTACGGTTGGTGGTATTGATCGTTCACAATGGGCATTTTGGCGCAATCTTGTATTTAGTGCGTCAACTAGTGGTGGCGCAGCCGCTAATGCCGCTAATATTCTTCAGTATATGGATACGTTGTATGTGCAACTCTTAAGGGGTCGTGATAAACCCGATCTTATTGTTGCAGATAACAACATGTTTAGGTTTTATCTCCAAGCGCTCCAAGCTATTCAACGTATTACTACTGATGGGGGTGCTCCTGATCTTGCGGAAGCAGGGTTTGAATCACTTAAATATATGTCTAGTGATGTTGTTTTAGATGGTGGATTCCAGGGATTCTCTGGTGATCCAATTCCATTCCAAACAAGCACTAGTACTAGTTCTGTTGGCGGTGCCCCCACTAATACGATGTACTTCTTGAATACTAATTATATTCACTTTAGGCCACATGCTCAAAGGAACATGGTTCCACTTGATCCTGATAGGTTTTCTATTAACCAGGACGCCATGGTTAGGATTCTTGGATGGGCCGGAAATATGACTATTAGTAACGCTTTTCTTCAGGGTTTAATTTCCGCGTAATTCAAGAATATAACAGTAACAGCATGTAGGAGATATTACAATGACAGTTAGAACTCAATGGTTCCCAATGGACGGAAAGATTGGAGTAGATTTAAATACTCCAATATCTGTAGATGCTTCTGCGCTACCTGAAGTTCCTATGCAGCCTATCAATTTAGGTGAAAGGGTGCAGGGAAATAACGCTAGTGAATGGGCATACGTACAAGCATCTGCTACTGTAACTGCTTTTAATGTGGTTGCAATTGATAGAAACTTACAGGCTAGAAACATCACTACTGCGATTTTAGCCTCTGGTATCTATGCTTTTGGGATTGCGGAGTTTCAAACAGGACAAACTAGCGCAGGAACTGCACCACTTGGTGTAGCAAATGCTAGTCAATTTTTCTACGCTCTCATGAAAGTGATTGGTGGCGCTAAAGTTAATGTAGCAACAGACGGCTCCGTTGCTCCTGGTAGTGCTTTATATGTATGCAGCACTGCTGGTAGGGTTGCCCCTACAGGTGGCTCTAATGAGAGATTAAATGGGTTACAAGCTGCTGTTACCGCAAGCGGTACTGCTGGTGAAATTGTTGGGTTTAGTTACATTATGCCGGGTATCCTTATTTCTGTGTCTGATAGCGCGTAATTTAGTGTTGACCAGGGTCATGGTGAAGTATTTATGGAAAATATAGCTGTAAATACTTCACCTACTGATCTAGAATATATTAGAATAAATAAAATAGAGTGCTATACAGCTACCTCTGTTAGCGTATTTATGGACAATGTTAAAAAAAATGTAAAAAGAGGACTCAAAAGATTTCATGAAATGGAGTCTTTTCAAAAGATAAAGGGCAATGAAAACCCCATAGCTCTTATAGGTGGGGGGCCTTCTATAAAGCTAGAACTAGATAGGATTATAGATTTTAAATTATCTGGTTACCCCGTAATAGCCTGTGGGTCGTCTTATGATTGGCTAGTAGATAGCGGAGTTATACCTGATTACTGTACAATATGCGACCCTGACCCTGTTACGATTAACTATCTCAAAAAAGCACACAAAGATACTACATATTTAGTAGCGTCATCTTGTGATGAAGTTGTTTTTGACTATTTAAAAAATTATAATGTATATTTATGGCATTGTCATAGTGACGAAAGAGCAGCAGAAGTATCTAAATTAGATAGTGAAGTTGGAGTTATTTACCAAGGCATATCTGGGGGGTGCACAGTTGGTTTAAGGTCTATCTGCATATCTATGATGCTCGGATATACAAATATACATTTTTGGGGGTTTGATAGCTGCATGGGAGAAGAAAATGAACACCATGCGTATGGTTTTAGTGACAAAGCAGAAATTGCTGGGCTAGGTAATTTTTACGATATTAAAGTAGGAAGCTACCAAAATGTGCATAAAGACTCTAAAGTCTATAATTGTGCTGGTTATCATTTAGCCCAGGCTTTTCATTTTGAAAGATTTTATAGTGTTTTTCATATATGTTTTATACCTACATTCCACGGTGGAGGTTTAATAGCTGACGTATGTAGAAATATGCAAGAACACATGAAACTAAACACGAAAGCAGCCTAGGAAAATAAAATGAGTGATTTTGCTAAGCCGACTGGTGTAAATTGGGCTGGGTCTCACTACGGAACTGTTAGATTTGGCGAAGATAATCAAAAAGTAGTTGTTTTTTATACTAGGCCAGTGGAAAATCCAGCTAAATCTATGGAAGTTGGCGCCGGGGCCAGACATTTTGAAAACAAAATTTTTATCAGGATACATGAGCCGGGGGAAAGATTAAATATAGTAGATAGGCCTGTTTTAGACGTGGACAAAGATAGATTTCCCGTACAGTGGTCTAGATTTGTTCAAAATGAAACACAAATTCCCGATGGGACCCCTATAGATTTGTTGTTTCCTAATAATCCAGCTGTAGCTGAGAATCTTAAGGGGTATGGTATATATACAATTCAACAGTGCTCTAAATTAACTGCCAATGCTGTTGATAATATAGGGATGGGCGGGCAAGAATATGTGAATATAGCTAAGTCGTATTTAGAAAACGCATCTGATGGCACTGCTTTTCTAAAGCTTCAAGATGAAATAACAAAACTTAAACAGGTTCTTAAAATAAGGGATGACCAAGTATCTAAATTGATATCTCAAGTTGATCAATTAATAGCAGCTACTAGAAATCCAGACATGAATAAGCTTCAGCCTCCATTTGATCCTAGTCACGATGTACAGGCTGAAAGAATAAATAGCTTGCACGTTACTAGTGATGTAGCTAAGCGTAGGGGTAGGAAACCAGTTGCACAAGTAGAAGACCAGATTAATGATTAAAATAGATGAGTGCAACGTTACTACTGCTAAATCTACGGATGAAATTATTGCAAATATAAAGGAAAATGTTAAACATAATTATTTTGAAGTTACAAATAGTGGCTTTTGGAGAGAGAGCGTACCAATTGCAATAGTTGGAGGTGGCCCATCTCTTAAATTAACTATTAAAGAATTAAAGCAATATAATAAATTAACAGTCTTCGGGCCCTATAGACAGATTGTAGCTTGTGGCTCATCACATGATTATTTAATTGAAAATAAAATATACCCCAATATATGCGTAGTGTGTGATCCAGATGAGATAATGATTAATTATTTGCAAAAACCGTGTAGTGCAACTATTTATTTATTAGCCTCACAATGTCATCCAAGTATATTTAAACATTTAGAAAAATATACCTCTTGTATTTGGCATGCAGGGGGTAATAATTTTGACATTTCTGAATTTGGCAATAGAGCAGTTATCGGTGGAGGCTGTACAGTTGGAACTAGAGCCATTTGCCTTGCACTTGGTATGGGCTTTAATAATTTACACCTTTTTGGCTTCGATACTTGTCTTGATGAAAATTTTAAACACCATGCGTATGAATTTACTGACCCTGAAAAAGAAACAATAGGCAATATTACGGAGATTAGGCTAGGGGGGCCTGAAGGCAAAAAGTTTTACGTAGCTGGATACCACTTAGGACAGTTGTTTGATTTTCAAAAAATGTTGCGAATTTACGCGGATAGAATGCAAATTACAGTACACGGCGGTGGTTTATTAGCACATTTAATGGATTTAGCTAAAAAGGAATGTTTAAATGACAAAGAAAACTGATTTAATGGGCCTAGGGATGCAGCCATTTATGGCTGATCTACTTGGTGATACGCCTACGTTATTTACAGCCGTGGGTACAGTTGTTGGAAGTGCGGCACAGATTCCAGGTACTCAGTTTACTACTATCGTTAATACTGGAACTAGCGCCGTAAAGCTTCCTAAAATAGGCGGTGAAGGCCCGGCAGGTGGCGGGCAGCTGGGTAGTGAATATAGAGTTGTAAATCTTAGTGCTGCAATTATTAGTGTGTTTGCAGCTAATAATGATTTAGGTAGTGTTGTTACTTTTTTTGGTAGCTTAGTATCTATAGCGGGTACAACTGGATTGAGTGTAGAAAGAGGTAGAACTCTTATTAGTTATCCGCTTACAGTGAGTACTTGGGCTGTACTCGGAAGTGCGAATACTAATTAATTTTAGTCTCTTTGACTTAAATATATGGTATTGGTATGCCAGGTCAAAACAGAACTTTATTAAATATCATAAACGCTGTGCAACGGGAATTTGGGCTTCAGATCACTACTGCTGTTATTAGCAGTACTGATCCCAATGCTGTTCAGTTGTTGGGGTTTGCACAATCAGAAATAGAAGAATTAGGTAAAAAACACGACTGGACTGCTTTAACGTTTGAATATAATTTAGCAGTTAACCCTCCTTTAGAAACTACTGGGAATACAACTGATAATAGCCCCATTATAACTGGTATTCCAAGCACTGCAACACTATCTGCTAATTATTTTTCAGTAAGTGGCGATAATGTACCTGTAGGCGCTAGGATATTATCTGTGGATAGCGCAACTCAAGTTACTTTAACTATGGAGATTACCGGCACTGAAATCGGCGCAGACTTGATTTTTTCTCAAGATATGTATCCCGAGCCTAGCGATTTTGATCATTTTATTAATCAGACTTGGTGGGATAGAACAAATAGGTGGAGTTTACTTGGGCCACTGTCACCACAAATAGACCAATGGCATTTATCTGGTATAGTAGCGACTGGTCCTCGTAGATATTTCAGGCAAGTAGGCCCATTCCCGAATAATTATAGAATTTGGCCACCGCCTGCTGAAATTACTGATCCACTGCAAATAGTTTTTGAATATCAATCTCAAAATAGAGTCAGGGTAGCAGGCTCTACTACGAGTTTTGCATTTTTGTGGGCTACTGATACCGATATTCCGCTATTAGATGATCGTGCCATTATAATGGGTATAAAGTGGCGATTTTGGGAGCAAAAAGGGTTTAATTGGCTAAGTAAAAGAAAAGAATATGATGACTACGTTGAGAGATTAATGGCTCGGGATGGCGGCGCGCCAACATTAAGTTTATCATCTCAGCCGCAGAGTGTATTAATTAGTCCAAGTAATGTTCAAGACGGGTACTATCCATCTGGCACAGATACCAGCATGGGGCAATAAATGCCGTCTAAAAGAGTAAAAGGCGCTGAGGCTAAAAATTCAGAAGAATTTAAAGAATATATATTAAAGACATTTCAAGTGAATATAGAAAAAGGGCTGGTTGAAGGCAAAGGACTTTATTATAAAGTTCATGTTGAAATAGCGTATAAAGCTAAAAGATCGGTGATATCATTATCCCATTTAGTTTGGTTTTTAACACATAAAAAATGGCCTAAAGATAAACACCACATTGATCATAAAGATGGAAATCCTTTAAACAATAGACCGGATAACTTAGATGAATTAACTATAGAGGAGCATACTAATAAAAAATATGGTGATAACATTGGGGTATCTAAATCATATAGAAAACAAGCAAAAGGTTGGGTTATAATAAGAAGAATTAAAGCAGATACAAAAAGTGGCGTTACTAGTATATATTTAGGAACTTTTAAAACTGAAATTGAAGCAGATAATTTTGTGAAGGAATATAAAATATTTGCTAGAGATTACGATGCATTGGAAGATATATAATGTCAATAATTCAACGATATGTCAATAAAAATCATTCTGAATTGCTGGCTGGGAAATTACCATATTTCGCTCACGACGTTGAATCTAAACTTATCGGTGCACCTGTTGGTGGATGGGATGCCATTTCTCCATTGTCCAATATGGAGCCCAAATACGCCGTAGTTTTAGATAATTTTGTTCCTCGCCCTGGTTGGTGTGAAATTCGCGGCGGATATAACGCTTGGGTTCAAGCTATAGGATCGTCTGTTGAAACTTTAATGACCTATAGACCATCCGGGGCATCACAACAATTATTTGCTGCATCGGATACAACAATTTGGGATGTAAGTTCTAACGGGATAGCCACTGTAGAAGTTTCTAGTTTAAATAGCGCCAGGTTTCAACACACTAATTTTACACCTGCCGGGGGTGCTAATTATTTATACGCAGTAAATGGTGCAAATACTCCACTACTGTATAATGGTACTGTTTGGAGCAACCCAGCTATCACAGGCGTAACTGCTTCTACACTAATAAATATAAATATACATAAAAGAAGGGTGTGGTTTATAGAAGCTAATAGTACAAGAGCTTGGTACTTAGCTACTGATGCGATTCAGGGAACAGCAAACGTATTTGATCTAGGTGCGTTTATGTCTAAAGGCGGTTCTTTAACTGCCATGGGAACTTGGACAGTAGATGGTGGGAACGGTCCAGACGATTTAGCTGTATTTATATCGAGTGAAGGACAATTAATAGTATATAAAGGTACTGACCCCGCTAATGCTAACGCCTGGGCGCTTGTTGGTGTATTTAATGGACCTAAACCACTTTCTAGAAGGTGTTTATTGCCATATGGATCAGATTTAGTAATTATAACATTAGAGGGGTTAATACCCATATCTAAATCTTTACCGTTTGATCCTTCAGGAGTTAGAAGCGTAGCACTTACAAATAGAATACAAAATGCTATGCTTAGTGCTGCACAGATAGGCAAAGATTTATTTGGTTGGCAGGCTATATCATTTCCCCAACAAAGTTTATTGGTAATGAATGTTCCAGTGCAGGAGTTAGCGTCTCAAAACCAATTTGTTATGAATAGTATAACGGGGGGATGGTTTAGAATTACAGGATGGGGGGCTAACTGTTTTGAAATTTTTAACGATAGTCTATATTTCGGTGACAACGATGGTAATGTTAATCTAGCATATGCAGGCTCTACTGATCTAATTACAGCTATACCTGGAACTTTAAAGTGTGCATTTAATTATTTTGATGATCCAGGTAGAAATAAATATATGAGTATGTTGCGGCCTATGTTGGTCGCAGATGGTTCAATTACTCCGTCAATAGGCGTAGACGTTGATTTTGGAGATGTATCGCTTACTGCATCAGTCACTATATTAACACCGTCTGGCGCCATGTGGGATGTAAATTTGTGGGATAATGCTATTTGGTCCTCTGGCACTGTAACTGTGTTAAATTGGTTGACTGTTGGTGTTATAGGTGTTGCGCTGGCCATAAAAATGGCGGTTAATTTAGCCGGGAGTGCTTCTAGTACTTCGCTTATAACCAGCAGTGTTTTTGATACAGGTGTATTCGATGCTATGGTTTTTGATGGTAACGGAGCGGTTACCGCAAGCGGAGCTGGGGCATCTGTATTTAGAATAAACGCATTTGAAGCCATAATGGAGTTCGGCGGTGCGTTGTAAACCAGTATGAAATTTGTTAGTGGTAATTCTGAAGATGATATTGGTAAATGGCTTGCTAATTTTTACAAAGAAAATACAGGACTTAAGCTATACATGCCTTATTCTGCCATTGGAGCACATGATAATTTTAACCTTATTGGTGTTGCGATATTTACTGATTATAATGGAAGTAATATAGAGCTACATGGCTACGGTCCAGGGTGTTTTACTAGAAAATCAATTAAATATTTATTCAATTATGTTTTTAACGAATTAGGGTGTAACATACTACGGGCTAGACCATCTATTAAAAACAAAAAAGCAATACGTATGCTGTGTAAATTAGGTTTCAAAATTGAATGCAAATTAGACGATTACATTGATAAAAATGAAGATGCTATAATGTATAAATATAAAAGAAGCTGGGCAAAAAGGTGGATTAATGTCAGCACCTAAAGTGCCTAAACCCGCTAGCCCACAATCTGTGGCCGCTTCGCAGATGGGGATAAATCAAGCTGCTTTGACTGGTACGCAGTCTGCTCAGCAGACTGGCCAAGCCACACCATATGGTGGGTTACAGTATATACAGACTGGCGTGGACGCTAACGGGGTTCCACAATTTACCGCTATAAGTCAGTTATCCCCCGAACAACAAGCTATTTTAGGTAATTTACAAGGTACTCAACAAACATTAGGGGATACAGGTAACGCGCTATCCACTGCGGCTAGTGGGATGTACCAGCAACCTCCTGATTTTTCTGAGACTGCTGGTACTCAAACTAAAATAAATATGGATCGTCAACTTGCTTATTTGACTCCATATTTTACACAACAAGGCGAGCAACTAGATAATCAGCTAAGAAATCAGGGATTGGTTCCAGGTTCGCAGGCCTACGATAGAGCAATGCGAACTATGCAAGATAACCAAAACCAATCTATAATGAAATTCCTTAATGATACACAAGGGCAATCTTTCCAGCAAGCTGTTACTCAATTTGAACAGCCACTTAAAACATTGGGTGGGATATTTGGTCTTACGCAACCAGCATCACTTCCAAGTAATTTAATCAATACTCCTAAGCCTGCATTAGCGGGAGCTGATTTTGTTGGTGCAAATACTGCCTATAATCAAGCTCAAATGCAAGTTTACCAAGCTAAATTAGCTCAACATAACGCAATGATGCAGGGAATATTTGGAATAGCTAGCACAGCGATGGGTATGCCGGGTATGACTATGGGGTCGATAGGTGGAATGACAGGTGCGCCAAGTATGACGCCGATGGGAGTATAACATGAATCCAGATAATCAAGCTATATTAGAGGCTATATTGGGTACTGGGGCTAAAATGCAGCCTAGTACTATGGGAACTGGCATAACAGGCGATCCGTCATATACTCAACAAACTGGTGGTCAATTACCGACAATGGGCAATCCATTGGATGCCAATCCTAGTTTTATGCAAACTATTCAAAGATTTTTTGGTGGGCCACAATCAAATTCTGGTAATATTCCACAATCGCCAATTAGACACACTGTTGGCAGGGATAGCTGGTCTAGTGGAATGGGTCTAGATCACGGAACTATAATGAATAATATAGGCTTAGGAGGTAACAGATAATGCCCCTAACGGAACCTGGTTTAGGCCTATTAGGTCCTATAAATGCTCAAACTATGACGCCTGAAATGATTGCAATTTTAGAGAGTATTGGGATGCACCAAATTGGTGCTGGTCCTCGTGGCAGAGAAGATAAATTTACTCAGCCTGTAGGTCCTGAAGCGTTTCAAGCTATACATTGGACTCAAGGGGCAGCAGATGTGCTAAATGCTATAGCTGGGTCTCGCGCTATTCAAACTGCCGAAAGGTCTAGGCTTGGCATGAGAATGGGAGACTTAACTCCTCCACAGCGTAGATTACCACCTTCGAGAACTACTGTAACACCAACTCCTGATATAACAAACCCTAATTCTGCGCTAAGGCGTGGCGCGGTACAAGAAACGTCTGATAGGCCAATGGTGCATTTAGCTAGGGGTGAAGGAGAAGATTTAGGGCCGCAGGTAAAAATAGGTAAGACACGTAGAATTCCACCAGACAGGCAATTGATACCTGATACTATGGAGGATACTTTAGACCACCAATTGAGGAACACACTGCTTAATGCGACTAGAGAAGTTAATGCCCCAGATTCATTAAACGAAGCTGCTAATGCATTACGTATTCCTGGACGTATTCTTTCTACACGTGATATTAATATACCAGGGGATTTAACAATACATGGTGATAGATTACGTACAGATGAACAAAATATTGAAACTTCTAATGTCTTGCCTGACTCAGGGGGGATGCGAGGATTTATACCCCCTGAAATGAGGGTTGGTGCTATTAATGAATTACAACCACCTGACATACAATCACCACCTACAGGGCATACAGGAGGCGATCAATTACATACTGAAACGGGAACAACATTAGCACAAGGTACACCAGAATTACAATATGGTAGGGGGGAGGATAGGGATTTAGTCGATAGGTTTGCACGATCATTACGTGAACCACCACCTATTGTTGAACAACCACCTAATGCACAAGCACCGCCACCTGCCCTAGAACAACTACTATCTACTATTCAACCACCTAATGCACAAGCACCGCTGCCCACTACTGATAGAACGGTGCATGGACTACCTGTGTATAGGAGAGGTCATTTTGATGCATTAGCTGATATTCCTCCCCCTATGCCTCATATGTTTGGGCTATCTCCCGAGCAACAAATGATGCTTTCTAACTATAGAGAGCAAGATAGGCAGTTAGTTGTACAGTCTTTGACATATCAATGGACTCCGCAATATACTGAAGTTCCCGGAGGGAGACAGTGGATAATTCCGCATACGGGGGAGCGGGGATATATACCTGTTCCTGTAGATAGTAGAGTACGTACTGCAACGGGGACAGAAGTAACGTCTAGAACTTTATTTGATCGTAATGGTAGGAGGCATACCTATATACTAGAGCCGGGTGACCCACCACCTAACGTAGTAACCGCGGATAGGCAACCACCTAATACACAACAACCTCCCCCATCTACTGATTTACAGCCCCCTAATACGCAACAGCCCCCAGCCACTATTCAGCCACCACCTGGAATCCAATTACAGCAACCTCCCTCTGGAGAAACATTTCAAGATCGTGGTATGTTTCTCAGGGATAGGCAAATAGATGTTGAACAAGCTGGATTAAAAAAAGGCGCGGTTACTGGAAGTGATATTGCTTGGCAGTCGGTAACTCAAGCAGTTGTTAGAGGCGACGCAGCTAGGCATACACTTGCTATCATTAGTACATTACAAGATGCCTTAAATCAACCCGGCGCTGATCGGATTATGTCTGGTCAATATGCACAACAATGGATGGAATTTCAGAGGACCGTAAACGGTGTATTTCAAGCCGCTGGAATGGGAACTCCATTTGACCAAAGTCAAGTAACTGTTGCCGAAGCCATAGAGAAATTAAATACATTTTTAGGCGGAGCCGCCGCTAGAGAACTAACAAACAGGCCTACACAATTTGATTTTCAAACATTTTTAAGAGTTAATGCTGGGTTACAAACATCGCCTGAAGGTAGAAGATTAATAGCGCAAATACAAAGACAATTTGCTGAACGTGACATAGAAATAAGCAATATGGCTTCTCAATTTGCCGAAAGACGTTCTAGAACAGGGAGTCCAGAAGGTTTTAATGCGCAAATGCAAGCTATTCATGATAGGCGCATGCAGACTTTGGTGCAAACAATAGTAGCTGGCGGTGGGCAATTGCCAGTTGGCACAGTATATAACGGCTATAGGTACAGAGGCGGACCTATTAGAGAATCTGGGAGTTGGGTTGAAGTTCCTGAATTAAGACGGGCAACACCAAGATAATGGCTGGCGAACCTTGGAATGATTTACCAATACTAGAAAGGCAACGTGGGTCACAAGGGGCGCCGTGGGACGAGCTAACTGCGCCTGATCATTCAACTAGAGTTAGGTCACCTAGGGCAGTAACGGCGCAGGAGTATAGAGAAAGATATAGATATCCTCAAAGAGTGGCCGCGCAAGCTAGAAGCCATGCACGCGGTATACCAATACTAGGTAATTTTATTGATAGAACACAAGCTACTAGAGATTATGAATCTGCGCACCCATATCGAAGCGGCACTGGCCAATTTCTTGCTGGAGGATTAGCATTTGGGCCTGCGTCGTTCGCTACACATAGAGCAGCCGCAGGGGCGGGGAATGTAATTCGCAGCTTATGGGGCGGTGATAGTATGCGGCGATCCCCTGGGCTAATAGGGGATATGACTTCTCAAGGTTTATTAGGTGCAGGTGCTGGCTTGGCTGATAGACAAACTTCAGAGGTACCAATTAGAGATGCACAAGAATTAGCCACTGTAGCAGGAATACATGGAGGGACTGGAGCTTTTGGACCTTTGGCTGGCAGAGTGATTGGCCCCTCTGGCGTAGGCAGATTAGATTCTGTAAGGGATCAACATGGAAGAATGGTATTAAGACCTACTCCCGAGAATATGAGAATGATGCAAAGATTAAGTGATAGATTGGGCCCCGAAGAATATGGAACTGCAAGAACTTTACCAGAATTAGAAAGAATGATCCATGGAGAACGTGGGAGAATGTTGGCTGAAGGCACTGAAGGCAGTATAGCAAGATTTGTGGTTCCTGCCGCTGCGGCGGGTATTGGGCATAGAATGTCAGGCGATATGAGTGGTGCGCTATTTGGATATGCTGGCGCGGAAGCTGGCAGACAATTATTAAGTAGGGGGGCTAATACTGGTCCTGGGCGTTGGTGGCTTGGTCGTCAAATGACTCCCGAGAATGCAGCCGTTATGAGGGCAATGTTATTACAATCCCCCAGCTTATTAGAGACAATAGATAATCCGACTACATTAACTGGTAGATAAAACAATATGCCACGCAATATAGCAGGTGTCTACACATTACCGGAGGCAGCGTTTGTATCTGGCACTACGATACTGTCTGCAATTGTTAATAGTGATTTAAGCGATATAGCTACTGCGCTTACTCAAAGCTTAGCCACTACTGGCGTGTCAACTATGACGGGCCCCATTAAAGCAGCTAGTGGCTCAGTTACAGCGCCTAGTTATACATTTGGTAGCGCAACAGGCACAGGTCTTTATTTATCAGCGGCAGATACGTTTAGTTGGACAGCGGCGGGTGTATTACAAGCTACATTTGCCGCTGCTGGTGTCACTTGGGTGCCGCCTCAGACATTTAGTGGGACTGCTATATTTAGCGCCGCTGTAACATTTAGCTCTACTGTAACATTTAGCGGTGCTTTGTCATTAACTAGCACGTTATCTGTAGTTACTGGAACAGAACCAGCTGTTACTATTAGAAATTCTGATAATGATGCTTCTGAGCATGAATTGACTAGATACGCTTTAGGTAGTGGCGCAGGAGCTACGGCTTCTAGACGCCTACTTGGCGCAGGGGCTAACGATGTAACAGAAATAAGAGACTATATAGGTACTACAGAGGTATTAAGGCAATCGGCCTTATTGGTCAACCCAAAGAAAAATATTAGTGTAGACGCAGGTATTACAGTTATTGCTACTGCTGGGTACGCTGATTTAACTGAAATAGCAGCGCCAGCAGCGCCAGCAGCAAATGTGGGGAGAATTTACGTAAAGGATAATGGGGCTGGATTGACTGGTTTTTATTTTAAAGATTCAACAAATATTGAAACTCCGGTTACCCCCGTCGGCTCTATAGTAAATAGAGCATATGGGGAGTCTACGAGTACTGGGGCGCTTAGTGGAACTATACCAGATGATGGCACGATACCACAAAATACTGAGGGGGACCAAATTGTCACAGCCGCTATAACACTCATTAAGTCTACTAACAGAGTTAGGGCCAGGTTTGTTGGAACTGTATTAACTTCTGATACTAGCGATTTACAAACAACTATTGGAGCGTTATTTAGTAGTATAAGCGCAGATGCCATTAATGTAGTTAGACTACGAAGTTATGATGCTGGTAATAACGCTAGGGCAGCTGCTTTAGTCATGGAAGTTGAACATCTTCCTGGCTCAGTGGGGCCACTTACTTATCAAGTAAGGATTGGTATGGGGGGCAGTTCTTATACTATAAACCCTAGTTTTAGTGGGACAGCGCGAGTAACACTAATATTAGAAGAAATTTGGATGTAGGGTAACCAACAATGCCATTTACAGGTAGCACATTTGCCAACGTAAGCGGCGCTTCTAGCGCCGCTGCTGGGCAAATTGTCCAATCAGCAGTGTGGAATAATATTCATGTAGATTATTCCTCTTCTTTTACACAAGTATTATCACAATTAATAGCTGCAATTTCTTATAGAAATATTTGTTGGATGAATGGGGGGTTCGAAGTTTGGCAACGCGGTGCTGGATCAAGCTCTAGTATATCTGTAGGAGCCACCGCTACTGCATACACTGCTGATAGGTGGTATTTAACTACAGGGGCCAACCAAGCAAGCGTAGTATCGGCTCAAACAGGTTTATCAAATAATTCTCAACTATGCGCCAGAGTACAAAGAACCGCTGCGCAAACGGGCACAGGAGTTATGACGTTTGGCTATCCGTTGGACACTGACGAAGTAATACGTATGCGAGGCAATAAAATAACTTTAAGCTTTTTAGTGTCCACAGGCGCTAATTGGTCTCCAACAAACGGAACTTTAGTTGCTGCTTTATATGTTGGAACTGGCGCCGTAGCTAAAAGAGGAGCGGGGTTTACAGGTGAAACAACTGTTTTAACTGTGTCTACTAACGTAGCTGCTGGCAGTGGTGCTACTGCTATAAGCGGAACAAGCTCGGCAGTAGTGCCCACTACTTCTACACAAGCTGAAATACAATTTACTTGGACTCCTGTAGGCACAGCTGGCGCAGCTGATTATTTCAATGTAGACAATTTACAGATAGAAAATAATTTAACAACTACTACTTGGACCCCTATGAATTTTGATAGGGTGCCAATTGAAAAATCTTTAAGTGGCTGTAAGGTACACTACCAAAAGACCTTTATATATAGTGTTGCTCCAGCAGCGGGAGGAGGTATAGAAAATGCCCTTGCTGTAATGGGGCCTAGGGACACCTCTACTATAGGACTATGGTGGCAATTTCCTGTTGAAATGCGATCTGACCCATCATTTGCTAAATTTAATGCTATTACAGCTACGGGGTCAAACTGGTATAATTTCCAGACTAGCCTTACTGTTAGCGCCATGGTGCAAGCAACCATGGGGAATACAAAGAGCGCCTTTGTATTTAGCACTACGGCTAGTTGTAGCGCCGATACAGAATACCTATTGCATATGGCTGCGGATGCAGGAATCTAAATATGACACAAGTAATGGCGTTGCCAGTCGATAAAATGGAAGTGGTTAAGAGTAAATTATCGAATCTTAATAATTTAATGGCGTTAACAAAAATGATAGAAGGTGCTGCTAATAGCGACGGTACTTGGAAAAAAGGATGGGAGCCCACTGTACAGTCATTCATAAGAAAAGAAGATATTGGTGACTACGTTGTAGTCCATAACCTGAATAAATTAAATTACGCCGTTAGTGTGAGTTTAGTTACTCCGCAACCTGGAACTTTAATGATAACTGACCAAACAGATGTAAGTTTTAGACTTAAACTTACAAGAGATAAAGCACCATTTGATGCTGATTTTAGATTTGCCATTAGTATTATAGGTGATTAGTGGCAGAAGGTACAGATCCACTATTTACTAATGTCCGTACTGGTGAGTCTATTCAAGTACCAACGGCTGGCATTGTTGATGGGGCCGTAACTACGGTTAAAATAGCTGATAACGCTGTAACCACGGTTAAAATAGCTGATAGCGCCGTGACTACGGTTAAAATAGCTGATGACCAAGTCACTAATACTAAGCTAGCTAATATGGTAGCTTGGTCGTTTAAAATACGAAATACGGGGACTAGTGGTGATCCATCGGATGCAGCGTTAGCTGATTTTACTACAGGAAGCCCAGTTTCGGCTGATTTTTTAACAGGATTTCTTTCAACAGGAGAAATTAGAAAATTCGCCGTTAGTGCTGTAGCTGCTGGGTTGACTATAAATATACAAGTATTTACTACGCCTGGGGCTAATACCTACACACCTACATCAGGTATGGATTACTGTATTGTTTTTGATACTGGCGGCGGTGGCGGTGGCGGTGGCGCTGATTCTGATGGAGTTACAGGTGTGACTGCCGGTGGCGGCGGTGGTGCCGGTGGAACTTGTTTGGAGTTTTTTTCAGCTGCTACAATTGGTGCTAACCAAACCGTAACAATAGGCGCCGCTGGCGCAGCGGGGGTAGCGGCCGGTGGAACAGGTGGAACAGGTGGAAGTACTACATTCGGTGCATTGCATACAGCAACGGGTGGCGTTGGTGGTGTAGGATCAGGAAGTGGTTCGGCAGCTATTAGAGGATTTAAAGGTAGCTTAGGTGGTGTACCAACTGGAGGTACATTAAATATAACCGGCGGCGGTGGAACTAATGGTAGCGTCGCACCTGCTGCGTATGCTAGTGGCGGTTTAGGCGGCGGTACAATATGGGGAACTGGCGGGCTTGGTGGAAACACTGCTACTGGTGGCTCAAATGCAGGGTCGAATGGGCTTGCATATGGGTCAGGTGGCGGCGGTGGTGCAAATGATCTTACTATCGCCGGCATTGCTGGCGGTGCAGGCATGTCAGGTGTTTGTGTGGTAATAGAATTTATCTAAGGTGAACCATGGCAAATTATTCGTTTGAATTGCTAAAATCTGAATACGCTGAACTTTGGCACAATATGGAAATTAAGCCAGAGAGGCTAACTATTATTACTCAAACAGCTGATAGAATCATAGCCAATAAAGATAAATATGAATCACTTCAAACACAAACGGGTGTGCCCTGGTACTTTATTGGATTGTTACATTTAAGGGAGAGCAATCTTAACTTTAATACACACCTGCACAACGGCGACCCCCTGAGCGCCAGGACCGTACATGTGCCCGCCGGGAAGCCTCTGGGCGGAACTGCTCCGTTTAGTTTTGAATATAGCGCAATCGATGCACTGAAGCAAAAAGGCTATGATAAAGTAACTGATTGGGGGATTGAACGTATAGCCTATGCACAAGAGAAATTTAATGGGTTTGGTTACAGGGGTAAAGGTGTTAATTCACCGTATCTTTGGGCAGGAACTAATAATTACACTAAGGGTAAATATATCCGTGACCACGTATTTAATGCAAATGTAGTTGATACTCAGCTTGGGGTGATGCCTGTACTTAAAATTATATTAGAAAAAACTGGTGGAAGTACCGTTGTTGTACCAACTGAAGATAAAACTATTTCACCTGTAGCTGAGGTAACTACACCAACTAATAAAGAAATGCGACAGGTATCGAGGAAATTTTCTATTGTTGAATGGTTCAAATGGGTATTTGGTTTAGGCGGCGCAACTACAGGTGCAGTAAAAACCTTAGATGCGTCAAATATAGTTGCCACTAAAACCTATGTAGATGCTATTAAATCATTTTCTAGCGACTATGGTGTGTTTATAGTAATATTTATTTGTTTTGCTGCATTCGTAGCTTCTATGATTATAATGAGATACTCTAAAGACGATATTAAAGAAGGTAGGTACACACCTAGTAAAGAAAAGGAGCAAATATAATGTTTGGTGTTGCTCCTAGTTTAATTATATTTGTACTCGGTATTGGCGCTACTCTTGGTGTATTAGGATATACTTATCACCAAGGCAAACAATCATGTATTTCTTTCTATGAAGCACAATCTTTAGCTAATAAAATTAAAAACCAAATGGATGAAATCGCTAACTACAAAACTCAGCAAGAATATAGCGATAAGCTCGTAGGCGAGGCACTTGAAAAACAGTTATTTTTGGAGAAACGCAATGAAAAACTACAGCTATCTATTGATCAAATTATTTTTACTAAAAATGTTTGCGTTAACGATAGTTTCCTGCTCGACCTTACCAAGTTACGTGAATCCAGCGGCAAAAAAAATAATACCAAATCTACCAAGTAATGTATATTACAAGACTACGGCCATACCCAAAGGCCCACTAAACGAGAAACAAACAGCCGATTTTATAAGGAATTATGAATTAAATGAGCAGCATAATAAAAGAGCTGTGGACACAGCTAAGAAGGCCTACAAAAAAGCTCAAGACGTATATGGAAGGTAGTTATTAAAATAGTACTTGACATAAACATAGATACACGCTAAGGTACTGTTATGAAATTCCAAGAAAAAATACTGGCTATAGATGCCCCACATTTCTATGCTGGTTTAACTGTCGTCAATGGTCAAGTTACATATTCAGCGCCTATACTTAGTTACATGAAAGGTTGGAGAGAAAATACAGTGCATGCGTACTGTAAAAGAAAAAAGTGGCGCTATGAGAAGGTAGAATCTTATGCGCATCAGGAAACCAAAGACAGAGATAAACCTAAAGGAGTTGAGAGAGGAAATAATAAAATTAAAAGGTGAAGGATCAAAGATAATCAACCACTACAATAAGCTTGAAGAATATTACGGTGATTGGGAGGATAGGCTCTATAAAATAGAGAAGAAAATACAAGAAGCTGAATTAACGCTAGGGTTAGATAAGCAAGAGATAGAGCAGTATGATGCTTTAGAAGATGCATTAAATTAATGGGGAGCCCCGATGATTCTCACAATAGAAAAATTGTAAAAACAATAAGGAAATCTAATGGCACAGCAGCATCAAACACACCAAACCCCAGATGAACTACCGAGGATAGCGACAAGGCAAAATTACTACAGTAGAGATTACATTAGAAATGAAAAATCTGCGGCCACTAGTTCAATAGAATTATTGTGGCCATGCGCTAGTTGGTTTATAGTAATAGTTAACGCCGCTATTTGTAGCATGGCTGCGTACGATATGTATAAAAACGGATACGCTTGGTACTACCACTATTCCCTAGTTATTGCTTTTTGTTTAAATTTAGCTATTTTAGCAATTATATATAAGTATATCATCAATCCAAAAGAAAATAATGATGTTTGATACTACAATTAGTCTAGGCACTGTATTGCAAACTATAGCACTACTTGGTAGTGCCGCGTATTTTATTTGGAGTTTAAGGACTAGTTTGGCGGTAATGGATACCAAACAAGCCACAGCGCTTGAAAAAATAATTAAAATAGAGACTGAATTAGATAAACTCACTGAGGTTATTATAGAGCAAGCTAAGCATAGCCAAAGGCTAGATAATTTTGAAACTAGGATGCAAGAATTTTCTTCTAAAATTTATAATGGTGTTTCTAAGCGGGTTAGAAAATAATTTACGTACCATCTCTCTTATATGTATGCTGACACACTTTAAATCCAAACTTAGTAAACAAAGCTATTGATGCAACATTATTGGGGTTTATATTGGCAATAAGGTCTATTTTGTGGTAATTAGCCATAACAAAACTAATTGCTTTTTTAGCGTATCCACGTCTACGAAATTCTTCAAATATTTGAATACCTATTTCATTTTTACTGGTTAAGTATAGCTGCCCTACACACGTATCTGCGCTGTATATAAGCCACCATTCTCTATGTGGCTTATTATTCACATATAAAACATGGTCTAGATACGAAGGCATCTTTTTGTGAGAGATGTTTTCGGTTTTTTCACGTTCCTCTAGAAGTCTATAGAGTAGCCAGTAAGCTTCGTTACAGCCATAAACACTTTTGTAGTATTCTTTTCCAGAGAATTGAACAGCCATTATTTTTTATTCCATGGTTTAAATGCGTTTATTTCTTCAAAACTTGGAAACGTGCCTGTAAATAGCATTGCTCTGTCGTCTATACTTAAAAATGCAGATGGTTTTGTAAGTGGGAAATGATTCCAATATTCATTATGGTCTTTAGATAGTAAATTACAACAACTTCTCAATTTATTTCCAATACCTGCCCCAACTTCCCACCCATATTCTTTAATAAACCAAAATCTAAGATAATTCTGCATTGCTCGTATTCCGCCGTCTTGATTATTACGGCTTGAATATATTTTTAATTCATAATCTGTACTCTCCAAAATAGATTTAATAAAAACCAATGCTCTTGGTACAGGTGGATCGGGTATAAAATCAGCTTCTAACCACTGTGACGTGTAGGAATGTATCACACCATCAAAATCTAAAGAGATTACTTTTTTATACATCTTTAATTTACCTTTTAATGGGTTTTTTCAAATAAAAACCAACTAAGGTTGTCCAACCCCGACATTCGTTTCCACAAAAACCCATAGCCTACGCATCTAAGTGGAAACCATTTTAGGTATAAGCTCCCAAAATCATTGGACCACAGTATATTATTTTCCCCTCTATAACTTAATTCTCTACATTCTGGGCTGAAATATTCTATACACAATATATATTTTCTAGTTACCCTATACATCTCGGCCATAGCTTGATTTAATTGATCTGGCCGTACATGTATTAATACGCCACAAGTAAAACTTAGATCAAATTTACCATTAGTGGCCTCTATTTTAAATATATCCTGCTCTACTATCTTAGTATGTTGTATCCTTTTAAGATAATTCTTAGCTTTATCGTTTGGCTCTATGGCAGTTAATTTTACTTCTCTTTGTATATTATTGTATAGATTAGCTATAGATATTAAATTTGCGCCAATCCCCGCACCAACTTCTAATATTTTATTTGGGAGATCGTGGGCAATATGCATAAATATACCATTCCACATCATCATACGCTGTTGTATATTTATATCGTCTGATAAATTCCTATCAGTGTATTCATCGCCGAACTGACCTTTCCATTTGCCAAGCTGTTCTGTCATTTACTAATCACCAACTTTGGTTTCTTTTTATTGATTATTTTTTCTAGCCGTTCTATATCTTCGGGGTAATCTACACATAAATTTTGAGATGATTTATCTCGTTTTTGTCGAACTAGGGCTTTTTTAATCTCAGGTTCGTTTTGCATCCAAGATGTGACATGTTCCTGATCATATTTAGCTTTTTCCTGATCATATTTAGCTTTATCTCTAAACATATGGGCCCCTAATATTTCGCCTTTGTTTTTATCTCTTTGTTCAATTGAAAATTTATTGGCTTCCTCCATTACTTTCACATATGCAGCTTGCAAACAATCAAATGTAAAACACTCACAATCCAATCCCCTTGGAAATGTTCTTTTTGGGTGTATATTACTTGTATAATCACATTTACGCCAAATATGTAAATCCAATACTTCAGTGCATATAACTGGATTAATTAAAGGACAATCTGCTGTTATACGCATTATATGGTTTAATTTAAAAAACTGTGCTGCGTGGTAGTATCTCTCTAGTACATTATCTTCTGAGCCACAAAAATTCTCTACCCCTAGCTTAGTTGCTAAATTAATTAATGGTTCACTTTCATTTGTATCTGGCGCAACTACAATTATTAATTTATTAAATTTAAGGCTTATCTTTATATCTTTGCATCTTTCTATTACATGCTGCAACACAGGCTTCCCAGCTAGCAGGGCCATGCTTTTTCCAGGGAAGCGCTTGGACCCCATGCGGGCCTGGGCCACGATGCCCACTAGAGGCCTGCTGGCATGGCTGGGAGCCTTGCCAGCAGGCAGGATGAGTATGTTGCTACCCATGTAGCCTCACAAGCACCCCTGCCTCGTGGAGAGCCTTGGCGCAAGATTTTGGAGTGTGAGAACTAAAGAGGAACATGGAAGATGCTGCTACGGCGGATACACCTGCTTTGATTGCTTCTACCATATGATCGGGATGCCCGCAACCACCGTTAATAATAATAGGTATAGATAAAGATTTACAATATTTTAGCGGGAATAAATCATATCCACTCTGTGTTCCATTTTTGCGGATAGCAGTTAGTAATACTTCCCCCAATCCTATTTTTTGTAAAGTAGATAAATTATCTATTACGGGCTTTAATAGTACTATGCAATTTGGTACGTAGTCTACATTAAAATCTACAACTCCAACTACAGCTTGAGAACCATATTTATTAATAGTACTGCTTATTGATGTTTTTCCTCCTGCTTTTATAGCTACCTTATCCACCCCGCATCTTTGTATCAACTCATTTACATGGTCTAGCGTTTTAATTCCACCACCATATGTAACAGGGCAAAACAGTTCATTACATACTTCTTTGATTACATCAAAATCGGGCCCACGATTTTCTTGCGTTGCATCTATATCTAAAAGAATTAACTCATCTATATTTCGTGACTCCATAACTTCAATATGTTGCATTAAACTACCACAATTGCGGTATGGACGCTTGAATTGTGTAGTTTGCACAACTTGAAGTTGCTTGTTGAACATTAATACAGGTATGATGCGGTGTTTAAGCATTTAAATTATCTAAATTATCGTCACCTTGGATCAGCATTTGCATATCCAGCTCTGTTTTGCTCATTTGTCTTATTTTTGTGGTGATTGTTATATGGGGGTAATTAAGCCTTTTGATTTCTTCAATAAGTTCTTCTATGTGCTCCTTCATTTTACTTTCAATATTGTTTTCATCAAGATTTATTATATGGTGTTTGATTTCGATAACTCTAGACATTTATATCTCCACTAATAACCGCTTATCATAGATTGAATCTGTATTTCTCTGTCGCTAGGTCTTGATACTCTAGTGTGTATTTTTATAACACCTAATTTTAAAAATTTAATAGCCTCAATAACTTTTTTATTGTGTTCTTCTAATTTTTGTTCAATATTTTCTGCGGTTACATTTACTATAATGCTTTTTATGTTGATATCCTGTTCTGACATTTCATAACTCCATTAAATCAATCCAAATTCTTTTCGCCTATCTATTTTTTCGTGTGGACAATATATTTCTTGTTTTTGAATAGCCTCTTCTAAGTAATCAATGATCTCTTCTGTATTTTTACAATGCAGTGACCCAGAAATTATTATACCAACCGCATTGGGTGTAAATATACATTCTTTTGGGTGGTTTCTGATGACCATTTCTACTACTTCTCTTATATTTACCATGGCGTTTCACACCTGCATTTTTCTATCCACTTTATATACTCATTGGATGTTTTTTTAATTTTGGTCTCGGATTGTTTTTTAATCTTGGTTCAAATACAGCCTTATTTGTAAACTTATCCGCTATCACCATAAATTCATCAATAGTCATACCTATGTTTGTAAGAATATCCTCTAAAGATTTTCCCAAATAGGTACTTGGAAACTTTCCGTCATACATCCACACGGATTCTTTACCTTCTTCTCTTGTAATATAACCCCTGCGAATATGATTACAGGCAATGTCAGTAGCCCTACCAAAACCGAACTTAAGCCACTTAAAATAATCGTGTATTCCGGTTTGATGATTGTCAAGATTTTCATAATTTACGCCTGTTCCTTCAACATCAGTATGATAAACTTCAAAACCATGTCTTTGAGCTAGTTCTGCGTTGTATTTCCCATCCCACGGGAAATAGTAGCCTAGAAATATATTTTTAGTATTAAAAATCCCAGCTTGCCCCGCTAAATCCCTATTTGGCATTATATATTGGTATAATTCTTTTTCCGTAGCTATTTCTTTTTCAATTAAATCGCTTACTCTTAATCCATTTAATCCACCAAACTCTTGTAACCAAGAAATTTTCATCTCAGATTTATCTTCTTCGGGCCCTCCGTATTCATTTTGTGGATTTTCACCCCATATAACTAAAGGTATGTTCCTTATAATAGCTTCTCTAATTGGTATAGTGAAAATAGCGACATGTTCAGCCCAAGAAATATCGCCAATAACATGAAGAGTATAATTGTTGATTTTTCTCCTGAGCGCGGAGTTGGTAGATATTTCAATGTGATCAACACCTAATTTGCCAATATTATTAAGATTACGCCTACCGATAGTAGATAGATCATCCGTTGTAGCGGTGACAGCCAATGGAGTAAGCCCATACTCTAGTGCCTTTATAATTTGGAAGTGAGAATCTTTACCACCACTTACTGGAACTATGCAATCATAGTTACTATTATGTATTTGATACCTACGTTCACTAACTAAATTGCGAAATTCTTTTTCTCTTTTCCGCCAGTCAATATCTTTTCTATTCTCAAACGATACGCAAGCGTTGCATACTCCTTCTTCGTTTATTATAAGATCGGGTTTGGTATTTGGATATACACAACGCTTGCAGAAATTCATGGTTGATTGCCCTCATTTTTCATTCCACTAGGTGTTTTACTGTCAACAATCTTAAACAAAGAATTTATTGCAATAGTAGCAATTTCGATAGCACCCCCTGTTTCTATAATAGTATCTATAGTTTCGTATCGTTTTTTTCTAAGATAATCGGCAATAGCTCCACTTATAATTAAAACATCGTTTTGAGACATTTCTTCTTTATTCATTAATTTAACTCCTCTTTAGTTGGTTTACTCACCGCAGATGGCGGCTGTACAGGTGTTTGTGTTTGCATCTCTATAAATTTATTAATATGGTTTTGAAGCGTAAACAATCCCGCGCCTGTTAATACAATAGTAGCTTGAATATTTATGCAATCAATTTCTTCAACTGGTTGGTCTGCAAATGATAACCTTACTGATCCATCCCTACCCGCCCAGATAAAAAATCTATTAGAATATTGTGGTGACTCACATGCTAGTTGGTATTTAGTCTCACCTGCTAGTTGGTATTTAATGTTGCCATCTTCAGTAATCCCAGGTTTTACTTCGTCTTCCATACTATATGCTCCTCTTTTAACGCAGTACCTATTGCTAAGTCGCAACTTGCATATTGGTCAATAGTATCAAATAATTTATTTGGATCAAGGCCGTATCCAGGTCTTATACTTCTTATACTTTCTTTTGTGAATTTTTCTCCTTGTTTTACGTCTTTTACTACATATAGTGATCGTTTGAATTGCCTGTCTGGTTCTTCCTTATATATTTCTAAAGCTTTAATTGTATCGTGACAATCATTTACAAATCTTCTAAATTCTTTTGGCCTCAGAGAAAATTTAGAGTCTTCTGAAGTCTCTGTAAGAGTTAAATGTTTCTCTATTACTGTGGCGCCTAAAGTTATAGCAAGTTGTGCTGCTGTAGATGTAAGAGTATGATCGCTAAATCCAACATCTTTATATAGTTCTTGATAGGCTAATATTTTATTAAGTTGCAGTTCATTGATTTTGGCTGGGTATTTACTAATACAATGCATAACCAATGGGTATGCGCTATTCTCCACACTTATAATATCAATTGCTCTGTCTACTTCATCCTGAGTCGCTACCCCCGTGGATAAAACCATTGGTTTACCAATTTTAGCCACCGTTCTAATTAAATAAGTGTCATTTAATTCAAAACTAGCTATTTTATAAGCTGGGCAATCAACCGCTTCAAGTGCTGCTAGCGACTGTTCACCAAAGACTGACGCAAACATAGGAATTTTTGAAAATTTAGCATACTCAAATAAGTATGGTATCCATTGTAGTGGCGTATATGTTTTATTATACAATTCCCACAATGTATTGCCGTTCCATGGGCCACCTTTTATTTTAAAATCTACAGAAGCTGAATTGATCGTCATTTCATCTGGAATATAGGCTTGTATCTTTACAGCGTCCGCACCTGCATCCTTAGCGGCATTGATTAATAGGTAGGCTTTGTCTATCGATTGTTCGTGGTTGCAGCTAATCTCGGCTATTATCGATATATATTTGTGTGGAATTAATTTTTTACCGAGGAAAATCATTTCTTTTTCTTCCCCAGCCCCATTAGATCATTTACTTGTTGTTTGAGTAATAAAATTTCTTTTTGTTGATTTTTATTCATTTCTTTAAGTTGCTTTATATCTTCTTGTAGTTGTGTGCATATTAGTTCACATTTTTTCCACTTTTTTTCCAATAAATCAAAGCGTACTTCTAAATCTACATATTTATTTAATAGATCATCATATTTTTTATCAAGTAAATCATATTTTTCTTTAGTGATGCTCATTTAAATATCTCCATCTGCGACAAATCAGGATAATCATCGTTAGGTAAATCGGGGTTATGTTTGGGAAGGTGGCTAAGACGCACCAATCCGTTTGCTGCTACACTTGGTAGCATGAGCATATCATAACCTATGATAGGCTGATCGTCTCGAGGATGCACCCCTTCGCTCCTACCATGGTGGCGAACCTTTCGAAACCATTTATCAGATTCGGGATCGTTATGCAAGATACATCCGCCTCGCTCGATGCCTAATATTTTTGCCCAATGGTGTGATGTACACATAAAATAATGGTTATCTAAAGTGTTGCTATTGTACAAATCTTTAAACATGTTAGATGTAAATCTACGAGCACAATCATAAATATTTAGCGGGGATAGGGGGTACATTCCTTTCCACTCTATATCTTTAAATACGAATTCAAAACCAACAAGTTTTATTTGCTGGGGCACACTTAAATAAGTTCTTTTCGGAATAACAAATTTGCCCCCGGTAATTATTTTAGCTACTTTAGCCCACATTAAACATAAAAACAACGCATTCGTGCAGCTACTAACAGCCACTACATGTGGCGCTCCTGTATATTCAGCTACAGATTCTTCGAAGTCTTTAATTACTTGATATGGGTTTTTCATGTAGAACCTCTAACATCATTATTCCCGTAAACATAATCTCTCAAATCAGCCACAGTATACCATTTATCATTTTCATTGGAAAATGTATCTTCATTTATTTGTTCATGTAGCTTTTCCCCAGGCCTTATTCCAATTATCTTTATGTTTTTATCTTCTTCATACGGCAATAATATTTGTTTATAGTGTGTAAAGGCTCTTGCCAAATCTATAACATTGAAACTAGGCATTGTAGGTATAAATACTTCTCCACCATTCATTTTTCTAACTGACTCAATTACAAATTTAACAGCGCTTTCAAGTGTTATCCAAAAACGTGTCATTTTTGGATCAGTAATGGTTATTGGTAACCCCTTTGAGATTTGTTCTTTAAAAACTTGTATTACACTACCATTCGAATCTGCCACGTTTCCATATCGAACGACGCTGAACTTAGGCCCGGATTCACCGTGTATATTATTTGCCGTTAAAATCATTTTCTCCATAACTAATTTAGTAGCTCCATATAAATTAATAGGGGAAACTGCTTTATCTGTTGAAAGAGCTATAACTTTAATGTAACTTCCTTTATTCCAAGCACTCAAGCAACAATCAATTAAATTTTGTGAGCCTAGTATGTTTGTTTTTATATATTCTGTTGGATTGTATTCAGCGTTTGGTACTCTTTTAAGAGCAGCTGCATGGATTATGTAGTGAGCATCTGATATTGCTAATTGTAGTCTATCTTTATCCCTTACGCACCCTATTAAATACCTCATTCTTTCATCACTATCTAGCAATTTGTATTTTCTTTCCATTTGTTCTTGTTTTAATTCATCACGACTAAAAATGATAATTTTACCACCAAACTTGTTGTTTTTAAGCTCGTATTCTGTAAAAGCTTGCCCAAAACTTCCAGTTCCACCTGTGATTAATATATTAGTCATTTATATTCATCCTAATCATCTGGGTACCAATGCTTCCTTGAAACTTCTCCCCCAGTAATCTGCTCTATGCGCCGAGCCATTTTGTAGCTCGGAGTTCTTTTTCCAGATACTATTTGGCTGATCCATTGAGGAGCGCAGGGAATTAATCTAGCTACGATGCTGCAATTTATATTATTACTTTCTATATATTTTTTTAAATTCATCTGTATGTACAACTAATTATAGTGTCCTAATTGCTCCAAGTATGACGCTCAATTCTCTGGAGCAATAGGACACTATATTTAACTATTTTCAAATATCAGAAAGAGCGTCATACCCATCATCTTTGATAACAACCTTACGTGCTCTATCGGCTTTAATTTCCATAACTGCACGCTTAACGGTAGCGTCATTCATCCACTTAGTAGTTATGTCTTTTCTCTTTTCCGATGTAGCAAGTTCAAGCATAGCGCGAATGTCTTCCGCTTGCTTTTTCCCCCAAGGTTTAATGATTTGTCCAAGCTTGTTTTTCATGCCGAGTTCATGCTTAATTTGAGAAGAACGAACCATGGAATTAACCCAAAGGTCATAGTCAAACTGGCGGCCAGGCTTACCTGCGCCTTCACCTCGGGTATATAGTTTTCCAGATTTGATATTATCATAAACGCCGTGAGCAATACTTAACACATCAACCTTGCTATCCACCTTAAATTGATTAATTGCAGATGATACAAATCGCTTACGAAGTGAATCAGCAGCAAGTTGCCGCAAAGTCTTTACATCTAATGCAGAAACTGAATAATTAACGGTTTTACCAGCTTTGTTAACTACCTGTACGCTGTCAATTTCCGGGGTAATCCTCTTTTGAACTTGATTCTTTTCATCCAAAAAATTAACAACAATTGGGCCGTCGCCCTTTTTCATGCGTGTACGCTTGGCAGCGGGGCTAGTGACTGCGGCAACCATATCATTAACTCCTGTTAGGTTCTGGTTTGTAGGCCTATGTGGGCTATGTGAACTCATATAGCTCTTACCATGCCGACTGTCAACTAGGTAGCGCATTAGGTGTAGTTTTTTTCGATCACTTCTTTGATAGGGAGGTAGGCTACGATCAGATCAATGATCTTAGCCATGTTAGCAGGTTCTTTGCCATCATCAAGCTTTATAAAATATGGTAGATGATACATTTGTAAATAATACTCTAAATGAATCTTTGCATAGTCTAATTTAGAAATAGGCCGCGCTGTTACATTTTTTTCTGAAAAAACGTCTTTCGTAATTTTTATGTTTCTATTTAAAATAAATTGGTATTTAGCCATTTCATGTGTAAGCCAATATCTACAATTATCTATTTTTTTATAATGCCCGGCCGTAAGTATTCCATATAACTGTTCTTCCCTCGATCTTGGGGTATCATCAAAACCCAAGTCTTTTAGATAATCGTCTATGCCATCAGACATTTACTGTGCTCCACATTTAATTTCGCTTGACAGCATACCACAGTATGCTATGCTGTGCAAGTGTCAAATTTAGGAGGCATCTATGCAACTTAAGTGGCAAAAATCCAAAACAGACTCGCAATCGGATATTGATGAATTTGATGATGAAATAAAACTATATAAAGATGTTATTACTAAACAAGAAAAAGAAATAAATGATTTAAAAGCTAAAATTGACCGTAAAGATCAATTTATTGAAAACCTTTTAATGAAGATTATAGAGCAAGCTAAGCCTATGGCGCGTACCCCAAGCGCAGCGGAATTATACGTTCAGAAGAGAGACGGAGCCACGGCGCCTACTACAGCATCCGTCAAGGAACTCGGAAAGCCTAGGCTTCCAGGATAGACTTAATTTTAGCTATCTTATCGTTGGATCGCTACTGCGCGACGGGCGGGTGCGATCTTGCAGAGGAAAACTACATATGATCGACCGCGGCGAACTACAGACCCTGCACGACATCATTCAGAAAGCGCGTGACGAGCTGCACCGGCTAGACGGTACGCAAACCGCCGATTACGCGCCTTTCGAGAATGCGCTGCTAGAGGATGCCACCAAGCTCATCCATCAGGCGTACTCGGTTGCCGTCTCGTGGCAAGAGGCTACCAGGCACGCAAACCCTCTCTAGTTATCACTCAGCCTTATTATTGATTTTCTTTCAGCGGGGTAGTTCATATTGATGTTCCGCTAGTTCTCTATTCAAGATTCCATACTTTTTACTGTAACCCATTAGCGCAAGTGCTGCGTCTTCTTTTCTTATTAGCGCCTCTATTATTATTTTATCCATTTTAGAGGCGTACATATCAAAATAGCCAATAGGCATTTCTCTCCCCATTTTTTCTGGTCTGCTTTCACATTGCGCCCTGTTTATGAGAGAAAAATCATTCTCATAGAAAACCATATCTATGCATGGGTTGTCATCTGGACCACAGAGAGTGTGTCCAAAACTTAGTACCTGTATCTGAGCTATCAATATACTATGGTCTCCGTCGGTAAACAATTTTTTTTGTTGGTTTAGTTCTTTGCCCATACCGCCATGCATCACAGCTACTTTGTAGCCTTTTTTAGTGAACACATTTCTCAAATTATCTATACTCAATCTAAATCTACAAACTATAATACACTTATTTGTTATTTCATTTTCTACGATATCAATGACATTATTAATACGCGGATTAGAATGAGGTTCAACAATATTAAGCTGATTGCTGTCAGTATCCCCAATAATGCCAGAAGATATCTGTTGTAATCTGAGATACTTAGTGAGTATAATAGGCGCCGTAGCTTTTGTATCATTTTGAAGCTCCACTATTAATTCACTCTCCATTTCATTATACATTTCTTTTTGTTTTCCACTCATTTGTACAGGTCTGAGTGGCTCATATACTTTTTCAAACCCTTGGATGTATTTATCTTCAGCTATATAACAATAGGGAGCCATTTCAGCTTTTAGCTGATCTACATTTATATTTTTCTTTACCGTTCGTCCCTGGTAGCCGCCCATAATACAATAGGTAAATTTATGCTGATAATAATTACGATCAGTCGCCCCAATAAATTTAAGTTGTCCCCATATATCAGCATTACTATTAGCTGTAGGCTTACCAGTAAGTACACGCCTATAGCTACAAATAGAAGATAATTCATGACACGCCTTTGTCATTTTCGCAGTCGGTTCTTTGATTTTAGAACTTTCATCTGCCACTAAATAAGTCTTTAAGGTGTTTATTCTTTGCCACAGCCCATTACTCATGAAAGATTTGACACTTTCATAATTTATTATAAACACCCCACCATTTGGGACCTTTGTTAAAAACTCACCTATTTTGTCTTTCTTTTGAGATTCATACACACATATTGGTATGATTTCATCTACGCTTTCTATTTCATCGACCCACTGTTGCTTGATGCTGTTTGGGCATATGACTACCATCCAGTCAACTTTTCCTTGTTCCCGGAGCAAGGTGTACTCGGCGAAGGCCAAAAGGGTCTTGCCGAGCCTCTGGCGCAGGAAGTAAGCAAAGCCTGGCTTACCCCAACCCTTGGCAAGGGCGTGAGTTTGCACCTCACGGGCAGGCCGGTCAGGGAAGGGCCAATCAGGAACCATGGATGCGTGTAACTCCAATACCCAAAAATAGATATTTCACATCAAAACTTTTATTTATGTATTCAACACGTATCCAATTTTCTGATACGTAACCACAATTATGTATTACTAAGCACGCCCAAATTTTTTTTTCTAGTTTATATCCAACTAAGTATAAAGCACTATTAAAATGTACTTTATTGCATTCATCTAATGTCATTTGCTGCAATTTAGTTGCTTTTATTTTCTTATCAAACCCAATAGGCACTTCCCCGAGCCATTTAGCCTCTAACAAAACAGGGGTGAACCTGGGCATAATAACGTATAAATCTGGTACACCACTCACCATAGGCGCAGCCAAGCTAATGCTAAAACCACCTTGGGCTTTAACTGATTTCTTGAATGCAGTTTTAAATTCAGCTTCATTTTTCATATTTCATTACTCTGCATGCGTTCTCATCTGTCGCGTGAGATCATATGCAGGCACCGATAACCTGCATCGCACACCCAATGCCCAATCCGGGTGCGAAAAAACCAGTCACAGAACCGGAACCACACGCGTTTCATCTTGGCTCCTTCAGATTGCGATGCCCAATTCGCTACAGCTGACCTACTCATTTTTATGCTCCGTAACTTGCCTCAGCCCAATTGCCCCCTATATGGTGTTCCGCATAGAAAGGTACTTTCAAATTGAAAGGTGGTTTTTGTACCGCTGCAAACATCTCACCTATTGTTGGTATTAAATGTTGATAATCTTTATGTATTTCAACCAATATAGCGTCGTGTATATTAAGCACTAATTTCACTATTTCGCTGTAGTTATTTTTCTCTATCCAATTGTTAATCTCCACCATTTTCCATTTAAGAATATCTGCGCTTCCTCCTTGGATGATCCTATTGGCAGCACGGTACGCCCATCTGGGGTCTGGAAACCTAGCACGCCGTCCAAGTATTGTTTTAACATAACCCCTCTGGGTAGCAACTTCGCCAGCCTTTCGCGTAAAATTTCCAACGTTTCGGAACGTTTTATACCACCTGTTACTAATTTGTTTTGCCGCATTTTCATGTATTCCTAATTGTTTGGCTAATTTAGTTACACCCATTGTATACAACATACCAAGATTTACATTCTTAGCTATTTTTCTTTCTATTCCCATCATCTGTGCAGCTATGCTATGCATATCTATAAATGGTATTTTTCCATAGCCTTCGATAAGACATTCTTCTCCTGAATAGTGTGCGTAAAGCCTTGGCTCAGCTTGGGAGTGATCATACTCCACAAATATAAAATCTGTTCTTGGTACGAAAATTCTGCGAAAAATCCTCCCCAATTGCTCATCTCGCTTAGGAACTTGTTGTAGATTTGGACCAGTGCTTGATAATCGTCCTGGCTTTGCCCCACCAAATTCTCCCTTAGTTGAATTGAAATTAGTATGTATAGCAGAGTTAAATAAAAATCCTTCAAATGGCTCTATAAAGCTATTTACCAAATGATCATATTTCCTTGCGTTGAGTATCAACTTACCTTGGTCATGTGTATCTAACCAATGTTTATTAAAACTAGGTTGACCACTGGGGAACCTATCAGTAGGGGTTGTAAACTCCCAATTATCTATTTCACATAGTTCAAAATATTCTTGTAAGTCTTTACCTGATCGTACATTTATAGGAGTCAAATCTTCTTTGAATGGTAAATAAGCATAGGCTTGTACTTGTAGTTCTTCTATTTCTTTTTTTACTTTATCAAATTCAGGTATATCTATTTGAATACCTAGCCGCTCCATTTTTTGGAGCACGTATAATATTTCGCTCTCCAAGTTTTCAACCACCTCTAGTTCTTGAGAATATATTTCCTTTTCTTGCTTTTTATATAGGTGATAAGTGCTTAATGTATCAAATTCAGCGTATTCAACCGCTAATGGGTCATCGCCACGAAGTATATGATAACTGCCCATTGAATCTCTAGTAGGCTTGCAGCCAGTAAGATTTGCAATATGTTGATATAATTCTTTACCTTTCTTTTGCGGTATATCGTAGTTTGGGCACACATTTTCCAAGCTGTAACTGCGCCTATTTTCATTAATGAGTGATTCACGCACCATAGTATCTTTAACTTTGTTTCCAAGTATGATATCATGGTTCTCAGAAAAATGTGCATCAAATTTAATATTGTGGCCTATCATTTTACCCCTGTAATTATTTATTTCATTTGAAAGTGTTTTTTCAAACTGTTCTACATTAGAAATGTTAGACTCAGGACTGTGACCCAAAGCATGGCGGACAGGAATATATACAGAAGTCTCCCCATTCGATACTGAGTATCCGCAGACATGGCACTTTTTCCAGTCTAAACCATTAGTTTCTACATCGTAAGCAAACTCTTTGGAGTTTTTTATTATGTTGAAGAAGGTTTCAACTTTTTGATTCATAAACTATCTATCCACGAATAAATATCGTCTAAATTATCACTTATCTTATCCGCCATTAAGTACATTAAATCTGGTTCAAATTTTTCTTCGTCTATATACACAGCAGTCATTTTTCCTTTTCCAATTGCGTACCCGGCTTCTAAATGTGCACTCCTACCACATGGTAACAATAAAATACACATATTGCACCAATTTAATGCATCCATATCTAATTTATAGGCTTTAGCTATTACGTCATTTGTTTTTAGATTTTCAATGTATTCTTTTGGTGTCCATTTTATATAATCTTCGCTTATTTGACCCCAAGAAAATCCATGTTTCCCAGGCCCAGGGTTTCTAAAATCATAGACTTTATGCCCCATCTCTCTTAATCTAATTACAACATCTGATTGTAGCCTATTACGCCATGAAGACGCCACATAAATTCTATGTTTCATTTGCACTCTCTTTTTTAGTGGCCCCGGTTGGATTTGAACCAACGATCAATCCGTTATGAGCGGATGGCTTTTACCAGGCTAAGCTACGGGGCTGTTTTGGTGCGCTCAGCCGGTCCCCAAGAATTATTCCGACACTGGCTTGCGATACTCAAGTGCCGTGAAATGATGCCACAAACCCGGCCGCACCTCTTTCTGTACTCCCCGCGCTCGCCTTTGAACTATTTCAAGCCAGCGCTGTTTACCGGCGGTGTCGTAGACGGGACGCCAAGCAAACCAAGTGAACCAGTTGGACTCGTCATTCATGAACTGGTTCCACCATAGTACGTTACCGCACTTTGGACATGCAGGCGCGTGGGTGCGAAAGAGAGGTGGAGTTACGTCGTTTTGGTATGAAAAATCCGTGCTGAAGTCAGGGCGGATCGTTGCTACAGCGTAGCAGCGGCCGCCGGGCAGAAAGTCTACGAAAAGAGGGTAAGGCAATTCGTAACGAAGAATTATGTCCTTGCGCGCGATAGCGATCTTGGAGCCGCAGGGGCAAATGAATGCGTCGCCCGCCTTCTTTATGAGTCTGTTCTTATAAAGAAGGTAGTTCGGGTGGTCAAACAGCGCCATAAGTAATTTCCTGTGGCGAGTTTTCCAGAATTTCAGCTCGCCACCCATCATGTCAATAGCTTCAAGTGCTTGCATTCTCCGGAACTCATTTCTCTCATCTTCGGTCATGTTGCCGCTCCCTTGGTGTCCATTTTATATAATCTTCTCTTATTTGACTCCATGAAAATCCATGTTTCCCAGGCTTAGGATATCTAAAATCATAGACTTTATGCCTCTATGAGCGGCAGGCTAAGCTACGGGGCTGTTTTGGTGCGCTCAGCCGGACTCGAACCGACATGGCGTTTACCGCCTCCAGATTTTAAGTCTGGTGTGTCTACCGATTTCACCATGAGCGCTTATTCACCTTTTAACAGTTTCTTTTTATTTTCAACCTTAACGTCATATTCTGCCGCAGTTGTTGTAGAAAGCTCCTCCCACCCTAAAATATCATAACATCTCACACATTTAATATCTGACACTATAATATCTGTTGTTCCAAACTTATCTAAAATAGTTACAGTTCCCGAACCACCACTTCTCTCCATTCTAGCTAATAATTTATTTCTTTCAATATCGGCTTTTTCTTGGTTGTCGTAAACAAGGTGGACTATTGCATTTGTGTATCTAAACGATATTTCCATTTTCCACATATGTTTCTCCTTCAAAATGGAATCTTATCCCCCACTACGTCGCTCATTTTTTGAGCAGTAACGTTTTCCACATCCACCTCATAATCCCCGTAGGTTTCTTTCATTTTTTCCGTTATTTCAAATTCTTCTTTAAGAGCGTTACCGCTTGGATCAAACCTATGTGCAAACCAATTATATTTGTCTTTTGAATCTTCCTCGCTAAAGAATTTAATTCTATTACAGTTTATAGGTATCCGTCTGCTAAGCATATATGTGTTTAAATTTCTAGCCGTACTTACTGATGTCCTGTACATACTCATAACTACTGGTGACCATTGCGGGTGGTCAGGCAAAAAAAGCAAATAATCATAAAACAAAGTAGCAAGTGGTGGTGAATTTGTGTCTGTCGGGTCTTCTGTCCCAAAGTTAAGTAGTCCACTATCAGCTACATTTTTTCCAGTAAAAATTTTACGTGGCTCTTTAGAGCCTTTTATAGCTACCTCGTGAACCATATTCCCACCAGTCTGCCAGTGCACACCATCTTTAGAGTATGCCAGCATAGGCGATCCAATGTCTTGATCTGGTGGCCAAACTACTACTTTTTTGCTTATAAGAATAGGCACACCAATAAACTCAGCACCGAGTGATTGATTTACTCCAGTATGCCAAAACTCACCTGGAATAGCTTTTCCAGAGAATGTTCTAACTTCTGGGTTCAATGGCTGAAGCAATTTAATTCTAGTTACCTTAAAGTCATCTTTTCCAAGGGCTTCCATGCCCGTTTGTTCGTTACCCTTAATGTAGTCAGGCAGCGCAAGAGAAGTTGTCTCTTGTTTTACAACTAGACTTTTACCATTCTTTATCTTAGCCATGTTTATTGTCCTCATGATGCATTCATTTCAGGAGCGCGGATGCGATTGCATTCTGTCAAAGCCGTAGCGATGACGCGACTGTATTCTGCCCAAGCCGAATCGCGGATGCGACTGTATTCTGCCCAAGCCGAATCGCGGATGCGACTGTATTCTGCCCAAGCCGAATCGCGGATGCGACTGTATTCTACCCAAGCCGTAGCGCATCTGCGATTGTATTCTGCCAAAGCCGTAGCGATGACGCGATTGTATTCTGCCAAAG
>Ga0184637_10000134_pt1 | contig 50510 bp, 41 predicted proteins | sample PLM3_127_b2_FD_133143 | JGI IMG/M metagenome (GOLD analysis project Ga0184637, IMG submission 133143) | Groundwater sediment microbial communities from an aquifer in East River, Colorado, USA - PLM3_127_b2 | ecosystem: Environmental > Terrestrial > Soil > Riparian zone | place: USA: East River...
CGCGGTCGGGGTCGGGGTCGGGGTCGGCATCGCGCTCGCCTCGATCACCTTCAGCACCTTCCCCTCGAGCGTCGTCCACGCCCCCGGCCACGGCGTGAACCCGCGCAGCCGCGCGGCGATCTCCGCCGCCGGTCGGCTCCAGTCGATGCGCCCGTCCTCCCGGGTCAGGATCCGCGCCTGCGTCGCCTGCGTCCCGTCCTGCCGGACCGGAACGATCGCGCCGCGCGCGAGGAGCGCCAGCGCCTCGACGAGGGCCTCGCCGCCGAGCGCCGCGAGCCGCGGCCCGAGCGACTCGGCCGTGTCCTCCGGACCGATGGGGAGGACGCGCTGGAGCAGCACGTCGCCCGTGTCGAGCCCCTCGTCCATCTGCATGATCGAGACGCCGGTCTCGGCGTCGCCCGCCGCGATGGCCCACTGGATCGGCGCCGCCCCGCGCCAGCGCGGCAGGAGCGAGCCGTGCACGTTCACCGCGCCGAAGGGCGCGAGCTCGAGCAGGTCCTTCCCGAGGATCCGCCCGTACGCCGCGACCGCGAGGAGGTCGGGGCGCAGCGCCGCGAGCTCCGCGGCGAGCCGCCCGTCCCGCACCTTCTCCGGCTGCAGCACCGGGACGCCGTGCGCCTCCGCCCACGCCTTGGTCGCGGGGGGCCGGAGCGCCTGGCCGCGCCCGGCGGGCCGGTCGGGCTGCGCGATCAGCGCCAGGAGCTCGTGCCCCGCGCGTGCGAGCGCGTCGAGCGGCGAGACCGCGAAGGCCGGGGTGCCCATGAAGACGATCCGCATCGGGCGCCCTCATAGCACTAGTGCACCGCCACGAGCAGCAGGTCGCACAGGTGCGTGCCGCTCTCGAAGCGCGGGATGGCGGCGCCGAGCGTCACCGCCGCGGGTCCGGAGCGCGCCGCGTCGAGCGCGGCCGTTAGCTCCAGGCCCGAGGCGCGGGCGACCGCGGCCGTCGCGCCGTCCACCACGGCGCCCGCCTGCTCGGTCGGGCCGTCGCGGCCGTCCGACCCGGCGGCGAGCACCGCGGCGGGCAGCCCGTCGAGCCCCGTCGCCGCGAGGAGCGCGAGGTGCTGCGCGCGGCCGCCCTCGGCGCGCGTCGCCGAGGCGGGGATCCGGATCGTCGGCTCGCCCCCCACCGCGAGGAGCCGCGGCCCGCGGCCGAGGCTCGTGCGCGCCCACGCCACCGCCCGCGCGGCCGCCGCGGCGACGTCGCCGGTGATCGGCGCCGGATCCCACTCCGCCTCGAACCCGTGCGCCCGCGCCGCCTCCGCGGCGGCGCGCGCCAGCTCCACCGGCCCGGCGAGGAGCCGGTGGGCGACGCTCGCGAAGCGCGGATCGCCGGGCTTGGGCGTCTCGTCGCCGCGCTGCGGCGCCTCCAGAACGAAGCGGCGCACCGGGTCGGGGAGCCGGTCGCCGACGCCGAGCTCCGCGAGGATCCGGTGCACGTCCGCCCAGGTTGTCGGGTCGGGCACGAGGGGCCCCGAGGCGATCGTGGAGAGGTCGTCGCCCGGCACGTCCGACAGCACCAGCACGCGGACCGGTGCCGGCGCGAGCAGGGCGCCGAGCCGGCCGCCCTTCAGCGCGGACAGGTGCTTGCGCACGGCGTTGAGCGCCTGGATGGTCGCGCCGGCGCGCATCACCTCCGCGAGCGCCTGGGCCTTCTCCTCGAGCGAGAACGCGCCCGGCGGGGGCGCGGCGACGAGGGCGCTGCCACCGCCGGACACGAGCACGAGCGCGGGCACGCCGCCGCCCGCGTGCGCCCACGCGAGCACCGCCTCACCGGCGCGGCGAGATCCCTCTGTCGGGCGCGGGTGGCCGGCGGGGATGGCGCGCGCGCCGGCCGGGGCGGGCGAGCCCTCGGGCAGGACGCACAGCGGGTCGCGCGCGCGAGCGCCGAGCTCCCCGAGCGCGGCCGCGAGCATCGGCCCGGCCGCCTTGCCGAACGCGAGCAGGCGTACCGGCCCCGCGGGCAGCGGCTCCGCCCGGAGCGCCGCCGCGACGAGCGGCCCCGCCTGCAGCCGCGCGAGCGCCTCGCGGTAGACCGCCTCGCAGGCCGCGGCGAGCGGGCCGCGCGCGGTGGGGGGTGGAGTGGGAGGCGGTGTCATTGCGGTGAAGGGGGTACGGGGTAGAATCGCCCTCCGCCCCGCATACAAGGGACAGGGGCGCGGATCGGGAGCATCGCATGGGCGAGCGAGCGGCCGCAGCGGGGACGTCGTCCGGCGACCGGCCGCGGCGCCAGGTCCTCGTCGACCGCGGCTTCCAGCTCAAGTACGCGCTCGCGATGGGCGGCGCCGGGCTCCTCGTGGCGGGCATCTTCGGGCTGTGGCTCCACCAGGCCCACGCCCAGGCGCTGGCGCTCCTCCCGGACACGGAGACCCGCGCCCTCCTCGCCGGCAGCGACCGGACCCTGATGGTCGTCCTCGGCGTGGTCGCCGCGCTCCTCGCGGGGGCCCTTGCCCTGCTCGGGGTGGTGATCACCCACCGCGTGGCCGGCCCGGTCTTCGTGATGGGCCACTACCTGCGGGTGCTCTCCGAGGGGCGCTTCCCGCGGATGCGCACGCTGCGCCGGAGCGACGAGCTCAAGTCCTTCTTCCAGGCGTTCATCGACGCGGTCGAGGCGATGAAGGCGCGCGAGGCGCGCCACGCCGCCCTGCTCGAGGACGCGGTCGCGCGGATGGAGGCGGTCGCCGCGCGTCACCCGGAGCTCGCCCCCGCCATCGCCGCGCTCGACGCCGAGGCGCGCGATCGCCGCGCCGCGCTCGCCGCCGACGATCCGGAGCTCACCCCCATCGCCGTGCCCGCACCGCGGGCGCGGCGCAACACGCCCTGATCCCGAAGGAGCCTCCATGCGCACGCGCCCGCTCTGCCTCGTCCTCGCCTGCGCCGTCCTCTCCGCGTGCGGGAGCCCAGGTGACGCGGAGGGCTGGGCGAAGCGGGCGGCGAGCCGCACGCGGCTCGACGAGAAGCTCGACGCCCTCGCCAAGGTGCGCGAGGCGCCCGGGGACCGCAGGGCGGCGATCCCGCCGCTCGTGGAGGTGCTGAAGCAGGCGCCGCGCGCGCGCGCCGAGGCGGCCGCGCGGCTCGGCGAGATCGGCGACCCGGCGGCGGCGGCGCCGCTCCTTGCCGCCATCGATCGGACCTCCGACGACCGCGACACGCACGACGCCAACCGTCGCATCGCCGAGGCGCTCGGCCTCCTGCACGCGAAGGAGGCGGTCCCTGCGCTGGTGGAGCTCGCCCGCTCGCGCAACGGGTTCGTGCAGGTGGCGGCGGTCGACGCGCTCGGCGCGATCGGCGACCCCGCCGGCGTGGACGTGCTCGTGGAGATCGCGACGGCGCAGGGGGTCGAGCCCTTCACGGCCAAGAAGGCGATCCTGGCGCTCGGCCGGATCGGCGACCCGCGCGCGGGGCCGACGGTGCTGCGCATGCTCTTCGACGAGCGCCCGGGGGTGTCGTTCTTCCGCGAGGCCTCGTTCGCGGCCTCGCAGATCGGCCGCCCGATGTCCGGGCCGCTCCTGGCCGTGCTCGAGGGCAAGGACACCGCGCTCGCCGGCTGGGCGCGGGAGCGCGGCGTCGTCCAGGGGGCGCTCGTCGCGAAGTCGGCGCAGCTCCTCGGCGACGTGGGCGGCCCCGAGGCGGTGCCCGCGCTCGTCTCCAAGCTCGGCTACGCGGACGCGGACCCGGAGCTGACCCTGTTCGTGCGGGTCTTCGCGGCCGAGTCGCTCGGGCGGATGCGCGCCCCCGCGGCCGTGCGCCCGCTCTCCGAGCTCGTCGCCCGCGAGCGGAACCCGGAGGCGCGCGCGCGGTACGGCGAGGCGCTCGCGCGCATCGGCGATCCCGCCGCGCTCCCGGCGCTGCGCACGGCGGCCGCCGCAGGCGGCGACTTCGCGCTGCGCGAGGGGCCGCTCGAGGCGCTCTCGCGGCTCGGCGGCCCGGAGGAGAAAGCGGCGCTCGAGGAGGCGCGCACGAAGGACTGCGACGGCGCCGCCTGCGACGCGGCGACGAAGGCCGCCTACGCGGCCATGCTCGCGCGGCTCGACGCCGCCGCGGCCTGCCGCGCGGACAGCGGCTGCTGGGCGGGCAAGCTCGCCGATCCGAGCGCGGCGGTGCGGGATCGCGCCGCGCTCGAGGTCGGGCGCCGGGGCGGCGCCGCGCAGGCGGGCGAGCTCGCCGCCGCGGTGGCGCACCCGGTGGAGGACGACGGCGACGCCACGGCGCGGTACCACGCGGTGCTCGGGCTCGCCTGGCTCTCGGGGCGCGAGAAGCTCGGGCCGGCGGCCGCCGACGCGGCCGGGAAGATCGAGCGCGCGGTCGCGGCCGACCGCGGCCGCACGCTCACCGCCGGCGTGAACGAGGAGGCGACCCGGCTCGCCGCGCGGCTCCGCCGCGAGCGCTAGCCCACCGGCTCGCGCCGCGAGCGGGCGCGCGGAGCGGCGGGCTTCGCCCACGCGCTCGGGACCAGGCTGAACGGCAGGAGCTTCGCGGCGAGCGGCAGGAGCAGCATCCCGCCCGGCGCCGCCAGGATCGCGAGCGCCGGGACGGCCTTCGCGAGGTCGAGCAGCTGCGCCTTCACCTTGCGCCGCTCCTCCGCGGAGAGCGCGTGCCCGGAGGCGGCGCGCGCGAGGAGCTGCCCGAGCTCGCCCGTCTCTCGCAGCTCGGTGACGAGCGCCTCGAGGTTGCCGGTCACCGCGGCCGAGACGCGCTCCACCACCTCGTCGGTCACCTGCTCCCAGTCGGCGCCGAAGATGGCCGGGCCGGCCGGCCCCGCGTCGAGCGCGAGCAGCCACCCGGGGCCCGCCTCCTGCGCGGCCGCTTCCACGCGGGCCGCGAGCACCGCCGCGGCGTCGAGGCCGGCGCCGCGCGCGTAGCCCTCGGCGTAGGCGGCGGCCGGCTGATGCGCCTCCGGGGGAGCGCCCGCCGCGGCGGCGCGGAGCTCCGCGAGGAAGATCTGCTCGAGCAGGAACGGCCGGATCGGCTCGGGCGCCGCCCTCCCGATCGCGTCGGGTGGCCGGGGCGCGGCGGCGGCGGCGCGGGCGCGGCGCGCGGTGGCGCGGCCGAGCCCGAGCCGCGCGAGCTGGCGGGGACGGAGCGCGGGGAGGGGCGCTCCGGCGGTCGCGAGGGCGAGCCCGGCGAGCGCCTCGGCGAGCAGCGTCGACTCCGCCTCGGCGTATGCCCCGTGGCGCGCGAGCGCCTCTGGGTCGAGCGTCCCTGCGCGGTGGAAACCGATGGCGACGCGGGCGAGCCGGCGACGGAGCACGGCGACCGCGCCCGCATGGACGGGAAGGGTGCCGGGGGCGTCGCCCGGCGGATGGAAGCGGGAGAGGAGGGCGGCGGCGGACGCCCGGAGCGCCCGCTCGACCGCGCGGTCAGAGGACCCGCCCGGCTCCTCCGGCGTCACCTCGAGCGCGAGCGCCTCCTCGCCGGACGCGGCGGCGAGGAACGCGGCGATCTCGGCCCGGCGCCGCGCCCGCACGAACGGGTCATGGCGGAGGAGCGACAGGTCGAGCAGCAGCTGCACGTGCCGGCGCACCTCCTCGCGGAGGCACTCCGCGGGCGTGGCCGGCCGCTCCTCGGGGCGAAGCGCGTGGAGCGAGCGCGCCACGAGGAGGCGCGCCGCGGGTACGAGGTCGGTGCGCGAGCTCCCCGCCACGCGCACCTCGGCGGGCAGTGCCGCCCGCGCCGCGTCGACGTCGTGCGCGCGCAGCGCCTCGTCGACGAGGTCGCCGAGCCAGTCCCGGTCGTTGAAGGGGGTCGCCACGGGGAACGCCGCGAGTGTAACCCGGATCCCTGGACAGCCGTTCCAGCGCCCCCAGAGGTGGCAGGCGGGCGGACGCGCACGGGTCGCGCACGTGGCGGCGAGCGAGCGCCCGGCTGGCCTGTCTCCCCCGGGGCCGGCGCCGGAAAGACGAAGGCCGGCCCCTCTCGAGGCCGGCCTGATTCCCGGAGCCCTTCAAGGCTCCGCGGCGGTCGCTCTCGCGCCGCCTCCAGGTTCGCTACTTCGCCGCCTTGCGCCCCTTCTTCTCCTCGTGCTCCTCGGGGGCGGGCTCCGGCACCGCGACGGGGCCGCGCCGGATGCCGTACTTCTCGAAGAGCTTGCCCTCGACCTGCTGGAGGATCTCCGGGTGCTCGCGGAAGAAGGCCTTGGCCTGCTCGCGCCCCTGGCCGATCCGCTCGCCGCCGAAGCTGAACCAGGTGCCGCTCTTCTCGACGATGTTGTCGTTCGAGGCGAGGTCGAGCACGTCGCCCTCGCGGCTGATGCCGTGGCCGTACATGATGTCGAACTCGACCTCCTTGAACGGCGGGGCGACCTTGTTCTTCACCACCTTCACGCGGGTCCGGTTGCCGATGACCTGGTCGCCGTCCTTGATCGCGCCGATGCGCCGGATGTCGAGCCGCTGCGTGGCGTAGAACTTGAGGGCATTGCCGCCGGTGGTGGTCTCCGGGTTCCCGAACATGACGCCGATCTTCATCCGGATCTGGTTGATGAAGATGACGATGGTCTGCGACTTGGAGATGGTGCCGGTGAGCTTTCGGAGCGCCTGGCTCATGAGGCGCGCCTGCACGCCCATGTGCGCGTCGCCCATCTCGCCCTCGAGCTCGGCCTTCGGCACGAGCGCGGCGACCGAGTCCACCACCAGCACGTCCACCGCGCCGGAGCGGACCAGCGTCTCCACGATCTCGAGCGCCTGCTCGCCGGTGTCGGGCTGTGAGATGAGCAGGTCGTCGGTCCGCACGCCCAGCTTGCGGGCGTAGCCGACGTCGAGGGCGTGCTCGGCGTCGATGAACGCGGCGATGCCGCCCTTCTTCTGGGCCTCGGCCACCGCGTGCAGGGCGAGGGTGGTCTTGCCGGAGGACTCCGGGCCGTAGATCTCGATGATGCGGCCGCGCGGCAGGCCGCCGACCCCGAGGGCGATGTCGAGCGACACGGACCCCGTGGAGACCGCCTGGACGTCCTTGACCAGGGCCTCCTCGTTCCCGAGGCGCATGATCGAGCCCTTGCCGAAGGCCTTCTCGATGGACGAGACGGCCAGCTCGATCGCCTTCTCCTTCTCCGGTGCCACGGGCATCGCTTCCTCCTTGAAGATGAGCCGTTCTCGCACGGCCCCCTGACAGCGCGGCCAACAGGTGCTGAACGGATGTGTGCCTGAACGCGCGGCTCAGGTCAAGAAGTGGCTCTCCAGGTTCCGGAGTGCAATGGCATACTGACTACGATCAGTTCCCGTCCGATGCCCGCCGATCGTCGAGATCTCGAGACCCGCATCGCGGTCGCCACGTCCGCGGACACCGTCCGTGGCCTCATCTTCAACGCGATCTTCTCGGTCGTCCGGGAGGAGGCGGGCGACGAGGCCGCCCGCGCCTGTGACCCAGCCCGCAAGGGACTGCGGACCGAGTTCTTCAACTACCCGGTGATCGACTTCCTGCGGATCATCTGGGACGCCGCCGACCGGCTCGAGGCGAAGAGCGGGGGCGCGGACGGCGCGTTCTACCGGATCGGCCACCGCGCCGGAGAGCTCGTCCTCGGCTCGATGCTCGGCAAGACGCTGCTCGCCCTCGCGGGCACGGGCGGCCCGAAGCAGCTCCTCTCGCACGCGCCCGGCGGCTACCGGGCCACCGTGAGCTACGGCGAGCGGCTCGTCTCCTGGCCATCCGAGACGCACGCGCGCTTCGTCTTCATCCGCGACTTCCTGGTACCCGGGTTCCACTGCGGCGTGCTCGCCGCGGGGGCCGAGCGCGCGGGGGGCCGCGCCGTGAAGGCGGTCGGCCGGCAGACGGGGCTGCTCGAGGCGGTCTACGACATCACCTGGGAGTGAAGGCGCGCGCGGTCAGGCCTGCGCGCCCCCGCCGCCCACCAGGAACTCGCCGGGGTCGAGCCCGAGCCGCCGCACCGCCGTGTCCCAGCGCTTGTCGTGCGGCACGTCGAAGACGAGGTCCGCGTGCAGCGGCATCGGGACCCACGCGCCGGCCGCCACCTCGCGCTCCACCTGCATCGGCGCCCAGCCCGCGTAGCCGAGGAGGAGCGCGAAGGGGCCCGCCTCGGGGTCGCGCACGAGCGCCTCGAGCAGCTCGCGCGAGCCGCCGAGCGCCACGCCGTCGCCGACGATCACCGCCTCGGCGTCGGCGGGAATGCGCCCTGGGCGGAACAGGATCCAGAGCCGCTCCGGCTGCACCGGCCCGCCCACGAGCACCGTGCCCCCAGCGCGCCCCGCGGCCTGCGCGGCGAGCCGGACCTCCTCGTCGACGCTCTCGAGCAGCTCGGTGACCTCGACCGGCCCCGGCCGGTTCACCACGAACCCGAGGGCGCCCTCCGCGTGGTGCTCCGCGATGAGCACGAGCGAGCCGGCGAAGTTCGGGTCGCCGAGCGTCGGCGAGGCGACGAGGAAGCCGGGGGCGAGCCCCGCGCGCGGGCGGTCCATGCCGCTAGATCTCGCGCGGCGCGGGGCCGCGCGCAAGCGCGGCGGCAGACCCCGGGGGAGGGCGCCTCCCGGCTCAGCCTTCCTCGATGGGCAGCCCCGCGTCGGTCCAGGCGAGCACGCGGCTCCGCGCGCGGGGCCGGCTCAACCGCCGAGCGGGAGCCGCGCCGCCGCCTCGTAGCGCGCGCCCGCGGGGGAGAGGTACGACTCGAACAGGACCAGCTCGGCGGCGCGCCACGGCGTGCCGTCCACCTCCGCCGCGGCGGCGAGCGCCCCGGCGAGCCCGGGGGCGCCACGCCCGTCCCGCGCGCGCCCGAGCGTGAGGTGCGGCGAGAAGGGGCGGTCCTCGGGGGCGAAGCCGAGCGGCGAGAGCCTCCGCCCCACGTCCTCGGCGAGGGCGGCGAGCGCAGCGAGGTCGCCGGTGAGGCCGAGCCAGACGACGCGTGGGCGGCGCGCGTTCGGGAAGCCGCCCGCGCCCTTCATCCCGAGCGTGAGCGGCTGGGCGCCCAGCGCCGCGGCCCGCAGGGCGTCCACGATCCCCGCCACGCGCTCGACGGGGACCGCGCCGAGGAACTGGAGCGTGAGGTGGACGTTCGCGGGATCGACCCAGCGGACGTCGTCCGCCGCGCGGCCGGCGGCCCGGCGCAGCTCCGCCTGGAGCTGCGCGATGCGGCGGCGGACCGGCTCGGGCGGCTCGAGCGCGACGAAGAGGCGGCGGGCGCGGGGCTCTGCCACGGCGCCAGGTCTACACGCCGGCGCGGGCGCGGTCGAGAGATCCCGCGCGGACGCGGTGGCCGCCGGCGGTCGGGGGCGCGGCCGGAGGCCGCCTCACTCCACGGTCACGCTCTTCGCGAGGTTCCTCGGCTGGTCCACGTCCGTCCCCTTGAGGTCGGCCACGTGGTAGGCGAGGAACTGCATCGGGATGATCGACACGAGCGGCGCGAGGAGCGGTGGCGCGACGGGGATCGGCAGCGCCACCTCCGCGAGCGACGCGGCGTGGGTGTCGCCCTCGGACACGACCGCGAAGACGTGCCCGCCGCGCGCGCGGACCTCCTCCATGTTGCCGAGCGTCTTCTCGTACGCCGGCTCGCGCGTCGCGAGCACGATCACCGGCATCTCCTCGTCGATGAGCGCGATCGGTCCGTGCTTCATCTCCCCGGCCGCGTAGCCCTCGGCGTGGATGTACGAGATCTCCTTGAGCTTGAGCGCCCCCTCGAGCGCCACCGGGAACTGCGCGCCGCGCCCGAGGAAGAGGACGTCGCGGGCGGCCGCGCAGCGCTTCGCGATCGGCATCACCGCCGCCTCCTGCCGGATCATCTGCTCCATCCAGCCCGGGAGCTGCCGCAGCGCCTCGAGGTGCTCGCGCGCCTTCTCCACGGTGAGCGTCCCGCGCAGCCGCCCGAGCTTCACCGCGAGCAGGTAGAGCCCCGCGAGCTGGGTGGTGAACGCCTTGGTGGACGCGACGCCGATCTCCGGCCCCGCACGCGTGAAGAGCGTGCCGCCGTCGCACTCGCGCGGGATGGCCGCCCCGACCACGTTGCAGATGGAGTAGGCCTTCGCCCCGCGCGCGCGCGCCACCTTCACGGCGGCGAGCGTGTCGGCGGTCTCGCCGGACTGCGAGATGGCGAGGCACATCACCCGCTCGCTCACCAGCGGGTCGCGGTTGCGGAACTCGCTCGCGAGCTCGACCTCCACCGGCAGCCGGGCGAGCGCCTCGATCATGAGCCGGCCGGAGAGCCCGGCGTGCCACGACGTGCCGCACGCGACGATGACGAGCCGCTCGAGCCCCTTCGCGTAGGCCTCGGGCAGCTCCATGCCGTCGAGCAGCACGTCGCCCTGCTCGAGCGACGCGCGCCCGCGGATCGTGTCGGCCACGGCCCGGGGCTGCTCGAAGATCTCCTTGTGCATGAAGTGCTTGTGGCCGTCCTTCTCCGCGGCCACCGCGCTCCACTCGATCCGGCGCGGCTTGCGCGACGCCGGCTCGCCGTTGCGGCCGAACAGGGTGATGCCCGCCGCCGTCAGGACCGCGAGCTCGCCCTCCTCGAGGTAGTTCACCTCGCGCGTGTGCTCGAGGATGGCCGGCACGTCGGAGGCGAGGAAGCTCTCCCCGTCTCCGTACCCCACCACGAGCGGCGAGGCGTTCTTCGCGGCGACGATCTCGTCCGGCCGCTTCTCGGCGACGACCGCGATGGCGTAGGTGCCCTGCACCTGCGCGAGCGCCGTGCGCACCGCGCCCTGGAGGTCGCGCGCGCCCGCGCCGAGCGCGTCGGCGATGAGGTGCGCGAAGATCTCCGTGTCGGTCTCGGAGGAGAACCGGTGCCCCTTGCCCGAGAGCGCCGACTTGAGCTCGAGGTGGTTCTCGATGATCCCGTTGTGCACCACCGCGACGCCCCCGTAGGCGTGCGGGTGGGCGTTCTCGTTGGACGGCCGGCCGTGGGTCGCCCAGCGGGTGTGGCCGATGCCGGTGCAGCCGGGCAGCGGCGCGTCGCCGAGCAGCGTGACGAGGTTCTGGAGCTTGCCCTTCGCACGCTTGACGGCGAGGCCGCCCGGGCCGACCACCGCCACGCCGGCGGAGTCGTACCCGCGGTACTCGAGCTTCCTGAGGCCGCCGATGATGAGCTCAACGCACTGGCGGGGTCCGACGTAGCCAACGATTCCGCACATGGGTTCGCGCCTTCTATCACGGGCCCGCGCTTCGCCCGCTCGGCCGCTTACTTCTTGTCGCCCCTCGCCGCCTTCCGCTTCTCCGCCCACCCCTCCTTGTTGGCCTGGCGCGCGCGCCCGACGGCGAGCGCTCCCGGAGGAACCGCGTCCGTCAGGGTGGAGCCCGCCGCCACGTAAGCGCCGGCTCCGATCTCGATGGGCGCGACCAGGATCGAGTCGGAGCCGATGAACGCGCCGTCGCCGATCGTGGTGGGGTGCTTCTTCTCGCCGTCGTAGTTGCAGGTGATGGTTCCGGCGCCGACGTTCACCCGCTCGCCGATCCGGGCGTCGCCGAGGTAGGTGAGGTGGTTCGCCTTGGAGCCCTTGCCGAGGCGGGACTTCTTGATCTCCACGAAGTTGCCGACGTGGGCGTCCTCGCCGATGTCCGCGCCGGGGCGCAGGCGGGAGAACGGGCCGACGATCGCGCCGCGCTCGAGCCGCGCGTCGTCCGCGACCGTGTACGGGTTCACCGTCACAGCGTCGCCGATGACCACGTCGCGCAGGACGGAGCCGGCGCCGATGCGGCAACCCGCGCCCACGCTCGTGCGCCCGAGCAGCCGGACGTCCGGCTCGATCACGGTGTCCTCTCCGACCGAGACGCCCTCGTCGACGTCGAAGCGGTCGGGGTCCTCGATGGTCACGCCGGCGCGCATCAGCGCCGAGGCCGCGCGCCGCGTGAGCAGCCGGCGCGCGCGGGAGAGGTCCTCGCGGTCGTTCACGCCGGCGGCCTCGATCGCGGGCACCGGCACCGCCGCGGCGCCGCCGGCGCGGGCGGCCATCGCCACGAGGTCCGTGAGGTAGAACTCGCGCTGGGCGTTCGACGAGCCCACCCGCGCGAGCGCCTCCCAGAGGAAGCCGGCCTCGACGCAGTAGAGCCCCGCGTTGACCTCGTCGAGCGCGCGCTCTTCCGGCGAGGCGTCCTTCTCCTCCACCACGCGGGCGGCCCGGCCGGCGCCGTCCCACACCACCCGGCCGTACCCCGCCGGCTCGGCGAGCCGCATCGTCGCGAACGCGAGCGGCGCGCCCGCCGGCCGCCCCGCCACGACGCGCGCGAGCGTCTCGGCGGTCAGGAGCGGGGTGTCCCCGGAGAGGATGAGCACCGGGCCGGCGTGACCGCGCAGCGCCTCCTTCGCGGCGAGCACCGCGTGCGCCGTGCCGAGCTGCTCGGTCTGGACCGCGAACCGGAGCGGCGCGCCGGGCGACGCCGCCGCGAGCCCCTGCTGGACGGCGTCGGCCTGGTGCCCGACCACGACCGCGACGGGGCTGGCGCCCGCCTCGACGGCGCCGCGCAAGGGGTAGAACCCGAGGGGGCGCCCGCAGAGCTCGTGCAGGACCTTCGCCTTCCCGGAGCGCATCCGGGTGCCCTTCCCGGCGCAGAGGACGATCGCGGCGAGGGGCGTGTTCGATCCGATCATGTCGGGGCAGGCTAGGCCCGACCTGCGCCGGAGTTCAACCCCTTGGCCGTGCCAGGCCCCGCGGCGCCGCCCGGCGGGGTTGGAGGTCGTGCTAGACGCTCCGCATGACCGCCGCCCTCCTCGCCCTCGCCCTGTCCGCCACCGCCGTCTCGCCGGGCGGGGCCGTGGCGACCGCTCACCCGCTCGCGAGCGCGGCGGCGGCCGACGTGCTGCGCGCCGGGGGGAACGCCGCGGACGCCGCGGTCGCGGCGGCGTTCGCGCTCGGGGTGGTCGAGAACCAGAGCTCCGGCATCGGGGGCGGCGGGTTCGCCCTGGTCTGGGTCGCGCGCGAGCGGCGGGCCTACGTGCTCGACTTCCGCGAGGTGGCGCCCGCGGCCGCGCGCCCCGACATGTTCGCGGCGGACCCGGGCGCGGAGGCCCGGCGCTCGCTCGACGGCGGGCTCGCGGTGGCCGTCCCCGGCGCGGTGAAGGGGTACGCGGAGCTGGCGCGCCGCTTCGGGACGCGGCGGCTCGCGGCGCTCGTCGAGCCCGCCGCGCGGCTCGCGGAGCGGGGCTTCACCGTCGGTACCGGCTACGCCGAGGAGGCGGCAGAGCGGCTGGCGTGCCTCGCGGCGCGGCCGGCCGCGGCGCGGGAGCTCCTGGTGGTCGGGGCCGACGGCCGCCCCGCGCCGCCCGCCGTGGGCCACCGGCTCGTGCGGCGCGACCTCGCCCGGACGCTGCGCCTCCTCGGGCGGGACCCGGACGCCTTCTACCGCGGGCCGCTCGCCGAGCGGATCGCCCGGGCCGCACGCGACGCGGGGGGCGTGCTCACCGCGGAGGACCTCGCCCGCTACCGGGTGCGCGACCGCCAGCCGCTCGAGGGGCGCTACCGCGGCCGGCGGATCCTCTCCATGCCGCTGCCGTCCGCCGGCGGCGCGATCGTGATCGGGCTCCTCCAGGCGCTCGAGCGGGAGGATCCGCGCGCCGGCGGCTACCGGCCGGAGCGGTTCCTCCACGCCGAGGTGGAGCTCTCGAAGCGGCTCTTCGCGCGCCGGGCGCTGCTCGGCGATCCGGACCAGGCGCCCGGCGCCGCCGAGGAGGTCGCCCGGATGATCGACCCGGCCGAGGCCGCGCGGCTCGCCGCGCAGGTCGGCGAGCGGGCCGCCGCGCCAGAGGCGGCGGCGCCCGCCCGCGAGAAGCACACGACGCACGTCTCGGTGGTCGATCGCTTCGGGAACGCGGTCGCGCTCACCACGACCGTGAACTACCTGTTCGGCGCGTGCGTGGTGGTGCCGGGGACGGGCATCCTGCTCAACGACCAGATGGACGACTTCGACTCCGCGCCGGGCGTCGCGAACGTCTACGGGCTCGTCGGGACGGGCGCCAACGCCCCCGCGCCGGGCAAGACGCCGCTCTCCTCGATGGCGCCCACGCTGGTGTTCGACCCCTCGGGCGCGCTGTGGCTGGCGGTCGGCTCGCCGGGCGGGTCCACCATCCCGACCTCGATCGCGCAGGTGATCTCCCACCTCGTGGACGACGGTATGACCCTCGCCGACGCCGTCGCGGCGCCGCGCGTGCACCACCAGTGGAGGCCCGAGACGCTGCGGGTGGAGCCGAACGGCCTCGAGGCCGCCACGGCGCGGGCGCTCGAGGCGCGCGGTCACCGGATCGCCTACACGCAGGCGCCCTGGGGCGACGTCCAGGCGGTGTGGCGCAGGGCCGACGGGCTGTGGGAGGCGGTGAGCGACCCGCGGTGGGACGGCGTGCCCGCCGCGCCGTGAGGCGGCGCGCGCTCGACACCCACACCGCCCTCGGTCCGCTGCCGCGGCGGCGCGCGCGGCGTCGGAGGTTTGAGGGGCATCGCCACGTCCGGTATCCTGCTACGGATCAACGCGATGCGCGGCGACCAGACCAACACCGGATCGGGCGCCCGTGACGCGCTCGTCGCAGAGCTGCGGAGGCTCGAGGACGAGCTGCAGCGCGCGCAGGCCGACCTCCTCGCCCTCGGCGGAGCAAACCTCCCCGGCCTGCACCTCGTCATCGACGCCGGTGGCGCGCGCGGCCTCCTGCCCACCGCGCGCGTCTCGGAGGTGGTGCGGCTCGTCGCGACCACGCCGCTCGCCGGCGCCCCGCCGCACGTGATCGGCACCTTCGTCTGCCGCGGCGCGCCCGTGCTCGCGGTGGATCTCGCCGCGGTGCTCGGGATCCGGCGCGAGGCGCCCATCGACTCCCAGATCGTGATCCTCGCCGGGACGCCGCGCGTCGGCCTCGTGGTCGATCGGATCGAGCGGCTCATCGACGGCCCGCGCGTGTTCGCCGGCGAAGCCGCCGGGCGGACGCACGAGGCCTGGCGCGGCGCCGCCGGCCTCGTCGCCGGGCTCTGCGTGGACGGCGCCGACGTGCTCCCCGTCGTCGACACCACGCCGATCCTCGCCGGGCTGCCGGAGCGCTCCGCTTGAGCGCCACCCCCGTCACGGCCCCGGCCGTGCCGCTCGCCGAGGTCGAGTTGGCGCTGCGCGATGCCTGCGGCATCACGCTCTCGGAGGGGCTCCGCGGGACGCTCGGGGAGGCCTTCGTGCGCGCGGCGCGCGAGCTCGGCCTCGACCAGCGCGCGTTCGCGGCCCGGCTGCGCGGGCGCGAGGCGCGCGCGCTCACCGCGCTCGTCGAGGCGTCGGTCATCGGCGAGACCTACTTCTTCCGCCACCCCGAGCAGTTCGAGGCGCTGCGCGCGATCGTGCTCGAGCCGGCGCGCGGCCGGCCCCTGTCGATCTGGTCGGCGGGCTGCGCCACCGGCGAGGAGCCCTACTCGCTCGCCATGGCCCTCCTCGACGCGGGGCGCGCCGGGCTCGGCGACCGGATCGTCGCGACGGACGTCTCCGCCCGCGCCCTCGCCGTCGCGCGCATCGCCGAGTACGGCGCCTGGTCCCTGCGCCGCATCGACCCCGCCGTGCGCGACCGCCACTTCGACGGCGAGCCGCCGCGCGTCTCCGTGAAGGCGCGTGTCCGCGCCGCGGTCGAGCTCCGCCGGCACAACCTCATCGCCGACCCCGCGCCCGGCGAGGGGTTCGACCTCGTCGTCTGCCGCAACGTGCTCATCTACTTCACCCCCGAGACCGCCGCGGCCGTGGCCGCGAAGCTCTACGGCGCGCTCGCGCCGGGCGGGCTCCTCGTGCTCGGGCCGGTCGAGTCCTCCACCGCCGAGACGCTCGGCGCCGAGCGGATCGAGCTGGGCGGCGCGACCGTGTACCGCCGCCCGGACGGCCGCGCCGAGCCGGCGCCGCCCGCGCCCGCCCGCGCCGCTCACGCGCGCCGCCACCCGCGCCGCCACCGCGCGCCCGTCCGCGCCGCCCGCGCCGAGCACCGGCCGTCGCGGCCGGCGGCGCCCGCGCCCGCCGCGGCGCAGCCGGCGGCGGTCCCGGTGGCCCTCGAGCGCGCGCTCGAGGCGGCCCGCGCCGCCGCGCGCGGCGGCGACCTCGTCGAGGCCGAGCGCATGGCGCGCGAGGCGGCCGCCCGCGACCTCTCGCCGGAGGCCTACCTGCTCGCCTCGATGGCCGCGGACGCCCGCGGCGACATGGCGTCGGCGGTGGACGCGATCCGGCGTGCCCTGTACCTCGACCCGGGGCTCGCCATGGGCCACGCCGCGCTCGTGCCGCTCTACGCGCGGCTCGGCCTCGCGGACGAATCGGCCCGCGCGCGGCGCAACGCGCTCGAGGCCATCGACGGGCTGGACGACGGCGCGCCCTTGCGCGGCGTCGAGGCCATCACCGCCGGGGCGCTGCGCAGCGCGCTCGGCGAGCGCGGCCGGCACGCGGCACGCGCGGCAGGGAGTGACGGATGAAGGTTCTCCTGGTGGACGACACACGGACGCTGCTCTCGCTCATCCAGGTGTACCTGATGGGCTGGGCGATCGAGTTCGTCGAGGCGAAGGACGGCGTCGAGGGGCTCGCCAAGGCGCGCGAGCACCGGCCCGCGCTCGTCATCTCCGACGTGCGCATGCCCGGCATGGACGGCTTCGAGCTGTGCGCCGCGATCCGCGGGGACAAGCTGCTGCACCAGACGCCGGTGGTGCTCCTCACCTCGCTCGCCGACGAGGCGAGCCGCAAGAAGGGCAAGCTCGTCGGCGCGACCGCCTTCCTCACCAAGCCCGTCTCGGTCGACGAGCTGCGGAAGACGGTCGGGACCATCCTGAAGCTGCCCGCGAGGAAGTGACGTGGCCGCCGCGGTGGACTTCGAAGCGCTCCAGGAGCGGCTCGCCGAGGCGGAGCGGGCCCTCGCCGGCGGCCGGGACGCCACGTCCCGGCGCCAGGTGCTCGAGGCGCGCGCGCAGGCGATCGCCGGGTCGCGCGACGAGGCCGAGGTCGAGGCGGTGCCGGTGCTCGCCTTCAGCGTGGGCGGCGAGCGCTACGCCGTGGACGTGGCGGCGGTCTTCCAGGTGCTCGAGGCGCGCTCCCTCTCCACGCTGCCCGCGGCCCCGCCCTGGCTGCTCGGCGCGATGGTGGCCCGCACGCGCGTCGTGCCGGTGCTCGACCTCCGCCAGCTCCTCGGCCTCGAGGGCGGCGGCATGAGCGACCTCGGCAAGGTGATCGTGGTCGAGCGGGACGGGGAGGTGTTCGGCCTCGCCGCCGAGGCGCTGGAGGGTCGGATCGAGGTGCCGAGGGCCGGCCTCGGGCCGCCCGGCGACGGGCCGTTCGCCTGGATCGCCCCGGACCGGCTGGCGCTGCTCGACCTCGCGAAGCTCGCCGCGCCCGCGGCGCGGGGCGGGTGACCATGGAACGCGAGCTGCTGAACCAGATCTGGCCCATCTTCTCGGCGGAGGCGCGCGAGCACCTGCAGTCGATCGGCGCCGGCATCCTCGAGCTCGAGCGCGAGCCGGAGCAGCCGGCCGTGCTCGACGCCATCCGCCGGACCGCGCACAGCCTCAAGGGCTCCGCCGGCAGCCTCGGCCTCTCCGACGTGGAGACGCTCGCACACGCCGTGGAGGGCTCGCTCGCCGGGTTCGATCCGGCCGAGGGGCTCGCGCGGGCGGCGGTCCAGGCGGCGCTCGACGCGATGGAGGCGATCGAGGAGGCGATCGGGGCGGGGGACGCGGGCGGCGAGCCGCGCGTGCCCGCGCTGGCGGCCCTCGTCGCCGCGCTGGGCGCGGTGCCCGGGGCGTCGCTGCCCGCCTCCGCGCGGGCGGCCCTCGCGGAGGGCCCGCCCGCGCCGGCCGACGCCGGCGGCGGCATCGACGCGCTCGACGCCGCGCTCGAGAAGCTGTGCGCGCCGCTCGACCCGGAGCAGCGGCGGACGGTGGCGAACGAGGCCGCCCGCGCCGCGCGCGCGGTCGCGGCCGCCCACACCGGCGGGGTCACCTCCGCCGCCCGCCAGGTCGCGGACGCGTTCGCCGGGCTCGCGGAGGGCGGCGCGGACGCGCCGCGCGCGACCGCGGCCCTCGCCGGCGACCTCATCGACCTGCGGGACGCGATCGAGCGGCGCGGGCGGGCGCCGGCGCCCGCGCCCGCGCCCGGGCGCCCCCGTGCGTCGAACGGGGCGGCGGCGCGCCCGGCGGGCCCGGGCGCCCCCACCGACAAGTCGATCCGCGTGCTCGCCTCGACGCTCGACTCGCTCGGACGCCAGATGGAGCTGCTCGCGCTCTCCGAAGCGCGCCACGCCCGGCGCTCCCGCGACGTGCTCGCCGCCGAGAGCGCCGTGCGCGAGGTGCTGCGCGGAGTGGACGAGGCGCTCGGGGCGCTGCGCGCCGCCGGGGTCGCGGCCGGCCGCGGCGAGCTCACCGGGGGGCGCGACCGCCTCCGCACGCTCGCGACCGAGCTGGCCCGGACCGCGCGCGAGGGGCTGCGCGACGCCGAGGGGCAGCGGCTCGCGGCGGCGGTGCTGCGCGAGGATCTCCGGGCGCTCCGCATGGTCCCGGCCGCCCTCGTGCTGGAGCCGCTCCGGCGGGCCGTCCGCGACGTCGCGGGCCGGCTCGGCAAGGACGTCGAGCTCGTGCTCGGCGGCGCCGACGTCCGGCTCGACCGGCGGATCGTGGACGAGCTGCGCGACCCGCTCCTCCACCTCGTCCGCAACGCCGTGGACCACGGGCTCGAGCTGCCCGAGGCGCGGCGCGCCGCCGGGAAGCCGCCGAAGGGGCGCATCGCGGTGAAGGTGGAGCCGCGCGGCGCGCGCGTCGCGATCGTGGTGGAGGACGACGGCCGCGGGCTCGACCTCGGGGCGATCCGCGCCGCGGGCGTGGCGAAGGGGCTCGTGACCGCCGAGGCGGCGGGGCGGCTGGACGTCGACGAGACCGTCCGGCTCCTGTTCCACGCCGGCTTCTCCACGCGCAGCGAGGTGACCGAGGTCTCCGGCCGCGGCGTGGGGCTCGACGTGGTGCAGACCACGCTCGTGCGGCTGCAGGGCACGGTGGACGTCAGCCACGAGCCGGGGCGCGGCACGCGCTTCGAGCTCGAGGTCCCGCTCACGCTCGCCGCGACGGCCGCGCTCCTCTTCCGCATCGGCCGCGACGTCGCCGCGCTGCCCGCCGACGCCGTCGAGCGGGTGCTCCTCTTCGCGGAGGGGGACGTCGGCACGGTGGCCGGGCGCCCGACCGTGAAGGTCGGCGAGGAGCAGGTCCCGTTCGCGCCGCTCGCGCGGCTCCTCGGGCTCTCCGCGGCGGAGGCGCCCGTCCGGCGGCGGACCGCCCTCGTGCTCCACTCCGGCGCGCAGCGGGTGGCGGTGGGCGTCGAGGAGGTGCTCGGCCAGCAGGAGCTCGTGGTGAACGCCCTCGGCTCGCGCGTCGCGACGGTCAGCCACCTCGCGGGCGCCTCCGTCCTCGACGACGGGCGGGTGGTCGGCATGCTGTCCGCCCCCGAGATCGCCCGGCGGGCGCAGCCCGCGGCGGGCGGCCCCCGCGCCACCGCGCGCGTCAAGGTGGTGGTCGCGGACGACTCGCTCACCACCCGCTCGGCGATGAAGGCGCTGCTCGAGATCGCCGGCTACGCGGTGCTCGCCGCCGGGGACGGCGAGGAGGCGCTCGCGCTCCTGCGCGAGTCGGGCGCCCAGCTCGTGGTCTCGGACGTCCAGATGCCGCGGCTCGACGGGCTCGGGCTCGCGCGCCGGGTGAAGGCGGATCCGGGGCTCCGCGCGACCCCGGTCATCCTCGTCACCTCGCTCGACGCGCCGGAGGACCGCGCGGCCGGGCTCGAGGCGGGCGCCGACGGCTACCTCGTGAAGCGCGAGATCGAGCGTGGCAAGCTGCTCGAGCTCGTCCGGCAGCTCCTACCGGCGCGCGCATGATCCGCTGCCTCGTCGCCGACGACTCGCGGGCGTTCCGCGCCATCCTGCGGACCATCCTCGCCCGCGCGCCGGAGGTCGAGGTGGTGGGGGAGGCGGCGGACGGCTCCGAGGCGGTGGCGCAGGTGCTGGCGCTGCGCCCGGACGTGGTGACGATGGACGTCCGCATGCCGGGCAAGGACGGCCTCGTCGCGATCGACGAGATCATGCGGATCGCGCCGACGCCGATCGTGGTGGTCTCCGCGGAGGCCGGCCCCGAGCGCCAGGAGATCGCCTTCCGCGCCCTGGACCTCGGCGCCATCGAGGTGCTCGCGAAGCCCCGCTCGGACGGGCACGGCCGCTTCGAGCGCGAGGCCGACGCGATCCGGCTCGCGGTCCGCTCCGTCGCGGGGCTGAAGCTCGTGACGCGCCACCGCCGGCCGTTCCGCACCGCCGCGACGCCGGCGACCGCCGCGCCCCACCCGTCCGCGCCGCAGGCCCTGCGCTCCGCGCCCGCCGCGCCGCCCCGGATCGCCCCGGCGCCCGGCGCGCTCCAGGCGGCCCGGGTGGTCGGCATCGCCGCGTCCACCGGCGGCCCCGCCGGGCTCGCCCGGATCCTGAAGGCCCTCCCGCGCGACTACCCGCTGCCCGTCCTGGTGGTGCAGCACATCGCGCAGGGCTTCGAGGCCGGGCTCGTCCACTGGCTCGGCGGCGAGAGCGCTCTGCCCGTGAAGCTCGCCGACGACGGCGATCCGATCCGCCCGGGCGTCGTGCTCTTCGCGCCCGAGGGGCGCCACCTCGTCGCGGCGGGCGGCGTCGTCCGCTTCAGCTCCGTCCCGCCGGTGGGTGGCTTCCGCCCGTCCGGCACGGTGCTGCTCTCCTCGCTCGCCCGGGAGCTCGGCGGGAGCGCGGCGGGCCTCGTGCTCTCCGGCATGGGAGAGGACGGCGCGGCGGGGCTCGGCGAGATCCGCTCGCGCGGCGGCTGGACCGCCGCGCAGGGGCCGCAGACCTCGGTGGTGTTCGGCATGCCGCGCGTCGCCCTCGAGCGCGGCGCCGCCGAGCACACGCTCGAGCTCGACGACATCGCCCCGGCCCTGGTGCGGCTCGCCCGCGGGCGGGGTCCGGAGGCCGCTTGAGCCCGGCGGAGCCGGGGGCGCTCGAGGAGGTGGCCCACGTCCTGGCCGAGGCGGCGGGTCTCTCCCTCTCCTCCGGGCTCGGGCCCGCCCTGGAGGAGGGGATCGCCGGCGCCGCGCGGGCGCTGGGCGAGCGCTCCGCGGAGCTGGTCCGCCGCGTCCGCGCCCGGGAGCCGGAGGCGGTCGCCGCGCTCGTCGAGTGGTCGGTGGTCTCGGAGACCTCGTTCTGGCGGCAGCCGGAGGGGCTCGCCGCGCTGGTCCGGCGGCTCGCGCCGTTTCCGCGCCCGCTCGCGCTCTGGTCCGCGGGGTGCGCGAGCGGCGAGGAGGCCTACAGCCTCGCCATCGCGCTGCTGGAGGCGGGGCGGACCGCGCGCGGCGACCGGATCGCCGCGACGGACGTGTCGGGGCGCGCGCTCGAGCGGGCGCGGGACGGGCGGTACGCGCCGCGCGCGCTGCGCCGGCTCACGCCCGAGCTGGCGGAGCGCTGGTTCGAGCCGTCCGGGGAGCACCGCCGCGTGAAGGACGCGGTGCGCGCGCTCGTCTCGGTCGAGCGGCAGAATCTGGTCGCCGACCCGGCGCCCGCGGGCGGGCCGTTCGACGCGGTCGTCTGCCGGAACGTGCTCATCTACTTCGAGCCGCCCACGGCGGCCGAGGTCCTCTACCGCCTCGTCGGCGCGCTCCGGCCGGGCGGGCTGCTCGTGCTCGGGCCCGTGGAGCTCCCGCTCGCGGCCGCGCTGCCGCTCGAGATGATCGAGGACGGCGGGGCGACGCTGCTGCGGCGGCCCGCGGGCTAGGGCGGTCGCGGCCGGCGTCCGCCCGCCCGCGCCGCGAGGCTCGGCGTCGGCGGCCGGAGCCCGCCGTGGCCGCTCACCAACGTGGCCCCACCGCGCCGCCGGCGCTAACGTCCGCTCGTGTGGTTCGACGCCTCCCTCCACCCCGGGTGCCTCGCCGCGCGCGACGTGCAGGACCTCGCCTTCTTCCGCGTGGAGGGCGCGCTCGTCCTGCCCGACATGCCCGCGAGCGCGAGCGCGGCGGCGGTGCGCCAGGGCTGGGAGGCGGGCGCCGCGGCGGCGCGCCGGCTCCGGGGCGCCGGGCTCGCGGCGGTGGCGGCCGCCGGGCTCGGGCCGCGCGCCATCCCGCTCCGCGGGCTCGAGGCGCTCCTCGCGGACCTCCCCCACGCGCTCGACTGGCCGGAGGTGGGCGCGCTCGGGGTGGTCGGCCTCGAGGCGGGAGGGGAGCTCGAGGAGCGCGTCCTGCTCCGCCAGCTCGAGCTCGCGCGGGAGCTCCGGCTGCCGCTCGTCGCGGCCGCCTCCGGCCGCGGCCGCGAGAAGCTCACGCGCCGCCTCCTCGCGCTGCTCCGCGAGTCGGAGCTCGAGCCGGGGCGGGCGCTCGTGCTCGGCGCCGACGCGCTGACCGTGAAGGCGATCCGCGCCTGCGGCCACCTCGCGGTGCTGCCGCTCTCCGGGGGCGGGGCGCGACGGGACCCGATCGACGCGGCCGTCGCGCTGGTGCGCGCGCTCGGCGCCGAGGGGATCGCCCTCGGCTCGGACGCGGGGCTCGCGGGGGGCGATCTCCTGGCGCTGCCGCGCGCGGCGGACCGGCTCGCGCGCTCGGGGCTCTCGGCCCCGGTGGTCAGGCGGGTCTGCGGCGGGAACGCGCGCGCTTTCCTGGGGCTTCGCTGACGGCCCCGTCGCGCCGCCAGTGGCCGCTCCGGCCACCCAGCTTCTCGACGAGCTCGAGCTCCTCGATCCGCATCCCCTTCTCGTACCGCTTCAGCATGTCGTAGATCGTGAGGCACGCCGCGGCCACCGCGGTGAGCGCCTCCATCTCGACGCCGGTTCGGTCGACGGTGCGCACCGTGGCGGTCACCGCCACGCCGCGCGGCCCCGGCTCCGCCTCCACGTCCACGCCCGAGAGCGCGATCGGGTGGCAGAGCGGCACGAGGTCGGGGGTCTTCTTCGCGGCCATCACGCCCGCGAGCCGCGCCGCCGCGAGCACGTCGCCCTTCTCCACCTCGCCCGCGCGGATCTTCGCGAGGGTGGGCGGGGACATCGCCACGAACCCGCGCGCGACCGCGACGCGCTCCGTCTTCGGCTTCGCGCCGACGTCGATCATCTTCATGGGAGGTCCGTCCTGGCGAAGGGTCAGTCCCAGCTCTCGGTGACGTGCTCGCCGAGCCAGCGCTCGGCGTCGATCGCGGCCATGCAGCCCGTCCCGGCCGCGGAGACCGCCTGGCGGTAGGTCGGGTCCGAGACGTCGCCCGCCGCGAAGACCCCCGGGACGCTGGTGTACGTCGACGGAGTCTTCACCGTCAGGTAACCCACGTCGTTCATCGCGAGCTGGCCCTTGAAGATCCGGGTGTTCGGCTCGTGGCCGATGCCCATGAAGACGCCCTTCAGCGGCAGCTCGCGCGTCGAGCCGTCCTTCGTGGAGCGCAGCCGGACGCCGGTCACCGCCTTCCCGTCGCCCAGGATCTCGTCCACGGCGACGGAGCGCACGAACTCGATCTTCGGGTGCTTGAGGACGCGCTCCTGCATGATCTTCGACGCGCGCAGCTCGTCCCGCCGGTGGAGCACGTGGACCTTGGTCGCGTACTTCGTGAGGAAGCTCGCCTCCTCCATGGCGGTGTCGCCGCCGCCCACCACCGCCACCTCGACGCCGCGGAAGAAGAAGCCGTCGCAGGTCGCGCAGGCGGAGACGCCCTTGCCCTGGTACACCCGCTCCGACGGGATGCCGAGCCACTTGGCCGAGGCGCCGGTCGCGACGATCACCGCGTCGGCGGTGAGGAGCCGGTCCTCCATCCAGAGCTGGAACGGCCGGCGCGAGAAGTCGACGCGCGTCACCTCGCCGAGCTCGAAGCGCGTGCCGAACCGCTCCGACTGCGCCTTCATCTTCTCCATCAGCTCGGGGCCGAGGATCGCCTCCGGGAAGCCGGGGTAGTTCTCGACGTCGCTCGTGATGGTGAGCTGCCCCCCGGGCTGCAGGCCCTCGAGGAGCAGCGGCTTCAGGTTGGCGCGGGCGGCGTAGAGCGCGGCGGTGTAGCCGGCGGGTCCGCTGCCGATGATGACGAGCCTCTCGTGCTGGGCCATGGCGTGATCCTCGAGGATGGCGCGCGCGGCGCGGGGCATCCAATAGCCCCTCGGAGCCGCGCTGTCACCGGGAAGGTTCGCGAGGGCCGCCCGTGCGGTGATCAGCGCCGGGCGCGCGGCCCGGGCGCGGCGGCGGGCTTCGCGCTGGCGCCCTCGGTCATCTTGAGGAACACCTCGAGCGCCTCGGCGCGCAGCAGGTCGAGGCCCGCGGCGTCGAGGTGCAGCGCCTTCAGGGCGGACGCGATCGTGTCCGGCCCGTTCGCGTCGAGCGCGCTGCGGGGCGGCACCGGCGGCTCGTCGTGCGAGGCGCCCTCCGGCCACTCGATGGGCGTGAGCCCCGCGTCGAGCTCGTAGGCGAGCTGCTCCGCGATCACCAGCACCGGCACGAGCGGGTGCGCGCGCGGTCCGACCTGGTGGTGCGCGCCGACGACCCACTGGATCTCCTCGGGGAGCTTCCAGAGCCTCGTCACCTGCGCCGCCGCCTCCTCGTGCACCGAGATGACCGCGGGCGCGAGGTACTCGAAGGCGATCGGCGGGCCGGCCCGGCGGTCCTCCACGAGGGCGAGCACCCCGGCGGCGAACCCGACGTCGTGGAGGAGGCCGCAGATGAAGGCGTGCTCCGCGTCCACCACGGTGCGCTTGCAGACCACGCGGGCGAGCTGCGCGACCACCGAGGAGTGGCGGCGCAGCCGCTCCATCGGCTCCTCGTAGCCCGGCACGCGGAACACCCGCAGGTTCATGGCCGCCTCGAGCACCAGATCCCGCAGGGTCTTGAGCCCGATACGCACCGCGGCCTGCTTGAGCGAGACGACCTTCGCCATGCCCGCGTGGATCGCGGACGAGGAGACCGAGAGGACGCGGCCCGCGAGGAGCGGATCCTTCTCGAGGACGCCGACCACCTCGTCGAAGCCGACGTTGGGGCGCTGGGCGAGCTCGACGATCTGCAGCGCCACGCCGGGGAGGACGGGCGGCCGGTACTGCGGCGACGCGAAGAGCGTCTGCAGCCGCTCGCTCAGCGTGTCGGTCACGTCTTCTTCGATCTCGACGGCGGCGCTCACGGGTCGGGTCACCCTCCGGAGCGCCGCGAGTGCGTACCGCGTGCCACCGACGGACCCGCCGCCGCGCGCGCAAGTGGGCCGGATCCTTCGGGCCCCGAGGCGACGAGGACGCGGGGTCCCGGAGGAGCGGGCACCCGGGCGAGGCCGGGCGAACCCGGTCAGCGCCGCGCCCACACGAGGAGCCGCCGGTAGGTGTAGAGGAACGGCCGCTCGTCCGGCAGCACGGCGAGGAGCCGCTCCCGGTAGCGCGCGAGGAAGCGGGCGCACGCCTCCCGGTCGAGGCGCCGCTCGTAGTCGGTGAGGAGCGAGCCGCGCACCCACTCGACGACGTCGCCCGGGGCCTCGAGCGGGTGCGCGTAGATCTCCGCACGGACGCGCTGCGCGCCGAAGCCGAGCCGGAACAGGCGCTGCGCGTAAGCCTCGGGCTCGAGCACCGGGCTCTCGCGCACGTGGCCGCCGAGCGCCGCCGCGAACTCGGGCTCGCGCGCGACCTCCCGCGCGACGGCGTGCGACGGGTGTGCCTCGTTGGCGGGGACCTGGAACGCGAGCTGACCGCCCGGCGCGAGCAGCGCGGCCAGGCGGCCGAGCAGCGCGGCGTGGTCCGGGACCCAGTGGAGCGCGGCGTTCGAGAGGACCACGTCGAACGGGGCGTCGGCGAACGTGGCGAGATCCCCCGCCACGAAGCGGAGCCCGGGCGCCGCGTGGCGCGCCGCCTCGGCGAGCATCGCGGGCGAGCTGTCCACCCCGATCGTCTCTCGCGCGCCGAGCCGCTCGTGCGCGAGGCGCGTGAGCTCGCCGGGGCCGCAGCCGAGGTCGACGACCCGCGGCGCCGCGGCCGGCTCGAGCAGCGCGAGCAGATCGAGGAAGGGGGCGCTCCGCTCGGCCCTGAAGCGGCCGTAGCGGCCTGGGTCCCAGGCGTCGGGTCCGGCGACGGGCATCGGCGTTGACCTCCCGGGAGTTTGGGAAGATCCTCTCGCCCTTCCATACCCCACACGGAGCCCTCCGCCCCATGATCCGCCGCCACGCCCTCCTCGCCGCCCTCGCGCTCGCCGCGGCGGCCTGCCAGTCCCCGCGCCAGGCGCCGCCGACGCAGGGCGGCCACGCGCAGAAGCAGGACCCGAGCACGCCCGTCGCGAAGATCGGCGGCCAGAACGTCACCGCCGGCGAGCTCGACGAGCTCGCCAAGGCCGAGCTCCTGCAGCTCGACCAGCAGTACCAGAAGCAGCGGTACGATCTCCGCCGGCAGGCCCTCGAGGCGCTCGTCACGAAGAAGGTCGTCGAGGCCAAGGCCAAGGCCGAGAACGTGGAGCCCGAGGCGCTCGTCCGGCGCGAGGTCGAGAAGCGCGTGCCGGAGCCGTCCGACGAGGAGATCCGCGCGATCTACGAGCGCGCCAAGGCGGGCGGCCAGGAGCTGCCGCCGCTCGACCAGGTGAAGCCGGAGATCGCCCGCTTCATCAAGGGCCAGAAGGCCCAGGGCGTCGCGAACGAGTACTACGAGCAGCTCCGCAAGGAGGCCAAGGTCGAGATCCTCCTCGCCGATTGGGAGGCGCCGAAGGTCCAGGTGGACGCGAGCGGGCCCGCGAAGGGCCCGGCGGGCGCGCCCGTCACCATCGTGGAGTTCTCCGACTTCGAGTGCCCCTTCTGCGTGCGCGCCGAGCCGACCGTGAAGCAGGTGCTCGCCACCTACGGTGACAAGGTCCGGCTCGTGTTCAAGGACTTCCCGCTGCCGAACCACACGCGCGCGCCCAAGGCGTCCGAGGCCGCGCACTGCGCCGCCGACCAGAACAAGTTCTGGGAGATGCACGAGAAGCTCTTCGCCTCGGGCGGGAAGATCGACGTGCCGGACCTGAAGGCCCACGCGCGCGAGCTCGGGCTCGACGTGGCCAAGTTCGACGCGTGCCTCGACTCGGGCGAGAAGGGGAAGCTCGTGGCGGCCAACCGGAAGGCGGGCGAGGAGGCGGGCGTGACGGGCACGCCGGCGTTCTTCGTGAACGGGCGGCTCGTCTCGGGCGCTCAGCCGTTCGAGGAGTTCAAGAAGGTGATCGACAAGGAGCTCGCCTCCGCTGGCACGCGGTGACGCGGGCGGCGATTGCGTGAACCGCGGCCGGCCCTTAGATCGGGGGCCGGCCGCCCGCCTCTCGGGGCGCCGGAAGAGAGACCATGGGCGCATACGGGCAGGGCGTGAGCGCGAGCCTCGGCGCGCGCAGGGCGACGCGGCAGATCCGCGTCGGTAGCGTCGCCATCGGCGGCGGCGCGCCGATCGCCGTTCAGTCGATGACCACCACGCAGACGGACGACGTCCCGGGCACGCTCGCGCAGGTGCGGGCGCTCGCGGAGGCGGGCGCGGACGTGGTGCGGCTCGCGGTGCCGGACAAGGCCGCGGCGGCCGCGCTGCCCGAGCTCGTCCGGGGCTCGCCCGTGCCGCTCGTCGCCGACATCCACTTCGATTACCGGCTCGCGCTCGCCGCCCTCGACGCGGGCATGCAGGGCATCCGCCTCAACCCGGGCAACATCGGCTCGAAGGAGCGGGTCCGCGAGGTGGTGAAGGCCGCGCGCGACCGGCTCGTGCCGATCCGGATCGGCGTGAACGCCGGCTCGCTCGAGCAGGACATCGTGGAGAAGCACGGCTGGCCGACCGCGGAGGGCATGGTCGAGTCCGCCGAGCGCCACATCCGCTTCCTCGAGGACGAGGGCTACCGGGAGATCAAGGTCTCGCTCAAGGCGCACGACGTCGCCATGACCGTGCAGGCCAACCGGCTCTTCGCCGCGCGCTTCGACTACCCGCTCCACCTCGGCGTCACCGAGGCGGGCACGCTGCTCGCGGGGACGGTCAAGAGCTCGGCGGGGCTCGGCATCCTGCTCGCCGACGGCATCGGCGACACGCTGCGCATCTCGCTCACCGCCGATCCCGTCGAGGAGGTGCGCGTGGCGCGGCTCCTCCTCAAGTCGCTCGGCCTCAAGTTCGGCGGGGCGACGCTCACCTCGTGCCCGACCTGCGGCCGCTGCGACGTGGACATGATCCCCATCGCCGAGCGCGTGGAGAGGCGGCTCTCGGTCCTGAAGGGCGAGGTGGCGGTCGCGGTGATGGGCTGCGAGGTGAACGGCCCGGGCGAGGCGGCCGCGGCGGACGTGGGCGTCGCCTACGGGCACAACGGCGTCGGCCTCCTCTTCAAGGACGGCAAGATCGTGAAGCGGATGAAGGCCGAGGACCTCGAGGACGCGGTGGTCGCCGAGGCGATCGCCATCGCCGAGGCGCGGACGCCGAAGGGCTAGGGGACGTCGTCCGCCGGCGCGCCGAGCGCCGCCAGGAACAGGGCGAGGTCGCGCCGCTCCTCCACCGTCCCGTGGAAGGCCGGCATCACCGGCGAGAGCTCCGGCAGCCTTCCGATCGCGTCGTAGGCGCGCGTCGCCGACCAGCCGAGGACGCGCCGCTCGAGCGGGATGTCGTCGTGGCAATGGCGGCACCTCGCGGTGAAGACGGCGCGGCCGCGGGCGAGCGCCTGCGGGCTCGGGACGAGCGGCGGGGGCGGGGGGTCGAAGAGCCCGAGGCGCGCCGCGCCCCACGCGACGGCGCCGAGCGCCACCACGGCCAGCGCGAGGTTGCGGTAGAGCGGGCTCACCCGTCCTTCTCTACCCTCGCCGGCGGCCGGCAGGGAAGGCGGCGACGGCGCGCGGCCGGACGGTGCCGCAGCGCGAAGGGCGTGGTAAAACCCGCAGCCATGCGCGCCGTCCGACTCAGCCAGGCCTTCGTCCCGACGCTCAAGGAGGCGCCGGCCGACGCCCAGGTCGCCTCCCACAAGCTGCTCGTCCGCGCCGGCTTCATCCGCCAGCTCGGGGCCGGGATCTACGACCACCTGCCGCTCGCCCGGCGCACCCTCGCCCGGATCGAGGCGATCGTCCGGGAGGAGATGGACGCCGTCGGCGGCCAGGAGTTCCACCTGCCCGCGCTCCACCCCGCGGAGCTCTGGAAGGAGTCGGGCCGCTGGGAGGTGATGGGCGACAACATGTTCCGGCTCAAGGACCGGAAGGGCGGCGACTACTGCCTCGGCATGACGCACGAGGAGATCTTCACCGCCATCGCCCGCGACGAGCTCCGCTCGTACCGCCAGCTCCCGCAGGTCTGGTACCAGATCCAGTCCAAGTTCCGCGACGAGCCGCGGCCGAAGTCGGGCCTGCTCCGCGTGCGGCAGTTCACGATGAAGGACGCCTACTCCTTCGACGTGGACCGGGCCGGGCTCGACCGGAGCTACGAGGACCAGCGCCGGGCGTACGAGAAGATCTTCACGCGCTGCGGCCTCGACTTCGTCGCCGTGCAGGCGCACTCGGGGTCGATGGGCGGCTCCGAGTCCTCCGAGTTCATGGTCCGCACCGACGCGGGCGAGGACGACGTCGCCGCCTGCCCGCGCTGCCGCTACGCCGCCAACACCGAGACCGCCCGCTCGAGGGGGCCGGTTACCCCGGCGCAGGCGGGGCCGGCGCTCGACGCGCCCCGCAGGTTCCCGACGCCCGGCGTGCGCACCATCGACGCGCTCGCGAAGCCGCCGTACGGCCGGCCGGGCGCGATGCAGCTCAAGACGCTCGTCTACGTCGCCGACGACCGGCCCGTGCTGGCGGTCGTCCGCGGCGACGACGAGCTCAACGAGGCGAAGCTCCAGACCGCCACCGGCGCGACGCTGGTCCGGCCCGCCCAGGCCGACGAGATCCGGCCGCTGCTCGGCGCGGACGCGGGCTCGCTCGGCGCCGTCGCGGTCACGAAGGCCCCCGTCTACGTGGACGAGGCGCTCGCCGGGGCGAAGGGCATGGTCACCGGCGCCAACGAGAACGACGTCCACCTCGAGGGCGTGGACGTGGCGCGCGACCTCCTCGCCCACGGGAAGCTCGTCGACCTCCGCAGCGTCAAGGCGGGGGAGGGCTGCCCGCGCTGCGAGGGGAGCCTCGAGCTCTTCAAGGCGCTCGAGGTCGGCCACATCTTCAAGCTCGGGACGAAGTACGCCGAGTCGCTCGGGGCCACCGTGCTCGACGCCGGGGGCAAGCAGGTGCCCATCGTGATGGGGAGCTACGGCATCGGCGTCGAGCGGATCATGGCGGCGGCGATCGAGCTCCACCACGACGAGAACGGCATCGTCTGGCCGATGTCGATCGCCCCGTTCCACGCGGCGGTGCTCACGCTCGGGCCCGAGCCGGAGCTGCGCAAGGCGGCCGAGGAGGTCGTCGAGGCGCTCGGCAAGGCCGGCGTCGAGGTGCTCTTCGACGACCGCGACGAGCGCGCCGGCGTGAAGTTCAAGGACGCCGACCTCGTCGGCCTGCCGATCCGGATCGCGGTGGGCAGGAAGGGGCTCGCCGAGGGCAAGGTGGAGTGGAAGCTCCGCTCGGGAAAGGCCGTGGAGCTCGTCCCGCTCGCGGAGGTCGCGGCGAAGGCGGCCGCGCTCGTTCACGGCGCGTGATCCCGGCGCGCCGGGGTGGAACGGAGCCCAGATGAGCCTCGAGCTCTCGGTCGGTCCCGATGGTCAGCTCGTCCTCCCCGCGCGAGAGGCCGAGGCGCTCGGGCTCCCGGCCGGCGGGTGGGTGGACGTCGTCACCGCGCGCAACGCGTTCGGCCTCGTCGTCCCCGCGCGCGGCGACGCGCCGCGCTCCTGGTTCGCGGGCTCGCTCTCCGCCCTCACCGTGCCCGAGGTGATCCAGTTCGTCTTCACGTCGCTCAAGACGGGCGTGCTCCTGCTCGCCTTCGGCGACGCCGGCCGCAGCGTCCGCGGCGAGGCGCCGGAGCAGCTGCGCCGCAAGAGCATCCACTTCCGCGACGGGCAGATCGTCTTCGCGTCGTCGAGCGACGCGGCCGATCGGCTCGGCCCGGTGCTCGCCGCGGCCGGCCTCGTGTCGCCGACGGACCTCGAGCGCTGCGCGCGCCTCGTGCAGAGCGGACGCCCGCTCGGGCAAGTGCTGGTGGACGAGGGGGTGGTCACGCCCGCCGCGCTCTACGAGGGCGTCGTCGCGCAGGTGCGCGAGATCGTGCTCGGCGCCTTCGTGGAGACCGAGGGCGAGTTCGCCTTCCTCGAGGGGCCCGCCGACGAGGCGAACGCGGTGAAGCTGCCGGAGCGGACTCGGGACCTGCTCCTCGCCGGCATGCGCCGCCTCGACGAGGCGGAGCGGGCGGCGCAGGGAGCGGCCGGCACGACGACGCCGGTCGCGGCCGCAGCGACCCCGACCAGGACTGCGACGGCGACCAAGACCGCGACCCGATCCGGGACCAAGACCGCGACCAGGACCGCGACCCCCGCGACCGACACCGCCGCCGCCCCGGCCGGTCCGTTCGGCACCTACCGGCGGCTTCTCGCCCGCGTGCACGCGGCGCTCGCGGTCGCCGAGCCGGACGCGGGCGCCCGGCTCAACGGCTGGCTCGACGCGTTGCCTGCCGGCCGCCGCGCGCTGTTCGACGGCGTGCGGCTCGACGCGGCCGGCGAGCTGGACACGACGCGCGTCGTCGCGAACGTCGAGGCCGCCGGCGCCTACCGGGGCGCCGCGGCGCGCGCGCGCGCGCTCGAGGCGCTCGAGGAGTTCCTCGCCTTCGCGCTCTTCGAGGCGAAGAACCGCCTGCCGCGCGCCGAGGCCGAGGCGCTCCTGCGCGAGGTGGGACGCATGCAGATGGGGAAGTCATGACGGCGCCCGGCGGGCGTGACCGGATCTGCGCCGCCCTCGACTTCGGCGCCTGGACCGCGGCGGAGCCGTTCGCCCGCCGCATCGCCCCGCACGTGGGCATGCTGAAGGTCGGCCTCGAGCTGTTCGTGGCGGAGGGCCCCACGGTGGTCCGCGCCGCCGCGCAGCTCGGCCGGCCGGTCTTCCTCGACCTGAAGCTCCACGACATCCCCGCCACGGTGGAGGGCGCCGCCCGCTCGGCGGCCGCCACGGGCGCCTCGCTGCTCACCGTGCATGCCGCAGGCGGCGACGCCATGGTCCGCGCCGCGGTGAAGGGTGGCGGCGGCAAGCTGCGCGTCCTCGCGGTGACGGTGCTGACGAGCCTGGACGCCGCCGCGCTCGAGACCATCGGCCTCGCCGGCCCCCCCGAGGCCGCGGTCGTCCGCCTCGCCCGCCTGGCCGTGGCCGCCGGCGCCGGCGGCATCGTCTGCTCGCCGCACGAGGTCGCGGCGGTGCGCGCCGCGGTCGGCCCCGGCCCCCTCCTGGTGGTCCCCGGCGTGCGCCCCGTGGGCGCCGCCCTCGGCGATCAGGCCCGCGTCGCGACCCCCGAGGCCGCCGTGCGCGCCGGAGCTGACGTGATCGTGGTGGGCCGCCCCCTCCGCGACGCCGCGGACCCCGTCGCGGCGGCGCAAGCGATCGCAGCGTCGCTGTGAGCGCGAGCGCGCCGCCCGCAACGGCGCCCGCCCCCGGTCGGAGTTGCCCCGCGGCGCGCGATGACGCGCGAAGCGGCGCACCGCCCGCGACCTCGACCTCGCCCGCAACGGCGCCCCCCCCGGGCGGAGTTGCCTTGCGGCGCGCGATGGCGCGCGAAGCGGCGCATCGACCACGACCCCGACCCCGGCCCCGGCCCCGGCCGCGACCGCGATCCCGACCGCGACGCCGACCGCGACCCGACGCCAACGCCAACGCCGCCTTCCGCGTGGAGGGGTTACCCCAGCTCCCGGTCTGGCCTGTCACCCAAGGACTCTGAGTGTACCCCTCGCGCCCCGCCGCCCCCGAGGCGTATGCGGAGGAGCCGCTCAAGGCGCGATGGCTACCCCGAGTGGACCTTCGGCCGCATGAAGCGATCCATCCAATCGTCGCCGAACACGAGCCGGGCAGCGTGCTGGTTATGGGGACGACAGTGCACTCGGATGTTGTCGAGAGTGGAGAGGCCTCCGCACGCGACCGGGTTCACGTGATCGAACTCGAGCCGACACGTCGAGCCGCACACGCCGCCCCCCTCGAGCGGCCATTCGCACCGCCCTCCCGCGCGCTGCCACGCTGCACGCTTCACGGCCGCAGGGATCGCGCGCGAGGGCGTCGGGGCTGACGAGGACGCCTCCCTCGACGCGCGCGAGGGCGTCGGGGCTGAGGCCGGCGTCCCCCGCGGCTTCGCGACGAGGCCCTTCCGCCGCGCGTACTGCGCGAGCACCGCGTCCATGCACGCCTCGAGGAGCTCCTCGGTGCTCACGCCCGCGTGCGAGTGCGAGAGCGCGTCGCGGGTCGCCTCGAGCTTCGCGAGGAACCGCCGCGAGACCGTGAAGTGCAGCCGCGAGAGCTTGCCGTCGAGCGGTTCGACGGTGAATGGCTTCGGAGGAGGAGCAGCCGGCCGCGGCGCCGGAACGAGGGCGAGCGAGGCGGACGGCGTTTCGGACGTCCGAAACGCGAGCGACCTCGTCTCGTTCATTTCGGACGTCCGAAACGCGAGCGACGTCGTCTCATTCGTTTCGGACGTCCGAAACGGAGGAGCGCTCGCCCGTGCGGTCGAGTCGGCCCCACCGGGCGAAGTCCCGCCGCCTGGATCCCCCGCGCGCTCCGGCGCGGCTGCGCCCGCGTCCGCCTCCGCGCCAGCCCCCGGACGCGTCGACACGCGCAGCGAGGTCACGACGTCCCGCCGCGGCCGATCCGCGACCGGCCGGATGGAGACCGCGACCGCCGCCGCCTCTCGCGCCGAGAGCCCGAAGAACCGCGGCAGCACCTCCGCGCAGTTCTCGGCGGTGATGACCTTCGAGAGCTCGCACACGGAGGAGAGGCACAGTCGCCCTTGCCGAAGCGCCGCCTCGACCTCGGCGAACCGCCGGACGAGCTCAGCCGCGGTCTTCCGGTACTGCGCCGCGCCCGCCGAGAGCCCCAGCTCGCGACGAAGGAACGAGAAGAGGCTCGCGTGCCCGAGCTCGAGCCAGAGCTTCCGCCGGTCGAAGTCCGCGAGCGCGACGAGAAAGTCCGCCATCGCCGTGCGCTCGCGCCGGAGGAGAGCCGCAAGCCGAGTGGTGAGGTCGCGTGCGTTCATCATGACCGAACTCTCGCACGCGTTTTCGGGCCCTCCTCAAACGCACGCAGTCGCGCCACGAGCCGCGAACGCGAGCCGGGGTCCGCGCCCCCTCCGACGTTCCCCGTTCTCACGAGCCCGCCCGTGCAGCGCGACGAGAGCAGCGTCCCCGCGCCCTGCGCAGCCGCGAAGGCGACTTCGAGCGAAACCCAGTCAAGCGTGACGGTTAGCGTGACGGTGAGAAGAATGGGTGCAGAGCAGCGCGCCGCGCGTTCACTCGCGCGCATCTCCATCAGTGAAGCGAGCCGCCCGCCGTCCGCCTCATCACGAGCAAGGGAACGCGCTTCGAGAAGGTGGCGTTCACGGACGTCGTGCCGGAGCTCCAAGGATGCGGCGCGGTTCGTCGCAAGGAGTCAGCCGAACCTCGTGGCTCGCAGGCGAGGAGCAGGTCGAAGCAGGCAGCATCCGGAGGTCACCGCCCCCGGGGAGATCAGGACCGAGCCGGCAGGGGTGGACCAGCTTCAGAGCGGCGAAACCACCCCGGACTCCACCTCGCCGCACGCACCGTGAAGCCACCCACTGCGCCCTGGCCACGCGTGAGCCGATCCCGCGGTTACCTTTCCCGCGCGCGGCTACGCTTCGGCCGCAGCCTCTTCGTTGCCCAGCCCGCTCGCGCGCGCGGAGACGTCGCCGGTTCAAGGTGACGTCCGCAGCGAGGTGACGGGCTATTTCGCGCCGCGACCCGCGACCCCGTCGACCACGCCTTCCCTGGCGGAGCCGTCATGGAGACCGTCACCACCGTGCGCTCCGCGGCCTCATCCGGAGCCCGCATTGGTGCAGCACCTGAGATCGTCTCGACTCACCACCGAACTGTCAGCGATGTCTTGACTGGCTCCGACGCGTCCAAGCGTCCCCCTCACCCCCCCGCCGCCCTCACCACCGCCGCCACCGCCGACGCCAGCGAATCCCCCGCGATCGCCCCCGCCCCCACCGACGCCGAGAGCCCCTCCGCCGACGCCGGGTGGACCCGCCGCCAGCCCGCCCCGGCCACCGCCCCCACGCAGAGCGCCGCTCCGAAGTGGAGCGGAGCGATGAAGCCCATCCCCAGCGCCCCCGCCGACGGCAAGACGCGCCACCGCCGCCCGAGGAGCTCCAGCGCCGCGCCCGCAGCCAGGGCGACCAGGGCCGCCGTGCCCGCGCCGGGCGGCAGCGCCGCCTCCCCGCGCGTCACGAGCTCCGCCACCGCGCGCCACGGCGCCGCCCCAGGCGCCGGCAGCGCCGAGGACCCCACGACGTACGCCCTGTCCAGCACGGCATAGAGCGGCACGGACACCGCCGCGCCGAGCAAGGCCCCCGCGAGCATCGCGCGCGCCTGGAGCTCGGCCCTCGCGCCGAGGAGCTGTCCCGCCCGCAGGGACCAGAGCGCGACGCCGCCCTGGGCGGAGACACCCGCCGTGAACGTCGCCCCGGCCACGTTCGCCGCCCCGCTGGTCCACGCGCCGAGGGCGACCTGCTCCACCTGCGCGAGCTCGCCCGCGGGCAGGATGTCGGTCTGCCCGGCCGCCCGGACGCAGGCGAGCGAGAGGAGCGCGCCGAGGAGCAGCGCGAGCAGCGCGCGTCCGGGACCGACGCCGAACACACCGATCATGACCCCCAGGGCCAGCGCCGCCGCCGCGGCGGCCAGCGCGAGCGCGGCCGGGCTCCGCCGGCGGGCGCGGCTGCCGAGCCGCGCGGCGTCGCGGAGCGCGCCGGGCACGACCCGCCACTGGGAGGCGAGCGAGACGATCCCCGCACCGAGCACGAGCGCAGCGCCGGGCCACGCGAGCCAGGCGACGAGCGGGCCGAACTCCGCGGCGGCGACCGCGCCGGACGCGACGAGCCGGGGCGCCAGGAAGGCCCACGCCATGAGCCCGCCGAGCAGCACCGACAGCCCCGTCCGCACCCCCGCCACGAGCCCCGCCCCCGCCAGCATGGGGCTCGCGGCGAGGCCGAGGCCGTACGCCGCCGCGGGCGCCCCCGCGACGTTCACGGGGAGGAACAGCACGCCCGGCACGACCTGGACGAGATCGCGCAGGCCCGCGACGACGGCGGCGAGCCCGCCGGTGGCGAGGAGCGCGCGCGCGGGCCCGGGCCCGAGCGCGCCGCCGTGCAGCGCGCGGATCACCTCGGCGGCCGCGACGCCGCTCGGGAACGGCAGCCGCTCCTCCTCGAGGAGCCGCCGGCGCACCGCCAGCGCGCCGAGGATCCCGAGCACGCCGAGCGCGAGGCCGAGCGCCCCGACCGCCCAGGCCGGCGGCGCATGGCCCATCAGGCCGAGCGCGGGGATGGCGCCGAGCAGCCCGAGCGTCGCGGGCGCCGCGCCGACCGCGGTCGCGGTGGACTGGACGACGTTGGTCTCGAGCGGCCCGGGCCGATCCCGCCGGTGCGCGAAGGCCGCGGGGAGGGCGAAGCCGAGCACCGAGGCGGTGACGTGGCCGGTGTCCCACCACCCGGTCCTGAGCCCCATGAGCACGTTGGTGACGGCGAGCAGGAGCCCCAGGCCGAGCCCCGTCGCGAGGGCGCGCGAGGTGAGCTCGCGCGGCGCGGACGCAGGCGGCTCGGCGCGCGGCGCGGCGTCCTGCGGCGGGAGGCGCATCGGCGCATGGTAGCCGATGCGGGGTGCGCCGGCCGCGCCCCGGCCGCGCGGGCGCTACGCGCCCTTCGCGTCCACCGCCGCGCTCACCGGGAACGTCATCGCGCTCTTCGTGCCGACGAAGGTCTTGCGTAGCCCGAGCTCCGGGAAGTCCACGATCTCGACGCTTGCCTTCGACCACGCGTCGCCGCCCTGGAGGTAGACGAGCTCGCCATCGGGAACGGCGCGCACGGTGTGGGCCGGCCCGCCGGCGGGGAAGCCGAGGAAGTCGCCGGGCCCGATCGGCTCCTGGCGCTCGCCGATCTCCGCGACGCCGCGGCCCGACAGCACGTACATCCACTCCTCGTCGTGGCGGTGCACGTGCCGGACGAACGACTCGCGGCCGGGGGGCACCGCGGCGAGGCCGACGGAGATCCGCTTGAGTGCCGGGCGCGACAGCCAGGTGAGCCGCACCTCGGAGGCGGGGTTCTGCGGGTGGTGGTAGGTCCGGGCCTCGCCGCGCTCGGCCGCGCGGACGAGCAGGCGCGGCCGCTCGCCGGGCGGGGCCAGGCCGAACATCTCGCGCGGCAGCTCCTTCACGCCGGGGATGAAGTCGATCTCGGCCTCCATGGGGTACACGGCGAAGCGGTTGCCCGTCCGGACCATGCGCCGCTTCAGGCGCGGGAAGTCCGCGACCTCGACGTCCGGGATGACCTCGCCGCCCTCCAGGAGCAGGAGTCGCTCGCTCGCGGACGTGTTCCGCACCGCATGGGCGACGCCGGGGGGGAAGGCGACGAAGTCGCCCGGGCCGACCGCGTGCTCCGCGTCGTCCAGCTCGACGACGCCGTGCCCCTCGAGGACGTGCATCCACTCCTCCTCGCGGTGGTGCACGTGGAAGATGGCCGCCTCCTTCTCCGGCGGCAGCCAGGCCAGGTTCACCGCGATCCGGCCGAGCCCCGCCGCGCGCGAGATCATCCAGCCGTGGATCTCGGCCCTCGGGTTGTACGGGTGGCCGCCGACGTAGGCTTCACCGCGCTCGCTCGCGCGGACGAGGATGCGAGGGGACGCGGCGTTCTCGGGCATGGCCGCGGCATAGCGCGGAGCAGCCGGTCGTGCCAGGCGGGAAAGCGGGTGGCGGTCGCGGTCGCGGTCGAGGTCGGGGGTCGGGGTCGGGGTCGGGGTCGCGGTCGGGGTCGAGGTCGGGGTCGAGGTCGAGGTCGAGGTCGCAGTCGCAGTCGGAGTCGCGGTCGGAGTCGCGGGTCGACCTCGGGGTCACTTCCCCGGCCGCCTGAGCAGCACGTAGATCGCCCCGCCTCCCCCGTCCACCGGCCGCGCGCTCGCAAAGGCGAGCACGTGGCGCGCGAAGCGCGCCGTCGCGAGCCACGTCTTGAGCGCGTCCTTGAGCACCGGGAGCTGGTCCTTCGAGTGGATCCCCCGCCCGTGCACGACGAGCACGCAGCGCTTCCCCGCGCTCCGCGAGGCGCGCAGGAACTCCTCGACCGCGCCCTTCGCCTCGTCCCGCATGAGGCCGTGCAGGTCCACGTGCCCCTGTACGGCGTACTCGCCGCGCCGCAGCTTCCGCAGCACGTTCGCGTCGAGCCCCGCGACCCGCCCCTCGATGAACTCGTCGGAGTCGGCGAGGTCGAACGGCGCCGCGCCCGAGACGAGCGCCCGCAGCTCGTCGATCGCGTCGAGGTCGGGATGCCACACGCGCTCGGAGGGCACGGGCGGGCGCGGCGGGCCGACGCGTTCCGGCCCGGGGGGCGGGCGCGCGCCCGCGGTCGCGCGCTCCCAGAGCTCGCCCTCGCTCGGCTCCGGGGTCGCGGTCGGCGGCGGGGGAGGAGGCGGGGGCGCGCGCTTCGGCGCGGGCGCCACCGCCCGCTCCTTCAACTTTCGAAACACGTCGTTGAAGGGCTTCTTCGCCACCCCTCGACTATAAGGATCTCCCGCGTGGACATCGAGATCGAGTGCCCGTACTGCGGCGAGTGGGTGACGATCTTCGTGGACCCGGGCGGCGGTGCGTCGCAGTCCTACGTGGAGGACTGCCCGGTGTGTTGCCGCCCGTGGGTCGTACACGCCGTCGAGGAGGAGCCAGGCGGGTTCGCGGTCGCCGTCGTCCGTCAGGACGACTGAGCCGGTTCGTGCTAGTCAACGCAGCGCCGCACCTGCCGGCGGGAGAGCCCATGCCCATCGTCTCCGTCCAGCACGTCTCGAAGGACTACATGCTCGGCAAGACGGTCGTGCCCGCCGTGCGCGACGTCTCGCTCGACATCGACCAGGGCGAGTTCCTGTCGATCGCGGGGCCGTCCGGCAGCGGCAAGACCACGCTCCTCAACCTGATCGGCTGCGTGGACACGCCCACCTCCGGCACGGTGGTCGTGAACGGCCAGGACACGACGCGGCTCTCCGAGCGCGCGCTCACCGACCTGCGGCTGCGCACGCTCGGGTTCATCTTCCAGTCCTTCAACCTCGTCTCGGTCCTCTCGGTCTTCCAGAACGTCGAGTACCCGCTGCTCCTCCAGGGCGGCTCGACGCGCAAGGAGCGGGCGGACCGGGTGCTCTCCCTGCTCGACGCGGTCGGCATCGCGGCCTACGGCCGCCACCGGCCGAGCGAGCTCTCCGGCGGCCAGCGCCAGCGGGTCGCCATCGCGCGGGCGCTCGTCACGCGGCCGCGCATCGTGCTCGCCGACGAGCCGACCGCGAACCTCGACTCGCAGACCGGCGCGAACATCATCGACCTCATGAAGGAGATGAACGCGAAGGACGGCACCACGTTCATCTTCTCGACCCACGACCCCAAGGTGATGGCCCACGCGAACGCGGTGGTGCGCATCGCCGACGGCCGGCTCGCGGGGCGCGAGGAGCTCGGCGCGGCGGCGGGGGCGGTCCGGTGATCGCCCGGCGCGACACGGTCCGGATCCTGCTCCGGATCGCGTTCCGGAACCTGCTCGCGAGCCCGGTCCGCACCGCCATCCTCGGCGCCATCATCCTGGTCGGCTCGCTCATCGTGGTGGTCGGGTCGTCGGTGCTCGACTCGATCGACCGCGGGATGCGCACCTCGATCCAGGGGAGCCTCGGCGGGCAGCTCCAGATCTACGACGGCCGCTCGGAGGACCAGCTCGCGCTGTACGGCGACATGACGGGCGAGTCGCGGCTCGAGCCGATCGAGGACTTCGCGGCGCTCAAGGCGGTGGTCGCGGAGGTTCCCAACGTGAAGCAGGTCGTGCCGATGGGCATCGACCAGGCGATGGTCTCGAGCGGCAACGCCTTCGACCTCGCCCTCGAGCGGCTGCGCGCCGACGTGCGGCGGCTCGAGGCGGGCGAGGACGGCCCCGCCCTGCGGGCGGCCTACGCCGCGCACAAGGCCCACGTCCGGCGGATGGCGGAGCTCCTGCGCGACGAGCTCGCCGCGGCGCGCACCATCATCGACCTCGAGGGGCGCGACGCCGAGGAACGCAAGAAGGACTGGGCCGACCTCGTCCGCGCGAGCGACCCCGCGTTCTGGGACGGGTTCGACCGCGATCGCTACGGCGCGCTCGAGCTCCTCGAGAACCGGATCGCCCCGCTCGCCATGGAGGGCGGCTTCACGTTCCTGCGCTACGTCGGCACCGACCCAAAGGCCTTCTTCGAGGCCTTCCCGCTCGCGGAGGTGTCGGAGGGCGAGATGATCCCGGAGGGCCGGCGCGGCATCCTGGTCGGCGCGCAGTACGCCGACGAGTGGCTCAAGCTCAAGAACGCGCGGCGGCTCGACCAGATCAAGGACGCGCGCGACCGGCGCGGCAAGCGGATCGCCGACGACGAGGAGCTGCAGCGCTGGGTGCGCGAGAACCGCAGCGGCATCCGGGAGATCCTGCTCCAGCTCGACCCGGTCCGCGCCGAGGAGGTGGCCACCGCCCTGCGCGCCGGGCTCGGCGCGGACGCCGGCGACGACCTCGAGAAGCTGCTCGTCCGGCTCTTCGCGACCACCGACGAGACCTTCGACAGGCACCACGACCTCTTCTACGCGGTGGTCGCCCCGCGGCTCCGCCTCTACCTCGTGAACGTCGGCGACGTCATCACCATCAAGGCGCCCTCGAAGAGCGGCTACTTCAGCTCGGTCAACGTGAAGGTCTACGGCTTCCTGCGCTTCAAGGGGATCGAGCGCTCCGGCATCGCCGGGATGATGTCGGTGATGGATCTGCACTCGTTCCGCGACCTCTACGGCTACCTCACGCCCGAGCGGGCGGAGGAGATCCGCCGGATGCAGGCGGAGCTGGGCGCACGGGAGATCTCGCGGGAGGACGCCGAGGCGGCGCTCTTCGGCGGGGGCGGCGACCTCGTCGCGGAGGGCCGCACCGGCGCCATCGACGAGAGCGGCCTCGTGGCGCGCGCGGCCGCGCCGGGCGAGAAGGAGGACCTGTCGGCGCGGGTCTACACCCGGGAGGAGACCGAGCGGGGGGTCGCCCTCAACGCGGCCGTAACGCTGCACGACCCGCGGCGCGGCGCCGAGACGGCGAAGGCCATCCGCGCGGCGCTCGACGCGGCGGGGCTCGGCTTCAAGGAGGTGACCGGGCCCGACGGCGGGAAGGTCCGCACCGGCGCGCGGGTGATCGACTGGCAGGAGGCCTCCGGCATCGTCGGCCAGTTCGTCACGCTGCTGCGCGTGGTCCTCTTCACCGCGGTGGTGATCTTCTTCGCCATCGCGCTCGTCATCATCAACAACGCCATGGTGATGGCGACGCTCCAGCGCGTGAAGGAGATCGGCACGATGCGCGCCATCGGCACGCAGCGCCGCTTCGTGGTGGTGATGCTGCTCGTGGAGATCGCGACGGTGGGGCTGGTGTTCGGCGTCGGCGGCGCCCTGCTCGGCGGCGGCGTGGTCGCGCTCATCCGCGCGGCGGGCGGGATCCCGGCCACGACCGACATGCTCTACTTCGTGTTCTCGGGCCCGGCGCTCTTCCCGAAGCTCTACCCGACGAGCGTCGCCGGCTCGCTCGTGGTGGTGCTCCTCGTCTCGATCCTCTCCGCCCTCTACCCGGCCCTGCTCGCGATGCGGGTGACGCCGGTCGAGGCGATGGCCTCGGAGGAGTGACCGTGCTCCGCATGGACCTCGCGATCGCCGCCCGCAGCCTCCGCCAGCACGCCCGCCGGAACGCCTTCCTCGGCGCGGCGCTCGGGGCCGTCACCGGGCTGCTCGTCCTGCTCGGCGGGCTCACCGCCGGCATGGAGAGCGCGATGATGCGCTCGGCCAACACGCTCCTCACGGGCCACGTCAACGTGGGCGGCTTCTTCAAGGTGACGAGCGGCACCGCCGCGCCGCTCGTCTCGGATTACCCGAAGCTCGTGGCGCTCGTGCGCGAGCAGGTGCCCGAGCTCGACTACCTCACCGTGCGCGGCCGCGGCTGGGCCAAGGGGGTGAGCGAGACCGCCTCGATGGACCTCGTGCTCGGCGGCGTGGACGTGGACCACGAGCCGGCGCTCCCCCGGGTGCTGCGCATGCTGGAGGGCTCGCTCGAGGCGCTGCGCGCGCCCGGGACGGTGCTCCTCTTCGAGGCGCAGGCGAAGCGGCTCAAGGTCGGCGTCGGGGACGTCCTGACCATCTCCGCCCCCACCGCGCGCGGCGTGAACAACACGGCCGACGTGAAGGTCGCCGCGGTGGCGCGCGACGTGGGGCTCCTCTCCTCCTTCTCGGCCTTCATCCAGCACGACACGCTCCGCCAGCTCTACGGCCTCAACGCGGCGAGCACCGGGGCGATCCACCTCTACCTGAAGGACCCGGGCGACGCGTCGGCGGTCGCCTCGCGGCTGCGCACCGCCTTCGCGGACGGCGGCTGGCGCGTGATGGAGCCGGAGGCCAAGCCCTACTGGATGAAGCTCATGCAGACGGTCCCGAGCGAGGACTGGACGGGGCAGAAGATCGACGTCACCACCGGCGACGACGAGATGGGCCAGTTCAAGCAGTTCATCCTGGCGCTGCGGATCGTCACCGGGCTGCTCGTGACGATCCTCATGATCGTGGTGGTGGTGGGGATCCTCAACACGCTCGCCATCGCGGTGCGCGAGCGGACGAAGGAGATCGGCACGCTCCGCGCCATCGGCATGCAGCGCACGAAGGTGCTCTGGCTCTTCGTGCTCGAGACGGCGCTCCTCGGCGCCATCGGCACGGCCGCGGGCGCGCTCGCGGCGACCGGGCTCGCGTGGGCGCTCAACGCGGCCGGGATCGTGCTGCCCGCCGCGGTGCAGGTCTTCCTCGCGATGGACGAGCTGCACGTCCTGCTCGACCCGCCCTCCATCGTCGGGTACGTGGTCGGCCTCACCGCGATCACGGTGGCGGCCTCGATCCTCCCCGCCTTCCGCGCCGCCCGGCTGAAGCCGGTCACGGCCATGCACCACATCGGGTGAAGTCCATGCGCAGCCTCGCCGCCCTCCTGCTCCTCGCCGCGCTCGCGCCGCTGCCGGCCCGCGCCCTCGACGCCGCCGCCCTCGCGAAGGTGGTCGCCACCATCGACGAGCGGCAGCGCAACTCGGGCGACTGGAAGGCGCTCTGCTACATGGAGGCGAAGGAGAAGGGGAAGACGGACGTCGTCTACGAGCTCGTCGTCTACCGGCGGGACGAGGACGACAAGCAGATGTTCCTCTTCACCAAGCCGCGGTCCGAGCAGGGCAAGGGCTACCTCCGCCTCGACAAGAACTTCTGGCTCTACGACCCGTCGGTCGGCCGCTGGGAGCGGCGCACCGACCGGGAGCGAATCGGCGGGACGGACACGCGCCGCGGCGATCTCGACGAGTCGCGCCTCGTCGAGGAGTACGACGCGAAGTTCGAGGCGGACGAGAAGCTCGGCGCCTTCGCCGTGCACCGGATCCTGCTCACCGTGAAGCCCGGCGTGGACGTGGCCTTCCCGCAGGTCCGGCTCTGGGTGGACCAGAAGACGCTCAACCTCCTGAAGCGGCAGGAGCTGGCGCTCTCCGGCCGGCTCATGCGGACCAACTACTACCCGCGCTGGAAGAAGGTCTACTCCGAGTCGAAGAAGGCGGAGGTCTGGTTCCCCGAGGAGATGCGGATCTTCGACGAGATCGAGAAGGGGAACTCGACGCTCATCCTGATCCGCGAGGTGGACCTGCGCCCGCTCGCGGCGAACCTGTTCACGAAGGCCTGGCTGGAGTCGAAGAGCCGCTGACGCTCCACGCTGCTTCCCGCACCGCCGGCGCGCCCGCGCGCGCAAGGAGCCCCCGTGAGGATCCCCGCCGTCGCCGCCGCGCTCGCCGTGGCGCTGCCCCTCCTCGCAGCCGCGCAGGAGCGGCCGAGCGAGGACGAGCTGTTCGGGAAGCCGCAGCCGCAGGAAGCCCCCGCCGAGGACAGGCCCGCCGCGAGCCCGCCCGGCGAGCCGGCGCCGGCAGCGGAGACCCCGCGCCCGGACGGAGGCGCGCGCGTCGCGGGTGAGGAGGTCGAGGCGGAGCTCTTCGGCTCGACCGGCTCGCCCGCTGCGCAGCCCCCGCCGCCCGCCGGCGTCGCCGGCGGCGAGCGCGATCGCGACGACCGGCTCGGCCTCGGCGGGCAGCTCTACCTCCGCGCCGGGACGACGTGGTCGGAGGACGTGGCGCCCGCGGACTGGTCGCTCTCCTCCTCGAACCTGCTCGACCTCTACGCCGACGCGCGGCCCAACGACCGGGTCCGCGCCTTCGTCCTCGGCCGGATGTTCTACGACCCGACGCTCGGCGAGCCGACCCCCGGCACGCTCGCGGCGACGCTCGGCGCGCTGGGGCTGGCGGCGCCCGCGCCCTCGAACCCGCGCGCCGTGCTCGATCAGCTCTGGGTGAACTTCGACGTGGGCCGCACGGTCTTCGTGACCGCCGGCAAGCAGCACGTGAAGTGGGGCGTCGGCAAGTTCTGGAACCCCACCGACTACCTGCACCCCGTGCGGCGCGACCCGCTCGCCGTCTTCGACGAGCGGGCCGGCACCACGATGCTGCGCGTGCACCTGCCCTGGGAGCGGCGCGGGTGGAACGCCTACGGCGTCGCCTTGCTCGAGGACGTCGCGGGGCGCGCCCAGGCGACGGACCGGATCGGGCGCGTGGCGCTCGGGGGACGGGTGGAGGCGGTGGTGGGCACCCTCGAGCTCGGGCTCGACGCCATCGCGCAGGACGGGGCGAAGCCGCGCTACGGCATCGACGTGTCGGCGGGGATCTGGGAGCTCGATCTCTACGCGGAGCTCGCCGTCCAGTCCGGCACCGACGCGCCGCGCTGGCGGCAGCTCGGACCGGTCTCGTACGAGCGCGCCGACCCGACCGGCGACGTGCCGCGGCTCGTGCTCGGCGGCAGCTGGGGCCGGAACTACACCGACGACGACGTCGTGTACGTCGGCGCCGAGTGGTTCTGGCAGCGCGGCGGCTACGACGACGAGGGCATCTACCCGTTCCTGCTCGCCGGGGCGCCCGCGCCCACTGGCGATCCGCTCCAGCCCGTCGTCCAGCAGGATCCGCGGGCGTTCACGCCATTCTACCTCGGCGAGCAGTACGCGGGTGTCTACGTCTCGCTGCCCTCGCCGGGGAGCTGGAACGACACGTCCTTCACGCTGAGCGTCCTCGGGAACCTCTCCGATCGCAGCTTCGTCGCCCGGCTCGACCACTCGCTGCTCGCGCTCACGTACCTGCGCATCGAGACGTACGTCGCGGCGAGCTTCGGGAACCGCGGCGGCGAGTTCCGGCTCGGCTTCGACCTCCCCTCGCCGCTCGCCGAGGCGCTCCCGCCCGAGGCGCGCAGCGTCCCGGCGCCCGTCCTCCAGGCGGGCGTCGCGGCGCGCGTGAGCCTCTAGAGCGGCGCGGCGCGAACCTCGCCCGGGCCGCTCGGGCTCTCACCGTCGCGCCCATGAACGACACGCTCGCCTTCCTGCTCGTCGCCGCCGTCTGGTTCGCGCTCCAGTTCGTGGTGCTTCCACGCATGGGCGTGCCCACCTGAGGCGTGCCCACGCCGCGCCGGTCGGGCGCGAGGGACGAACAAGGCGCGGCGGCGCCTGGGGACCCGGAGCCGCCGAAAGGCTGCTAGCGCATCACCGGAGGGGCCCCGCGCGAAGCGCGGGGAGGGCGGAGCCCTCCCGCTGGGGACCTCGCGCGCACCCGCGAATGCGGGCGCGCGCGGTCACGGGCCCCAGCGAGCAGGGGTGGGGCCCCGCGGGCTCTGCCCGCGGGGCGGGGGCGCAGCCCCCGTCGATCCACTCAGAACGCGAACTCGTCGCCCTGCGCCCGGAGCGCGGTGATGGCGGCGAGGTTCACGATCGACTGGACCGAGCAGCCCATCTGCAGGACCGACACCGGGCGCTCCATGCCGAGCAGCACGGGCCCGATCACCTCGGCGCCGCCCATGCGCGCCAGCATCTGGTAGGCGATGTTGGCGGAGTCGAGGTTCGGGAAGACGAAGACGTTCGCGTCCTCCTTGAGCGTCGAGAACGGGAACTCCGGGATGCGGACCTCGGTGTTGGTGGCGATGTCCACCTGGATCTCGCCGTCGATCTCCAGGTTCGGGTGGTGCTGCCGGACGAGGCTCGTCGCCATCGCCATCTTGCGCGGGCTGTCGCCGGCGGCCGAGCCGAACGTGGAGTAGGAGAGCATCGCCACGCGCGGCACGATGTCGAAGTGGCGGGCCAGGTCGGCGGTGGCGAGCGTGATCTCGGCGAGCTCCTCCGCGCTCGGGTCCACGTTCACCGTGCAGTCGGCGAAGAAGAGCGTCTCGTTCTTCGTGACCACGATGTAGACGCCGGCGGCGCGCTGGCCGGGGCGCGTCTTGATCACCTCGAGCGCCGGGCGGATCGCGTTGGCATACCCGGTGGTGAGCCCGGTGACGAACCCGTCCACCGTCCCCTGCTCGAGCATCACGGCGCCGAAGTAGTTGCGGGTGCGGACGCGCCGCTGCGCCTCCTCGAAGGTGATGCCGCGCCGCCGGCGGAGCTCCCAGAGCCGGGCCACGTACCGGCTGAACTCCGGGCTCGTCATCGGATCGACGATCGAGATGCCGTCGAGCTCGTCCAGCCGCTGCTCCGCGATCGCGCTCTTGATGGTGTCCGTCGGCCCGAGCAGCACCGGCTCGCAGATCGCCTCCTCGCGGAGGATCGCGGCCGCCTGCTGGATCTTGGGGTGGTGTCCCTCGGGGAAGACGATCTTCGCGAGCTTCTTCTTGGCCTTCGAGAAGATGGAGCCCATGACGCCGTGGGCGCGGCTCTGCATCTTGCGGAGCCGGTCGCGGTACTCGCCCATGTCGAGCGACAGCCGGGCGACGCCGCCGTCGATGGCCGCCTTGGCGACCGCGGGCGCGACCCAGAGGAGCACGCGCGGGTCGAGCGGCTTCGGGATGATGTACTCGCGGCCGAAGCGGAACTTCTCGCCGCCGTATGCGCGCGAGACGGACTCCGGCACGTCCTCCTTGGCGAGCGAGGCGAGGGCGCGCGCCGCCGCCATCTTCATCTCCTCGGTGATCGCCTTGGCGCGGACGTCGAGCGCGCCGCGGAAGATGTACGGGAAGCCGAGGACGTTGTTCACCTGGTTCGGGTAGTCGGACCGGCCGGTCGCCATGATCACGTCGGCGCGCGCCTCGACCGCCTCGGGGTAGCTGATCTCCGGGTCGGGGTTGGCGAGCGCGAACACGATGGCGTCCTTCGCCATCGAGCGGACCATGTCCTGGGTCACCATGCCCTTCGCCGAGCAGCCGAGGAGCACGTCCGCGCCCACCACCGCCTCGGCAAGCGTGCGGGCCTTGGTCTCCGACGCGAACTCCTGCTTCCAGGGGTTCATGCCCTCGGTGCGGCCGCGGTAGACGACGCCCTTCGTGTCCGCCATCACCACGTTCTCGCGGCGCACGCCGAGCGTCAGGTAGAACTTGGTGCAGGCGATGGCCGAGGCGCCGGCGCCCGACACCACCACCTTGATCTTCCCGATGTCCTTGCCCGCGATCTCGAGCGCGTTGAGCAGGGCCGCCCCGGAGATGATGGCGGTCCCGTGCTGGTCGTCGTGGAAGACCGGGATCTGCATCTCCTTCTTGAGCCGCTCCTCGACGACGAAGCACTCGGGGGCCTTGATGTCCTCGAGGTTCACGCCGCCGAAGGTGGGCTCGAGCGCCTTCACGATCTTGCAGAGCGCGTCGACGTCCTTCTCGTCCACCTCGATGTCGAAGACGTCGATGTCCGCGAACCGCTTGAAGAGGACGCCCTTGCCCTCCATGACGGGCTTGCCCGCGGCGGCGCCGATGTCGCCGAGCCCGAGCACGGCGGTCCCGTTGGAGATGACCGCGACGAGGTTGCCGCGCGCCGTGTAGAGGTACGAGTCGTCGGGGTTCTTCTCGATCTCGAGGCAGGGCTCGGCGACGCCCGGGCTGTACGCGAGCGCGAGGTCGCGCGCGGTCGCGGTGGGCTTCGTCGGGACGACCTCGATCTTCCCCTTCCGCCCCATCGAGTGGTAGGCGAGCGCGTCCTCCCGGCGGATCTTCTTCTTGGCGACGGGGGCGGTCGGCGGGTTCTTGGGCGGGGTGAAATCGGTGGCCATCGAGGTTCCTCGCGCGGTGATTCGCCGCGGTGTAGGAGGGGGCGGCGAAGACATCGCACAGCGGGCACGGGTGTCAAGGCGCCCGCAGTGGTCGCGGCGAGAAGGCGCGCTGCGTCAGGACCGTGCAGCTCCACGAACCACCAGGGGCGTGCTCGCTCGCCGCCACGAGCGAGCACGGAGGGAGCGGGCCTCCGATCAGCTCGTGCGCCGGCGCCGGAAGGCGAGCGCGGAGACCACGAGCCCGATCACCGCGCCGAGGGCACCCTCCGCGCCCTTGCCGCTGCCGCAGCCGCCGGCGGGGAGCTCCTCGCCGAGACACGCCGTGTCACCGGCCGTGCACACAGGCAGCGTGGGCACGGTGGGCTCGTCGGCCGGAGGGTCCTCGGCCGGGGGAGTCGGGGTGGTGGGCAGCGGCGCGCCCGCGCTCGCGAGCGCGACGAGCCGCGCGGCGATCCGCGCCCGCGCGGCCATCAGCGCCGCCGCGGGCTGCTCGGTCTCGTAGGCCCTCGGGAAGAGCCCGTCGGCGATCTCGCGCGCCAGCGCGCCGTCGCCCGCGTCGACGAGGAGCTTCAGGTACTCGTAGTCCTCCATTCCCTCGCGGATCATCTTGAGCCGGATGGAGGCCACCGGGACGTGGGTGGTGCCGCCGATCTTCGTGGGCGTGCCCGGGTAGAAGAGCGTGCCGTCGCCGTTGCCGCTGAAGCGCCACTGGTCGGTCCAGGGGTCGCCGCCCGAGAACGCCTGCACGGTCTCGTAGTACAGCTCGCCCGCGACGTCGTAGCGGAAGGCGAGCCATTGCATGGCGCGGTTCCGGACGGCGGAGGCGTCGATGACGTAGCTCGGCCACCCGGTGAAGTACTGGTCGCTCTCGCTCGGCGACCCCATGTCCACCGTGCCGCCGCAGCCGTGGCTCATGCAGCTCTGGTACAGCCAGAGCGCCCGCCTCGAGGAGCCGGCGAGGAACGCGTCGTACTTCGCGCGCTGGTTGCCCGCGCGGCTCGTGCCCGGCCGGTCCTCCATGTAGTTCACGACGGGCACGAGCACGTCGATCGAGGAGAGCACGCCGTTCGCGGTGGCGTGGTCGATGTCGGTCGTGACGAGCGTCCGGAGCTCGGGGTCCGCGGCGTGGACGGTGGCGGCGGCGGTGGGGATCGAGCTCCACGCGCAGGTGAGCGGGGGCTCGTCGCACGTGTAGTGGAAGAGCTGGTCGAGCCAGCCGCGGGCCCGGTAGAAGCTCGCCCAGGTCGAGAGGGGGGCCTCCTCGGTGCGGCCCTGGTACGCCACCGAGGTCTGCTCGGCGCCGGGGAGCTGGGTCGGGGCGGTGCCGTTCATGAGCCCGCCGTAGACCGCCTCGAAGTGGGAGAGGTCGTTCCACTGACCGTCGTCGTGGCTCGAGAGCGAGATGCGGTGGTCGAGCGCGAAGGCGCCGTAGCGCGCGCGCAGCGTGGCGAACGCGTCGCCCGACACGCCGTGGGCGGACGGGAGGCCGCCGTAGGTGAGCTGGAACGCGCTCGCGAGCGACGCGGTCGAGGGGAGGCGGAACGGCCAGACGGTGAGCGCCACCGGCACGTCCACCGAGCCGCCGGTCCAGGTGACCGTGACGCTGCCCGCGTACTCGCCCGCGACGGCGCCGGCGGGGACGTAGACCTCCACCCAGATGACGCGGCTCTCGCCGGCGGGCACGTCGAACGGGAAGGCGTTCCGGCGCTCGCCGGCGACCTCGTCCACGTCCGGGACGAGCGCGTCCGGCCACCAGCCCGTCGCCCCGTCGAGCGCCGAGGGGTAGCGGAGGTTCACGAGCCCCTCGCGGAAGAGCCGCACGCCGTCGATGGTGCCGGGGCCCGAAAGGTCGGACGCGGTGGCGCGGACGCCGGTGGCAGGCCCGGTGACGACCACCTGGAACGCCTCGAACTCGTTCCGCGCGGCGGAGATCCGGGCGGAGCGGTCCGCGCGGGCGGTCGCCGCCGGGCGGATCTTCTCGGTGGCGAGCGCGGTCCAGACCTGCTGCGCCGGAGCGCGCTCGGGGGCGCACGCGAGGAGCGTGACCGCGATCGCGAGGAGCGCGCGGCGGCTGTGCGAAGCTGCCCACGGGATGGTGTTCCGCTTCGACGGAGCACTCATCCATCTCGCCGCTCACGACAATCTTGAGCCGGAACAACTGGAGGCGGTCCGCAGCGTGTTTCCCATCCGTCCCGGGCACGAGAGCGTTACCGCCCGGTCGATACTGACACGCTCGCTCGATGCGACCCCGACCGCGACCCCGACCCCGACCCCGACCCCCCCCCCGCCCCCCCCCCCCCCCCCCGCCCCCCCCCACCCCCCCCCCCCCCCCCCCCCCCGGCACCCCCCCGGCGACCCGGGGCCCCCCCCCGTCCCCCCCCCCCCCCCCCCCGCCCGCTGGGGGTGTGGGGGCGGCGGGCGGC